>Ga0255219_1000391_pt1 | contig 12206 bp, 11 predicted proteins | sample Miss_Colum_RepA__FD_183037 | JGI IMG/M metagenome (GOLD analysis project Ga0255219, IMG submission 183037) | Freshwater microbial communities from Mississippi River, Louisiana, United States - Miss_Colum_RepA_8d | ecosystem: Environmental > Aquatic > Freshwater > River | place: USA: Louisiana...
ATAGAGCTCGCGGCCGGTCTCGACCCGGATCTGGCCGTGCGGCGGCTGTGGATGCAGGAAGGTGGTGCAGTCGAAGATGCGCAGCGTCGGGTCGGAAAGCCGGGCTTGCAGTTCGGCGCCATCGATCAGCGGCTTGATCGGCGGTTGGGTTGATGCGTCAGGGGTCTTGGTCATGGCGAGCTTGGCTGGAATGGTCTGTGGACGCGTGTTGTGCGCCGCGCCCGGGAAGCGGTGGCCGGTGTCGTGGTGACAGGGTCAGTGCCGCCCGGGCCATCATATGCGCGGAGATCGGCGCGGTCAGGAACAGGAAACAGGCCACCAGCAGTTCATGCAGGCTGACACCTTCGCCACGGCCGCTGAACCACAGCGACGAGGCCACCAAGACACATCCTACGCCTAGCGTGGTGGCCTTCGTCGGGCCATGCATTCGCGTGAAGAACTGCGACAGCCGGGCAAGGCCCACCGAGCCGATCAGCGCAAACGAGGCCCCGAGCAGCACCAGTGCCGACAGCGCAAGGTCCAGCCACATCGGCATTGCGTCCGTGCTCATCGCAGGATGTCTCCTCGCGCAAGGAACCTGGCCAGCACTACGGTGCTGACAAAGCCGAGCAGCGAAATCAGCAGCGCAGCCTCAAAGTACGCGGTGCTGTCCTGCCGGATTCCGATCAGGATCAGTAAGGCCAGCGAGTTTACATACAGCGTGTCCAGCGCAAGGATGCGATCCGGCATGGCCGGTCCGCGCAGCAAACGCCAGGCGTTCAGCAGCAAGGCCAGGGCGAACATCCCGGTCGCCAGCGGCAGTGCGAAGCTCAGCATCGATGGCTTCCCTCGAAGATTTCGATCAACGGCGACTCGTATCGTTCCCGGATCGACGCCAGCAGCGCGTCTTCATCGGTCAGGTGCAGCGCATGCACCAGCAAGTGGTCGCGCTCTGGTGACAGGTCGGCCGACAGGGTTCCCGGGGTCATCGTGATGATGCAGGCCAGCATCGTGATGCCATGCGGATCGCGAATGCGCAGCGGCACCCAGACGAAGCCCGGACGCAGGCGCGCTTGCGGCCCCAGGATCAGGCGTGCCACTTCCAGGTTGGCGACTACGATGTCGCCGAGCACCCGCAGCAACAGCCGCAGCGCGAGCCCTGGGCGCATCATGCGGGCGCGCTCGCCGCGCAGCGGCGCCAGCAGCAGCGGGATCGCCAGTGCAAGCAGCGCGCCCAGCAGCAGATGGCCGGCCGATACCGATCCGTTCATCATCAGCCAGCCCAGCAGCAGCACCAGACTGGTGAGCGGCGAGGGCACGAGCCGTGCGAGGCGACTTTGGTCTGCAGGGTGTTTCATCGTGAGCTGCGCTCGGTATCGGCACCGGGTGTGCTCGGTGCGTTCCGGTGTTCGCGCATCGGATGCTCGCGCATCTCGCGTCGCGGATCGAAGCGTGCCGGCACCGGCTGGGCGGCGCGCAATGCATCGATGTACGGCTGGCGTTTCAGCAACTGCGCGGCGGTCGCGTCGGCATAGCGCCCCAGCGTTCCTGCGGCAAGCGTCGTCGCGGTCAACAGCACGGCCAAGATACCGATCGCCAGGCTCGGACCACCGTTGCCATCGCGCTGCAACGCCGGCTGCTGGTTCGGGCGGGCACCGGGCGCAGCGTCGGTGGACTGCGGCGCTTGCTGCACCGGATTCGATTGCGCCAGGGCCGGTTCGCGGGGCACAGACCAGAACATCGTGCTGCCGGCGCGCGCGAGCGCCACAACGATGGCGAGACTGGTCGGCAGCACCACGGCCCAGACCCAGACCGCCGAAGGGGTCTCGAACGCCTCGCGCATCAGCCAGCTCTTGCCCAGGAAACCTGCAAACGGAGGCATTCCGCCGAGGGCCAGCGCCAGCACGAAGAACAGCATGCCGATGCGCGCTGGCTGCGCGTTGATACCCGCTGGCTGGATCGCGTCGCAGGCGGCGCCGCGCATCCGCGCGATGCGGTCGGCGAGCAGGAACATCGCTGCGGCTGCCAGTGTGCTGTTGATCAGATAGAACAGACCCGCGGCGAGGGTGCCATGGGTGCCCAGCGCGACCGCCGTGATCAGCGTGCCTGCTGATGCGACCACCAGATAGGCGATCAGCACGCGCAACTGCCGGGCGGCGACCGCGCCAGTGGCGCCAAGTGCCAGCGTCGCCAGGGCCAGCGCCACCAGCCAGGGATCGGCGGCGCCAGCCACCGGGCCAGGCGCGTCCGCCCCGAAGGCCAGGGTCGTGGTGCGCGCGATCGCGTAGACGCCGACCTTGGTCATGATCGCAAACACCGCCGCGGCCGGCGCGCTGGCCGAGCTGTAGGTCTCAGGCAGCCAGAAGTACAGCGGCAGCAGGGCCGCCTTGACCGCGAACACGACCAGCAGCAGCAACGCCGCCGCGCGCAGCAGCGTGGCATCCTGCGCGGGGAACTCGGCAATGCGCTGCGCGAGGTCGGCCATGCTCAGCGTGCCAGTCAGTCCGTACAACAGGCTTACCGCGATCAGGAATAGCGCCGAGCCGGCAAGATTGAACGCGACGTAATGCAGCGACGCACGCAGGCGGGCTGCACCGGCACCGTGCAGCAGCAGACCGTAGGATGCGATCAGCAGCACCTCGAAGAACACGAACAGATTGAACAGGTCGGCAGTCAGAAACGCCCCATTCAGGCCGGCGAGCTGAAACAGCATCAGCGCGTGGAAGTGCGCGCCACGCCGGGCGTCGCCGCCGCATGCATAGAGGATGCCGACGAGCCCGACGATCGCGGTCAGCACCAGCATCATCGCCGAGAGCCGGTCCAGCGCCAGACTGATGCCGAAAGGCACTGCCCAGTTGCCGAGCAGGTAGGGGCGAACGACCCCGTCGGCGGCGCTGACCGCGAGGCCACCGGCCAGCACGACAAGCCCGCTTGCGATCGCAAGCGCCAGCACAGCGGCGACGCGTGGATGCCGCCGCTCCAGCAGCAGCACCACTGACGCGCCGAGCAGCGGCGCGATGATCGGCAGCACGATCCAGTGTGGCCAGCTCATCGCGGCTCCTGGCCGTCGACATGATCGCTGCCGGTCTCCATCCGGGCGCGCAGCGCGATCACCAGCAGCAGCGCGGTCATCGCAAAGCCGATCACGATCGCGGTCAGCACCAGCGCCTGTGGCAGCGGATCGGTGTAGTTGGCCAGCGTCGGAGCACGGGTCGCGTCGATGATCGGTTCGGCACCGACCCGCAGGCGGCCCATCGCAAAGATGAACAGATTGACCGCATTGGACAGCAATGTCAGCCCGACAATCAGTTCAAAGCTGCGCGCGCGCAGCATCAGCCAGACGCCGGTTCCTGCAAGCACGCCGATCGCGATCGCCAGCAGCAGCGTCATCGTGATGCTCCTGGCGTATCGCGCAGCCTGGCGATCGCCAGCAGCGCGACCAGCGTCGACCCGACCACGGTCAGATAAACGCCGAGGTCGAACAGGGCGGCGCTGGCCAGTGGCACCGCGCCGACCAGCGGCCAGACCGGGTAGTCGTAGCTGCTGGTCAGGAACGGCGCGCCGACCAGCCAGCTACCGATACCGGTGCCGCCGGCGATCAGCAGACCCCAGCCGACCCAGGTGCGAAAGTCGATGCGCGCGCGTTCGTCGACCCAGCGCTGACCATTGGCGACGAACTGCAACACCAGGGCGATCGCCAGCACCAGGCCGGCGATGAAACCGCCGCCGGGCAGGTTGTGACCACGCAGGAACAGATACACCGAGACCAGCGCCGAGACCGGCAGCATCAGGCGCGACACCACTTCGAGCATTAACGACGCGTGCGTCTGCGGCGTTGGTGGCGGCGCGGTGGCTTTTGGCTGCGCCTGTGCCTGTGCCTGTCCTCGGGCGTCGACACTTGGCTGCCCGGCGAGGGGCAGCTGCCGGCCGCGCACGCTGACCACCAGCGCATGGATCACCAGCGCCGCGATCGCCAGAACCGTGATCTCACCAAAGGTGTCAAAGCCGCGGTAGTCGACCAGGATGACGTTGACGACATTGGTTCCGCCACCTTCAGACTTGGCGGTGCGCAGAAAGTACGGCGAGATCGAATCGAATGGCCTTGTCAGCGCGGCGAGCACTAGCACCGTGATGCCGGCGCCAACGCCGCCAGCCAGCAGCAGGTCTCGCCATTTGCCCAGACGCGCCCTGACCGGCGGACCCTGCTGCGGCAACCAGCGCAGCGCCAGCATCATCAGCACGATCGTCGCGACATCGACCAGGATCTGGGTCAGCGCCAGGTCGGGTGCCGAGAACCACACGAACGCCAGGCTCACCGACAGACCCACCGCGCCGAGCAGCACCAGCGCAAGCAGGCGCTGGCGGCGCAGCAAGGCGGTGGCCAACGTCGCAGCGATACCGATCGCCCAGATCGCGACGAATCCGAGCGGCGCCGGATCGTCCGGTAGCGCCGGCAAGCCGGGCCAGCCGTCGCTCGACAACCAGGGCAGCAATCCTGCGGCCAGCGCGAACCCGATCAGCAGCAGCAGGTAGCGCTGCAGACTGCCGTTTTGCAACGAGACCGTCAGCGTGCGCATGGCGCGAACAATTCCCGCTTGTGCCATCTCGAACATCTCGCGTCCGCCGCGCGCAACATGCTCGAGTCGGTGCAGGTCGATGAAGCGTTGCAGGCCGGCGTACAGCAACAGGCCGCCGACCAGCGCGAGCGCGCTCATCGCCAGCGGCAGGTTCACGCCATGCCAGATCGCCAGCGAGAATTCCGGCAGCTCGCCGCCGAGCGCGGCCCGGGCCGCCGGCATCAGCACCGGGGCGATCAGAAGCCCCGGGGCAATGCCGACCGCCACGCACAGCAGCACCAGCACCTCGACCGGCACCCGCATGAAATGCGGCGGTTCATGGGCGGCACGCGCCGGACCGCGGGTCGGCCCGCCGAAGAACACGTCATGCACGAAGCGCGCGCTGTAGGCCACGCTCAGCGCGCCAGCCAGCGTGGCGCCGACCGGCAGCAGCCACAGCACGCTGCCCTGCCCGGCCTTTTGCAGGGTCTCGGCAAAGAACATTTCCTTGGACAGAAAGCCGTTGAGCAGCGGCACGCCGGCCATCGCGCCGGCGGCGACGATGCCCAGCGCGGCGGTGATCGGCAGTTGTCTGGCCAGCCCGCCGAGCCGGCGAATGTCGCGGGTGCCGGTCTCGTGGTCGATGATGCCGGCCGACATGAACAGCGAGGCCTTGAAGGTTGCGTGGTTCAGGATGTGAAACACGCCGGCCACCACCGCCAGCTGCGCGTTCAGACCGAACAGCATCGTGATCAGTCCCAGGTGACTGATCGTCGAATACGCGAGCAGGCCCTTCAGGTCGTGCTGGAAGATTGCCAGGTAGGCACCGACCAGCAGCGTGGCAAGCCCGGTCAGCGTGACGACCCAGAACCAGGCATCGCTGCCGCCGAGTGCCGGGTACATCCGCGCCAGCAAAAAGACGCCCGCCTTGACCATCGTTGCCGAGTGCAGATAAGCCGATACCGGGGTCGGCGCTGCCATCGCCTGCGGCAGCCAGAAGTGGAACGGAAACTGCGCCGACTTCGTGAACGCGCCGAGCAGCACCAGGTGCAGCGCGGGTTGATACAGCGGATGGGCGCGGATCTGGTCGCCGGCCGCCAGCACCCGGTCCAGCTCGAAGCTGCCGACGATATGTCCGAGGATCAGCACACCGCCGAGCAGGCATAGTCCGCCGCCGCCGGTGATCGCCAGGGCCATTCGCGCGCCCCGGCGCGCGTCGCTGCGGTAATGCCAGAAACCGATCAGCAGGAATGACGACAGGCTGGTCGCCTCCCAGAAAACGACCAGCAGTAGCAGATTTTCTGCCAGCACCACGCCGAGCATCGCGCCGATGAACAGCGCCAGCAGCATGAAAAAGCGCGCGGCCGGCTCCTTCTCGTCCAGATACCAGGCTGCGTACAGCACCACCAGGGCGCCGATGCCGAGAATCAGCAGGCTGAACATCCAGGCCAGCCCGTCCATCCGAAAGCCGAAACTCAGCCCGAGCGGCTCCAGCCAGGGCACCGACCAGCGCAGCACCTCGCCGGCGGCAATCGCCGGGCCGGCCAGCACGACCAGACCAAGGCCAGCCAGCACGACCGAGGCGAGGATCCAGGCGGCGGCGCGACGACGGCGGTTCTCGAGCAGCGCCAGCAGCAGCGCCGCCGCGAACGGCGCGAGTGCCAGCACCGGCAGCAGCACTGACAGCGGTATCAGCGGTGCGCCGGTTGCGCCGTTCATCGGTTCGGCCCGGGTCTGTCCGGATCGTCGGCCGCATCGCTGCGCACCGCGATCCGGCCCAGCTGCATCCCAGGCAGCCCGATGCGCGCGCGCAGCAGCAACCCGGCCAGCGTGACCACGGTCAGCGGAATCACGAACCAGAGCATCGCGTGCGAGAACATCGGCAGTGCATCATGCTGCTGCGCGGCCAGGATCAGGTAGGCGGTGTAGATCGCGTAGTAGGCGAGGAACAGCGCCCCCTCCCAGCGCACGATGCGCCGCTCGGTGAGCATCACCGGCACGCAGGCAAAGCCGGTGGCCAGCATCACCCAAAGATCAAAGTTCAGCACTGAGGGCGCGATCGGGAGGCCGCCATCGGCGAGCAGGCCGCTGATGCCCAGACAGCCGAGCGTGTTAAAGGTGCAACTGCCGATCGCGTTGCCGACCGCGATATCGCGTTCGCCGCGCAGCGCCGCGATCGCCGAGGTGGCCAGCTCGGGCAGCGACGTGCCGGCTGCCACGATGGTCAGCCCGATTACGAGGTCGCTGACACCGAGCGCGCGCGCGAATGCGCTGGCGGCGTCGACCAGCCAGCCCGCGCCGACGACCAGCAGAGCCAGCCCGGCGACGATCAGGCCGAGTTGCATCGTCAGTTGCGATGAGGGCTTGGCGCGGCGCGCCAGGTCGTTCGCGAACTCCTGGCCGACTGGCTGCGGCCCGCGCCGCGCCTGCAGCGCGAGGAACGCGGTGTAAGCGATGATCAGCGCGAACAGCAGCGCCGCATCAATACGACCGATCACGCCGTCGCGCGACATCAGCATCAACAGCAGTGAGCCGCCCAGCATGATCGGCACCTCCTGGCGGATCACCTGCGAGCGCACCACCAGCGGCGCGATCATCGCCGAAAAGCCAAGGATGACCAGCACGTTGAAGATGTTGCTGCCCACAACGTTGCCGACCGCGATATCGTTTCGGCCGTCCAGCACCGCGCCGGCCGAGACGGCGACCTCCGGCGCACTGGTGCCGAAGGCGACCACGGTGAGGCCGACGACTAGCGGTGACAGCCCGAAAGACAGTGCCAGGCGCGAGGCGCCGCGCACCAGGAGTTCTGCGCCAGCCAGCAGGCAGAGCAGGCCGAGGGCAAACAGCAGGGCATCGATCATCGGGGGCGCAATCCTTGGTCGTTGGACTGAACTGTGTCGTGCGACTCGGTCCAGTCTAACGGCATGCGCCGGCAATTACCTCCCGGTGAAGCGTGGCGGACGTTTTTCGAGGAAGTGTGCAACCCCTTCGCGGAAGTCTTCCGAAGGGAAGCACTGGACCATCTGATCGTCGGCGATGGCCAGTGCGCTGTTGAAGTCTTGCAAGGCGGCGCCATAGACCTGCGCCTTCATCACCGCCATTGAACGCGGCGACACGGTGTCGGCCAGCGCACGCGCGTAGGCGAGCGTCTCGGGCATCAGCGATTCAGGCGCGAACGCACGATTGACCAGGCCCAGACGCTGCGCCTCCTCGCCGTCGAACTTGCGCGCCGAGAACATCAGGTCGAGCGCATTCGCGTTGCCGATCAGCCTGGGTAGCAGCCACGACATGCCGTGCTCGGCAATCAGGCCGCGCTGCGAGAACGCGGTCGTGAACTTCGCCTGCGCGCTGGCAAAACGCAGGTCACAGTACAGCGCGATGACCAGGCCCAGACCGGCGCAGGCGCCGTTGATCGCGGCGATTACCGGTTTGGGGCAGGCGATCAGGTAGCCAAAGCGCTGGTTGTACAAGGCTGCGATGTCGATGCCCGAGGGATTGGGCATCGGGTCGACCTGCCCGCCGACCCCGGCTTCGCGGGCCCGGTCTTGCTGCGAGACGCTGCCCACGGCCTGCAGTAGCTCCATGTCGGCGCCCGCGCAAAAGCCGCGGCCGGCGCCGGTCAGAAGGATCACGCGCACCTGATCGTCAAGCGCCGCCCGGCGCACCGCATCACGCATCGCGTCGCCCATCGGCCGGGTCCAGGCGTTCAGCCTTTCAGGCCGATTCAGGGTGATCGTGGCGATCCGGTCCTGGACCTCATACAACACATCCTGATCGGTCTGCGTCGTGTCCATGCTCATCGTGTTCTCCTGGTTTTGGAACCATGCGGGTCTGGGCGGCGATGGGCTCAGACCTGGTGGATCCAGGGTCGCCGAGTGCGATCGGCTGCCTGAAAGGCCTCGATCTGCGCAGCATGCCTCAAGGTCAGGCCGATCGGATCCAGTCCTTCAAGCAGCATCTGGCGACGCAGCGCTTCGACTTCGAAAGCAATCGTCGCACCCCATGGCGTGCGAAGCTGGCAGGCTTGCAGATCCACGCTCAGGGTTACCTGGCCCGGCGCGTCGGCAGGTGCCGCGGCCAGCCGCTCGAGCAGCGCATCAACGGTGCTCGCGGGCAGCCGGATTGGCAGCAGACCATTCTGAAAGCAGTTGCCAAAGAAGATTTCACCGAAGCTCGGTGCGATCACGCAGCGGATGCCCATGCCGGCGATCGCCCATACCGCCATCTCGCGCGAGCTGCCGCAGCCGAAGTTCTCACCGGCCACCAGGATGCGGGCGTCACGAAACGGCGCGCGGTTCAGCACGAATTCGGGATTGTCGGAGCCGTCGGCGCGAAAGCGCTCGACTTCGAAGGCCCAAAGTCCCATTTCTTCGCGCGGCGTGCGGGCGCAGCGTTCGATGCGGATGATCCGGTCGGTGTCGACGTTGGTTTGCGGGTAGGGCGCGGCGACCGCGGTCAGGGAGTCGAATTTGTCCATCTTGAGTCCGTGTTTCGTGAGTTCCAGCAAGGTCTTGCCAGCGTTACCGCAGCTACAGCGCGCGCGGATCGGCGATGCAGCCGGCAATCGCGCTGGCCGCGGCCATTGCCGGGCTGGCCAGGTGGGTGCGCGCCTGCGGTCCTTGCCGGCCGACGAAATTGCGGTTTGAGGTCGACACGCTGCGCTGGCCCGGCGCAAGCAGCTCGCCATTGGCACCGACGCACAACGAGCAGCCCGGTTCACGCCACTGGAATCCGGCCGCCAGAAACACCTCGTGCAGGCCCTCAGCCTCGGCTTCGCGCTTGATGCGCACCGAGCCGGGTACTACCCAGGCCTCGACATTGGCCGCCACCCGCCGGCCGCGCGCGACTTGGGCCGCAATGCGCAGATCCGAGAGCCGCGAATTCGTGCAGGAACCGATGAATACCCGGTCGATCTTGGTGCCGGCGATTGTTTGCCCGGGGGTCAGACCCATGTAGGCCTGGGCGGCGGCCCAGCCCTGAGCCCGCTCGCCGTCCGGCGCGTCGGCCGGATCTGGCACGCGCGCGTCGATTGCTACCACCTGCTCCGGGCTGGTGCCCCAGGTGACCTGAGGCGCGAGCTTCGCGCAGTCGATCTGCACTTGCGCATCGAACTGGGCGCCGGGATCCGAGGCCAGCGTGCGCCAGTGCTCGAGCGCCCGCTCCCACAAGGCGCCTTGCGGTGCGAAGCGCCTGTCCTTGAGCCACTCGAAGGTGGTGTCGTCGGGCGCGACCATGCCGACCTTGGCGCCCGACTCGATCGACAGGTTGCACAGTGTCATGCGCGCCTCCATACCGAGCGCACGCACCGCAGGACCCGCATATTCGATCGCAAAGCCGGTGGCGCCGGCCGTGCCGATCCGGCCGATCAACGCAAGGATCATGTCCTTGGCGTAGACGCCTTGCGGCAGCGCGCCGTCGAACACCACCTGCATCACGCGCGGCTTGCGCTGCACGATGGTTTGCGTGGCCAGCACATGGATGATCTCCGAGGCACCGATGCCGAAGGCCAGCGCGCCTAATGCCCCATGCGTGCAGGTATGGCTGTCGCCGCAGACGATGGTCGCGCCGGGCAGTGACAGTCCGAGCTCCGGGCCGATCACGTGGACGATGCCCTGGCCTTCCTGGCCGACGTCGAACAGGCGTACGCCGGCTTTCGCGGTTTCGTGGCGTAGCGAGTCGAGTAACGCGTCCGCCCAGGCGGCGATGCCACCGGTGCGACCGGGGCGGGTTTCGACCACATGGTCCGGCACCGCGAAGGTCAGTTCCGGGCTGTGCACCTTCAGCCCGCGCGCCAGAACGCCGGCCAGCGCTTCGCCGCCGCCCAGGTCATGTTGCAGGTGACGATCGACATGCAGCAGATCCACTCCGGGGGCAAGCTCCGTGATCCGGTGTTCGCCCCAGACCTTGTCAAAGAGTGTGCGTGCGCTCACTTAACGCGTCTCCACGAAGCGTTTCTCGAATTCCCAGACATCCGGGAAGCCGACCAGCTGATGCAACGCGGTCATATCAATCGTGGGCACCGGACTGCCCTGGGTCGTCCCATGACGCGCCAGGTGGGTAAGCGCCCCTTGGATCGCGGCGCAAGCCGCTTGCATCGCAGCTCCTGGCCAGATCGCCAGCGAAAACCCAAGCTTCGCAAGCCGCTCGGCCGGGATTTCCGGCGAGCGGCCGGTGGGCACCATGTTCGCGATCAACCAGGCGCCGCAATCGGCGAGCTCTTGGCCGACGCGCGCGAATTCGTCTTCGGACTCCGGCGATTCGATGAACACGATGTCGGCACCGGCCTTGGCGAAGTCCCGTCCGCGCGCGATCGCCTCATCGAGCCCGAGTCCGGTGCGCGCATCGGTGCGCGCCACGATCAGAAAATCATCGCTGCGCCGGGCATCGGCCGCGACCTCGATGCGCCGCACCGCGTCCTGGCGGGACACCACCCGACGGTTTGGCGTATGCCCACATTTCTTGGGCATCTCCTGGTCCTCGAGTTGGATCGCCTGCACGCCGGCATCCTCGTAGCCGCGCACCGTGTGCCGGACGTTGAGCAGGCCGCCGAAACCGGTGTCGGCGTCGGCGATCAGCGGTCGCGTGATGCCTTGCGCAATCGTGCGAGCCCGCGAGCTCATGTCGGTGAAGCCGGCCAGTCCGGCATCTGGTTGGCCCAGGTGTGAGACAGAGATGCCGTAGCCGGTCATGTACAGCGCATGAAAGCCAAGCTGGTCGGCGATCTTCGCCGACAGCATTTCGTAGACACCCGGCGCCACAACGAACTGCCCCGAGGCCAGGATTTCGCGCAGCCGTGTCGGTTTGCTTGCTTGGGTCATCGCGTCACTCCGTCGTTGCGCCTGAATCGCGAACCGCCTTACCCCACTTGACCACGTCAGCCTTCATCTGCTCGACGAAAGCGTCCGGACTAGAGGCGACGATCGACAGGCCGATTGCCTGCAGGCGCTCCTTAACATCGGGCTCGTTCAGCGTCGCGGCGATCTCGGCGTTGAGCTTCGCGACGACGTCGGGCGCAATGCCCGGGGCTCCCAGGATCGCCAGCCAGTTATCGGCCTCGAACGGAATGCCGCTTTCCTGGAAGGTCGGCAGCTCGGGCAGCGCCGGGTTGCGCTTCGTGGAAGCCAGCCCGAGGGGGCGGGCCCGTCCGGACCGGATATGCGGCAACGACGTGTTGACGCTGACTGCGGTCAGTTGCACCTCGCCGGCGATCAGCGCCTGGATTGCTGGCGCGCCTCCTTTGTACGGCACGTGGACCATGTCCAGGCCGCCCGCGGCGGTGCGGAACAGCTCCAGTGCGAGGTGCGACCCATTACCTACACCGGCCGAGGAATAGGTCAGCTTGCCGGGCTGAGCCTTGGCCAGCGCGACGAATTCGGCCGGCGTTTGCGCCGGTACCGATGGATGCACGAGCAGGACCGTAGAGAAGTTCACCGCCTGCATGATCGGCGTGAAATCCTTGACCACATCGTAGGTGAGCCGCTTGCCGTACAGCGTTGGCGCGATCGCGTGCGTGCCGGTGTCGGCTACCACCAGCGTGTAGCCGTCGGGAGCCGAGCGGGCGATCTGCCCGCAGGCGATCGTGCCCCCGGCGCCGGGGCGGTTTTCGACGACGACCTGCTGGCCAAGCCGGTCGCCGAGCTTTTGTGCAAGGATCCTGCCGAAGGCGTCCGA
>Ga0255219_1000394_pt1 | contig 12185 bp, 10 predicted proteins | sample Miss_Colum_RepA__FD_183037 | JGI IMG/M metagenome (GOLD analysis project Ga0255219, IMG submission 183037) | Freshwater microbial communities from Mississippi River, Louisiana, United States - Miss_Colum_RepA_8d | ecosystem: Environmental > Aquatic > Freshwater > River | place: USA: Louisiana...
CCTCAAGGCGAGACAGCGTAATTACTACCGTAACCGTGATGCCGCCATTCAGGCGCGGGCCGACAAGGGAGTCACGCGCGAAGCCGCTACGAAGCTGGCCGAGCGCGGAGTGCTCTGCGATGACAAGGGCTGCTACTGGAATCTCGACCCGAGACTGCGGGTATTGAATCCACTCAGTCTCTGTGAGGAGCAGGTAGAGGCGTTCATTCGCCAGATCAGTTGCCCACAGTTATTGGTTCTCGCACCGGCGTTTTGGCACACGCCGGCCCGTCAGGCCATGCTGGCGCGCCGGCTTTCCTACTTTCCCCACGCGGAATTGCACCGTTTGCAGGGCGGACATCACCAGCACATGGAAGCCGAAACGCCGCAGGTCGCCGCTCTCATCGAGCGATTTCTGGCCGCCTGAAAACCGCGAGTCCGCCGTATATCGCGTCAGCGGATGAGGGAGAGGAATTCGGTTCGCGTGGTTGACCGATCCCGGAAGGCGCCGAGCATGCAGGAGGTCGTCATCACGGAGTTCTGCTTTTCGACGCCCCGCATCATCATGCACATGTGCTGCGATTCGATGATCACGCCCACGCCGAGGGCCTTGGTCTTCTCCATCAGCGTCACGGCGATTTCCTGAGTCAACTGCTCCTGGATCTGCAGCCGACGTGCAAACATGTCGACGATGCGGGCCACCTTCGACAGGCCGATCACCATGCCGGTTGGCAAATAGGCCACATGGCACTTGCCGATGAAGGGCAGCAAATGGTGTTCACATAACGAATACAGTTCAATGTTCTTGACGATCACCATCTCGTTCGACGTGGTCGGAAACAGTGCATCGTTGATGATGTCGTCGACATTTTGCTTGTAGCCTTGGGTCAGAAATTCCATGGCCTTGGCGGCCCGCTCTGGGGTTCCTACGAGGCCGGGTCGATTCAGATCTTCGCCGATGGCTTTGATGATGCTGGCGTAGGCCTCTTTCATACTTTTCGTTCCTGGTTACCGCTAAACTTCGGACCCTACGCGAATCGGTGGACAGGGTAAAGCCGCGCTATGTTGTTGAAAGACGTGGTCAGTACGCAGGAGAGTCTGGAAAGGATGAGCCGTGCCTTTGAGGCGGCCGCCCTGTTTTTCGGGCACGGCACCGACAACGCCTGGGATGAGGCGTGCTGGCTTCTGGAGACGCTGGCCCGTCGTCAGGGGCTGCCGCCACTGCAGGCTGACACGGTACTCGACGCCTCGCTTTTGCAGGCCGCCAGCGCGCTGGCTGAACAGCGAATCGCCACCCGCAAGCCGCTGGCTTATCTGCTGAACGAAGCCTGGTTCTGCGGGTTGTCTTTCTTCGTCGACGAGCGCGTACTCGTGCCGCGCTCGCCGTTTGCGGAGTTGATCGACAAGCGCTTTGCACCGGTGCTCAAGCACGAGCCTCGCCGCATCCTCGATCTCTGCACGGGGGGTGGCTGTATCGGCATAGCCTGTGCATTGATGTTTCCTTCCGCCGAGGTGGTATTGGCTGATCTCAGCAGCGCTGCGCTGGAGGTGGCGCGCATCAATGTGGAACGCCATGGGCTAGGCAAGCGCGTGTCGCTGCTGCAGTCCGATTTGTTTGCCGCGATGGAGGGCCGCTTCGATCTCATCGTGAGCAATCCACCGTATGTCGGCGTGGAGGAGTATGCCGAACTGCCGTCCGAGTACCTGCACGAACCTGCGCTGGGTCTGCTGACCGGAGCCGAAGGGCTCGACATTCCTCTGGGCATCCTCGAAAGGGCCGTCGACTACCTCGACGCCGACGGCTGGCTGTTTCTCGAAACTGGAGCAACCTGGCCCTTGCTGGACGAAGCACGATCCGACCTGCCGTTGCTGTGGCTGGACTTCGAGTGGGGCGGCGAGGGCATCTGTGCCATCCGCGCGTCCGACCTGCGAGCCGCTCGTCGCCACCCGCGCTGATTGCGATCAGGATTCAATGCTCCAGGCGGCTACCGACGATCCGGCGGGCTCAATCGCTGTGGTGGGCCAGGATACCGAGGAAGGCCTGGGCCGCCTTGCTGAGCGTACGGTCCTTGTGGCGGATGCATACTAGTCGACGACTAAGCGCCACGCCGGCAATGTTGAGCGCGATCACCGACCGGTCATCCAGCATGGTGGCCGGCAGTACGCTCCAGATATCTCCTATCGAAACCATCGCTTTCAGAGTTTCCAGGTTATCGATACTGAGGTCCTGGTCCAGTTGCAAGGACAGGCCGGCCTGGTCGAACAGGCGAGAGACCGTCCGTCCCGTATAGAAGCGCAGGTCGGGGAGCAGGGCGGGGTACTCCGTCAACGCCCGCAGGCTGAGATTGGGTTGCTTGACCAGCGGGTGATCCCTTGCGACGACAAAGTGCAGCGAGTCCAGCCACACGTCCTGCGTCAGCAGCGACTCGTTGTGGCGCTCCTCGTGAGTGGTAATGCCCAGTTCACCCTTGCCCTCGAGGATGCTCTGGTGGGTGTCCTGCGAATTCATGAAGCTGATGCTCAGCTTCACACCCGGAAAACTGCGCTTGTACTCCCGCAGCACCCGGGGCAGCCGGTGCAGGCCGATGTGGTGGCTGGTGACCAGCTTGAGGTTGCCGCGTATGTCCCCGCTCAGGTCGTCGAGCGCTTGTCGCGTCTCGTCGATCAGTTGCAGAATCTGGCGGGCACGCGGCAGCAGACACTCACCTGCCTCGGTGAGCGAAAGCTGCCAGCCGATGCGGTCGAAAAGGCGGGCACTGAGGTCATTTTCCAGATTCAGAATGCGCTTGCTGATGGCCGGTTGGGTCAGATGCAGCCGGTCTGCCGCCCGCGAAAAGGAATTGGTATCCGCCACTGCCGTGAAGGCCCGCAGATTCTGGAGATCCATGCGACTTGCCTCATAACCATGGTTTATGAAATTCATAACAAGTATAAATTTGTTTTATTCATTCGCCAGAGCTAACCTGCCGGCGTCCGTCAGTCCATACCTCACTGAATGCAGGTCCGTATGTCCGGCAACAGTTTCGGCAAACTCTTTTGTGTGACCACCTTTGGCGAAAGTCACGGGCCGGCACTCGGCGGCATCGTGGATGGCTGCCCCCCGGGACTGCCGTTGACGGCGGCCGATCTCCAACGCGATCTCGATAGGCGCAAGCCGGGAACCTCGCGGTTCACGACCCAGCGCAGAGAGGACGACGAAGTAGAAATCCTGTCCGGCGTCTTCGAGGGGCTTACCACCGGCACTCCCATCGGACTGCTCATTCGCAACACCGACCAGAAGAGCAAGGACTACAGCAATATCAAGGATCTGTTTCGCCCAGCTCATGCGGATTACACCTACCAGCACAAGTATGGTGTGCGTGATTACCGCGGTGGTGGGCGCTCCTCGGCCCGCGAAACTGCCATGCGGGTGGCGGCAGGGGCGATCGCCAAGAAGTATCTCGCCGAGAGGCTGGGTGTTCAGGTGCGCGGCTATCTCAGTCAGCTCGGTCCTCTTTCGCTGAGCCTTGTCGACTGGGATGCCGTGAATCATAACCCGTTCTTTTGCCCGGACCCCGCGCGAGTACCCGAGCTGGAGGCCTACATGAGTGCCCTCAACAAGGAAGGCAACTCCATCGGCGCGAAGATCACCGTTGTTGCGTCCGGTGTGCCAGTAGGCCTGGGGGAGCCTATCTTTGACAGGCTGGATGCGGAACTGGCCCATGGCCTCATGAGCATCAATGCCGTGAAGGCGGTCGAGATCGGCGCCGGTTGCAGCGTCGTAACGCAAAGAGGAACAGAACACCGTGACGCGCTGACCCCCGACGGATTTTTGAGCAATAACGCCGGCGGCATACTTGGAGGCATCAGCACGGGTCAGGATATCGTCGCCCACCTGTCTCTTAAGCCTACTTCTAGCATACGAATTCCTGGTGAAACTATTGATGTAAATGGAAATTCTGCAGAAATTATCACGACTGGTCGTCACGACCCCTGCGTGGGGATTCGCGCCACGCCGATCGCCGAGGCCATGGTGGCGCTCACTCTCATGGATCACTGGTTACGCCATCGCGCACAAAACGCGGATGTTTTGTGTAAAACTCCAGATATCTCAAAGCGTTGACAGTTTTTATTAAAGTAAAAAATAATTTTTTACGAATGGTTTAGATATTATCTATAACTAATTGAAAGGAAAGTAAAAATGGCTGGAAGAACCCTGTATGACAAGCTATGGGAATCCCATCTCGTTACCGATCTCGACAACGGGACCTCCCTGATCTACATCGACTTGCACTTCCTGCACGAGGTCACGTCACCGCAGGCTTTCGAGGGGCTGCGTCTGGCCGGGCGTCGACCGTGGCGGGCGTCTGCCAACATGGCTACGCCTGACCATAATGTGCCGACCACCACGTCCGAGCGTTCGCGTGGAGTCGAGGGTATTCTCGATCCGGTCTCCAGGATCCAGGTGAAGTTCCTTGACGACAATTGCAAGGATTTCGGCATCGAGGAGTTTGCCATCGATGATCATCGCCACGGCATCGTGCATGTGATCGGTCCTGAGCAGGGGCGAACGCTGCCCGGCATGACCATCGTCTGCGGTGATTCCCACACCTCCACCCACGGTGCCCTCGGCGCCCTGGCTCATGGCATCGGTACCTCAGAGGTGGAGCACGTGCTCGCCACCCAGTGTCTTGTCCAGCGCAAGGCTCGCAACATGCTGGTCAAGGTCAATGGCAGCCTGCGCCCCGGGGTAACGGCCAAGGATGTCATCCTGGCCATCATTGGCAAGATCGGCACGGCCGGTGGCACGGGCTACACCATCGAGTTCGGTGGCGAGGTCATCAGATCCTTGTCCATCGAGGGCAGGATGACGGTCTGCAACATGGCCATCGAGGCCGGTGCTCGCGCCGGTCTCGTGGCTGTCGACGACAAAACCATAAGCTACCTCGCGGGGCGACCGTTCGCCCCCAAGGGAGCCCAGTGGGAGCAGGCCGTATCCTACTGGCAGACGCTGACCAGCGATGCCGATGCCAGATTCGATGCTGTCGTTGAACTGGAGGGCGCCGACATCGTGCCACAGGTCAGTTGGGGTACTTCGCCCGAGATGGTGGCGCCGGTCACCGGTTCCGTGCCGGATCCGCAGTCGGCCCCCAGCGAAGCCAAGCGTGGCAACTATCAGCAGGCGCTCAAGTACATGGGGCTTGCGGCTGGCACGCCGATCCAAAGCATCAAACTTGACCGAGTCTTCATCGGCTCCTGTACCAATTCCCGCATCGAAGACCTGCGGGCGGCAGCCGCCGTGGTCAAGGGGCGCAGGGTCGCTGGCACCATCAAACAGGCGCTGGTGGTGCCCGGGTCGGGCCTGGTGAAGGCTCAGGCGGAAAGAGAGGGGTTGGACAAAATCTTTCGTGAGGCGGGCTTTGAGTGGCGAGAGCCGGGCTGCTCGATGTGTCTGGCCATGAACGCCGATCAGTTGGAGCCGGGCGAGCACTGTGCCTCCACATCCAATCGTAACTTCGAGGGGCGTCAGGGGTTTGGCGGTCGTACCCACCTGGTAAGTCCGGCCATGGCTGCCGCCGCCGCTGTCTTTGGACATTTTGTCGATATACGCGACGTCCAGATGCTATGAATTCGAATAAATTCAATCAGTTGAATAACGGTCTTGATGCGATATGAAAAAATTCACCACTGAAGATGGTCTGGTAATGCCCCTCGATCGGGCCAACGTGGATACCGACTACATCATCCCCAAGCAGTTCCTCAAATCAATCAAGCGAACGGGTTTCGGCAAGAATCTCTTCGACGAAGCACGCTATCTCGACAAGGGATTGCCGGACCAAGACTGCAGCGGTCGCCCGCTGAACCCGGATTTTGTCGGCAATCAGCCTCGTTACCAGGGAGCATCCATCCTGCTGGCTCGCGAGAATTTTGGCTGCGGATCCAGTCGGGAGCACGCTCCCTGGGCGCTGGACGACTACGGTTTCCGCTGCGTGATTGCGCCGAGCTTTGCGGATATTTTCTTCAATAACTGTGTGAAGAATGGAATATTACTTATTGTTTTAAATGAAGAAACTGTTGATGGCTTGTTCCGGGAGGTGTCTGCGGCTCCAGGCTACCGCCTAAAGATAGACCTTGCCGCACAGACCCTCGTCAAGCCGGACGGCAGCGTGCTGCGCTTCGAGGTCGAAGCGTCACGCAAGCACATCCTGCTCAACGGTCTCGATGACATCGGGTTGACCCTGCAGCACGCGGAGGCCATTCGCGACTTCGAGCGTGCCCATCAGGGCAGGGCCCCTTGGCTTTTCGCCTGAGGTAAAGCGATTAACTTGTTGTTTTAAATAGCGTAACCCGCAAAGAATCGGGTTGGAACTGGAGTGGGTGGTATGAGCAACAACCAAAAATACAATGTGTGCATCGTAGGAGCGACCGGGGCAGTCGGTAAGACCATGCTGCGCATCCTCGAACAGCGCAAGTTTCCGGTCAACAACCTGTACCTGCTGGCCAGCGAGCGCAGTGCCGGCGAGACAATGAGCTTCAATAACAAGCAGTACACGGTTGAAAACCTTGCTGATTTTGATTTCAGCAAGGCGCAGATCGGCTTGTTTTCGCCAGGGGCCAGCGTGTCGGCGGTGTACGCGCCGAAAGCGGGCAAGGCGGGGTGCATCGTCATCGACAATACTTCGCAGTTCCGCTACGAAGAGGATATTCCGCTGGTGGTCCCGGAGGTCAATCCGCATGCGGTGGCCCAGTACAAGACCCACAACATCATTGCTAACCCCAACTGCTCGACCATCCAGATGCTGGTTGCCTTGAAGCCTATCCATGATCGGGTCGGCATTGCCCGCATCAACGTCTGCACCTACCAATCAGTGTCCGGTACGGGCAAAGAGGCAATCGACGAGTTGGCGGGCCAGACCATCGCCCTGCTCAATGGCAAGGAGCCCGAGATCAAGGTCTACCCCAAGCAGATAGCCTTCAATGTGCTCCCCCACATCGATACCTTCCAGGACAACGGTTACACCAAGGAGGAGATGAAGATGGTCTGGGAAACCCAAAAGATCATGGAAGACCCCAACATCCTCGTTAATCCTACCTGTGTGCGCGTGCCGGTGTTCTATTCCCACTCCGAGGCGGTCCACATCGAGACGCGCCAGCGCATCACGGTGGAGGAGGTGCGGGACCTGCTGAAGAAGGCGCCTGGCGTCAAATTGATGGACGAGCGCAAGCCGGGGGGTTACCCCACTCCGATCCCCGAAGGCACAGACCATGATGAAACCTGGGTTGGCCGCATTCGCAAGGACATTTCACATCCGAACGGCATCAACCTGTGGGTGGTGTCAGACAACTTGCGCAAAGGGGCGGCCCTGAACTCGGTACAGATCGCGGAACTGTTGATAAAAGACTATATCTGATGAATACTTGCGGCGGTTTTCCAATCAAGTTATCAGGTTTTTCTGCCGCAAGCCCATGGCAGCCTCGAGGGTAGGTGCTAGCCACCCGTTGGGCTGCAGCCCGGACGTGGCGTGGGTCGCTGCAAGGCAAGGGCCATCATGGTGAGTTCGTTCCAAATAGCCAAAGTTGCCGGCGCCATTGCTTTGCTGCTGGGGTCGCTCACGCTGCCCGCGTCTGCCAGCGCGCAATCGCTGGGAGAATTGGTGCTGGAGTCGGTTGCTGCGGAGCCACTGCGTGCCGCCGTGCCCCTCCTGGACTCCGAAGATTTGTCGGCCAGCGAGGTACAGGTCGGGCTCGCCAGCGCTGAAGATTATGGCTCTCGCGGGCTGCCGCGCAGCGCGCAGCTCGACACGCTGTCCCTGACAGTCGGACCGAACCCCAACGGTGGTCTGCAGATCGATATTGTCTCGGTGCAGCCCATCGATGATGAGGCCGCCGTGTTATTGCTGGATGTGCGTTGGCCGGCTGGCCGCGCCCTGCGTGAGTACTCGCTGGCCCCAGCACAGTCAGGGCAGGCCCCTCTGCCCGGGACCTCTCGTGCCGGTGCGGCTGCCGGCACCTCGGCCGTGACCTTGGCGCCACCCCAGACCGCGGCGGCTGCGGCGCCCCCGTCTGCCATAACGGATCAGTACACCGTCCAGTCGGGCGACACGACCTTTAGCATCGCCGAGCGGACTCGGCCGAGTTCTGAGGTCAGTGTCCAGCAGATGATGGTGGCCATCCAGCGGGCCAACGAAGAAGCCTTCGTCAATAACGACATCAACCGCATTCTCACGGGTAGAGTGCTGCGCATTCCCACCGTCGACGAGATCAGCATCATCGACCGCGAGGCGGCCGTGGCGCAGATCGCACTGCAGACCCAAGTGTTGGGCAATCAGCCTCTCAGTGGGGCCGCTGGACCAGCTACACCGGCGGCGCCGCGCGATGAGCTGACCCTCCTCAGTGGCGACAGTAATGCCGGCGCGTCTACCGCCGGGGATCCGGATGCCGTCATCGCTGCGCTGGAGGCAGAGCTGATGCTGGCCGAAGAGACTCTTGACCGCGTCAGGCTGGAGAATTTGGAGCTGACCAATCGACTCAGCGCCTTGCAGGAACAGATCGACCTGCTGAACAACATCATTGCCATCGAAGACCAGCGCATCGCCGAGTTGCAGGCCAGCTTGCGCGCGCAGGTGGGCATAGCTGATGGTGCGGACACCGGCGGGAGCGCGGTGAGCGCAAAGACCTTGGCACTCGTGGGTGCCGGTCTCGCGCTCGCCGTCGCTGCCGTGGTGGGTGTATTGGTGCGTCGGCGCCGTCAGGCCACGGCGCGGGCGGAGTCCGCAGGGGAGGAGTTGCTCGATCTTTCCGGAGACGACAGCAACACCAGTCGACCGGGCGGCATGGACGCGTTGTGGGCGGCTGTGGTGAGCCGCAAGCAGAAGGCGCAGTCGGCGGAATCGGAGCTTTGGAACTCTGCCGTACGGCCGGGCGACGATCTGAGGTCCGAGCCCGCGGAACTGGCAGATGTCGTCGTTGACGAAGAGTACGAGGACCTCGCCAGTCAGCTTTCCGAGATCGGGGAGGAAGCCGCCAAGGCGGCCAAGTCTCAGGAAAGGCCGTCGTTCGAGCCCGCAGAGGGCTCCCCGTTCAGCAATCCCGCCTTCGCACCTCTCGGCCAGCCAGAGCCCAGACAAGCGCGGATTGAAGATTCGCTCTCGCAGGCCTTCAGCCAGAACACGATGGTCGGCTCGGAGGAGCGTCTGTCTGCCGATGTTGCAGACTTCGGGTCCGCAGCCCCGGCTCGCGGGGCGACCGAAGTGTCAGCCCCCTTTGCTACACCGGGGCAGATGTCGAGGGGCAGCGAGTCTGTGGGTGCTGCTCTTGGGGCCGCTACCGCCAGCAGAGAGGCTGCAGAATTGCCGCCGCTCGCGGCGTCGAACCTGGCGCCGGAGGCTGCACCCATGGCCTGGGGTAACGAGCCCGGCGACCGGCTGACGGCCTCGGCAGACAGGGCAGACGACGAGCAAGCCTTCGACGCGAACCTTGAGCAAGTGGCCGCTGCTGATACGGGCGTCAACTCCGGGTCCTCGTCGCCCGAGTGGCCGCAGGACTACCCCGCCGACTCCGGATGGCCGCGGACCGAAAACACGGCAGTGGAAGCTGCCGCACAGTTCGCTGCACCTCTGCAGACTCCGGACTCCGCCGCGACTCCGCCCTTCGGCTCGTCCGACTGGCCGCAAAGCGAACCGGTCGCCAGGGAGTTACCCGGCAGCGCGCCGGCCGTGGTCTCCCGGGCACCAGCGGTCGAACCTGACCTTGCTGACCTCGATTCCCTCAAGATCGATCTCGATGATCTCGAGAGCTTCACGTTTGACGACAGTACGCTGGACGGCGAGGGGGAAGCGGAGGGTGCTCTTGCCAGTGCCGCTGAGCCGTCGGACATCCATGATGCACGCCTCGACCTTGCTGTCGCCTATGAGGCCATGGGAGATATCGACGGCGCCCTCGAGATACTCGATGAGGTGATGGTCAACGGGCAGCCGGCCCAAATGGCAGAGGCACGTCGTCTCAAGACGCAATGGCTGAACGATTGAAGGCTGCTGGTATGCGTGTGGCACTGGGCATCGAATACGATGGCAGTGGCTACAGCGGCTGGCAAACCCAGTTGGCGCCACCGTTGGCCACTGTACAGCAGACGCTGGAGCAGGCACTGACCCGCATCGCCGACCACCCCATCAACGTGGCCTGTGCGGGTCGGACCGATGCCGGTGTGCATGCCAGTGGTCAGGTCGTCCACTTCGATACCACGGCCGAGCGGCCCTTGAAGGCCTGGGTCCAGGGCAGCAATTCACTGCTACCTTCCTCGCTAGTGGTGCGCTGGGCGCAGGCCGTAGCCGGCGACTTTCATGCCCGCTTCTCTGCCACCGCTCGACGCTATCGTTACGTCATCGCCAATACCCCAGTGCGTCCTGCTCTGCAGGCCCACTTCCTGACCCATCATGTCAGGCCACTCGAAGCAGCCCTGATGCACGAGGCCGGCCAGCTTTTGCTGGGAGAGCGGGATTTCAGCTCCTTTCGCGCCGCGGGCTGTCAATCCCGATCGACCATGCGCCACGTGGCCGAGTTGGTCGTGTCGCGCCATGGCGATCGGGTTCAGATCGATATCGAAGCCAACGCTTTCTTGCTGCACATGGTTCGCAACATTGTCGGCACGCTTTTCGAGATCGGGGAAGGGCGCAAGCCGGTGAGTTGGGCAGGGGAACTACTGGCGCTGCGGGATCGCACGCGCGCGGCGCCCACGGCGCCAGCAGCAGGGCTCACGCTGGTGGCGGTGCGTTACCCCGAGCGCTTCGGCCTGCCAGTTTCCGGCAGATAGTTTGATGGCAAGCTGCTAGAATCGCGCCTTCGTCAGGCAGGTCTCCATTCGTGCAAGCAACACCCGTCAACTCCGGGCAGTTCCAGACCCGAACCCGCACCAAGGTTTGCGGTATTACCCGTGTAGAGGATGCGGTGGCCGCCGCAGAAGCCGGGGCCGATGCTCTCGGTCTCGTGTTCTTCGCAGGTAGCCCCCGCTGCGTCGGTATTGAGCAGGCGCGACTCATCCGCGCCAGTGTCCCGCCCTTCGTGACGGTGGTGGGTCTGTTCGTCAACCCCGGGGTGGCTGAAGTCAACGCGGTGCTCGCGGAAGTGGCGCTCGATATTCTGCAATTCCACGGCGACGAGAGACCGGAATTCTGCCGAGAGTTCCGGGTCCCCTACATCAAGGCCATACGCGTCAGGAGCGCGGGGGCAGCCCTTCCTGAGGCGGAGGCGCACCGCGAGACGGCTCAGGGTTTGTTGCTTGATGCCTGGGACGAGCAGCGCTTTGGCGGCACTGGGCAAAGTTTCGATTGGCGGGAAGTGGCACAGCTGGCGGGTACTGCGCGTATCATCCTCGCCGGCGGCCTTCGCCCCGGCAACGTGGCCGAAGCGATTCGCATAGCGCAGCCATGGGCGGTCGACGTCAGTTCCGGCGTCGAGGAGGCCCCCGGCCTCAAGTCGTCTTCTCTCATCCGGCAGTTCATCAGCGAGGTACAGCGTGTCTGAGCATCTAGTGACGCATCAGAGTTACCACTATCCCGATCAGAACGGTCATTTCGGACCCTTCGGCGGTATTTTCGTCGGCGAAACGCTCATGCCGGCGCTCGAGGAACTCAATCGCCAATACGCAAAGCTCAAGGAAGACCCGGCCTTCTGGGCAGAGTTCGACTATGACATGGCCCACTACGTCGGCCGACCGTCGCCACTCTATTTTGCCGAGCGGCTCACCAAGAAACTCGGCGGAGCCCAGATCTTTCTTAAGCGCGAAGACCTGAACCACACGGGCGCCCACAAGGTCAACAACACCATCGGTCAGGCGCTGCTGGCGCGTGCCATGGGCAAGCGTCGCATCATTGCCGAAACCGGCGCAGGTCAGCACGGCGTGGCCACGGCCACCGTGGCAGCTCGCATGGGCCTCGAATGTCACGTGTTCATGGGGACCGAGGATATCCAACGCCAGAGCGCAAACGTCTTCCGCATGAAGATGCTGGGTGCCAACGTGGTCGGTGTGAGTTCCGGGTCCCGCACACTCAAAGATGCCATGAACGAGGCCTTGCGGGACTGGGCCACCAATGTCGACTCGACCTATTACATCATCGGTACCGTGGCCGGTCCGCATCCCTACCCGATGCTCGTGCGTGATTTCCAGAGCATCATCGGCCGCGAAGTGAAAGAGCAGTCCCTGCGACAGATCGGCAGGCTGCCGGATTCCT
>Ga0255219_1000395_pt1 | contig 12156 bp, 6 predicted proteins | sample Miss_Colum_RepA__FD_183037 | JGI IMG/M metagenome (GOLD analysis project Ga0255219, IMG submission 183037) | Freshwater microbial communities from Mississippi River, Louisiana, United States - Miss_Colum_RepA_8d | ecosystem: Environmental > Aquatic > Freshwater > River | place: USA: Louisiana...
TCCTCACGGGCATTACGTTCAGCTATTTTAGTATTTGTTGCTGTTTGGTCCTTTACCGCTGCCTCATTTAGTTTATCAACAGGAAGGCTGACAATCGACTCAAAACGTGTTTGCTCTGCCCATACTGTGTTTTCCATGAAGAGCATAGTTTTTGATAGCTGCCTGTAAGTTAGGATTATCTGGCTCTCGCTATAACCCAAGGCTAGCAGGCTCTCTGCATTTTTCTGCAGGTATGCTGAATCCTGATACAGTTTCGAAAGGGCGGCCTCTGCAGCCTCCAAAGGATCTGAAGCAGCTAGGATTAAATTCCAGTTGCGCAGATCAAGATTGGCACCGACATTCCCATAAAGCGCTTTTACTGCTCTGTTGACGTTTTCGGGTGAAAAAGCTCGGCCCTTTAGGAGCTGCGTGATGGTTGACATCGGTACCTCTTTATTCGAAACCGATAAGCTGAGCGCTCTGAAACGATCTCATAACGACTGACGTCAAGAGGGTTCTTACCTCCAAGTCTTGAAAGTTGCTCTTGGGTATGGGATCTACGCCGATAACACTGACACTTTCAAGTAAGCTCATGGTGAGCCAAAAGAGTGTTTATGTCCAAGCGCAAATAATTCAGTCCAGAGTTCAAGAGGGAGGCGGTCGATCATCGTTTTGCGCTCAGCAGGCATGCTTTGTTGAGCGCGCTTTCTAAAAAGCGTTCTCCAGGGTCAACTCGCTGATCTTGGCATGTAAAGCCTTCGGGTTACCGGGGGAGTGGACGGCCCTTCGCCGCCAAAGGCTGTGGCCGCATTGCTCAACAGCTGGGTCTTCCAGTCGGTAATTTGGTTGGGGTGAATGTCGAACTGCTGGGCCAACTCGGCCAAGGTTTTGTCGTTCTTGATGGCTGCCAGCGCCACCTTGGCTTTGAATGCCGGTGAATGATTCCGGCGGGGACTTCTGCTCATGATTGCTCTCTCTGTAGGGCATTGCCCACGCTCGATAGGGAGCAGTCTAGTCACTCAGTGGGTTGTCCGAAATTCCGGGGCCACCTCTGATGGTCAGTTTTAAACGCAAATCAACGCTTGCGAGGGTTACCGCCTTGTGGGGGACGTTCTGAACCTGGCATTAAACCCCGTCGAACCCCAGACCTGCCAAGGCGGTCGCAGTCGTGAACGGCGTACCCGTGATCTTGATGAGGAAGTCACCTGCTGTGTAGGTGGTATTGCCTCCAGTGGTCTCGACTAAGGCGTAGGTATCACCGCCGTACATGAACACTACCAGACCGACGTTAGTAGCGTTTCCATTCGCTGCAGAGTTCAGAGCGGCACCTAGGCTCGCGGCAGACGAGAAGTCCTGCACTGTCGCCACGCTCCCTGCTACAGCTACTTGGTCGCCCAGCACGATCGTGTCAGCAGCACCAGCATTGTTACCTGCGGCCGCACGATAGTCGGTGATCGTTGCAATGCTTCCAAGCACAGAATGCGCCTTCAGGAAGAAGAAGCGATCTATACCAGCGTCGCCGGTCAGTACATCTGCACCACCACCACCAACGATCAAATCAGCGCCAGCGCCACCAACAACAGTATCAGCACCGGTAGTACCTGCGGTGCCTGTAGTTGTATTAGCTGTAGCAACCGTTACGCCATTATCGGCAGAACCTTCGGTTATGCCCGTTGTAAGCACCCCATCTACAAGAGCAGTCACAGTGACTACACCGAGGGCATTCGTGGCGGTTGCTATGAGCCCAGTTAGGTTGGTGTTGGCATTAATCGCTGCCGCAAGACCGGTCGATGCAGCGAGCACGTCTGCGGCGGCATTGCCTGCAACATCTCCTACGGTCATGGTGTACGACGACGTGAACCCGGCGATTGTCACCGTGAAAATATCACCAGCAAGTACCTGACCGTCGCCTGCCGCAGCAACTGTGAACGTTGATACTTGTTTGGTACCACCGTTGTCCGCGTAGAATGTATCGACACCAGTACCACCAGTGATCGAGTCTGCTCCTGCGTTACCGGTAAAGACGTTCGCACCGTTACCGGCGTAGAACACGTCATTACCATTGCCACCGATCAAGGTATCTGCGCCCGTGCTACCCGTTACCGAGCTCCCGGCGTTAACTACATAGACACCGCCATCAGTTTCTGCAGCACCATTAAACAGCAGCCTGCCGGTCGTTAAGCCAGTTGCATTGATCGTCAGAGTTCCAGTAGTACCAGCGTTTGCTGTATTGGTCGTCAGATCAATATTCGCGGTGGTTTGAGAGAAGTTAATAACCTCAACACCCGTTACTGTTGCTGCAATGACGATGTCATTAGCACCGTTGGTGTTAGCCGTGTTATCGGTGACGTTGACGGTATCCGCCGTACCTGCGTTACCCGTGATTGTGCCCTCCAGGAGGGCTTCAGCCACAGCACCGGATGCAGCGTTGATGGTGTCGTTACCAGCAGCTCCAACCACGGAGGTGGTGCCAGTTCCGATCGTCAGCGTGTTACTGCCTGTGCCAGCCGTACCTGCACTTAGCGTAATGCCAGTGATGTTCGTAGCTGCAGAGGCGTTAATGGTCCCGTTGGTTGAGAACGTGATGTTTTCAGCGCCACCACCGGCTACACCGTTCACCAAGAATGCACCAGAGAACTGAGAAGGGGTCATGGTTGCGGTGAACCCAGAATCGATCAAGATATCGTAAACACCTCCGGTCGCGGTGATCGTTGCATTTGCGGTTGTGGCAGTTGCAGTGAAGTTGACTCGGTTCACGCCTGCGCCAAGAGCGATCGTAGCTAGGTCCATGGATGAGCGGCCAAGAACAGCACCAACCTGTACCACATCGTTACCGTCGCCACCGTCGATCGAGTCTGTACCTGCAGCAACGATTGTGTCGTCATCAGAGCCGCCGATCAGGGTGTCGTTACCCTCACCACCTGAAATGGAATCATTACCTGCTCCACCATCCACAGAATCATTTCCAAGACCAGTGGTAATCACATCTCTGAAGGCGCCGCCTGTAACAATATCTGCACCTGAGCCAGTTGTGATTATGTTTACCGCTCCACCTAAAGTCGCGGGTTTTCCTACAGAGCCATTGACTGTCATTGCTCTTATTGAATTAGATGTGTTGATGGTGAATGAGGGACCGCTGTGAGCACTGGCATCAACTATCGCTAGGTTTGCCTCACCGATAAGGGAAGTTACATTTAAAGAATTGGAGCCGGTCACCACAAGAATAATTAGGTCGGCAACTATTAGGCTGACGTCGTGTGTGCTGCTAGAACCAGCGCCTACCGACGACAAGAAAATAGTTTCCTCGTTGATGAGGGATAATGTTACGGTAGCCGCGGTTGCAGCTGAGAGATGGATGTTCAGCGCATCATTGGCTGTATTGATTGCGCGAGTAAGTGTCAGGGTGCCTGTTGTTGCAGTCAGGTAAGAGTCCTTGATACCGGCGCCAGCAGCGGTGTAAGTGCCTGCTCCCGTCGTTGCAACAAATGTTGTGTTGTTTGGCAAAGACCGGAAGTCAACCGTACCTGCGGCAGACGCCTGGATGATTTCGAAGCCAGATACGCCAACACCCACATAATCTGCGGTAGCCAGACCAGTTGTAGCGCCAGCAGTAGCAACAAGGGTGTCCGTGCCGGTACCACCGGTGATGGTGTAATCTTTATCGAGCACATGGATATCAACTTTGTCATTGCCGCTGCCCATAGTAATGACGGTTTTCTTATCAAGAGAGTCGCCAGGAAGCACCTGAATTGTAATATTGCCCGTTGCAGCACCTGCGTTGACGGTACCTACTTGACCCGGAAGGTCAGCGCCATCCAGATCAACCACTAGGTTTGCTGCAGTCGAACCAGCAATATTGACTTTCTCGAGCTCATCACTTACGAGCGTTACTGTGCGCGCTGAGCCGATTGTCGTGCTACCAGAGTCTGCGCCGATCAAACTCACGTTGAAGGTTTCGATACCATTGCTGGTGATGGAAGTATTAGCTGTAGTACCGACTGCCGTGAGCGTAATGCTGATGGCATCTGCAGTGCCTACAGAACCAAGTGTCGAGGTAGTGACGATACTGTTATTTGAATTAGAGGCGACAATATTGAGGTTACTTAGAGGGTTTTGAACGATAGTGGTGTTATTGCCCCCTATCACATTAACAGTCTCCAATCCGATCATTAGTGTGGCGTTGATGATATAGATGGCACTGCTGTAGTTAAGTAAAACTAGGACTTCTATGCCGCTGGTTCTTATTAATGGGGCTACAGGCGTCCCTGAGGCGACAACGACCAGCGTATCTGTACCAGCTCCGCCAATTAAATCATCGCCTCCAGTCAACGTACCAACGAATGGATCTGTATTGTCCACACTAATAAATCTATCGTCTCCGGCATCGCCCGTGTACGCCCTTCCTGAATCAACAGTATTGGTAAGAATGAAAGTCTGGCCAGCTGGTGCGGTTGCAGTGTCAACGGAAGCTTTGGCAGCAGTTACGGTGGCTGCGGCGCTGGTGATTCCGCTAAGAGCAGCAGAGGAGTCAGCGGTCGCCAGTTTGGTGATCGAGTGGTAGGAAGCGACTTCCACCTTGTTGGCCAGCAGCGCTTTGGCGTTGGCGAATTCGGTGTTGGTGGTGGAACGCAGTGCCTGTACGGCTTCGGTCACGATGGTGGTAGCACCACGGCCGGCGGAGAGCTGGCTCTTGACCCAGTCAACAGCCCAGGTGCGGGTTGCGGTGCTTACTTCGCTGCCCAGCATGTTGGTGACTAGGCGGTCGGCGAATTCGTCGGCGGTCAGGAAGCCCGGATAGGCCACGGCGAAAGCAGGTTTTGCGGCAAGCGTGTTGGCTACTGCCACCAGTGACGCGCCACCTCTACGCTCGGCAGCCACAGTAGAAAGGTTACCGGCGCTGGGAGCGCTACCAAGGATGGTCGCATAGAGTGCAATCAACTCGCTTCGCTCGTCATCCGTTATAAACGCCATATCAATCCTGTAGATAGGGGTTGTGAACGCCCAGGTCCAAATCGATTATTGGACTGACGTACTGGCCTTGTTCTGGTTACCGATTACGCGAGAACGAAGCTCGGTGACATTATTGATTGTCCAGCCTTGAATTCGTTCTGGGTCAGGTACCCAAGGCTGGAATGCGGCTTGGCCTCGTTGTAGCGCTGTCGACGTCCCCCCGTCCTCAGTAGCACTTGGCTCTAGAGTCCAAGGTCAACTGAAACTGCGGTCATAGCCAGCCGTCCTGCATAGGCTGCTAGTGTTAATCCACCTAAAGCCTTCTTGGGTCTCTCTTCGTTGTGCTCCCTGCGCCAAGCCTCGACTTGCACCTTCGCGTGGTGCAGGTTAAGAAACCAGTTCTCGTTCAGGCATTCATCCCGCAGCCTACCGTTGGATGATTTGAAGTAGGCATCCTGGTTGGGCTTGCCAGGCTCGATGAGCCGTTGCAACTACCCCGGCAAGTAGGCCGTTTAGTGACTTTCAGGCATATCGCCGGGGTACTGCAAGGTCTTTAGGACAGTCTAATTCAACCCAGCCAAGTAAGAATCAGTTAACAGAGGTAAGTGAGTCTGACCTGCGTACGTAATTTGTTGCCATTCAAGCAGTGAGTTCAAGTTCATTATTGCATGCCCGCAACCATTCGCGCCTGACCGTCGCTGGTGGTTGGTAAGCAAGCGCACTGTGTGGTCGCTGTTCGTTATAGAACTGCCGCCAAAGCCAAGTGCCATCAACTACTTCGGAAGAATTACAGCGAAAGTTGGTGCATTAATTTTTTGATAGGACGCGAGGACGAGTTTTGGAGAGCTAGAAACAAAAAACCCCGCCTCCTTTTGAGAAGCGGGGCTTGTTTAATTCAAGTTTCCCGCTTTTTAGGGCGGGGAGGACTAGGGGCTAAATGAATACGAAGTTCGATACGTTAAGAGCGGCGTATTCTGTTGCAGTCATAGCGCCAGTCAACAAGATTACTTCCGTGTCGCCAGCTGCCACAGTCGTGTCGCCTCCAGTAAACACCTGAGATACCACAAGCGAACCACCGTTTAGGTCAGCATCGTAGTAGGCTACAACAAATGAAGTCCCGGTAGTAACACCAGTCACAGTTGCACCATTAAGTGCTGACGTTAATGTCGTTCCTGTAGTTCCAGTTACATGGAATACGGTTGCGTTTGCGGTAACCGCTGCCGAAACACCCGGGGTGATGACATGGAGCACCGCAGCACCAGCAGCTGCTGATCCGACGGCACCAGCACCAGCCGCTAACGCACTGGCGGCATCACCGTTAATCAATACACCCTGGCCAATAGCAATCACGTCCGCACCGGCAACCGAACTCAACGCACCGAGGTTCAAGCCAGTGACTGTGTCCAAAGATGCACTGGCCGCCACAACATCATCGTCACCAATGATGACTCGGTTAGATCCGGCTCCGAGGGTAATGGTATCGAGACCCTTACCACCTCTTGCATGGTTGTTGCCTCCACCGACGTTAATCGTGTCAGCGCCAGCGCCACCAACAATTGTGTCACCACCATCACCACCATTAAGAGTATCTGCGCCGTCACCACCGGTCAGAACGTCATCACCACCACCACCGGTGATGCTGAACTTGCCGTTAGTCTCGGCGGCACCGTTAAACGTCAAGGCACCGGTTGTTTGACTGGTAGTTACCGTAAGTGTAGCTGCGGCGGCTACAGTAGCATCTGCCGTAGTAAAGCTAACGGCGGCAGTGGTGTGCGCGAAATTGATAACCTCAAAGCCTGTAAAATCTCCGTCCACGGTGATAGTCAGAGCTATGTTGCCAGTAACATTGAGCGTGTCGGTTCCAGCCCCACCGGTGATTGTATCGGCATCAGTGAACGTTCCTGTCGCTCCGTGAGCAATGTTGATCACGTCGTTAGCCCCACCACCAACAATCGAAACGTCGGCAGCCACATCGCCTGTCAACGTAATGGTGTTGGTAATATCTGTGGCCGTAGAGCCAGAGACCTTTAGTCCGGCAGCGTTAACAGCACTAATTGTCGCAGCTGACGTCAAAGCGGTTGCGTCGATGACTTCAACAGCGGCTGGCTTTGTGAAACTCCCGCCAGCTCCAGTCAGGGTTATTGTTTCTGTACCAGCTGCAGTAATGGTGCCAGTAAACCCGGCCAGCTGAGCGGCAGTCATTGTCACAGCGCCGTTGGCAGCAATCGTCAGGTTTTCGAACCCAGACACTGTTGCCCCAGCAATGCTGGTGCCGTTTACAACTTCTAGTACATCCACAGCACCACTACCCCCGGCTACGGTACTTGTGTATGCACCCGTGATCAGTGTGACGGTGTCGTTGCCAGTACCCCCATCGATGGAGTCAGTCAACGATGTCGAAATAATCGCGTCGTCACCATCACCGCCGGAAAGGACGTTAGTGCCAGTGCCACCTTCGAGTCGGTCGTTACCAGCACCGCCCGTAAGAGTGTCGTTACCCGCACCGCCGACGATGGAGTCTTGTGCCGAGCTACCGGTGATGTTGACTTTGCGGTTGGTGCCGGTGCCGCCGCCGCCGCCAGTGTTGGTCAGCGCAGCCGCCGTGATCTTGGTGCCCCAGGTTGCGAGGGAGCCGTCAGCGTTAAGACCATCTTCGAACGAGGTAATGGTTAGCGTGGAGTTATCATTTACGTTTGCTACTGCGATTGAAACATCCCAGTTCACGTTCCCTGCTGCCGTTGTGCTAGCCCTGTTAGCGAGCGTAAATGTTTCGAAGTTCGTGAAATTGGCAAGCTCTGCAGCGGTTGCCTGTCCGTCAGCACCAGCGGTTGCGGCAATGCTCAGTGCCAAGGTATCAAGACCTCCCCCAGCATTTACCGATGCAGTGGCTGCAACGTTTGCAAGAGTGGTACTGACCGTATCGTTAAGATCTGTCATGAGCGTGGAATCAGCTGGCGAGTTAGTTGTAACACCCGTCGTCACCGTAGCTCCAGTGGAGCTAGTCGTAGAAACGCTTGCTGTTGCAGATCCAAGGGTGATCTGGTTACCGTTACCCTGCGTGCCCAACAACAAGTCACCCTCAGCCAGTGTCGTAACACTAGTCAGCTTGACCACTATGTCATCGACGTTGAGCGTGCCGTTGGTGTTCCTAAACACATAGAGGGAGTTTTCGTTCTGCACGAATGCAGCACTATTAGCCAACGTTCCGGCCTGGGCCTGACGAGCCAGAGCTGCTTGGATATTCGTGAAGTTGCCTAGGAAGGCAACAGCGCCAGTTCCAGAAATTTTGTCAGTGCCCGATACGAAATCGGTGATCGTGTCGGGGGCTTGGGCCGAGGAAACTACTACGGGGGTCGCGGCTCCAACATCGTTTGCGGAGAAGACAAATCGATCCGCACCATCGCCACCGGTCATGGTGTCAGCACCAGTACCGCCGGTAATGGTGTCTGCACCGCCACCGCCGATCAACGAGTCAGCACCTGCTCCACCGGATATGGCGTCGTTGCCAAGCCCGCCGTCGATGGTATCAGCGCCCGACGCAGTAGCAGCTGTGCCCAGTGTGTCGTTACCGGCACCACCGGTAATGCTTGCGGCAGCAGCACTCGTATTGTAGGTGAGGTTGCCGGCAACGCCTGACGCATTAACCGTGGTGAGCGTCGTTGCAGTGGCAGTCAGAGTCAGCGCACCGAGGGCGTTGATGGTCAGACTCTTCATGGCTGCCGTTGTACCCGGGGTGAGCGTGATGTCGCGCGCATCCGTGTTGCCAGAGCGTGCCAAGTTGTTAACAGTAATCGTTTCAACCAGATCAGCACTCAGTGTAGTGGGGCCAAATGCAGTGTTGGTAGTTGAGTTGCCGACGTTGAACGTGATGCTGTCTGCTGCCCCAGTCCAGCCGGTAGTGTTGGTAACGGTAGAGGTTCCGTTGCCATTGACGTTGACCGTTGCGCCCGAAGCGACGCCGGCAACCGTGCCACCGCCGACATCAAAAGTAACCGTGGAGATCGTATTCGTCGCCGAAGGCAAGGTGACCGAGACGCCTGCGGTCAGGCGCACTGCTTCGAAGCCAGTGATATTGCCGCCCGTGGTCGTGGCACTCGTAACGGCGGATCCCGTCACCAGAGTATCCGTACCGGCTCCGCCAGCGATGGTCCAAGCGCCCTTGGAGGGGTCTGCAGCCAGAACACCCGGTGCGCCGCCGAGACGGACGGTATCGTTGCCAGCGCCCATGTCCACGGAGACCTTGGTCGTTGTACCTGCATTGACAGTTACATCGTCAGCACCTTCGGCAGACGTGATCGTGCCAGTGGTGGTTGCAGTGGAGGCCAGAGTGGGTACCACTCGAACGCCAGCTGCCCCAGTGATGTTTAATGCGGTCAGGGCATCAGCGGTGATCGTGGTAGCAAAACCGGCTGCGCCGCCAACAGCGTCAGCAGTGCCGGACGCGGTGCCAGCAGCAACCAGGTTGATTGTTTCGACACCGCTGACGGTTACGGTGTTATTGCCAGTGGTTGCGGAGCCATTCAACAGCACAGTTGTAGCGTCAGCGGTGCCGGCGGTGGCTGCGGCAACAAACCCTGCGGTCACGTTGCTGCTGGTGCTGATGACATGCACGTTAGCCAGAGCGGCCAAACCGTTGATGGTTAGCGCCGCTACGGAGCCGTTGCTGTAGACATCGGTGATACCGGCCATCGTGCCGGCTTCGATGATCGTGGCGGTTGCGGCATTGACGCTCAATTGTTCGATGGAAGAGGTCGTGACGCCTGCGCCCAACGTCGCGCCGCCAGTGATGGAGTTCGTAATGGAGAGCCGGTCGATACCAGCGCCACCGTTCAGGTTATCGCCAGCATTCAGCGTGCGGGATTCCGTCGTTCCTGTGGAGTTGGCTGAGCTGAAGGTGTCGCCACCTGCCCCACCGACTCTGGTCTCCACATCAGTAGTGAGCGGTTGGATTAGGCGTTAGAAAAAAACCCCGTAATTTAATCGCTTAGAGCGATCTTGATACCGCAATCAAGTCGGCGTGTACTTTGCGTGTACCAAAACTCTAAAAACTTGCCTAAGAGAACAGTGAAAGGCGTCGCTGTTCACGGATCTCCAAATTCACTCGTGTGACTAGCGTGTACTTTATTACTTCTTACGTAACGGCCGGGCGGCTAGTGGCGGGATGTATTCCTCACCAAGAAGTGCGGTAAAGCCTTTGTTGTTTTTAGTAGCCTCTTGCTCTGCCATTTCTTGCGTTTGTTTCATCGCTTCAAAGTTAACGGTGAGATCAATGGTCGCCCCTAGCCCGGCTCGGCCCGCTAACAGCTCCTCGATTTGAGTAGACCTAGCACCCAACGCACTCAGGACTTCAACAGCAGTCTGGCAAAGAGCAAAACGAAGCGGAGCGTTTCCTTTTTCAAGCCTCAACAAGGTGGTCCGATTTACACCAAGCAGCTGAGCGAGCTTGAGCTGGTTAAGTCCGAGAGCACTGCGGGAGGCTCGAACGTAGCATCCGATGGCTTTGCAAACGTCTGAATCTTGAATGAGTTTTGGGGGCAGTCGGTACGGGATGCTGGTGGGAGACATGCGGCGATTTTCGCCTAATTTGGGGGATTTACAAAACCGTTTAGCTGACAAAATATCACTTGTGTAACAGACTTTTAGTCTGCTAATGTTGCACTAACAGTCTTTTTGTCAGCTAATAACATGAAGATCGGCACCGTCCTCACCCAAGCCCAAGTCAATGCCTTTTTGGCGCAGTTTAGCGGGGCGCGCAAAGCCTTGAGCGATGGGTATCTAAGGGGTTTGCAGCTAGAGCGATTGGGCGCCTCAAAAGGCAAATGGAGATTTCGATTTCGAGATTCAAAAGGACGCCGCGTGTGCTTAACAATCGGTGATGCGCCTACGCTTGGTTTATCAGAAGCAAGAGCATTGGCAGAAGATTTACGCCGGCAAGTTTCAATGGGGATTAATCCTGCTGATGAGAAAGCGTCAAAGCATTCAGTCCCCACCTTCTCCCAGTTCATCGAGGAGCAGTACCTGCCGCATATCAAGACCTATAAGCGCAGCTGGGGCACGGACGTAAGTTTGCTCAACAACCACCTGCTGCCCAGGTTTGGCAAAAGGTACATGGACGACATCAGCCGGCAGGACATCGTGAAGATGCACCTGGACAGGAAAGCCTCCGGGGCGGCAGCAGGGTCGGCTAACCGGCTGCTCATCATGATGCGCTTCATCTTCAACCTCGCCCTGCGCTGGGAGGTGCCCGGTGTTAAAGACAACCCCACGAAGAATGTCCCTCTGATGCCGGAGAACAACAAACGCGAGCGGTATCTGAGCACAGACGAAGCAAGGACCTTGTATGGCGCTGTCTGCCAAAGTGAAAACCCCATGCTGCAGTACATTGTCCCCATGCTGATCCTGACCGGTGCCCGTAAGCGTGAAGTGCTGGATGCCCGATGGGAAGACTTTGATTTTGACAGGCGGCTATGGCGCATCCCGACAACGAAGCTAGGCAAGCCACGGCATGTCCCGATCTCAGACGGCGTGATGAGCCTGCTTGGTGCCGTGCCCCGCAAAGAGGGTGGGGAGCATGTGTTTGCAAACCCCGCAACAGGAAAGCCTTACGTGTCCATCCAATGGGCATGGAACACCGCACGGATCAGGGCGGGGATGCCGGAGGTGAGGGTGCATGACCTAAGGCACAGCTTTGCCAGCCTGCTCATCAACTCGGGGCGCAGTCTCTACGAGGTGCAGAAGCTACTCGGCCACACCCAGGTGAAGACTACCCAGCGGTATGCCCACTTGGCCCCCAGGACACTACTCGATGCCTCCAATGCCGCTACGGTCGCAGTAGGCTCAGTGATGGGGGTGATGCCCAACCGGGTGACGGATGTGCCGCTGGTGGCGGTTGGTTCTTGAAACGCCAAGTCTCAGTGAGCGGAGACCCCGAACTTGAGACCAGTTGCCTTTAACACAGCGCTCAATGTCTTGATGGTCGGGTTCCCGCTGCTGGATAACGTCCGATACAGCGTCTCACGGGATAAATCGGTCTTCTCTGCGACAGAGGCAATGCCACCACGTGCATCGACTACTTTCCTCAGCGCAGTAAGGTACGTCTTGGTGTCATCATCTTCACCGGCAGCATTGAGGAACTCCGCAGCGAACTCAGCGTCCTGTAGTTTTTCACGCAGCCAGTCGTCGTGCTTTACTTGTGTCGTCATTGTCTTCTCCTGCGCCACGCCTGTC
>Ga0255219_1000397_pt1 | contig 12118 bp, 9 predicted proteins | sample Miss_Colum_RepA__FD_183037 | JGI IMG/M metagenome (GOLD analysis project Ga0255219, IMG submission 183037) | Freshwater microbial communities from Mississippi River, Louisiana, United States - Miss_Colum_RepA_8d | ecosystem: Environmental > Aquatic > Freshwater > River | place: USA: Louisiana...
TCGAGCCGCATACGCGCTGCAAGGCGTCGGGCACGGCGCGTCAGTTCCTGACGCCATACGGTGTGGAATTCGTCGAACTGCAGGACCTGCAGCAGATCATCATTTTCGACATCGGTGGCCCGCACACGTTCCGCATCATCTACATGGATGGCCGGGAGCACCCGCAGGACTGGCAGCACACCTACTACGGGCACTCGGTCGGCCGTTGGGAGGGCAACACGCTGGTCGTCGACAGTGTCGGATTCACCGAGCAGTTCTGGCTGGACCGTCGAGGCATGCCGCACACCGATCAACTCCATACGATCGAGCGCTTCACCCGCACCAATAAGAACACCATGGAGTACCGCATCACCATCGACGATCCGGCGACCTACACCAAGACCTTCGACGGCGGCTTCAACCTGCGTTGGAACCAGGGCGAGGAACTCTTCGAATATGTTTGCCAGCAGGCCAACTACGCGACGGAGTTGATGGTGGGAGCCGGCGCCGAATCGGTGGATCGCAGCAGCAACATCGTTCCCTGATGATTCGCTAGCGGGAGGCGGCAGGGCAGGGAGGAATTCACTTTGCTCTGACTGCTGTAAGAAGGGCGGCGCTGAGGCTCCGCCCTTTTTTTGTGCCCCGTTGCTCAGACCAGCCAGTCGAGCAGCAGCTGGCTGACCCGTTCGGGTGCTTCCATGGGGGCCATGTGGCCGCAGTCCGGGATGACCACCAGCTCGGCAGCAGCCAGTGCTGCCTTCAGCTGCCTCTGCAGTGGCAGCGGGTTCCAGTTGTCCTGTTCGCCGCACACGATGCGCACCGTGTGATGGATGCTGGCGAGGTAGGCTGTCTGGTCGGGTCGCTGCAGGGCCGCCTCCAGCTGTCCTCGTAGGTCCTCCACGCTGTTGCGCAGCACCATCAGGCGAATACGCTCACACAGCGCCGCGTCGGCATGTCGCCGTGGATGCAGCATGAAGGGGATCCACTGTTCTGCCACGGCAGCCAGTCCGCCGCTGGCAGCCAGGGCGAGCAACTGGCGATTGCGCTCGTACTCGCCCACCGCCACCGGGTGTACCCCAGCATCCATGATGACGAAGTGCTCGATCCGCTCCGGGTTGCGTCTCAGCAGCTCCATCGCTACGCGTCCTCCCATCGAATGGGACACGAGCGAGAAGCGCGCTGGCGCCAGCGCCAGGACGTGATCGGCCATGGCAGCAAAGGAGCTGAAGCCACGGAATACCGGGACTTGCAGGTCAACGTAGGGTGAGAGCGTGGCGATCTGGTGCTGCCAGACGGCTTCATCGCAGAGCATGCCGGGCAGCAGCAGGACTGAGGGTCGGGCGTTCATGCAACAAGGACCGGGGTGTGGTCGCCGAAAATGGGCGCGGCCTTATAGCATGGCGAGGCGCCAGTGCCTATGGCTGTCGGCCGCCCCGTCCTTCTGCCGGGCAGGATTGCCCGGCGGCACGGTTGAAGTGGCGCCGCCGAGCCACTACGATGCCCGTAGCTTTGTCGGGCTGAAATGGTCGCCCACCCCCGTGAGACTTCAGGAGACGAGAACATGAACGCCGCTCAGAAACTCCCCTTGCGCCTGCATCACACCGCCTACGTTGCCAAGGATCTCGAGAAGACACGCGCCTTCTACGAGGATCTCATCGGCTTGCCTCTGCTGGCGACCTGGTGTGAAAAAACCGAGCTTTTCGGCAAGGAGCGGGTGTACTGCCATTGCTTCTTCGGACTCAAGGACCAGAGTGCACTGGCATTCTTCCAGTTCGCAGACCCCTCGGATCAGGCAGAGTTCGGCCCGCCGCTGCCCATCTCCGGTTTTCGTCACATCGCGGTCAAGGTCGAAAAGGACCTGCAGCTGGAGTTGCTGGAGAAGATCAAGGCGGTAGGCTACCCACAGGAGAAGTACTACTTCCTCGAGCATGGCTACTGCAACTCCCTGTATGTGCTGGATCCCGACGACATGATCGTCGAGTTCTGCACCGACCACCCGCAGGTCGACAAGATCAACGACGAAGTGGCCCCCAAGGCCCATGCAGAGCTCAAGCGCTGGTTGGCCGGTGATCACACCCCGAACAACACCGCCTACCATCGCGAACAGTCGATCTGACGTTTCTGCGGGGATGCCTGTCAGCGCCGGCCGAGGCCTTGCCTCGGCCGCGTCATTTCCGGGTCTGCAAAAAGGTCTGGCGACCGGTGACCAGCCCGCGTGGCAGCACGCCGTCTTGCTGACCGTGCCCGCCCTTTGAATGTGATGTCGCCGAAAGATCTTGAAGCTCGGCTCGAGCACTGTCTGATCGCTGATCGCTGGCCGCTGCGGCAGGCCCTGCAGCGGCTGGGCAAGCCTGCGGGTGCTGCGCCCGATCCCGACAAGCTTCAAGCACTGCAGCGGCTGGCTGAGCGCGTGGAGCAATCCTGCCAGCGGGCGGAGGCCCGGCGAGAAAGCAGGCCAGCAGTCCACTATCCGCCCGGATTGCCGGTGAGCGCCCGCGTCGATGAGATCAAGACTGCGATCGCCGCGCATCCCGTGGTGATCATCGCGGGGGAGACGGGGTCCGGCAAAACCACGCAGATACCCAAGATCTGCCTCGATCTCGGTCGGGGTATCTGCGGTCTTATCGGGCATACGCAGCCACGCCGGTTGGCAGCACGCAGCATCGCCGAGCGGCTGGCCGTGGAACTTGGCTGTGAACGCAGCGATCTCGTGGGTCATCAGGTTCGCTTCACCGACACTAGCAGCGAGCGCTCCCTCATCAAGGTGATGACCGATGGCATCTTGCTGGCGGAAACACAGCATGATCCCTGGCTCAACCGCTACGACACCCTCATCATCGACGAGGCGCATGAGCGCTCTCTGAACATCGACTTCCTGCTTGGGTATCTCAAGCGCCTGCTTGCGCGGCGCCGGGATCTCAAAGTGATCATTACCTCCGCCACCATCGAAGTGGAAAAGTTTTCGGCACACTTCGGAGGGGCGCCGGTGATCGAAGTCTCTGGTCGCACGTTCCCCGTCACCGTGCATTACCGTCCACCAGCGGCAGAGCACGAGGGTGGCGACCCGGAGTTGCCGGAGCAGGTCGTGTCCGCTTTCGATTTCCTCCTGCAGTTGGAGCGCCAGCAGCGGCCATCCCACCGTGATGTACTGGTATTCCTCAGCGGGGAAAAGGAAATCAGGGACTGCGCTGAGGCCCTGCGCAAGCGACAGTATGCCAATCTGGAGATCCTGCCGCTGTATGCGCGACTCAGCCAGCGCGAACAGAATCGCGTGTTCGAGTCCCATGCCGGGCGCCGCATCGTGCTGACCACCAACGTCGCCGAGACGTCGCTCACCGTCCCTGGTATCGGCTACGTGATCGACAGCGGCTGGGTGCGCATGAGCCGTTACAGCGTACGCAGCAAGATCCAGCGGCTGCCGATCGAGCCGATATCGAGGGCCAGCGCCAACCAGCGGGCGGGACGCTGCGGACGTCTGGCGCCTGGAGTCTGCATCCGGCTCTACAGCGAAGAGGACTTGGCCGGTCGACCCGCCTTCACGGATCCGGAAATCCTGCGAACCAATCTGGCCGCCGTGATTCTGCAAATGCTGGCGCTGAGACTCGGAAACGTCGAGGAGTTTCCCTTCATCGAGCCACCGGAAGGTCGCGCCGTGCGCGACGGATTTCGGCTACTCGAGGAACTGCAGGCGGTCAGCAGCAGTGGGGAGCTGACGACGCTGGGGCGACAGATGGCGCGCCTGCCACTCGATCCGCAGCTGTCCCGTGTGGTGCTGGAAGCTGCGCAGCGCCACGCCCTGCGCGAGACTCTGCTCATCGTCAGTGCGCTCAGCATCCAGGACCCGCGTGAGCGCCCGACGGAGCGACAGCAGGCGGCCGACGAGCGACATCGCGCCTACCAGCATCCTGAGTCCGACTTTCTAGCCTTCGTGAATCTCTGGGACCACTTCGAGCAGCAGCGGCAGGCACTCGGGGCCAACCGGCTGCGCAAGTATTGTCAGGACCAATTCCTGTCTTTCATGCGCATGCGCGAATGGCGGGAGGTGCACCGGCAGCTGCTGCTGCTCTGCGCTGAACTGAAACTGCCCCTCAACCCGGAGCCGGCTACCTACGAGGAAATCCATCTGTCGCTACTGACCGGTTTCATCAGCCAGGTCGCACAGCGGCTAGAGGAAGGTGGCTATCTCGGTGCTCGCAGCCGCAAGTACTCGGTGTTCCCGGGTTCGGCCGTGCACCGCAAGAACTACCGCTGGCTGGTATCGGCGGAGTTGATCGAGACCAGCCAGCTGTTCGCCCGCATGAATGCCCGTGTCGAGCCCGAATGGATTGAAAAACTCGCGCGGCATCTAACCAAGCGGGACTATGTGGAGCCGCACTGGGAGCAGCGTCGCGGCCAGGTTTGTGCCTATGAGAAAGTGCTGCTTTTCGGTCTCGTGCTGGTGGAGCGACGCAGAATCAATTACGGGCCAATCGACCCAGTCGAGAGTCGACGAATTTTCATCGAAGAGGCCTTGGTCGGCCGGCAGCTGAAGACGCGAGCGGCTTTCCACGCAGCCAACCTGCGTCTCATCGACAAGATCGGTGAACTCGAGGAGAGAATGCGACGCCGGGATCTCCTGGTCGACGACGCCGTGATCTCGCGGTTCTACGACAGCAAACTGCCGGCCAGCGTGCACGATGTGGCCAGTCTGGAACGCTGGTACTTTGCGCTGCCGAAGGCGAAGGTCACCGAGTTGCTGCTGACCGAGGCCGAGTTGCAGACCACCACCCTGGAGGCCTCCGAGCTTGCGCAATTTCCCGAGCAGGCCCGCACGGCGAGTCTGGCTGTGCCCTTGTCCTATGCGTTTGCGCCCGGCGCGGCTGACGATGGGGCTGCCATAACGGTTCCCGTCTCCGCCCTCCGGCAGCTACGCACCGAGGAACTGGATTGGCTGGTGCCGGGCCTGTTGCGCGACAAGTGCATCGCCCTCATTCGTGCGCTGCCCAAGGCGTTGCGCAAGACCTTTGTTCCGGTACCGGATGTCGTCGATCGCCTTCTGCCGGAGCTACGGCCGGCGCAGGGGTCCCTGCGCCAGGCGCTTGCCTACCAGTTGCTGCGCTACAGCGGCCAGCCGATCAGTGCCGACAGCTGGGAGGGGGTGAGCTTGCCGGAGCACCTGCAATTGCTCATCAAGGTCGTAGATGACAAGGGGGCCTTGCTTGGTCAGGGCCGGGATCTTGCCGCGCTGCGTGCGCAACTTGGCACGCTCGTCCAGCAGAGCATCAATGAAGTGGCAGCCGGGCAGTTTGACCGCAAGGGTCTGCAGGATTGGGACTTCGATAGCCTGCCGGAGCAGTACCAGGCCAGAAACGGAGGGATGGTCGTCACCGGCTATCCCACCCTGGTCGATCGCGGCGACAGCGTAGACCTCTGCCTCAGCGATACGGCCGCCAAGGCTGGCGCTGCGCTGGTGACCGGTAGCGCTCGACTCGCGATGCTGCAGAGCAAGAAGCAGGTGCGCTTCCTGCAAAAGCAGCTTCTCCAGCAGCAGGTGCTGAAAGATCCCCGGCAACTGCGCGCTCTGCAAGGGTTCGGTGAGCGGGACAAGTTGCTCGATCAGCTGATCCTGCGTAGCTTCCGCGAGGCACTGCGTCTCTCGGAGCAGGCGCCTCGCACACAGCAGGACTTTCGTCTCCGGCTCGCCGAGCGACAGGGGGAGGTCACCGCCATCGCGCTGCGGCTGGAAAGTCTGCTGCAACGTATTCTCGTCAGTCGGTTGGAGATCAGTCGGCGACTTGAACAGGCGCCCTTTTCCGGTCCCCAGGGCGCAGCGCTGCGAGAAGATGTCGGCAGACAGCTCGCTCATCTGCTGCCCGACGATTTCCTGCTGCAGACACCCTGGATGCAGTTGCAGGAGCTGCCGCGTTTCCTGCAGGCCATCCTCCTGCGGATGGAAAAGTTCCCCACGCAGACCGCCCGTGACCGAGACCATACCCAGTTGCTCGACCGTCTTTGGCGGCAGGTCGAACAGCGCGTGGCCCATTGTCGCCAGCAGGAGATCGAGGACGCGGCACTGGAGGAGTACCGCTGGCTGCTGGAAGAGCTGAGGGTTTCGCTGTTTGCCCAGCAACTCGGTACACGCGTCAGTGTTTCCGAGCAGCGCCTGCAGCGCTTTTGGCAAGAAAAAGTCGGTAAATAAGCCTCCTGCATTTTGAGACACAAGGTTTACTTGTTGCAGCAACTGACTGTCTGAAGTAAGGTTTCTGCCGTGAATTGTTCCCCGCACTTCCTTCGGTTTTTCCCCGCCACTCCGTTGCCGCATGCACCCGGTCAGCCCACAGTCGAGTGATCTCAGCATCCTCGTCATCGAAGATGACCAGAGCGTGCTCGACAGCCTCATGCCCATTCTGACCAGCAACCAGCGGCGCGTCGTGCTGGCGGCCGACCCTGCGGCGGGCCTCGAACGTTTCCATTCGGCGTGTCCAGATCTCGTGATCGTCAATGTGGATCTGCCGGATGCGGGTAAATTCGCTGCCATCGAGCAGTTGCTGCAGCTGGCGCCGGAGCTGCCCATCATCGTGCTCGCCAAGCGTGGCAATCCAGACGATCTGCTGCGCGCCCTGCGTCTCGGGGTCAGCGACTACCTGTTGCTGCCGCTGGACAGCCCCGACATTCTCGAGCATTCGATCGGTACCAGCCTCCGCAAGGCCCGTCTCGTCGGCGAAAACATGCGGATCCGGCGCAAACTCGAGCAAAGCAATGCCGAGTTGCAGCAGCGCATCCAGATCTTCCAGCAGGATCAGCAGGCCGGGCGGCACGTGCAGATCAACATGATGCCGATACCCCCCAAGGACATCGGCGGCTTCCACTTCAACCACAAGGTCGTGCCTTCGCTGTACCTCAGTGGAGACACCGTCGACTACAAGCCCGCAGGCCGTCACGAAACCCTGTTTTACATCGCCGACGTGTCGGGACATGGCTCCTCGTCGGCCTTCATCACCGTCCTGCTGCGTTTCCGAATCGACCAGATGCGCATCGAACATCTGCGGGGTCGCTTCGAGGGGGAGTTCTCGCCCGCCCACATCCTCGCCATGCTGAACCGGGACTTGCTGAAGACGCGACTCGACAAACACGTCACCATTTTCATGGGCATGCTGAACGACAAGACCCGGCAGTTGCGCTACAGTGTGGCCGGTCATCATCCGCTGCCCATCCTCTACAGAGACGGAGCTGCGCAGTCCATTCCAGTGGCTCGCAGCAGCTTTCCGATTGGCCTGTTCGAGGAAGCCGACTACTTCGATGAAACCCTGCCGGTTAGCGACGACTTCGCCCTGGTGCTCTTCTCGGATGGCATCCTCGAGGTCCTGAAACAGGGCGACTACTCAGCCAAGGAGGCTCGCCTTGTCGATGTGGTTCAGCAGAGTCGTGGCCGCTTCGATGAGATCAAGGCGGCTCTGGCGCCTCCCAAGTCGATGCAGGTTCCGGATGACATAGCCATCATGAGCGTGACGAGGGCACTGGGTGCCCCGCAAGAGTGAGCGTTCCACCCGCAACCGATATGAATACAGGCAAGATTCTCGCAGCCGACCACAAGCACATGGCCATGTTGAAGTTTGTGGGCGAAGTGCGCGTCGTCATGAGTTCGACGTTGGACAACTACTGCAACAGCCTTTACGCCCGTGGCATTCTCGACGCGATGGTCATCGACATGAGCGAAACCCGCAGTATCGACAGCACGGCGCTCGGAATGCTGGCCAAACTCTCCATACAGCTCCGCAACCGCTTCAACGTCATGCCCACCATCATCTGCCCCAGCGCCGACATTGCGCGGGTCCTGCGCGGCATGGGTTTCGAAATGATCTGTCGGATCGTCGCCAGCGTGCCGCGGCAGCAGGCTCAATACAGCGAACTTGCACTGCAGATGGAGTCCGAGGCGACGGTGAGGGACAAGGTCATCGATGCTCACCTCACCTTGATGGCCATGAGCGAAGAAAACCGACTGGAATTCCAGGATCTGGTGTCTGCCCTCAAACAGCAGGGCTAGTGGCTGTCGCTCGGCTTTGCGGCCAGCTTGGCGCGAATGAAGTCACCGTGCGACAGATACAGCAGATCGGCAATCTTGCGGATCAGGTGCTCTTCGTAGCGATCGATGCGTCCGTCGGCAAAGGCAACCTGCCAGAGTTGCTCGAGCAGCTGCAGCTTGTCTTCCCGGTCAAAGCCGTCGTTGATCAGCGCGGTGAACTGATAAAGCGAGGTGGCGCCCCGTACCTCCTGGTGGGCGAGCAGGGCCAGGGACTTTAGTGCCTCGCCATCGAGCGTGAATCGTCTTTGCAGAAGCTCCAGTAGCAGGGCCTGCTCGCGGTCGTGCTGCTCGTGGTCGGCGCTGCTCACCTCCAGCAGGAGCGCCGCAGTGGCGAGCTGGAGTTTGTGCTGATGTCGCGCGGCACTGTCCCCGGTGACGGCTCTGAGATTGGCGTCGAAAAATTCCTTGATGGATCGCAGCATCGGCGGTTTCCTTCAGCAAATGTAGTCAAGCAGACACAGGGGCGGCGTCTGTCCTGTCCCGCTGGCCAACGAGGGACAACGCATCCACAAGCACCTGCAGACCGGCGCCCGCCCGGTGAGCGTTCTCGCTGAGATGGCGGCGGAAGCGCTTGCCTCCCGGTTGTTCATGGAAGAGACCCAGCATGTGGCGCGTCACGTGATTGAGCGGCACACCGTGCCGTAACTGGTCCTCCACGTAGGGCAGCATCTGGGCCACCGCGTGCTGGCGCGCGGCGACGGTGGGCGGTGCGTCAAACAGCTGCTGGTCCACCGCCGCCAGCAACCAGGGATTATGGTAGGCCGCCCGTCCCAGCATCACTCCGTCCACCCACTGCAGTTGCTGACTGCAGTGCTGCAGGTCGGTCAGCCCTCCGTTGATGACGATGTCCAACGCAGGCCTCCGCTGCTTCAAGCGGTGCACACGCGGGTAGTTGAGCGGCGGGATTTCCCTGTTTTCCTTTGGGCTCAATCCCTGCAGCAGCGCGATGCGGGCATGCACGATAAAGGTCCGGCAGCCCCCCGCCGAAGCAACGGTATCCACGAAGTCGAAGAACGCTTCATCGCTGTCCATGGCGTCGATACCGATTCTGCACTTGACCGTCACCGGCAATCCCGCGGCGGCCCGCATACTGGCCACGCAGTCTGCCACGAGGGCGGCATCGGCCATGAGACAGGCACCTATGCGGTTGTTTTGCACGCGGTCGCTCGGGCAGCCTACGTTGAGATTCACCTCGCTGAAGCCGGACTCCTCTGCCATGACGGCGCAGCGGGCCAGCTCATCGGGATTGCTGCCTCCAAGCTGCAGGGCGAGGGGCAGTTCAGCCGGATCATGCTGCAAGTGACGACGCCAGTCCCCATACAGCAGGGCGCCGGTCGTGACCATTTCGGTGTAGAGCAGGGCGTGGCGGCTCAGGAGGCGCAGGAAGTACCGGCAGTGCCGGTCGGTCCAGTCCATCATCGGAGCGACGCAGAAGCGGTGGGAGGGCAGGGGCTGAGTCATGTGGGCATTATAAAACCGGTTGGATTGAGAACACTGCCTGCTTAGGGTAAGTTGCCGGGCCATTCGGGTGTTCCCCGCCAGCCACCATAGGAGTTTCGAGATGAAGGTTTTCAGCAAAAGACTGGTCGCCGCTTGTTTGTGCAGTGTCGTCGGTGCTGCCCACGCCGCCGACTACGTCATCGATGGTAGTGGTGGGGGCATGCACAGCTCGGTGACGTTTCGCGCCTCGCATATCGGCATCAGCGCCCTGTGGGGACGCTTCAACGATGTTTCCGGCACCTTCAGCTACGACGCCAAGAATCCGGGGGCAGCCAAGATCAGTGTGAAGATTGTTCCGGCGTCCATCGACACCAACCTCAAGGAACGCGACACGCACCTGAGCTCCGCGGACTATCTCGACGTCGCCAAGTTCCCGGAAGCGGGCTTCGTGAGCACCCACATCATGGACATGGGCGCAGGCAAACTGCACGTGATGGGCAATTTCACCCTGCACGGCACCACGCGTGAAATCAGCTTCGAAGCGGTGAAGACCGGTGAAGGCGAGACTCCGTTCGGCGATTACCGGGTCGGTTTCGAGGCAGAAGCCAAGCTCAACCCGAAGGACTACGGGATCAATTTTGCCGACGAACTTCGACTCATCCTGGCCATCGAAGGTATTCGCCAGTAACCGAGGCCGCGATAGCAGGGCTGTCATGGTGTCCGGCGCTCAGCGGCGGCACCACTGCAAAATTCCCGCGTCGCACAGGCGTTGGCACCAGCCGAGCACGGCGGGCCGTTCGCCAAGTTGACCTGCCGGCAGCGCCTGCCCACTGCTGAGTGCGGTCAGGCAGCGCCGCAAGCCTGCGCTGTTGGGCAGCCGCTCCACGTCGCCATTCACGAACACCTGCAAGTCCCGGCCGTTCTGCTGCCAAGCCAGCCGCGCAGCGCTGTGCAGGCGCAGGAGGCCCGTGGGTTGCCAGGCGGGGCGACGTCGCGGTGGCGTGATGAACTGGTCATCCCTGGTTTCCGTGACATGGCGTCCGAACCAGAGATCGAGCGCCGACTCGTCCCGCAACAAGCTGCGCAGCAGACGCCGCAGCTGGCGTAGATCAGTGTCTGTTATCTCGCCGGCCTGCAAAGGCTGTGTGCGGCGGGGATCCCGGAAACGCAGATCCGGTGGCAAGGTCTCCGCCCGCTGTTCGGCGTAGCCCAGCAGCAACTCCGCTGCGGAAGGCGCACGAAAACCCACCGAATAGCACAGGCTGCAATTCAGCGACGTACCGAAGTGCGCGACGCCCGGCGGCACATACAGCACATCGCCGCTTTCCAGTATCCAGTCCTGCTCGACCTGGAAGTCCTTCAACAGCTTCAGACCACTCTCGGTGCGCAGCAGGTCGCCACTGCTGCAGGTCTGGCCCGTCTGCCAGCGTCGCCTGCCCTGACCTTGTATGAGGAAGACGTCGTAGTAGTCGAAATGGGGTCCCACACCGCCACCGGGCGTGGCATAGGAGATCATGACGTCGTCGACGCGCCAGCGCGGCAGGAAAGGGACCTCCTGCAGCAGGGCTTTCACGCCCGGTACCCACTGATCGACAGCCTGCACCAGCAGCGTCCAGTCGTGATCCGGCAGTCCCAGAAAATCGGATTCCGTGAAGGGGCCAGGCTGCAGTTGCCAGTGGCCGCGGGCATGATGCACGAGGCGCGCCTCCGCCTCAGACTCACAGGCCAGCCCGGCCAGCTCCTCGGCGCTGATCGGATCCACGAAGCCCGACAGCGCCTGCTTCAGCAGCACCGGGCGGCGCTGCCAGTAGTGGCGCAGGAATCGCTCGGTCCCGAAGGTCGTCGTGATCATGGCAAACGTCGGGTCTGCTCCACTGCGTTGCCGAGGTAGGTTTCCGGACGCAGGGCCCGCAGCGCCACCTTGGCAGCACTCGGAATATCCAGAGTGTCGATGAACTGCGCCAGGCGCTCGCCATCGATCCGCTGTCCACGCGTCAGCGCCTTGAGCTTTTCGTAGGGCTCAGGCACCGCATAACGGCGCATCACCGTCTGGATGGCCTCGGCCAGCACTTCCCAGCTGGCGTCGAGATCGGCAAGCAAGCGCTCCCGGTCAATGAGCAGCTTGCCGAGCCCCTTGAGCGTGGCCTCGTAGGCGATGACGCTGTGCGCAAAGCCGACACCGATATTGCGCAGGACCGTCGAGTCGGTCAGATCGCGCTGCCAACGGGAGATCGGCAACTTCTCGGCAAGATGCTGCATGAGGGCATTGGCCAGACCGAGGTTGCCCTCGGAGTTCTCGAAATCGATCGGATTCACCTTATGGGGCATGGTGGAGGAGCCTACCTCGCCCGCCGCCACCCGCTGACGGAAGTATCCTAGGGAAATATAGCCCCAGACGTCGCGATCGAAGTCGAGCAGGATGGTGTTGAACCTGCACACAGCGGCAAAAAGTTCGGCGATGTAGTCATGGGGTTCGATCTGCGTCGTGAAGGGATTCCACTGGAGACCGAGCGACTCGACGAGGCTGCGCGCCAGCGCTGACCAGTCGACCTCCGGGTAGCTCACCAGATGGGCATTGAAGTTGCCGACGGCACCGTTGATCTTGCCGAGCAGTGCCACGTTCGCTACCTGCTCGAT
>Ga0255219_1000400_pt1 | contig 12096 bp, 22 predicted proteins | sample Miss_Colum_RepA__FD_183037 | JGI IMG/M metagenome (GOLD analysis project Ga0255219, IMG submission 183037) | Freshwater microbial communities from Mississippi River, Louisiana, United States - Miss_Colum_RepA_8d | ecosystem: Environmental > Aquatic > Freshwater > River | place: USA: Louisiana...
CTCTGCGGCGAGATAGTCTTGTGCTCGCTTTCGCATTTCTTCGGTAGGCTGAATAGGGACGATCAGATGCCCATCCGGCACCATTTCAGCCGACGGAATATGCTTATCGACTACAGCCACCGGCTCCTGCCCCGCGCGCTGCTTCTCAATCAATTCCTTGCTCATCACATCACCTCCAATTATTGATTAACCAATTATTAAATAACCCATTCTGGTTTTGCTCTGTTGTGCCATTCTACACGCATTGGCTTTTCTCTGCAAGCCCATTCCTTAAATTTTTCATTCAAGTAGGCTTTGTAGGCTTTTGTCTGGTCAAAAACACCCAACTTTTTAAAGGAATCAGGTATTGCCATAGCAAACGCTGTCCTAGCTCCGCAAACGATTTTAGATGGTTGTTTTGCTAGGGGTTTAAGCAATTCTGAGGTCTTATGAACCTTGCCTGTACGGAATGTGTATTCATCACAAAGAGCTTTTAAGTGATTATAAGCCCATTTGTAATTTTCAGATGTTTCACGAATCCAAACACTGCAAGGATGCCCTTGATGTGTAGGCTTATAACCAACTTGAACACCATCTAGAACAAAATGCGCAGTTGAGAGCATCTGAGCGACTTCCAAAATCATTTTCACGTTATGGACGTTGCAGTGATGTTGTGCAGATTTTACAGGACATTCATCAGTTACGAACAAATTCATGGTAAAGCCTCGTTTGTGTTTGCATGAATCCAATGATAGATGATCTACCAAAGACTGTCAAGAGGATTTGTAAAATATTTCTTAAAATCTTCTTTTTGTGGAATTTCTTCGTCCACTATAACACAATCAAAAGACAAACCTTTAATAGAATCGTTGTTTTCAATATCCACATATTCTACTTGGTAGCCTGCTTGTACCAACTTATCCATGATTATCTTTGTACGTTTTGAATAGATAGGCTGTTCTGTCAGGATTAAGGCTTTCATTCTACAATCTCCACAAGTTTCATAACCTTTAGAACTAAACGATCTTCTTTGCAACCTGCTGATAGTTTGTATGCAAGCCATTTAGCACTGTCCAAATCCATGATTTCTTCATCACTGCCAAACTCATTGTAATAAATGTGATTGTTTTGATCAATCACCATATAACGATCTTCACTCATTTCCCATCCTCCCATTTATTCAAACATTCTTCAAAATACTGCTGGCTACCAATTGGATCATGAACCCAATCTTCGTAACACAAACCACAAATTTGATAGACAGCATTCCATCCATAAAACTGATCATTGTAGATAATACCATTACGGTTATTCATTTCTTTTCCTCCACATTAATCAATTCTGCTTCAATATAATACCAGCGGTCATTAAGACTGCTTTGGTTCTTTACACGATGTGGACAATACCATGAATACTCTTCTGTTGTAACAACCATTTTCTCATGTTTTACAATTTCCACAATCTTTGGTTTTGAGAATGTCTTCACAGAGTATTTTTGACTACCTGATCCATATTTATATTCAGATAAGAAGGCGTCCGTCCATTTATCGTCTTTAACCTCTTCAGGCTCTGAATACTGGGTAGATGTATTCCTGTCCCAGTAGGAAGGTCGGTTCCTACCTTGTAGTTTCCAAGTTCCTTTAATCTTACCTGCATAGTAATAAAGTGTTTCATCATCAAACATCTTCACCAAATCACCAACTTTCAAATCCTTTAGACTAATCAGCTTGTTTTCAAGTGTGTCCATTTGATCTAGAGTGATCAGATATGGCTCGGAATTTACGGGAAGAAGAATATGATTATTTCCTTCACGCCCCCAAACACATTCTTCCTGTACAACTCCATTAACTACAGTAGTGTGGTGCAGCAGTGTTGCAAGGTTGTCAGTAGGAATTTCTACAGTAAATCCACGAGGGTCTTTAACACGGAATAGCTTATTACTTGTAGACCAGCGAGAAACAGAGCAACCAACATAAAACCCTTTGGTCGGAGTGTTATCAAAAATAAACTCTTCTCCATTTTGAGCAGGCTTTACATAATCAACAATGGCTCTGCCTGACTCGTCACGTTCATAGTCACGACCACCATCTTTCATTTTATAGACATTTTCAGCCATGCTCCTTGCCCAACTACGTCCTGTCTCTTGCATCTTTGCAACATTAGAAAGAACATTACCTTCTTTTGTTTCTTCATAACCGCACATATATGACAGAGCATCTTCACGGTCTACACCTTTAACACACCACAACTGTTTACTGATTTTAATCATTTCTTCTACTCTCCTATGTTCTTATATCTTAGTAGTATATAATCTGCTCTTTGGTGATTCTGTAGATCGAAGAACCTTAACCCTTCATAGCCTTAATCTTATCAGAAATTAAACCAATCCTCACTTTCACCGTATGTCTGGATTGGTTCATAGCCTTGATACAAGACTTAGCAACCCAAATGTCATAACCTAGGATGTTAAACAAAATTGCCTTCTGTGTCTCATGCTTAACGTGAAGATACTCATACTCCTCGGTGTCTGTCAAGGATTTCTTTTGCTCTGCTTCTGGTTTTTCTTTTGTACCATCAAAAATTTTCACCTTAGAGCAAGGGATTAAGCTTGCCACATCCTCTAGTGTAAACGAATGAGGTTTGAACCACTCCCCTTCTTTTCTGAAAGCCTTATAGTGCTTAAGGAGACAAGACTCCACCTCTTTAGCCGGTGCAGACGTGTCCCAATAAGCCAGACAAACGACTGTAGAACCTGAGCTTGTCGTCAATTGCCTTGCTCGTTTGAAAGGGTCAATTGAAATACCAATCTTTAAATCTCCGTGTGAGTTTTCCATAACATATAAATACTTCTTACCCGGATTTACTTTAACCCCCCTAACCTTCCTTAACGCTCGTACTGCTCTGTTATATACTTTCTTACCTCCCGCAGTAAACTGTTTGTCCTCATAGTGGGATGAGATTTTACCTAGCATTTCTTCTGTAATTTCTACAGACTGCCCCCGCTTCTTCCATCCCTTAGACAAACCACCAATACCAAAAACTTGAGCCTCAAATTCTGTAATAGAAGCCTTACCACCCAAATATTCAATTAAATTCATAACACCTCCGTAAATTTTAGACACAACTAACCCCATTACCTCCCGTGATACCTCTCGGGGCCACCGCCCTTCATCGAAGCATCCCTGAATCTTAGTAAGGATTCATAAGAGATAATGGTATATCCATAATTATTCTGTCCTGTTCCTATCAGAGACAGCTTCCCTCCAACCACCTTTATTCTCCGGTTGGATACCTGTAGACTACGACTAACATAGGCTGGAGTCAATACACTCAGGGAAGATCATTCTTCCTTTCATCTACAGATGTTGATAGAGTTTTTGCTATATCACGGTCATGGGTTGTCAGGGGTAGACATTAGCCCATACTTGCACAGATCAGTGCCATCTATTACTCTAGCTTCACAGGTCTAGCGAACCTCAGCTAAGCTTGTTGTCACGTTTTGCTTTGCAGCTTATAGCTGAAGGGAAACGATGCTGAAACGCCCAATCCACAACGGATGACAAATATTCTACAGCATTTCTCCTCAGTGTCAACAGCTTTCTATAAAATATTTTCATAAATTTATTTTGAATTGGTGCTTGACGGATTTGGAGGATGGGTGTAGATTTGATTTCAGTAACCACTCAAAGGAGAAACACATGGAAACCATCAACTGGCAAGATTTTGAAGAGAAAGGTAATTGGAGTCGTCCTAATCTGGTAGCATGGGCACTTATTGAAGCAATGGCTAAGAAATGGGTTATCGGTTTTACGTGTTGTTGCAGGCAAAACGCAGTCTTAAAGCATGCTGGTGTTAGCTTCGGCTTTACGTGTTGTTATAATGAAGGCTCACCCATTGCAGGAGAGCAATCATGGAGTCAATGAGATCGAGCGAGCTGGCGCAAGCTGGATTACTGCCGTGCCCGTTTTGTGGCGGTGAGCCAACCGTAAGCAGCTTTCCGGGCGCCCATAACGTTTGGTGCTCGAACCAGCCGGTTACCTGTGGCAACCGATCCATGTATACGTCGGAGCAATGGAACCGCCGCGCCCAGCCAGCCCCGGCGCAGGATGATCGAGAGGCGCGAGATTGGGAGATGAAGGCACAAGGGATCGAGAGCGTGATCCACTACGTGGTAAGCAAGCGCGATCAAGACTTGCTACGCCAACACGCCGCCGATAAGCGGGCAGAGGCCAAGCGTATATCCGGCCTAGGCGGTGACGCGTGAGCTTATTCCAGTGCTATGAATGCGGCTGTCGTGAGAACACAGCAACCAGCAACTTCTGGACTCGCCAAGAAGGGCCATGGCGAGGACTGCCCAGCCAGCCATGGATGCTTTGCTCGGCCTGTGACCCCGAAATCGGGAAATGGCACGGCAGGTTCGAGCGGAAATACCTGGCGAAAGGTCAGTTCGTTACCGATCGGCAAGGCAATCTTGCCCATAAGGATTCCGTTCCCGCAGATCAAGGTGCGGCCTGTGGTGGCTGAATCGCTCTCGCTGCTGCACCCGTTGAAAGTTGAGATCGTGGAATTCCTGGAGGATGAACACGATCTGGTGGATTACGGCGTTCCGATTTTCAGCATCCTGCAGCTGTACGCGGAGCCGGAGACCGGAGCCATCCGCGAGGACGGCTAACAACACAATCAACTACCAACCGTGGGGTATTCAGAAAGGGCCTAACAACACCCTTTCCCGAATACCCTAAGAAATCCCCTACAGACATTGATACTGTCTTTGCACCCTTTGACCCAAAGGCTCTGAATGTGCAAATGAAGATTAATGGTGTTGATGTTTCTTTCGTTTACATCATGGAGTTGATTCAGAATAGCGTGGAAAACCTTGAAGCTGAAATCAGGGCATCTATTATTAAAGATGCAGCGAACAAGCTGATTGAGGAGCTTGGGAATAAGATTGAACAGTGGTAGCTCTTAAGCTACAGAATCCCAGTAAACATCAGATTTTGTAGCCTGAAAGGCACAAACAGAGGAGAAAGAAAGTGAAAGCACTTTACGATAAAGATGGTGTAAGCCCACAACTAGAAGTGGAAATCCTTGGTTGGGATCGTGATAAGTATTTCGCGTTTAAGGACTCTAGTGGTGAAATCCAGCATGACAAGTGTTGGAAGTTTTCTGTTAAACGCTCCAACAATCTGCACACCCTCGCTTATGCTGATTGGGGTAGTATTGTAGTGGTTACTCGGAAAGAAGCGGCCAAGGAGATTAAAAAGCGATATAAGAAATCCGTAGTGTATCGAGTCAAGACAACCAGTCTAGACTACTACAAAGAGTTTAATAGTCTACGTAAGGCACTAAATTTCTGTAAATCAAACAAAGACGCTACATTCCTACACGCCTGTTTTTACTACAAGAATGGTTCCTGTTCTGGCCCTGTTCTTGAAAAGCTAGAAGGCAATTGGTACTATTTCGCTCAAATTTCAAAGCAAGTGAGTGAAAAGACTATTTCTGAGTTTTGCTTCAACGATTAAAACCTATCACCACTCTAGACGTAATAGAAACATTAAATTAGCCGAATCAGAAATTTAGTGTAGAATGTAATTATCTTGAATTGAATGGAGAAATGAAATGAGCATCAAACAAGAGCTTGATGAAATGATGGCATTTGACCAGTGCAAGATTGCTCGTGTTATGCAACACGATTGTGAAGTACACATTTGTAGTTACAAGGTAGGAGATGAGAGCTGGATCACTATCTTTGAAGACTATGACGGTGAAGATAGTTTCACAAGGGTTAATGTAAACCGTTGTGGATTGGTAGAACTTTACAAAATTATTAAAGAGTGCTTGGACAAATGAGAATGATCCCTAAAGAATCTGGCTATTACTGGGTCAAATTTAGTAAAATTTGGACACCTGAGATTGTTTACGTTGATAACAGGTTTGTTGTACTTAGACTTGGCGATAGAAACCGCTACTCATTCAATGATGATGTAGTACAATGGTGCTCTGGTAAATTGGAGATGAATAAATGAACGACTATGAAATTCGTGAGAAAGTGCTTACCGATGCTATGGAAGAGTTGAAGAAGAAAGCAGGAGAAGTAATCAGTGGTATTATGTCCGATCTCTATACAGACTACCTGCCCCACGTTGTAAGTGATACAGATGCAAATATTTCCTATCGCGTTGAAGGCTGTTTAAAGAATATTCTTGAGGGCAAACTAGTCCCTGTATCAACGAACCTTTTCACAATTAATGATGGGTACGGAAATGACCATCTTGTTAGCTTGAACGGGAACACTTCTAGTCTGGAGGCTCTTGCAAATGCTATGATGCCTCTGATGGGTGAGGTTATTATGAAAGAACGTATCAAAGAGCTTGAAACTCATATCTCTATTCTTAAATCCCGTCTTGAAGATGCGTATCGTTAAATGAAATTAACAACCTCGCAGCTAAACACATGCACAAAGCCAACAATCGTGGTTGTTTTCATGAGGAAAAACGTGATAAGCTTCTATCTGATGTAGTGAATAGGGAGCTTGACGAAAGCGTGTTTAATGAGTTAGAATCCCAAGGAAATGAGGGACTTATTGTGATGATGAATGGTAGTGTTATAGAGTTTGACAAGGACTATGAACTTCCTTGTATTGGTTGTTCTAATTTAACTGTGGAGGATTGATTATGAAAGAAGGTACTAAAGTAAAGGTTGTTGCTAATGTTGGTGGCCATGAATTCAAGATTGGAGAAATTGTAGCCCGGTGTTGGGGTGAGTATGAGTGTTCTCAAAGTATGGGGTTTTATTCAGAACAAGCTGGTCTGTGGTATATGAAGCCAGATGAATACGAGATTGTAGACAAGAATTATGCAATTTCACTTATGGCTGACGCTATGAATATGGCACGAAACCAGGGGTTTAGTCGTGCTGTGTGGGAAGTAATTGCAGATGCTATTGAACAGGCCGAGGAAGAGCTAGAAAATGAACACCTTTGAAATTGAGTATTGGGATGAAGAAGACAATTTGCTGACATTCTACGTCACTGTCACAGATTATGTTAATGTAGCTCCACAAGGGAAGTGGGCAGATAGTGATTGGGATTGTTATGGATATGAGGAAGTTGAATTCTCTGTAGACTCTGTTACAATCACTACTATTGATGCAGAAGGTAACACAATTTCAGTGGATAAACCTGTTGACTTTAGTGAATATTCTGATATCATTGAAGATAAGCTTCTTGAGCAGATCAGGGAGCTCAGGGAGCTTAGGGATTGTCACGAATGCGACAATCCAGAGTTAGAATATTATGATTATTGAGGAGTAATAATTGAGCAATATTAGACAAGTCTTAGAGTATTACGGGGGCATCTTGTCTGGTGTAAAGTGCTGTTGCCCGATCCACACTGAAAAGACCCCAAGCTTTCAAATCTATGAAGATACAGAAAGCTGGCACTGTTTTGGGGAGTGCTCAGACGGTGGTGATGCAGCTACATTCATTATGCGAATGGAAGATTGCCGCTTCCCCGAAGCTGTTAGAATTTATCAAGAAATTACAGGAGACGAGGAAACTTATGCTCCTAAAGTGCAATTGAATTTGGAGGATATTGTGGGGCAAACATTTAATTCAGAAGTGAATGAAAAGATTAAAGAGCAGACGGGAGTTGATAGTAAAGGTTATCGTGGTATCCGTACAGACACTAGTAAACCTTTTGGTGTTCGTTATGAATACAGTCAAGAGGATGGTAGTGTTTCTGCTACATATTATCCTTGTACTAAAGAAGGTCAACTGACTGGTTATAAAGTCCGCAAGCATCCGAAGGATTTTACTAACCCTTATGGCGAGACTGGAAAAACTTGTGATCTATTTATGCAGTTTAAATTTATGAATACTCAGTCAGACACTGTTGTTATTTGCTCAGGAGAGCATGACGCCTTAGCAACTCACCAAATACTGAATGACTACATGACTTCTAAAGGCTACAAAGAGGTTCCTGTTGTTTCTTCTACTATTGGTGAAGGCGGTCTACATAAACAACTACAAATGCAGTATGAATGGCTGAACCGATTTAACAAGATCATATTTCTACCAGACCAAGACAAAGCAGGCATGAAAGCTCTTGAGGAAGTTTCTAAAGTAGTTCCCAAGCGGAAATTGTTTGTTATGAGTATTTCCGAAAAAGATGCTAACGATGCTCTGCGTGCCGGAAAAGAGAAAGAAGTGATTAACGCCTATTATAAAGCTCGTGAGTATTCACCTGTCGGTATTGTGGGTAGTTCTGAGCTTCCTGATAAGATCATGGAAAGTGCTCTTGTTGAGAAGATTCCGCTTCCTCCTTTTATGCACAAAGCCCAAAAACTGATGGCGGGTGGTATTCCGCTTGGACGAATTGTAAATCTTGGCTCCATGAGTGGAGCTGGTAAAAGTACAATCATTGATGAGTGTATTTATTGTTGGATTTTTAATAGCCCTTATAAAATTGGAGTTGTAAGTCTTGAGTCTGAAAGTGGTGAATACGGAATTAAACTTCTGTCGCGCCATGTTGGTTATAAAATTGATCTAATTGAAACAGTAGAAGAAAAGCGCGACTTCTTGCTACAAGAGCACGTCCAGAAGAAAGAGTTTGAGTTGTTCTGTCACCCTGATGGTTCTGACCGATTCAAGCTTGTAGATGAACGTGACGGTAGTGTGGAAGACCTTCAAGAGCAAGTTAGTCGTCTTGTGATTGAGTGTGAGTGCAAGATTATTATTCTTGATCCGCTACAAGACGTACTAGATGGTCTATCAACTGAGGGACAGGCCGTATTTATGAAATGGATGAAGGGTTTCACTAAGAGCCATAAGGTTACTTTTGTGAATATTAATCATGTTCGTAAAAATAGTGGCGGGTCACAGGCTAACTCGACTGGAGCAGAGTTGTATGAGGAAGATTTTTTAGGCTCATCTTCAATCTTCAAAAGTGCATCTTGTAATATGCTTTTCATGCGAAACAAAGAAGCCGAAGACCCCGTAGAACGAAACACTACTCGGATGAAGATTACCAAGTGTCGATGGTCAGGACGCACTGCACCAGATGCAGGGCGATATTACTACTGTAACGAAACACATCGTCTACACGATCTTGAAGACTGGATGGATAAGAATCCAAGAAGTGTGGATGACGTAGATTTTTAAATTGGAGGACAAATGGCGTTAAAACATTTGAAAATAGGCGACATTAGAACAAATAAACAAGGATTTCAATATGAAATTGTTGAAATAAATAATTGTAAATCAGTAGTTGTCCGCTTTTTTAATTGATGGCTCAGTAAAAGAAACTACTGCTGATTATGCTCATAAAGGGGTAATCGGTAAACAAAGATTTTTCATTGGAGATACTTATAAGGATAAGTATGGAGATATTATAGAACTAACGCATTACAAAACTTATGATAAAATAACCGTTCAGTGGGATGATGGTACTACCAGAGTGGTAACAGGTTATCAGATTGAAAATGGATTAGTTATACGAGAAGAGGACTCTCAGTTGTTGAATCCTTCGGTGAAGGTTGGTGACGAATTTAGAAATAATCAAGGTACTCTAATACGAGTAAAAGAGTATAGATCATATTCTAATGTTGTAGTGGAGATGTTAGGCAGGACTCATCACGAAGTAATTTGTAACGCTGGTAATTTAATAAAAGGTAATGTTCACGATAAATACGCACCCAGCGTTGCCGGAAAAGGAATTATCGGGGACGCCTTTGTTGATGTTAAATCGAAAGAATATAAAACTTGGGTAGGGATGATTAAAAGATGTTATGTTTTCTATGATTACAACCCTCGTGCAAAAATAAATTATGAAGGCTGTTCTGTTTGTGAAGACTGGCTGTATTATGAAAATTTTATGCAATGGTTTAAAATGCAAAACGTGTATGAAGAATGGCAGTTAGACAAAGACCTTCTATTTAAAGGAAATCGAGAATATTGTCCCGATAAGTGCGTGTTCCTACCGAGAGAAATCAACACGTTCTTAACTCTCCGTAAGAATGACAGAGGTGATTATCCTGTGGGAGTGACTTACCATTCAAGACTTGATAAATTTGAAGCTGGTTGCAACCGAGATGGTAAGAACTTATATTTAGGACTATTTAATGATCCTGTATCAGCCTTTAATGCGTATAAGGTCGAGAAAGAATCTTTCGCTAAAGAACTTGCGGAAAGATGGAAGGACTCTATTGACAAACGAGCGTATGATGCTTTATCATCGTGGACTGTAGATATTAATGACTAGGAGAGTGTATGACCCGTGATGTAATATTTGACCTTGAAACTTACCCCTCTGTGGTAACGATGTGTACAGTTGACTCCGATGGTCATAATGTGCAAGAGTTTGAAATCAGTATGCGAAAGAATGACAGCGATAAATTCCTTGAGTTCTTTCGTGATTGTATTCGTAATAAACGTCGAATGGTTGGTTTTAACAATCGGTCGTTTGATTACACAATTATCCACTACATGATTGAGAAGGCTAAAACTTGTCGTCTGACTGGAGAAGAATGTGTTTTCACTGCTAAGGAGTTATACAAAGTAGCTGACGACTATTTCAAAAAGCAGAAGACAAGTGAGAAAAGCTTTAATCCAATCAAGGACTCAGATGTAATTATTCCTCAGTTGGACTTATATCTCGTGCATCACTTTGATAATAAGGCAAGGTCTACATCTCTAAAAATGCTTGAGTTTAATATGCGTTCAGAAGAGATTGAAGACCTCCCATATCCTCCGGGTTATGTGATCAAGGATGAAGAGATTCCTATTCTTCTGAAATATAACAAAAAGGATATTCTGGAAACTCTGAAGTTTTACAATGAGTCTAAAGATGCTCTACAGCTCCGTGAGGATTTGACCAAGCAGTTTGGTTTTGATTGCACAAACTTCAATGACACTAAGATTGGTAAACAGCTTTTCATTGACAGACTTGAACAAGAAAACCCCGGATGCTGCTACACTTATGGAAAACAGGGAAGGAAAATTAATCAGACAAAGCGTGATAAGATTATCATCAAGGATTGTTTGTTTGACTACATTGACTTTACTCGGAATCGTCCAGAGTTTAAAGCTGTACATGATTGGTTTAAATGTCAAGTAATCACTGAAACAAAAGGTGTATTCACTGACCTTCTTGAACATAACCTTGGCGACGTTGCGAAATATGCCGAGATGAAGGTGAAGAAAGTAAAGTTTAAAGAAAAGCCAAATGAGAAAGACATTGAGGAAATGAAGAAAGAATTTCCTGCTGGTTGGCTTGAAGAAACTGAACTGAAAGCAATGGAGGTGCTGAAGGATTCACAAGGTAAACCAATCAAGGAGAGTTACATTGATGACAAAGGTAAAGAGAAACAACGTAATGTAAAAGTTCCTAAGAAGTCATATCACTGGTGCTACAACATTGCAGAAACTCTGAACGTAGTTATTAACGGCTTTCGTTATGATTTTGGTGTTGGTGGTATTCATGGTGCTAAACAGGGTACTCATCGTTCTACAGAGAAGCGTAAACTACGAACACTTGATGTTGCCAGCTATTATCCCAACATGGCTATTAGTAATAATGTGTATCCACAACATCTCGGAATGACTTTCTGTAAAGTGTATAAGGACTTGTATGTAGAACGTAAAAAACACGATAAAAAATCAGCAGCGAACAAGGCTCTGAAGCTGGCCCTTAATGGCGTATACGGCGATAGCAATAACGAGTTTAGCCCTCTATATGACCCGGCATACACTATGAGCATTACGATTGGTGGACAGCTTTCTCTGTGTATGCTGATGGGTGCTCTTGTTGATCACTGTGATGCTGAAATCATCATGTGCAATACTGACGGCTTTGAATATTTTGTTGATGTTGACAAGATTGAAAAAGCTGATATGATTGTCAAACGATGGGAAAATCTGACTGGTCTTGAGATGGAAGGCGACACTTACTCTGCGATGTACGTGGCTGATGTAAATTCCTATATAGCAATAAAAGAGGACAAGGATGCTAATAAGTAAAATAAAAGGTCAGGGAGGTATTTACAAAATAACCAACACCGTAAATGGTAAGTGTTATATAGGAAGAACTTCTGATTTCTACCGAAGGTCGCACCACTATG
>Ga0255219_1000403_pt1 | contig 12083 bp, 9 predicted proteins | sample Miss_Colum_RepA__FD_183037 | JGI IMG/M metagenome (GOLD analysis project Ga0255219, IMG submission 183037) | Freshwater microbial communities from Mississippi River, Louisiana, United States - Miss_Colum_RepA_8d | ecosystem: Environmental > Aquatic > Freshwater > River | place: USA: Louisiana...
TCACTCGTTTATTCACTAGTATTTTTTTCACATCATAACTTATTATACTCATTCCTTCTAACGACTTTATTCTTGATAACGCCACATAACTCTGTCCCGCCTCAAATACTTCTTCTCCGATATCAATAACACATCGTTCCAATGTTGCACCCTGACTCTTGTGTATAGTAATTGCCCACGAAAGAATCAATGGAATTTGCGATACACCAATTCCAGGTATATTATCGCTCAACCACATATGATAATTCATTATCATTTCAAGACCATTATTATATCGCACAATAGGTAGTGGTGGTGATGTATCTGTCATACGCACTATAATTCCTTGACTACCATTGCATATCGGGGTCGCAGCACTCGTCATTGATTCCTCCATATTCACAACACACATTACCTGCGACCCCACACGCAAGTTTATCACTTCATCACACAATATACTGTTTTTCAATGTATTCAATTCTAATAAAATCCGTTCTTTGCTCTGTGATGCCCGAAACTGTCTATCCTTTTCAGATAATACTAAATCCGTATTGAATTTTAAAGTATATGTATACGTTGGACTATCTGGGTCAATAAGTGTCAATTTCTCCATTTCTAAGCGGTTAATTTCATCTGCGCGAGCCCGTGTAGAGTATAGTATTGTAGGTTTCGTCTGTGGCGTTCCGTCTTCCGATACATCAGGCAATGTAACTCCAACACGTGACCGAAGAATTTCGTCTGTACGACGTGTAATCCGTCCTTCGCGCACTTGGTTCAAGATTTCACAGTATACAGGGTCATTTTGACGGAAGATTTGCTTCAATTGAATATGATTCTCTATTGGAAAGGTTGCGAACCAACTTTCGCTTTCAAAACAGAATCGTGCGTTGTCTGGGTGTTCTGTTGATACACCTACGGGGGGAAGTTGATAGAAATCACCACAAAATACGAGTTGAATTCCACCGAAGGGACGACTGTGACAGTTTCGGATGAATTTACCTACAGTGTCAAGAACATCAAATAACCGTTTAGACATCATACTCACTTCGTCGACAATAAGTGTTCGTGTCTTTCGCCAGTCTTTCTTTTTGAAGAAGTTTTTATTCACTCGGTCAACAATACGTTCAATATCACCGTTTGCAAGTCCGATACCTGCCCAAGAATGGATGGTTTTTGCTTTACATTCAAGCATAACCGCGGCACATCCTGTAAGAGCACATACCTGAATATTGTGTTCACACGCAGTGGCATACCTATAAATTTCTCGTATGAGTGCCGATTTCCCGGTTCCACCTGGACCAGTGATGAATATATTTTGCCCTAACTTGTATTTGTCAAATGCGTGACGTTGTTCAGGTGACATATATGATAACGAACCCGACGTGTAAACAGTATCAACTTTAGTTGTTGAAATTGCAGCTTTATCCGGCGCATTCACCGGCGCATTCACCGGCATTTCGGATAGTTTCTTCACTATTGTAGTATATCTACGAATATCATGGGACAATAAGGTTGTCATCTTTATATTTGAAATTATAGTAAATTACGTGAATAGATTTCAATTTATCGTAGTTTAAATTACTTTGTTTTATTTTGCTGATTGTAATATAAAATTATTTCTATAGTATAATAAATTATGGAAAAAACTATAACGACATCATATTCGTATCCACAAACACTATACACTTCATCTGGAGTAGGAATTCCTCCAACCAAATCTAACTTAGTAGCACCAAATGATTATTTAGAGCGAGTGAAAAAATCTCAACTTATTCTTGAAAAATATCCAGACCGTGTTCCGCTTATCATTCAACCGTCGAAAGGCGACCTTTTTTCATTTCCAATCGACAAAACAAAATACATTACGCCGAGAGAATTGACTCTTTTACAACTTCAACAAATTGTTCGTAAACGAATTCGCTTTCCATCTGAAAAAGCACTATTTATGTTTATCAATAATAGATTATTTCCGATAACATCTATGATAGGTCAAATCTATGACGAAAACAAGGACTCTGATGGGTTTTTATATATAACGTATTGTCAAGAGAACACATTTGGTTAAACGTATAACGAATATAACTAACATAGACACAATAACATATATCCATACAATCTATATATGTTATCATTGATTTCGAAATTTAAAAATAAAATAAGTGATACATTCAATCCTATAATATATTTTAAAAGACGAAAACCATACACAGTAACAGAAAGCGTAAAACGAGATATAATCACAAATATCATATCCGTAATACCAGACAAACCAATGGAGGATAATGATAAGAGCGCAGATACAATACCTATAGAGAAACCAGAGTCAACATGCGGCAAAAAGGAATGTATACTTTTCAATACCAAAATAACAGAATCAGAATTAAACAACGAAAACGAACTGCAAGAACTTCTGAAGACGATGCACGAACTTAGGATTAACCTGACAAATCTTATATTAGAACCGCGTATTGAAGAAATGATAGAAAAAATACCAAATGCGTCATCTATAATGAAGGTGAAGTTACGAATTATATATATTATCATCGCACACGATATTTACAGCACATTGTTCAAAGAAAAGAAACATTATCATTCTTTACGTTCTACACGATATCTCGGTGTATTTCACTATAATAATTACATTATTCGGATTGATGACTCGCCCTATAGTTTTATTAATGAATCAGATGTTATAAACGCATTAATAATGACAACATCAAATGTAGCACCAGAAGAAACGTCTTCCAGAATCATAACACCATTTATAATATACAAAAATATACGTTTTGACAGTAAAAATAATATATGCGAATGCAATCCAAAAGTATATTGTGAGTGTAAATATCACGACGACGCAGGAAACTTGCCAGGTATGGATAATATGTCAAACGACGCATTAATATGTTATAATAAGATGCGCAAAGATGCAATTTCATTTAGTATTCAATATTATGTAAACAATACAATTCCATTATATAACTGGGTAAGAGAAAATATGGGCAATTATAATCAGTTTTCAACAATTCAACATCCTTTTTTCATTTATTTATTTTATCAGTGTGCAGAGTTATTTCAAATATTACACAATGCAAATATTGTTCACGGAGATGTAAAACCTGATAATATACTGATTCGAGAACATAGTGATTTTAATTTATATCATCAAGAAAAATGTAAATGTTTCACGGTATATCTCATCGATTTTGGTTTATCAGGCATTGAAGGAAAGGGGTATGGAACTGGTGGAACTATACCATATTGCCATCCAGAATTTAAAAACATTCAAGATACAAATAAGTCAAGTAAATATAACTGGAAGATGCTTCGTCTAAAACACGATATATGGTCTCTAGGACTCGGTTTTCTTACAATGTATATTTATCGCGATTACTACAATTATTATTACAAATATCCTAAGTATTTTTTCACAAAGAATGGGTATATATCTCAATTGATTTTAGATGTTATAACACATAGCAAATTAAACTCACTATTCACAAAAATGATGTCTGAAGATTGTATTCCTATTCGTGAAGTATGTGATATGTTAAAAGATATGTCGTGTTAAACTGTATTTTCGTTTACATTTTCGTGAGATGGTTCTGATACAGACACAGATGCGGTCGCGGAATCTTGCGCGTTATTTGATTCCACTAGCGTAACTTCTTTTTGCATAGTTCCAGTGTTGGATGCAATAGATGCGACCGACGTTATAATAGGCTGAAGTTCCACTACATTTGTAACAGAGTTCATAATACTATATGGATTATGATTTGTACCACGTAATGATTTTGGTAAATATTGTTCCTCTATGGTTGGTGTAAATTCAGAAGTTTCTGGTTTTGATGTAAAAGTCGCGGTTGTGTTTTCCGAAGTATTCATATATACAGGACGTAAATGTGACGTTTCATTATGAAATTCATTTTTAATCATCGTGCGTTTTTCTAATGTATCACGTTTGATGTTCAAATTCTGAAGTATATTCAAAAGTAGTTGTGGTGCAATCGAAAGAGTATTCATATGTGTGCGATATTTGAACGAACATACACTTGTCTCTGCACTAATAAATTGGATACTATACCACCAGTATGCCGGAATAAACATAACCATCCCTTGGAATAATTCAACTTCTAGTGTTTTAATTTTATCAAAATCATCTTGATATTCTGGTTGAACTTTCCACGGGTTGACTGGTGAACGAAATTCTAAAATATCATAATCATTGATTGGGTATAAATAACGCGTATCTTTGGGAGGAATGAGTAGGATTCGAATACTGCCTTGTGTAACTAAGAAATAGTTGCGATAGTTCACTTCGTAACGAAGCGGTGTCGTGGTCTTTTCTGATGCCATCATAATATCATACATACATTTGGATACCATATAAGGTCTCAGGAATTCATCATTTAATTGAAACATTTTGATAAGACCAGTTTCTTCGATAAAATCTGTATTATGTTCACTCAGGTATTTTCTCTCAACATCTTTTCTCAGCACTTCATGTGCGATTTTAAACGTAACAGGAATATACAAAACTGTTTCTTGCTCGGTTCCTTTTTGTGGGATTTTATCAATCACGGTTGTGGTTGATTCCGATGACATATGTGCTTTTGACACGTCGCGAATATGAATATCAAATGCGCGATAACTCGTATGTATTGTTTGATACGAAAGTTGTGTCAATAATTGGTCATTATAATATTCAAATGTTGTGGGTTGTCGTATATCACATACTTCTTCTAAACGTTGCTTAGATGGTTGGTCTATTTCATAGACTTCTAAATCATTACTTCGTTTAAGATGAAAATGGATATGTAAATAAAGGAATAATACAATACAGAAAATAAAAATGGATATGATTAGCATATTGTAAATATGAATACTACTAGATATTCATATTTATACTTCTTTTTCTTTACGCACTTTGACTTGGAATTTCACGAATAAGAAGTGAAATGTGTTCGGGAAAGTGAGGTGTAGTGTCATACTCATCATCATTATTATTATCTTGATTATCTTGATTATCTTGATTATCTTGATTATCTTGATTATCTTGATTATCTTGATTATCTACCGTGACTTCATTTGATTGATTATTTACTGGTTCTTCGTGGTGTTCTTCTACTTTGTTACAGTCTTGTTCTTCACCACATGTCGGGTATTCTTCATTTGGTGTAGCCGAACACAATATAATATGAGTCATTTCATATAATTCGTCATTATCTAATCCTTCATTACTAGTTACGAGAGATTCAATTGTGTGAGGTTCTGTAATCTCTTCGGTTTCTTGATTTTCTTCGGTTTCTTGATTTTCTTCGGTTTCTTCGGTTTCGTGCGTCGGGGTTATAATAGAAGACGAATTCAATAATCGCATCAACATCACATTCATTTCATTTAACATTTTTTGCTGTGAGTGAATAAGAGACCGAAGTTCTTGATTCTCTTTTACGATAGGTTCAATCTTCATAATCACTTCCGACAGATTTGTTTCATTGACAATCTTATCAACTATTCCTTCCACAAATTCACGACTATTCGTCAAATCATTTATAACAACATCCATTAATAATTCTTCTTCTTGAGTTTCATCATTCGTCTCATTGATTTGGTCATCATTATGTTTTTCTTTTGAACTTCGCGTTGTTGACGATACATTCGTTATTTTTGCTTCAAGGTCATCAAGTTGTTCTATAATTGAAAATAATGCGCGATTATGTTCTTGTAACTTACTATCGTGTGATTTCATAACAACTACAGGAGGCGGAATTATACCAGTGTCGGATAATATAGTTACAAAAGGGGTTATTATATTTTTGTTAGATATACGTTTTGCATATTGTATCTTTTTTGCTTCATCTTCCTCAGCTTCTTTACGCATCGCTTCCAAATCCTCTGGACTCTTGTATTTTGGATTTTTGCGAGGAATACCTTTTTCATAAATGAATTCAGGTTCATTCATCGTATTAATAATGAAAGGTTTCAGTGGTTGATGTTGATGTTGATGTTGATGTTGATGTTGATGTTGATGTTGATGTTGTTCTTGTGTAGACGGTGACGCTGGCGAAGACATATCTGTTGTCATTTTTTGTTGTTGTTTTTCAACCAGTTCCATCTGTTGCGCGATTGCTACTTTTTGACGCAATATTTGTGTCTGGACTTCATTTTGTTTATGAAGAATTCGTAATTTTTCAGGAGGAATTTTATTTCCTTGTGTTTGTATTAACATTGTTCGTTCAGTGAGTTGCTGTTTTATAAGTTCAATGTTTTCATAAATGTTGATTGGTGGATGAACCATGTTGGATTTTTGAGGTCCTACATTTCCTTGTCGTTCTTGTTGATTCGTTACTGAATAAGAGTCATTAATTAATTGTTTAAAGGTAGGTGTCGTGTTATTGTAATAACTTGACGTTTGACTTTGGTTCATTGAATTTGAACTCCCAGTCATCGGTGTTGATGCTGCACGACGCTTCCGTGCAGCAGATAATGCTGCGTTGCCACTCATAATTACTTCTTTAATGGTCGTTATAAGATTATAAAATGTAGTAACACATTATTTCTATATTATTTGCGCATTTTCATTTTAATTGAATCATAACTATGATAATTCAAAACGTGAAAATCTTCGAAGACATAATCATTGATGTTATCTCTCATTACGCTGATTTCAATCCGTGGAAAAGGAAATGGTTTACGCAATAATTGTGGTTTCAATGCCTTAATATGGTCGTCGTAGATATGCGCGTTTCCTAAATAATATATGAATTCGTGCGCCACCAATCCACAATGTTTCGCAAGAAGATGTGTCAAAAAGCTATAAGAAGCAATATTGAAAGGAACACCTAAACCTACGTCACCACTACGTTGATACAAGGCGCACGAAAGACGGTTTTGATGGTCGACATTAAATTGGCACAATATATGGCAAGGAGGCAGCGCCATTTCGTCCAATTGACAGGGATTCCAGGCAGACATAATGATCCTGCGCGAAAATCTCTCGACAGGGTCTTTTAGACAGCGTATAATCTCCGCGAGTTGGTCTACACCTTTACCGGTATAATCCGTCTCACACGTATCGTATTTCGCATTGAAGTGCCGCCATTGATGACCGTAAATTGGACCGAGGTCGCCTTCGGCGTAGTGCGCGAGTCCGCGTGATTCCATAAAATCGTGTGACGCATTATCATCCCAAATATGAACTCCAGCAGATTGTAACAGGCGATTGTCAGTTTTTCCTTTAATGAACCAAAGGAGTTCTTTGAGACACGTCTTCCACGCCATTTGTTTCGTAGTAAGAAGTGGGAGTAATCCTTGTTCCAGTGAAAACACCATTCCTGCTCCGAATACGGAGATGGTTTTCCCATTACGACCGTTGTGTTCATTGTTTTCTTCCAGGATGTCGTGGATAAGATTTAGGTATTGGTATTCGGCGTGGGGGTAGATGAAAAAAGTGGGTTGCGGCATTTCAATGGTGGGTGTAGGATGTTGCGTCTTATCATCGTTCACCTGAATGGGGGTCGGACTAGGAGTAGCACTGATGATACTATATTGCGCAACGCCGGTGTTTTCGGCGCGATAATGAGGGACGCTATTGATTCTGGCAAAACGGCGGAGCATTATTAGATTAACAGTGGATATATCAATACAAGTGAAGTGTATTTAATTCCATTCTATTCCATTCCATTTTAATATTCCCTGTATATATACCCAACGATGGAAGCGTTTGAAGAAACTGTAAAAGAGGGAACGAAGCGTGGTAGTTCATTTGTAGACCACGTGTTTCGTTTAGACGAACAACAACAGGGTGTTCTCCTGAACATTGTTCAGTATACTATCATCGGTTTCGTCCCGATTCTGATTATGCTTTATTTGGTTCGCACCTACGTCCCCGAGCCCGACGACCACAAGGCGACGCTAATGATTTTAGTGGAAATCATCGGGCAAATCCTGTTTATGTTCATCTTCATCTACTTTATCCATCGGTTAATCACCTACATCCCCACATACTCCGGATACAGATACAGCGAGTTCAACTTTACGACTACAATTTTAGGCATTTTGATGATTCTCTTGAGCATCAAGACCAAGTTGGGCGAGAAGGTCCAGATAATCGTAGAGCGAACGATTGAACTACTTGGCGGTGAGACGAGTTACAATGGCACTGCGGGCGGTGCCGCACAAGGCGGTCAGGGTGGCGCTGGTGGCGGCGCTGTTCGCATCACGCAACCTCTCTCACAACCTTATGCTGGCGGTGTTCCCGGTGGAATGGTCGGTGGCGGAATGGCGCCTCCCAACCCCGTCCTCACAGCAAATCGTAATACCGGCACTGCGGACTACGGTCTTTCGCAAGCAGCACAGCAGCAACAACACTTTAACAGCACTTATGCGCAAAATGTTGGCGGTGGTATGCCCGGCGGAATGATGTCGTTTGAACCGATGGCTGCCAATGAGGTTATCGGGTCGAAGTTTTAAGCAGCGCGCGAAGTATATTATAATGATAGTTTTGTATCATTATATTATAAATCCTTATGTTTATAAATCCTTATGTCAAAAAATATAAATATCTGTAGTCAACGTGACCCATTCGGTTCATTTGGTTGTTTTACTTGTGATGTAAGTGTGTTTGATGAGTTTAAGCATTTATGTAAATGTGAAAAACAAAGTGATAAAACCGCTATCGGTTTTACAGAGTTTCTAGATACATTGCGAACATATAATGTATGTTTCAAAGTGCTAACAAACCCATCTATATTTGAGAAAGAATATGCCAATATTGTTATACTTAAACGAATATTCGCCGAGAATTTTACAAGTTATACAACATTTTATGAATATGATGATTGCGTCGGATTCAAAATTGAAACTATCCCTGATGATGTAATGTTTCATATTACCAAAAGGCACCACCCATCCATCCAAGCAAAGACAGTATATCTTGTATTACAAACAAAATGCGATGATATCGTTATGTGTGATAGTTGTAATATCGGTAACATAATAAATGATATACAACCGGTATTAGATAATCTACATACAAATGGTTATGTTCACAATGATATAAAATATAATAATGTAGTGTATTGTTCAGAGAGGTTCAAACTAATTGATTATGGTGAAATGAGACCGGTTGCGTCATTTATTTACTCCAAACCCGAAGAAGTAATTTCTAAAGAGAATGAAGCTTTACAAAAAATACCAGTTCAAATTCAAGCCATAAAGGATTATAACACTAGACAGGAAAAATTACGACAACAACAACAACAACAACAAACCGGAAGAGGCACACGAATAAAAATAAAAAGTAAAAAAAGAAAATATGATAGAACCACTTACAAAAGAATTAATAAGAAATCAAAAAAGTTTTGTAAAACAAAAAACCGTCGTCTCACTTCTCTATAAACACCTCTCTCGACACATTTTTCATAATCTTACGTTCACCAATCGGGTCATCCTTGATTTCGTGAAGGACATTTCCAAGCATCTTATGATGAAACTCTTGGAGGCGCTGATTCGTCTCCCACCCCGGGTGTAAATCCATCCACTTTTTCACCGCGAAATACTCTTTATTGGCGATATCAATGAATGCCTGACGCATCCGCGCATTTCCTTCATCTCTCGCCCATTGTTTTTCATCGTGTAAATAAATGATATCACGCTTCTGGTCAGTGCAATGAATCGGACGCTTATACAAGTCCAATTGTTTCAAACCATCAATCATCACTTTACTTATGCCTTCAACAAGTCCTTGGTTACGTGTATATGCCAAATCGTCCATCGTGATTTCGAGAGAATTGATGAAGTCGGTGAAATTGACGGCATTTTTACACTGTTCGTTTAAGAAAAAGTTCAGATTGAATTGATTATTATTTGTATTATTAACAATAATATTGCGTTCCTTACTCAACTCCACGAGTTGCTTTTGTAACGTTTTATTCTGGTCCAATAACTCATATACGAGAGAATCAAGAATCGACTTTTTGTTTCGTTTTTTTCCATTTCCTCCGGAAAGAGCCGACATCATTTTACGTATATAATTACGGAGTTTATCATTTTGCGCGGTGATTATATCAGATACATTTGTCATTTCGCTTGCGCCGTCACTCTGACTCACGTCATCAATGTCGGAGACACTGTCGTCGCTATCGGCGCTGTCGGAAACGCCGTCATCGCTATCGGCGTGATGGATTGAATCCTCAGACTCGGGTTCGTTTTCAAAATCGGGGTTATCTGAATAATGAAACACTTCGTTTTCAACAACTTTACTGACAATTTTTTTCGGTTTAAAACGACGACACACAATTGGAACGTCGTCATTATCGTCATTGTCGTGATTGTCAATTCGAACAGTAGACATATTCGCCGTAATGGCTGGAACGGGAATGACATCTCCACGCGTTTGTTGTTGCGCAATGGTCGCAGAGACAGTCGTTGTCGTTGTAAACGACATCGTCAACGTATTCATCGAAATATCGTTCTTATGCCGATGTTGAAATTGTAGACACGTCGTCGTATGTTTATAATAACTTGAACGGTGAGTGTAGGTTTTTTTACATTGGCAAACATATTTTCCATGTTCTTTATCATCGGCATCAATCGTATTTTCAACATTCTCGTTACTTTCGTCATTTTCAATATTCTCGTAAATGTTAGAGTTCAATGCTTCATATTGAAATAACAAATTATCGAAATTTTCATCGTTCAATTTCGGTTTATTTTTCAAGATATAAAAGTTCATCCGTTCTTTGGCGAGATATTCATTTTTACAAACACATTCTTCCAAAATGACACAGTTCCAATTTTCCCAACCACCATTCTTTCGAATCGAATCATATAATCGTGATTTCACGGATAAATCTAAACTTTCACGTTTATGTTTATACTTTCGTTGCGTAAGATTGGTTGTATACGAAATATACATATCTGAAACATTCTTGTTTTTACAAGTAATTTGATAAATGATGGTATTTGAATAGTTGATATCCTTTCTTGGCATTTTTTCACACTCTGAAAAGACACGGATGTATAATATAATACATTGGATATATTTATTATAGGTTTGGCAAGATAGCCCCTCCGGCACACTGACTTGTTCATTTTACCCCAATCTTATGGCAACATTCGCACCATCGTTTGGTCTAAATGTTGCCAAAATCTTATCAATTTTCGAACATCATCGTCACAAACACTTGTCTGATTTTGTCTGATTTTGCCTAAAAATGCATTTTGACATTTATGAGATTTTGGCAACATTGGCACCATAATCAGTCACAGCACTATGACTACATTGACTACTTCTCCCGCTAACGCCATTGGGGTAAAATGGTCAAATTTCAAAAATGTCCAAATCCGGGATGGCCCATTTTACTTTTAAAACGCGATTTTTGCGCGTTTTTAACCTGACGAGACCATAATCCGCGATTTTAAAACATTATATGGCAACATTCTGCGGGAATGTCAGTAAGGCGACCGCGGAAAACCTGCTTCGGCGCTATTTTTCGCCGTTTTCCGCCAGACTGACGTTTCAAAAATCCATAAGATAATGGCAACATATGGTGTGAAGTTTGGTCACGTCTTATAAAAATGTGTTCAAAAATCAGCGAGTCAGTCACCGGTATTGCGTGCGAACGTGCGAGCGTATCAGAATAACATAGGATAATAGGTTGAATACCCTCTTCCGGTACCTAAATATTGGGTTGGTGGTTGTGTATTACGTGCGATATGCGCACCCACCATTGGACGGGACAATGCACTAGTAGACATTGTATTCTTCGTGTTGATGATTGGTGCGGTATGATTTTCTTGGTTCATATGTGTTATGTATAATAAATACATTTTATACTTATCTTGTATATGATGAAGAAGACGGTGGTTGTTGATTTGAAATATATGATACCATCCGTAGGTGGACGGTCTCGGTCTCGGTCTCGGTCAAGGTCCGGTTCGCGTAAAGGAAGCGTTACAGGAATGTCTGATGAAGAATCTGAACTGGATATCAGTGTATTATTAAAGAATAAACAAGACTACTACCCAGAAGACAACGACGAGACGACTACGGACGACAACGACGACAACGACAACGACGACAACGACGACAACGACGACAACGA
>Ga0255219_1000406_pt1 | contig 12004 bp, 17 predicted proteins | sample Miss_Colum_RepA__FD_183037 | JGI IMG/M metagenome (GOLD analysis project Ga0255219, IMG submission 183037) | Freshwater microbial communities from Mississippi River, Louisiana, United States - Miss_Colum_RepA_8d | ecosystem: Environmental > Aquatic > Freshwater > River | place: USA: Louisiana...
ACAACAAAAAATAAAATAGTATCTTTATTATCCCAAAATAAAGATAATATAGATAGTGTATTAGATAAAGATATTACCGTTGAAAATAAGCTAGAAACTTATAAAGATGAAGAATAAAATTAACAAGCTTAAAAGAGTAATAACATAATATTAATTAATATGGATAAAACAAGTATTAGGCTTATAAGAGCTAGTGAAATATTAAAAGATGAAAAAATAACAGGTCTTTATACCTATAAAGAAGATAAAAATGGAACACGTAGAACATTATATTCATTATCAAAATATGATGAAGAGGGTTTAATGAAACTACATCATAACTACATTAAAAGGTTAGCTATAAAACTTTCAAAAAATTTAAAATTTTCAGAAGATTTTGATACTATCTTTGAAAATAAAGATGTAAATCAAATTAAGCTATTAATATATAGATTTTTTATTATAAATGACCTTCTATTTTATATTAGGACTTACTCTGTAAGTAATTTAAATTATGATATTTTAAAAGATAAAACAATAGATGAACTTGAAGGCTTATTAGATGATTTTATTGTTAAAGTATATTCTATAGATAGTTTAGTCGTGTAAATTAACCTTTTGTCGTAGACACGATATCCTGAACGCTTTCAGGTAGCCTTCGGCCTCGCTTAAGCTCGAACGACGAAGTCGTGAGTAATCGTGTAAATTAACCTTTTGTCTACGACACGATAGCCTTCGGCCTTAATCGTGTAAAATGATTTTTATTTCTTATTTTAACGGTGAAATAATCAGAATTATTACAATTTTAATTTAATGAAGATTACATACGAAGACGAACCTGAAATTAAACCACCAACCTTTGATTTTACATCAAAGGATGTCGTTAATATTTACGACCCTGATTTTTGGAACATTAAAGAAGTACCTCGCACGGTTAAGGCGAAGCCACCGTGCAACACAGGGGTAGCTCCGCACGAACCCCTTCCCGCATACGGATATTCTAAAACAACTCGCTTACTTCTCGAATTTAGAGACCCTACACAAACCGATTATCTTCCTATTAAATTAGTTGCATACAAATCTCAAGATGGTAAATTAATACCATCTGCGAAGTGCAATAAAGAGATAATAGATTGGTGCAAAAGAAACAATATTGAGGTTTAATGTTAAATGATTTTTATTATCTAACTCATTATTTTTTAAATATGATTTATAATCTTAAATACAAAAAGCTTACATATAACGGAAATATTGAATATGAATATCCTGATAGATCAAAAGGATTATGGATATATTCTCTTCATCCAAAATTTACAGATAAAAATCATAATATATGGGACGCTGTTGATACTTCTAATAATGTTTTAAATAAAACATTGCAAAAATATGATATACCATATAATATATGGGGAAGTGATATACAAGAATTATATGACGAACTTGAAGTATCTGAATATAAAAAACAATCTTTATTTGTTGTTGTATATAATGATAAAATAATAGGTAAAAATGACTCTTTATCTACGGTTGAAGAATGGATTATATCAATTATTGATAAAATTTTAAATTCAAAAGATAAAGTAATTCAAATTAAACAAGTTCAAGAAATTCCTAAAAAAGAAAAACCACAAAGTCTTATTGAAAAGTTACTTGGTAAATAGAGGTTTAAATAGATTTAAAAAGAAAAATATTATACTTAAAGTTAATATGAAGACAAGATCTCAAACTACTAAAAGGTATAATATTTTAATTTATTACAAACAACTTAATTCGGAAAGAATTGACTTTCCTATGCCTATGAATTTTAGTTGGGTAGGAGGAGGTACAGATTTAACAACAGGTATAAAAGATTGGCAAATAGCGGGATTAAGCGGATTAGGTAATGCAGTAGAAACACTTACTGAGTTTTGTGTTAACCTGGTAAATCTTGAAATTATAAAGAAAGATTTCAGAATCGAGATTTTCTATTACTAAAATTGATTATCATTTTAAAGAAATACTTTATAATGATAAAATGGGAGTATCTCATAGTAGAATTATTTATGACCCAGAAAATCGTAATTTAAATTTACAAGAATTAGCGAAAGAACACAAGACACATATTAGTGAATGGAAATTTGATGATAAAGGAAGAATGATATGTACAGAACATATAGATGTTTTACCTTTTATAGATAATAGATTTCAAGAGCTATATTCTAAACTTCATGATATGGGTTTAATGGGAATACATCGTGAGATATATACAGGAGATAAAGAAGTTGATAAAAGAATGGGCACAACTTATAATTTTAAAGAAGAATGGTAATTTGAACGTTTTCAGGTATTTCGATAAAATTTTATACTTAGAAAATTTTACACACACGATAACTTCGCCTTAATCACACAAAATGATTTTTATTTTTTAATTCTACCATTTTTCATCTCATTAATATCTAATATTAATTAACTCATAATGTCTTTCTTATCTACATTTAAAGCTGTTTCTGTCCAATTACAAAAGGTTGCAAAATCATTAGATGATAAAGTTGATACTTTTACATCTTCTGTTGCACAAGAAATTATTACCAAATTCAATCTCGATAAAGAACACTCAGAAGAAATTATCGAGATAATTAAAGGTAAGTTATCAATCCTTTTAAATGACCCTACTCCTAAGCGTTCATCAAACGGATTCATGGCATTTTGTAATGCTAAACGTAAAGAGGTTACCGAACAAGAAAAGGAGAAAAAGCCCAGTATTAAACCAACAGAAATTTCAAAGGTTATAGGTGCTATGTGGAAAAACCTTTCTGATGAAGAAAAAGCGGAATATAACGTGATTGCAAAAGAAAATAAAGGCGAGGAGAAAGCGGAAAAGAAAGAACGAGAACGTGATGTGTGTCAATTTGATGGTTGTACAAAAGTCCTTAAAAACAAGGTAGAACATTGTGGTAAATTTTACTGTGCTACCCATTACAAGAAGGCTATAACAGAAGAGAAAAAGAAGGAAGTTGTAAAATGCAATCATGTTAAAAAGGATGGAGTTAAATGTACTGCAAATGCTATAGATGGAGTTTGGTGTAGCAAACATTTAAAGAAATCTCCGCGAGAAAATATGAGCGAACGCGAGGAGAAAAAGGAGGAAAAGAAGGAACAAATTGTTATCGAAAATGAAATAGAGTGGGATGTAAAGGATATCAACGATGAGGAAAATGATGAATATTGGACTTTTAGAAGAATTAAGATAGAAGGAGAAAAATGCAGATTACATCAAGCAACAAATATAGTTTTACATCTTAAAGAAAATGTATTTTTAGGTTATAACAAAGATGGTGAATTTGTATCAACTTTAGAAGAGATCCCTCAAGAGTTAATCAAGTGGGTTAAGAAATGTGGTATTGAAGTCCGTGAAATGTGATCCTGAAAGCGTTAAAGATATCGTAAAAGGTAAGTAAAACGATTAAAATATAAAAACGACAGCCTTCGGCCTTAATCGTGTAAATAAATTAACCTTAGTGATTCTAAGGCTAATTTAATTGATAAATCTGATAAAATTTATTAACTTAATATTAAATCTTAATGAAACTAACAAATTACAACTCAGAAGAACAAGCTATATTAAAAGAAGTATTGTCACAATATCAATTGTATGACCCAAATATTTCTCTTCTTATTGAAAGCTTTATTTATCGTCCTTATAAAACATATCACACAAACGGACAAGTAAAAGAAGAAGGGGTATTAAGATTTTACAGATATCACGGAACATTAACATCTTATTATGAAGATGGTGAGATTGAATGTACAAAAGAGTACACAGACGGTGTATTACATGGTAAAGTCATTACATATTTCCCTATGTTATTCAATGGAAAGAGAAAAATTCAGTCTATTAAAAGATATTGTAATGATTTATTACATGGCCTTCAAGAAGAATATCACGAGTCTTGGAGTGTATATAATATAACATTAGAAAAGAAGAATTACAACCACGGGGTATTAACAGGAGAAGTTGTAAATTACTACTTGAATGGACGTATTAGAAATATAAAAACGTTTGATGAGAAAGGACTTCAACAAGGACATGAATATACATATGATACAAATGAAAATATAATAGAAGAGGTATATTACATTAACGGGTTAAGAGAAGGAGAATATATACTCCGTTATTGGAATGGTAAGTTAGCTAAGAAAGGAACATATGTAAATGGCAAGTTACATTCAATATATCTTGGATGGTATGAGAATGGCAATTTAGAAGAAGAAACAAATTTCAATAATGGAGTGTATGATGGAGTATGTAGAAAATGGTATTATAATGGTAAATTGAAAGAGGAAATGTGTTATTTTAAGAATTTATTAAATGGAGGATATAAGAAATATTATGATAATGGTAATATATCAGAAGACATGTGTTTTATATGTGGATTAATACATGGAACAAGGCGTCTATATACACAAGAAGGAAAGTTAATGTTGACTACAATTCATTATAAGGGTGAAATAAAAAGTTTAAAAGTTGAGTAATTAAATAATAAATGAGTGTTGAAGATACTTATATAGCGGCATCTTTAGGGAATATTGATAAACTTTCCGGTCTTAAAGAACATTGGGATAAATATACAGCTTCATATGCAGCAAAAGAAGGACATTTAGAATGTTTAAAATACCTTCACAAGAATGGAGAGTGTAAGCATTGGACAATAACTTTAAATGCAGCAGTTTCAGGTCATCTTGATTGTTTGAATTTTTGTCTTGAAAATAAAGTTGCATATACAGCAGAAATACCAGTAGCGGTGTCAAACTGTGAAAACGGGAGTGTAGAATGTTTTATACGTTTATTTCAACAGTGGAGACATCCTTACGTTTTTTGGAATAATCCTTTTTATAATCAAAAGTTTATTAATAATAAGATAGATTTAAACGATGAAAGATGGGCTCCTCTTTTTGATAAAGAAGTTGACCTTCGTTATTATCCAGAATTACAATATAGAGTTAACATCAAAAAGAAAGTAATTAAAAAGAATTAAAGAGATACATTATTACTACTTAAGTAGTAATAATGTTTAGTAAATCAGTTATATCAAAGTTAGGAGATATTGGTAGGTACAATATGAAATATGTGGAGTACATAACTATCGAAATAAACAATCCATCATCTTTAGGTTTTATGAGAAGAACACTTTATAGTTCTAAAATAGCTTTTGAAAGGGAAGGTACATATATTTACAAAACAATAGAAAAAAATAATATAGAAGACTTGATGGAAGGGATAAAAGATACAATAAATAATGAAGTTAAATTATAATGAAAAGGTACAGGATGATATTTGTCTGCCGACAAATTGATTTTTCAATTTAACTTAATAAAAATTTAAGTTAGAATGATGATAATGATGCCAAAAGTAAAAGAGTATTCCGTCCAACAATTAATTAACTATCAAGCATATTTAAAGAGGGTAATGCACAAGGATATTAAGAAGTTACCTGAAACGTTCAGGTTACGTCCTGGGGCAACTGTTTTTTAAATCTATGACACAAGGCGATACCCTCTCCCCCGTTCAAAATAAAAAAACGCTGGAAGGTTTATAATGAGACACCAGGCTCCCTTAACTTTTTGGCTAAATATTGTGGAAAATTTTCATATGTTTCGAATAGCATTTTGTATGTAAAGTATACGAATTCCATTTGGACAAGTGATATTTATTATGTATAACATATTTTTTAATTCAAATAAATCTAAATAAATACATACATTATATATATACATTCATTAATAGATCTCTAGTCGATTTGAATTGGAATAGATGAATGACCTTGATCAATTATTACTTTCTGTTGGAGTTTTATTCTTATTAGTATGTGGCTTATTTTGATTTGCTTTGTTTTTGTTTTCTTGCTATCTTGATTTTTATGATTTCTTATAATGTGTTAAAACGAATTGTGTTTAATAATCTTTTCTTAGTGACATGATGGTGATGTGGTAATATGTGTGAGAGGAGTGTTAAAATGTGCGAGTAAACAATAAAAAATGAAGTACTAATAGTAGTCACTGTACTAGAGTCATTGTAGAGTAACACTTCATACAGAAATGATACCCTACCAGAAAAAAAAGGCAGCAAATGTTGAAAGTGCTTATATGTAGTTAGGCCCACCACCCTGAAGTTTGGGCAAAAATGTTGTAAATCGCCCTGTGTTGAAGAACTAAATTTCAGATGCCCCAGGGGTTACGTAAGTAAAAGAAAGAATTAATAATTTATTAATTAAATATTGTATTAATTAATAAATAAATGAGTAATGAAGATGAAATGTATTCTGTTAATGAATTTTCAGAAGATGAAGAAGATAGTTTTCACTCTTTTTTAAATGATGATAGTAGTGTCGAGAACTACGATGATGAGAGTTTTTATACTGCTATGGAAGGTTCAACTTTTCAAGGTGAAGGAGGTAAAAAGAGAAGAAGAGAAGATATTAGCGATAGCGAGGATGAAAAAATGAGTACAGATGAGGATATTATGAGTGATGAAGATATTGAAGTTGCAGAAAGAGTTTTTAATACTCTTATAGAAGTTGACAGAGAAACATACGAACGAGAATCTTTTACTCCTAAACAATTAGCTAAAATGTATAAAAAGATAGCTAATTCATTTATATTTTTAAACAAAGAACAAGGTAAAAAGATATTAGAATACTTCTGTGTTATAAAAGAAAATCCAACTATCGCATTACCTACGTTATTATGGATAGATACATTCCACGATTTTAAAGATAAAAGAGTATCTTCTGATAGAAATAAAATTATTGACTACTTATGCTTTCGTTTAAATAAAGGAAAACACTTTTTAAATATAAAAAGTAGTATTCCAAAGTCTAAAGATAGCTATCGAGTATATCCTGAACTTAAAACAAAAGTACCTCATAATTATACTATAAGTAATCTATATCAAACTTCATTTTTTATATTTGATAAATTCTATAATGTTAAAGGATTTGATAAAGATGTAAAATATACAGTACTAAAAGAATGTTTAAACTATAAAAATAAGGAATATTTAGCAAAGTTATTATATGACGTATCTACTATATTAATAAATAGAAGTAAGGCTTTTGAAAGTGACTTTTTAAATGCATATTTAATATTCAATTTTAACTTTGATATATCTAATCCGAAGAACACAATAGAACAATTGAAATTTATATCATGGAATCAAATATCATCAGATAAAATATCTCATTATGCAAAAGATGTAGATAAAGGAAGTGGAAACTTTTTAAGAGGAAATGAAATAATTATTCCAGCATCTTTATTTGATGCTAATACAAGTAATAGTAGTTCTGATAAAAAAGATTTTGTTAATATACCTAAAACAATAATACCATTAGCTAATGGATATGATTTTGTATATGACTATACAGAGAATAATTGTAATTTAATTTTAGGTTATTCAAATAAAGAAAGAACATATCAATTAACAACATTATCAACATCAAGTTGTGGTGATTATGAAGAAGTAGATGTCGATGAAGATGAAGATGAAGATGATGGAGAACCTCGTGAAGAGATTAAGAAACTTAAAAAAGAAAATGATGAAAATGGAGAAGTTCTAGATGTTGATAAACATGGTATATTAGATTATAGAGAAGAAAGTGTAAAAGTAGATGGAGAATGGATTAAATCTAAAGGAGGAGTTTATCTTGTAAATTGGAAAAAGAGTAAAAAATATAATTACGAACCTACTTGGGAACCTAGAAGCAATTTATCTACCCCTTTAATAGAGAATACTTTAGATTTTTATATAAAATCACTTTCTGGTTTAATAACAAGACCAATATTATATAATAAATCAGGTGATAGTAAAGTTAATAAACAAATACAAAGAATTATGTATCTTATAGATAACTTGAAAATATATCTTGAACTTGAAGATAAGAAAGATTTATATGTTAGCCTTGATGGTAAAATAGGTATTAGTCCAGTAGATATAACTACAAAAATAATTACCATATTAATAAATAAACTTAAAACAAAAGAAAATATTAGCTGTAAAGAACTCGATTTTTGGATATCATTAAAAAGAATAGGAGATTTTGGACAAATACTTCAATGTAAGCAATTGAATGTACCTATATTTACAGATGACCAAATGCAAATTTTGTTATCATTAGCAAGTTCAACTTCAGTTGTTTGGACTTTAGACCGTTCAAAGGTTGTATGGTACAATAACGAACAAGATGCTTTTATGTGTAATAATAATGCTACAATCTCAGGTAAATATAGTACAACTGAAATGTGCAATATACAAAGAAAAAATATTACTACGTATCAAGATATTATAAATGAACAATTATTGATGGGAAAATCAAATAGACAAAATTTATTATATGAAAATTATATAAATGATGCTTTAAAAAAGGCAACTGATTACAGAAATAAAACAGAAGTAACAGAAAAATTAGCTAAAATTGATATATCTATGGGTTGTGATAAAAAATGACTTTTAACCCAAAGGTTAAATTGATTTAATTTACTTATTTTAAGATGAATTTATCATCGTATTTTGTCAAGACAAAAGGTTAAATGAACCAAACAATTACACTTACGTTTTCAGAATCAGTAGAAAATCATACTGGAATGCAAATAATTGGTGAGAAAAGATCTCACGGAATATCCCCTGAGAAGTGCATTGAATTATTCGATAAATATGAATGTGCAGAATTACACTATCTTAATAAACTTCTCGGTAAAGAGGTAGCTACACGAGGTTCAGGCGGAGCTACCTCGTCTGTAGACGACGCTTATTTCCTCATCCTTAGAAATGGTTTAAAACACATATTCAATATCGATCATACAGAAATGTATAAAGAGCAACTTACACTCACCCCTGATAAGAAAGCTTTTATGTATGGAAGAGTTGTAGATAAGAAAGCCAGATATAACCTTTGTTATTCTGATGAATATCAACCACCAAATTACGAAAAGAAACAAGGGACAGTTATTCCATTCTCACAATTACCTATTATGAATGAATTTCGTAATAAACTATCTATTTTAGGAGATGAATTTAAAGACCTTTACGCAGAAGGTAATTTCTATTATGATATTAACAAATGTTATATAGGTTATCATGGAGACACAGAAAGAAAGGTTGTATTAGGAGTAAGATTAAATAAAGAATTTCCAATCCACTTTAAATGGTTCCATCGAGGACAAGAAACAAACTTAAAAACAACAATAGATTTACAAGCAGGAGATATCTATATAATGAGTGAAAAGACAACAGGAAATGATTGGAAACGGAAAAGCGTAGAATGGACACTTCGCCACGCTGCGGGAGTTAATTTAAAATAAAATATTAATTTAATAATCATTTATTTTAAATGGAAAACGGACCACCATTTATAGACGTTGTCAATAGATTAATAAAGGTTATGTTAGATAAAGAAAAATGTGTTATTTATACTGACCAAAAAGAATATCATTTTAACCAGTTATTAATGGTTAATTGTAGTACGATTGGATGTGAGTTATACGGATACGATAAATTATACGGATTTCAAAAGGTAAATTACGATGATATTATTACCATTGATATACTTTTTCCAGAGGAAGATAATCGAGAAGAACAACTAAATGAAGTTAGAAAAGCATTAATGAAAGATAGCCTTACAGAAAGTGATTTAGATGAGTTATAAAGTTACTTAAAGGATATTCATTTTTATAATAAAATGAATATCTTACGTATGACATCAACATCTCCTTTTAAGTTATCACGTTATCAACAAGAGAAATGTGAAAGTGAATGTATTGGGTACTTCTCTCCTACAGATATTAAAGTAACAACTTGTGGGACACGCATACATTCAGATAATGTTTTCCCTCAAAAAGAAGGGTGTAAAATAGTAGAGCGAGTTAATAATTCCTATGTTGATGTGTATGCTAAAATTAACAACGAAACAGTGGTAGCAACCGCAAATAAAAGCCTTTTAGATAACCAAAAAATATTTGATTTTTGTAGAAAAATGGAAGTATCAAAAGATAAAAATACGATAGAATGGAGCGAATGTAAGCATGTTAAATTATTTATTAATAATGAAGATATAACAATAGCGAAGTAAGGGAAGGCTTTCAAGACAAATTGATTTAATTTTGTTATTTCAATTTTTCAGTATCTAAGATATTATTAAATTCTAAGATGCATACATTTTCCCTTACATTACCCCAAAAGACTTTTTTATTATCTCAATATATGAGACATTCAGAAGAGGTATGTTTTACTACAAATGATCACAACAACAAAGGTTGTCGAATAGGTAGAAGAATGGTTCCTATATCAATAAAAGAAGACTATGTACAAATGAGAGATATTGAAGGAGATCTTACATTTAAGATAGAAGATATCGTATTTTTACCAGAATATCTTTTAGAAGACGAAGATGAAGATAGCGAGGACAACGATGGAGATAATTGTATAGAATTAAACACAGCTTTTTACGAGAGTGAAAATGAGTGGAGTATATCATCAATATCTAAAGATAATTCATTTTATTTAAATGATAGTGATTTTGAACCAGAAAGAGAAATTGAGTTAAATGCTTAATTCATAAATATAAAAATGACACCCGTCGTGGAGTTTTTAAAAATCAAAAATCAATTGCTTAAAAATTATCGCATTCAAAAGAGGCTTGGAATTCCTCCTGAAGAATTAAAAACACCTCAATTAATTGACCGTTTTATCGAATTATATACAACTGAAGAGTGTTTATATAATAACACTATTTATATTAATGTATTTAACTCGATAAGACGTTTTTTAAAGTTTTAATTTATTACTTAATATAAGTGATAAATTTAACACAAAATAACACTTGCTTTTACACTATTTAAATGACATTCCCATCCACTCCAAGCCGGACAATACATCCAAATACTTATTTCATCTCCCGATTTTACATCAGTTAAAGTCATCTTATAATTGTTATCTTTTACTTGTGTTCTCCAAATATTTATCGATGGTTGAGTATCACCATTATTTATTTGATATCTAATTTGTGCATGTCCTGTACCTCCCCATCCTTGGTCACAAGCATTACATTCAACTATAACACTAAATACATCTTCTCCTTCTTTTAAGTTTGGTACCTTAAATGTACATGCCTTCTTATTATTAAATCCAGAACCATATCTCTCATCTTTTGCAGGCATTTCAATACTACTCTTACTATCTATTTTCATCTTCTCAAATGATACACTAATATCAATGGTTTTCTCATCTTTCACATCTTTTTTAATATTTAATAACTCTTTTAACGATGAAGATGAATTTATCTTATTACTATCTATATAAAGGTTAATTTCATTAATTTGAATAATACTATCTGGAGGGGTAATAGAGATATTGTCAATTTTATTTAAAAATGAATATATAATATCTCGATACAAGTCTTTATTTTTAATTTCGTATTCTTTTGATAATAATGTAAAGATATTTGTAGCTAATGTATCTATATGTAATTGTGTATCATTTAATTGATTTTTACCTAATCCATGTATCCATACTTTTTTCATTGTTTTATTATTAATTTTACTTGCTGAACCTATAGTTTTATCTTGAATCTCGATAATTTTTTCATTAATATCTTGACATTTATCTATCTCTTCATTCATACGTTTATCCATTTTAGATGGAGAATTTTTTATAACTGTCTTACATCTTAAACAACAATTACCTTCCATTCCCTCAGTCCATTCTCGATAAGTTATTAAAAATTTACTAAATCCTTCCACCTTATGTTTAAGGGTACTTATAAGTGAAATATTTACATCTCCTACTTCCTTGTCATTAACTATAACTTCTAATATATTATCAATAACATCTGTTATAGCATAAAGTGAATGTGAAAAAGTTATCACTTTTCCAACATTATCATTCTTTATTTTCTCGAGAGCATCAGCCTCTTTTTTTAAAGTGACAATTATTTCTTTGATTGCCTTTAACCCATCTATTATATCTCCTACAACCATTTATTTATAAGTATAAAAA
>Ga0255219_1000413_pt1 | contig 11868 bp, 11 predicted proteins | sample Miss_Colum_RepA__FD_183037 | JGI IMG/M metagenome (GOLD analysis project Ga0255219, IMG submission 183037) | Freshwater microbial communities from Mississippi River, Louisiana, United States - Miss_Colum_RepA_8d | ecosystem: Environmental > Aquatic > Freshwater > River | place: USA: Louisiana...
CAGCACTTCGGCAAAGGCCCTGCCCTTTTCGCGCATCTCGGTCAGAATGAAGTTTCCCGTGCCGTTGATGATGCCTGCCAGCCACTGGATGCGGTTGCCCGCCAAGCCCTCCCGGATGGCCTTGATGATGGGAATACCGCCGGCCACCGATGCCTCGTAAGCGACGAGCACGTTCCAGGAGGCAGCGGCCGCGAAAATCTCGCTGCCATGCTGGGCGATCAGGGCCTTGTTGGCCGTGACCACGTGCTTGCCGTTGGCGATGGCCTGCAGGACGAGGGCCTTTGCTGCGTCGGTACCCCCCATCAACTCCAGTACGATATGGACATCAGGATCATTGACGACGGCGAACACGTCCGAACTCTTGCGCACGTTGCCGATATCCTGGCCCGAGCGCAGGCGACGGGCACCGATGTGGCTGACCCTGACCTCTGCACCAACCCGGCGGGCGATCTCCTTGCTGTTGTTGCGCAGCACGGAAAAACTGCCATAGCCGACCGTGCCGAGACCACAGATCCCGATATTGATGACCTTCAAAGGGGAATTCCTCGACTTCAGGGGGTGCCAGCTGAGGCCTGGGCGTCACCCAGCAGGGCGCTGGCGAGCGCGTCCGCGGGTACATAGCCTGGCACCATGGTGCCGTCTTCCATGACCAGCGCCGGCGTACCGGTCACACCCACATCACGACCCAACTCGAACTGCTCCTCAACCTGCGTGTCACACTCGGCCGCGGGCACGTCGGCTCCACGCTTGGCGCTGGTCAGCATGGCCTTGCGATCCTCGGCACACCATGTCGCGATCATCTTCACGTAGGTCTCGGTCTTGTCCCCCGTCTGGCGGTCGACGAGGCCGGTACGGGGAAACGCCAGATAGCGAACGGCGATGCCTCGGCGATTCAACTCCTCCACTTCCCCATGCAGTTTGCGGCAGTAAGGACAATCCACATCGGTGAAGACCGTGAGCGTCGCGCGGCGCTCACCTGCAGCTTCATAGACGATCATGTCGCGTTCGTCGAGGGCCGCGATTCTTTCGCGTCGCACATCGTTGCGACGCGCCTCCCCGAGATTCACGAGACCGTCGGCGCGGGACTCGTAAAGATCGCCAGGGATGAGGAACTTGGCATCACTGCTTACGTAGATGGCGTGTCCGCTGCTCAGAACCACCTCGTAGAGCCCGGCGACAGCACTGGGCTTTATCTCGTGTATGGCCATGTCGGGCTGGGTAGTCCCGAGCATGGACCGTATGGCAGCCAGCGCCGCCGGGTCGCCTTCATCAGCCAGCACGGGCGTGGCCACGGCCAGCAGGGCGGCGGCGACCACGCAACGCAGGAGAGAGGCGGCAGAATCGAGACGGGAGCGGGCACGCATGGAGGGAGTCCTCGGCAGGGTCAGGCCCTATGGTAATGCATAAAGCAAGCCGGCCGCAGTAGCGGCCGGCTCGAGAGAGGGGCGATGACATCAGGGTGCGGTGGACGAAGCGAAAGCCACCCAGCACACCCCCGACGGTACTATTCCTCGCCCTGCTCTTCGCTGCGCTTCTCCAATTTCTCGGAGATACGAGCAGCGCGGCCAGCGAGATCGCGTAGATAGTACAGCTTGGCCTGACGGACATCGCCGCGACGCTTGAGCGTGATGCTGTCGACCTGTTTGCTGTGAGTCTGGAACGTACGTTCGACGCCCACGCCATGGGAAATCTTGCGAACCGTGAACGAAGACCCCAGAGCCCGATTACGGATGCCGATAACGACACCCTCGTAGGCCTGCAAACGCTCGCGGTCGCCCTCTTTGATGCGGACCTGAACCACCACGGTATCGCCGGGGCTGAAATCAGGTACGTCCTTCTTCAGCTGATCCTGTTCCACCAGCTGAATGATCTTGTTCTTGCTGCTCATGGTCTGCTCCACATCCAAAACCGACTACAAAACCGACTACAAAACTGACTAGGAAACTGCTTCGTGTACCGGCTGCCAAACCGGACTTTGTTCAAAAAACTTCAGGGGCCGCAGCGGCCTCGCTGAGCCATGCTTCCTGTTCCGGCGTCACGCGCCCAGCTTGGCGCATGCGCTCGACCAGATCCGGCCGCTTGTGCCACGTTGCCCACACGCTCTGCCTGGCACGCCAGTGAGCGATCGCCGCATGGTCGCCACTCAACAGCACGCTCGGGACATCAACACCGGCAAAACTTTCCGGTCGCGTGAACTGCGGATGATCCAGCCACCCGCCTTCGAACGACTCTTCCAGCGCCGAACTGGCGTCTCCCAACACCCCCGGCAAGCGTCTGATGACGGCGTCCAGCAGCACCATGGCTGCCAACTCACCCCCACTCAGGACAAAGTCACCGAGGGAAATCTCCTCATCGACCAGCGTCGTCACGACGCGCTCGTCGATGCCTTCGTACCGACCACACAGCAGCACCACACCGGGCTGCTGCGCCAAGCGCTTCACCCGCTCCTGATCCAGCGGGCGACCCTGGGGACTCAGGTAGATCACCCGAGCCTCCGCGGGCTGGGCCGCCTTGGCAGCGGCAATCGCGGCCGCCAGCGGCCCGGTCTTCATCAACATACCGGGACCACCACCGTAGGGCCGGTCATCGACAGTTCGATGCCGATCCAGAGTGAAATCCCGAGGATTCCAGTACTGCAGCGTTACCAAGCCCTGACGGATGGCCCGGCCGGTAACGCCGTATTCGGTCAAGGCGGAGAACATGCCGGGAAACAGCGTGATCAGACCGACCTTCATCGAACCTCTTCCTTCAGCAATGCCTGGATCCGTTCATTTCCACTCGCTGTCCCAGGCTACGGTAATGCGACCGGCAGCCAGGTCCACAAGGCGTATGACGCGACCATCGACATAGGGCAGCAAGCGCTCGAGGCGGTCGATACTTTGCTCGTCACCCCGGACGACCAACACGTCATTGGCGCCGGTTTCCATCAGATACTGCACCGTGCCCAGGTCTTCACCCGACTCGGTAACTACCCGCAAACCCTCGAGCTGATGCCAGTAGACCCCTTCGTCCAATACCGGCAAACAATCCTTCGCCACCAGCAACTGCAGACCGGTGAAGCGGCTAGCTTCTTCTCGGGTCAGAACCCCTTTCGGCAAAGCAACGAAATGCCCGCCCTGTTCCCTGATCTCCGCGAATTCCAGTGGCTGCAGGCCTCCGTTCGCTTCGACTTCATACTGCAAGTACTGCATGAGATTGTCAGGGGGCTCGGTATACGAGAAAACCTTGACCCAGCCCTTGATGCCCCAAGGGGCTCCGATGCGCCCCATCACCACATGTGAAGTCGGCGCCGTCATGCGTACGACAATCCCGGATTCGCGGCCTCGCGGCTCACGCTGCAGCGAGGTCCCCAACCAGCTTGGCCACTCGGTCACTGAGACGCGCACCGTGACCCTGCCAGTACTTCACTCGCTCCAGATCGATGCGCAGGCGCTCTTCCTTGCCACGCGCGGTGGGATTGAAGAATCCAACGCGCTCGATGAATTTGCTGGTGTGGGCCCTGTGATGGTCAGCAACCGTTACGTAGTAGTAAGGGTTTTTCTTGCTGCCACCGCGTGCAAGTCGAATCGTCACCATGGTGTTTTCCGTTGAACTCCGCTTGTCTCTGCTTGTGAGGTAACTGCTTAAGTCATAAGGACTTTTCCGACCGACTTTTGCCGGCCGGAAAAAAGGGCGCTATTCTATGGGAAAAGCCCCGCTTTGGGAACCGGCAAATCGGCGCACGGTCAGAAGCGCGGGAATCTGCCGCCACCCGGTGGCAGCCCACCGCCCATGCCGCCCATGCCCGGCGGCAGACGCCCGCCCATGCCGCGCAGCAGGTTGTTGATGCCACCGCCTTTCATCTTCTTCATGACCAACTGCATCTGCTTGTGCTGCTTCAGCAATCGGTTGAGATCCTGCAGCGTGGTACCTGATCCTTGGGTGATCCGGCGCTTGCGAGAGCCGTTCAGCAGGTCGGGGTCGCGCCGCTCCTTGGGGGTCATCGAGTTGATGATCGCCTCCATCATGGCAAAGTTCTTCTCGCCTGCTGCCGAGACGGCACCTTTGGCCAAGGCTGCCATGCCAGGCATCTTGTCGAGGAGGTTGGCCACACCTCCCATGTTGCGCATCTGCTCCAACTGCTCCTTGAAGTCCTGCAAATCGAAGCGCTCTCCTTTCTTGATCTTGCTGGCAAGCTTCTCTGCCTTGTCCTTGTCGACCTTTTTCTCAACATCCTCAATGAGGGACAGCACATCCCCCATGCCAAGGATCCGCGAAGCCAGCCGGTCAGGGTAGAACGGTTCGAGGCCGTCGATTTTTTCGCCGATACCGAGAAATTTGATTGGCTTGCCCGTGATCTGGCGGACGGACAGGGCCGCACCGCCACGCGCATCCCCGTCGGCCTTGGTGAGGATGACGCCGGTGAGGGGCAAGGCAGCGTTGAACGCGCGCGCGGTCGCTGCAGCGTCCTGACCGGTCATGGCATCGACCACGAACAGCGTCTCGATGGGCTTGGCAATCTCGTGGAGTTGCCGAATCTCCCCCATCATCTCCTCGTCGATGGCGAGGCGGCCTGCCGTATCGATGAAAAGAACCTCGATGAACTGACGCCTGGCCTCCGCGATGGCGCCACGCACGATATCCTGCGGTGTCTGCCCGGCATCACTGGGGAAGCAGACAACACCCACTTCCGCGGCAAGCGTCTCCAGCTGTTTGATCGCCGCCGGCCTGTAGACGTCGGCACTGACCACCATGACGGATTTCTTGTCTCGTTGTTTCAGCAACCGCGCCAGCTTGGCCGTCGTCGTAGTCTTGCCGGCGCCCTGCAAGCCTGCCAGCAAAATCACGGCAGGAGGTACGGCACGCAGGTCGAGGGCGCTGTTCTCGCTGCCCATCACCGCCTGCAACTCGAGTTGCACGATGCGGATGAAGGCCTGGCCCGGCGACAGGCTCTTGCCCACCTCCTGACCGAGCGCGCGCAGCTTCACGCGTTCGATGAAGGAGTTCACGACGGACAGCGCCACGTCAGCCTCCAGCAAAGCGCGGCGCACGTCCCGCAGGGCTTCCTGGATATTGTCCTCGCTAAGCCTGGCCTTACCCGTCAGCGAGCGGAGGGTGTGGGAGAGTTGTTCGGTAAGTGTTTCAAACATGGCGACGGCCCTGCGGGAGACCGGCGGCATTCTACATAGCGCGCAGCAGCCTTGGAATTCCGCTTCAACGCCCCGGGGGCTTGTGAGAGACTTCCGGCATGTTGACGACGATAACCGGTCTGATCGCAGTGGCGCTTTACGCCGGCAGTGCCTGGCTGCAAGGCAGGAGGCTGCTGTCTCCCGCCATCGCCCTCCAAGAAGTGACCGGCGATCGTCTCGTACTGCTGCTGGCGGCAGCAGCACTCGTCGCGCACTTGGCTAATGCGTTCGGCGTCATCAGCACGAGCCAGGGCTACGACTTCGGATTCTTCCGCGTCGCCAGTCTCTTCAGCTGGGTCATGGCCCTCATCGTCACTCTGAGCAGCCTGCGCAAACCGCTGGCCAACCTTTTTCTGGCGCTTTTCCCGATCGCCATCGTCAGCATTCTCTGCAGCAGCTTGCTGCCGAGCCACTACGACCCCAATCCGGCCCTGTCCGGTGGTGTAGCCCTGCACAGCGCGCTCGGCATTCTCGCGTTCAGCCTGCTCACCATCGCAGCCTTGCAGGCTCTGTTGGTGGCGTGGCTGAGCCGCGAATTGAAGCAACACCATTTTTCGACCGTCCTGCGCCACCTGCCACCGCTGCAGACCCTGGAGCAACTGCTGTTCGAGATCATCCAGGCCGGCTTCTTTGCCCTGCTGGCAGTCATCGTCAGTGGCTTCCTGTTCATGGAGAACATGTTTGCCCAGCATCTGGCCCACAAGACGGTCCTGACCTTGGTTTCCTGGCTGGTATTCGGGACTCTGCTGTGGGGACGCCACCGTCGAGGATGGCGCGGCAAGCTGGCCCTACGCTGGATACTGGGCGGCTTTCTCGTCCTGATCCTGGCCTACTTCGGCAGCAAGTTCGTGCTGGAACTGGTTTTGGATCGCGTCTGACTCGCCTGCCCTGCAACCCGTGAATCCCATCGATTCCCCAGGCAGGCTCGCAGTACTTTGCGCCGCTCTTCTGCTGTCGACGCTCTTGTCGGCTCTGCTGTCGGCGACCGAAACAGCCCTGCTGGCGCTCAACCGTCACCGGCTGCGGCAGCACGTCCGCCAGAAACGCAGCGGCGCCCTGCGGGCCGCCGCTCTGCTGCAGCGAGCCAACCGTTTTCTGGCCGTCCTGCAACTCTGTCGCTGCCTGTGCAACGGCGCTGCCGTGTCTCTCACTACCTTGCTGACGCTGGACGCCTGGGGCGAACCAGCAGCCCTGATCCTGGCCCTGCTGGTTGCCTTGCTCTTGCTGGTGGCAGCGGAACAGGTGCCGAAGAGGCTGGCGGCCCTGCATCCCGAGCCGCTTGCCTACCTGCTGGCTGGACCGGCGCTTTGGTTGACACAGTCCCTGTATCCGATCGCCCGGGTACTAGCGCTGGGCGCGACCGCGTTGCTGAACCTCGCGGGGCTGCGCCAGGCATCGGCGAGAGACCGGGCTGACCAGCAGGCACTGCAGCTTCGCATCGACGAATCGGCGGCACGCGCCCCGCTCGGACGCGAGCGGATGCAACTGAATGTGCTGGATTTCCAAAGCACGACCGTTGCCCATGTCATGGTGCCGCGCCCGGAAGTCCTCGGCATCGACATCGATGCCGATCTCGACAGCTTGGCGGCTGCACTGCGCAACAGCCACCACGCTCGACTGCCCGTCTTCAAGCAGGACCTCAACAATGTCATTGGGGTGCTGCACCTGCGCAGTGCCTGCCGGTGGCTGACCATGGAACAGCGGAACAAGGCAGAACTGCTGGAACTCACGCAGGATGCCTATTTTGTGCCTGACAGCACGCCCTTGCCGGTGCAGCTGCGCAATTTCCAGCAAAATCGCCGGCGCATGGCGCTCGTGGTAGACGAGTACGGTGTAGTCAATGGCCTAGTAACCCTGCAGGATCTGCTGGGGGATATCGCCAACCACCTGTCCAGCGCACCCTTGGCAAGCCAGCCCGATATATTTCCCAAAGAGGACGGCAGTTATGTATTCGATGGCAGCACGACGATTCGCGACATCAACAGGGCACTCGACTGGCAATTGCCCAGCGATGGCCCCCGGACATTGAATGGCCTGCTGACGGAATTATTGGAGAACATCCCCGACAACCCTACGGGACTGCGCTTGCCGGGCTATCATGCCGAAATCCTGCAGACCAAGGACAAGCTCATCAAGTCCGTGCGTATGTGGCGCACCACTGATGCCAGCAATGAACTGCAGGCAAACATCCGGGATTGAAAACTCATGACCCTTGCCGAGCTGTCCAGCACAGAGGTAATGATCGAGCGTCGTCGTGGCGGAAATGCGCGGCGGGAGCTCGATACGCTGGCTGTCGAGGAACCGCTGGAAATACGGCTTGGTTACCGGGACTTGCGACGGGGTCGACTGCATCGCAGCGTTGCCATCACGATGCGAACCCCTGGCGATGACCTCGCACTGGCCCTGGGTTTCCTGCACGGCGAGGGTCTGGTGCCGCGGCTTGCGGCCGTCGCAGAGCTGACTCAGGTTGGCGCCAACGTCGTACGGATCGAACTGCACGATGACGTGGTTTTTGACCCCCAGCGACTGGAGCGAAACTTCTATACCACCTCCAGCTGCGGCGTCTGCGGCAAGTCTTCCCTGGAGAACCTCAGTCAGGCCGGCTTCGAAGCGCTGCCGCAGGGGGATTTTGCGATCCGGTACAGCGTTCTGGAACAGTTGCCGCGCCAACTGGCGGCGCGACAGCACCTGTTCCGGAAGACCGGCGGCAACCATGCCACGGCAACCTTCGACAGCAGCGGCATGCTGCTACACGTCACCGAGGACGTGGGTCGCCACAACGCCATGGACAAGTTGGTGGGCCACTACCTGCGCCAGCAGCAACTGCCCCTCAGTAATCTGGGCCTGTTGGTCAGTGGACGCGCCAGCTTCGAATTGCTGCAAAAGGCCTTGGCAGCCCGCGCTCCCCTGCTGGCGGCGGTCGGTGCGCCTAGTTCGCTGGCCGTGGAGTTGGCGCAGGAGTACAACGTGACGCTGATCGGGTTCCTCGGCGAACAGGGCTGCAACGTCTATCACGGCGGGTTCCGCCTGCTCGATTGAACTCGGCAGGGGCACGACCGGCAGCCCGGGACCCGCCTGCCCTGTCTGCAGGGATTCGGCGCGGCCGCCGGCCAAGTCTGCGAGCGCGCTAAGTGCTTGAGCCGGGCCGTAAATTGCCCGTCATCTCGCTTGTGCCAGAGCCCCTGGCAACCGTAGCATCGCAGCCGCTTGCTTTCATTGCTGGCGGTCGAGCCGCCATGCTAGACTTTTTTCAGCCGAACCGTCCGGTTCGGCCCGACCTGCAGCCGCTCAGCGCGGCGGCGGTCAGCGCAACAGGAGTCGATGTCTCGCCTATGATGCCCGTAGTCAGTCCTGCCAAACTGCAGGAATTCAGCCTCGATGAAGCGACCCGTGTCGTCCAGGAGTTCAAGGACCAGCCCGGTGCCCTGATCAATGCCCTGCACAAACTGCAGCACACCTTCGGCTACGTCGACGAAGCGGCCCTGCCGATGCTGGCAAAGCTGTTCAACGTCAGCCGTGCCGAGGTGCATGGGGTGACCAGCTTCTACCACGACTTCCGTCGCAGCAAACCGGGCCGATACACCATTCGGGTTTGTCAGGCCGAAGCCTGCCAGGCCATGGGGTCCGAAGAGCTGAGCGCCGCGATCAAGCAACTGCTCGGCTGCGATTTCCACGAAACGACGGCCGATGGAGTCTTCACGCTGGAGAAAGTCTATTGCCTCGGCAACTGCGCTTGCTCACCCAACATCATGGTCGACAAGCAGACCTATGGGCGCGTCAGTCTGGCGTCGTTCAAGGCGCTAACCCAACAACTGGCCCAGAAGGCCGCAGGCAGCAAGTGACCGAGGCAGCGCCGCGATGACCACCAGACTCTACATTCCACGCGAAACCACCGCGTCTTCCCTTGGCGCCGAACTGCTGGTGGATGCCATCAGCACCGAGGCGAAATATCGTAACCTGCCGATCGAGATCGTGCGCAACGGCTCGCGCGGGGCGTGCTTCCTCGAGCCGCTGATCGAAGTGGAAACCTTTACCGGGCGTGTCGGCTATGGTCCGGTGCAACTCGAGGACATACCCGATCTGTTCGATGCCAATTTCCTGAGTGGCGGGCAGCACAGGCTGGCGCTGGGGTCGGTGGACGACTTGCCCTGGTTCAAGCAACAGGAACGCCTGACCTTCGCTCGCTGCGGTCTGATTGCTGCCACCAGTGTCGACGAGTACAGGAAACTGGGTGGCTTTGCCGGACTGCGTGCGGCCTTGTCCCTCAGCGCCGCTGACGTCGTGAAGACGGTACTCGATTCCGGCCTGCGTGGTCGCGGCGGCGCAGCCTTCCCCACCGGGATCAAATGGAAAACGGTGCTCGATGCCGAGGCTGACCAGAAATACATCGTCTGCAACGCCGATGAGGGCGACAGCGGCACATTCGCCGATCGCATGATCATGGAGGGCGACCCCCTGTCGCTGATCGAGGGCATGATCATTGCTGGCATCGCGGTCGGTGCGACCAAGGGCTATATCTACCTGCGCTCCGAATACCCGCTGACCCAGCAGATTCTTGACGAGGCGATTGCCAACGCAGCCGCCGCCGGCTACCTCGGTAGCAACGTGGCCGGTTCGGGCAAAACTTTCGAGCTGGAAATCCGCATGGGCGCCGGTGCCTACATTTGCGGAGAAGAAACGTCGCTGCTGGAGTCTCTGGAAGGCAAGCGGGGACAGATCCGCTTCAAGCCGCCGCTGCCCGCCCTGAAGGGGTTGTTCGGCAAACCCACCATCGTCAACAACGTGATCACGCTGGCGACCGTACCGGTGATCTTCGAGAAGGGTGCCAAGCACTACGCCAGCTTCGGCCGCGGTCGCTCACTGGGCACGCTGCCGTTCCAGCTCGGCGGCAACGTCAAGGCGGGCGGGCTGATCGAGAAAGCCTTCGGATTGACACTGCGCCAGCTGATCGAGCAGTTCGGCGGAGGCACGGCATCCGGCAAGCCGCTGCGGGCCGTTCAGGTGGGTGGGCCTCTCGGTGCCTACTTCCCGGAGGCGCTGCTCGATACACCGCTCGACTACGAGGATTTCGCCAAAGCGGGCGGCATGCTGGGACATGGCGGCGTGGTGGTATTCGACACCAGCGTCAACTTGGCGAAGATGGCGCGCTTTTCCATGGAATTCTGTTCGGTGGAGAGCTGTGGCAAGTGCACACCCTGCCGCATCGGCTCGGTACGCGGCATGGAGACGATCGACCGTATCGTCGCCGCCAAGGATGAGCAGGAGCGCGACAGGCAGCACCTCGTCCTCAAGGATCTGTGTGAAACGATGGAGTCGGCGTCCCTCTGCGCCATGGGTGGTCTGACTCCCATGCCGGTCATGAGCGCCGTCAAGCACTTCAAGGGAGATTTTCAGTGAATTCCGTCGTCCACGCGCCCGTCATATTCGATCCGCAAACCGTGGGTCCGCAACTCGACTACGGCACACCCGAGCGGGTCAGTAACGAACTTGTCACGCTGGAGATCGACGGCATCAGCGTCACCGTTCCCAAGGGCACCAGCATCATGCGTGCCGCCCAGTTGATGGGAACCACGATTCCCAAGCTTTGCGCCACCGATAACCTTGAGCCCTTCGGCTCCTGCCGGCTCTGCCTCGTCGAAATCGAAGGACGCCGCGGAACGCCTGCCTCCTGTACCACGCCGGTCGAACCGGGCATCAGAGTGCGTACCCAGACCGATAAACTTGCCCGACTGCGCAAGGGTGTCATGGAACTGTACATCTCGGACCATCCGCTCGACTGCCTTACCTGCTCCGCCAATGGTGACTGCGAATTGCAGGACATGGCGGGAGCAGTAGGTCTGCGCGAAGTGCGCTACGGCTTCGATGGGGCCAACCACTTCAGTGCCAAAAAGGATGAAAGCAATCCGTATTTCACCTTCGAGGCCAGCAAGTGCATCGTCTGTTCGCGCTGCGTGCGCGCCTGTGAGGAAGTCCAGGGCACCTTCGCGCTGACCATCCAGGGCAGCGGCTTCCGCTCCAAGGTGAGTGCCGGCATCGACGAGGGCTTCCTGAACTCCGAGTGCGTGTCCTGCGGTGCCTGCGTGCAGGCCTGTCCTACGGCGACTCTCAACGAAAAATCGGTCATCGAACTTGGCACCCCCGAGCACGCTGTCGAAACCACCTGCGCCTACTGCGGTGTGGGCTGTTCCTTCCGTGCCGAAATGAAGGGCGACCAGGTCGTGCGCATGGTGCCGGCCAAGAGCGGCAAGGCCAATGATGGGCATTCCTGTGTGAAGGGTCGCTTCGCCTGGGGTTATGCCACCAGCAAGGAACGCATGCTGAGCCCGATGATCCGCGAGAAGCCGACCGATCCGTGGCGCAAGGTAGGCTGGGAGGAAGCGATCCAGCATACCGCTGCCCGGTTCCTGGACATTCAGGCCCGATACGGCCGCAAGGCGATCGGCGGCATCACCTCCTCGCGCACGACCAACGAGGAAGTCTGGGTCGTGCAAAAGATGATTCGCGCCGCTTTCCGCAACAACAATACCGATACCTGTGCCCGCGTTTGCCACTCGCCCACCGGCTACGGACTGAGGCAGACCTTCGGGACCTCGGCGGGCACGCAGGATTTTGCCTCGGTAGAAGAAACGGATCTGGTTCTGCTGATCGGGGCCAACCCCACGGATGCACACCCGGTGTTTGCCTCCCGCATGAAAAAGCG
>Ga0255219_1000417_pt1 | contig 11783 bp, 12 predicted proteins | sample Miss_Colum_RepA__FD_183037 | JGI IMG/M metagenome (GOLD analysis project Ga0255219, IMG submission 183037) | Freshwater microbial communities from Mississippi River, Louisiana, United States - Miss_Colum_RepA_8d | ecosystem: Environmental > Aquatic > Freshwater > River | place: USA: Louisiana...
CGGGGACTCGCTGCAGCGCCACGATACCATCGCCGCTCCGGTACGCCACGCTTCTGCAGGGTACCCCGCTGCCCGTACACTGCAGCTCCGTCCTGCCCGAAGAGTCCAGCACCGGCAGTCCATGCGACCCCTACTGCGCCTCCGCCCTGTTCTGCTCCCAGCCGCCTTGCTGCTGGCTGCGGCTGCGTCGCAGGCCCAGCAACCGTGGCGTGAATACCCGAGCATGGAGGACTACTACGGCGGCCGCGTGGCCGCTCCGCCCTCGCTGCCAGCAGAATTCGTGGTGGGTCGACTTATGTACCCGCAGTACGCGCGCGGCCCCTTCGGCAGCGGGCGCGGCGATTGGCGGCGCGGCGGCACGGCCTGGAGCGTGGACTATCCGGAGGGTGACCGCACCTTCGCGCGCTTGCTCGGACGTCTGACCACCTTGAACGTTCGCGCGGTCGAGCAGCCGGTCAACCTCGATGACGCCGGTGATCCCGGGCACTGGCCTTTCCTGATCGCCGGCATCGTCGGCGCGTGGAATCTCACTGACTACCAGGCGCTGCAGCTCCGGGAGTACCTGCTCAAAGGCGGCTTCCTGCTGTGCGACAGCTTTTATGGCAGCGACGAATGGCAGGGTTTCCAGCAGACGCTGCAGCGCGTGTTTCCCGACCGCAGCGTGGTGGAACTGCCAGACGACCATCCGATCTTCCACCACCCCTTCGACCTCCACGACAAGCGCCAGATTCCGACCTGGCAATACCTGCCGCGCGGCTACCGTGGTGACGGCGAGACGCCGCACTGGCGGGCAGTGCTCGACGATGCGGGTCGGGTGATGGTGATGATTGCCTTCAACAACGACATCGCCGATGGCTGGCAGCGCGCCGACGATCCCGGCTACCCGCAGTTCGAAGCCAATCTATCGATCAGGCTCGGCGTCAACTTTGCGGTCTATGCGCTAACCCACTGAACGCCGGCCCGCAGCTCTGAGCGGGTCAGCGTTTCACGCCGGCGGGGCACACAGCTGGCCGGGTAGCGGCAGCACGCGGCCGCGGCCGCCCTGCTCACTTGCGCTGCCACTGCCCAGCTGCATTCTGCAGGTACTCGCCGGGCGCCGCGGCGCCGCGCAGTTTTTCGGCCGACAGGGCGGCCACCGCTTGCGGCGTGATGCCATTGCGCTGGGCCAGCTCTGCGTACACCTTGCGGCGTCCTTCGTTGGTGGCCTCGACCAGCGCCTGTACGTCCGGCGCCGGACCGGGCGCCACTGCTGCCACGAAGCCATCGGCTTTTTCGCCCACCAGGCCCTGGGCCTTTGCTTCGTCGAGGGTGAGGGCGAGCGAAAGTGCAGGCAGGCCAAGTCCCAGCAGCAGGCTCAACATCACGGCAAAGATTTTCATGCGGCGCATCCTCGTAGGGGCCTCTCGGCGTCAAAACAGGTCGGCATTCTGCGCAAACACGTCGTCCAGTTCCTTGTCGACCTTGACGCGTATTTCATGCTCGATCCTCACATTCAGGTTGATGGTGATGGGCTCGGACGGCGCCGCCAGTTGCACGGTTGGCGAGCAGCCACTGAGAGACCCGATCACGGCAAGCAGCAGGAAAATTGGTTTCATCGGCACAGCACCCCAGGGTTTCCGCGAGAGTATCCAGCGAACGGGCTGAATACCAGATGAAGCGGCGTGCTCGCTGTCGGGACCCTCAGGCTAGCTCGCTGCCGGGACCGTCGGCCTAGTCAAGAACCCGCGTGCGCGCTCGGGTCGGCGGCGCTAGCGCGGAGTCTGCTGGAGAAAGTCCTCGATGGCCCGCGTCGACTGCAGGCTGCGCAGCAGTGTGGGGATGTTATCGGTCAGGGTCAGGTTGAGGTCGATACGCTGACCGCCATCCATGTCCGGATTGCGCCCCTTGAGACGCATGGCCAGCACCAGGTCGCCGCTGGGCGCATAGTCGATGTCGCTGACGAGACTGTCGAACTGGTAATTGCTGAGCGCACGGTTGACCAAGGCGAGACTCGGCTCTGCCGTGTTGCCGGCCAGGTAGTGGATGCTGCCACCTGGCGGGTCGGCCTGTAGCGTACCGGCTTCCAGTTCCACGCCGGTCCCCGTCAGCACCAGTGGCAGCTCTCCGCTGACGGCGCCGCTCGCCGCAACGCCCTCGTACTGCACCAGACCAAGCAGTCTCTCGAGCTGCAGGCCGCTGAAGCGCAGCAGCAGCGGATTGCGGGCGCGGTCGGGATCGAACAGCAGATCGTTGGCCCACAACCGCCCGCCGAGCAGGTCGGCGCTCAGCAGCTCCAGCTGCAGCTGCCGCGTGGCCGGGTCCAGCCGGCCCTGCAGCCGCAGGTTGTCGAGCGGCAGGCCTACGTCGAGGTGCGCAACAGAAAGCGCCAGTGGCGTCGGCTCCGCAACGCCGGCCACCGAGGGGTTCCCCGTCAGGTCGGCATCCAGACCGCTGAAAAGATACTCGCCGACGGCGCCCGCCAGCTGGGTAACCCGTCCCTCGGCGGCCGCTACCAGACGACCGGCCTGTGCCGCTGCGCCGGGTTGCCAGCGCAGGCCGACCTTCACGTGACCCGACCCCGCGACCAGCTCCAGCGGCAGGGCGGGCGTGCCGAGTTGCTGACGCAGCGTGCCGGCGCTGCCGCCGAACGTGACCGCTGGCCACTCGAGTTCAGCATAGGTTTCTCCAGTCGCAAAGGTGTAGTGACCGCTCACAACCGGCTGCAGCGCCGGGCCTGCGCCGAACGGTAGCAAGCGGCCGCGCCACGTAAGCTGCTCACGCGGGCGACGGAGGGTGGTCTCCGCCTCCAGCCCTCCGGACAGCACAACGCCGTTCCATTCCGTCGTGCCGTCGAAGGCGAGGAGGCAGCGGTCGAGGCCGCAGTCGCGCAGGGACAGGGTGCCCTGCAGTCGAGCGTCCTGCTGGCCGAAACGGCTGGCAAGCTGCAGAGGCAGTTCGGCAGCGGCAATGGCCGGCCCCGCGCCGGCGTTGAGCGTGACCGTTGCGGGTCCCGTCAGCTGCAGCACCGTTGCCTGCCGGGGGTCTGCTGCGTCGCCCTCCACACTCACGACGGGATCGCCGCGCAACTGCAGCGTGAACGTCGGTGCCGCAGCGCCCAGCACCGGCGCTGCCGACGGGGGCTTGGCCGCGTCGGCGACCAGAGTCCAGGCCAGTGCACCACGCCAGGTCGGTGCCGACGCGTCCGCCGGCGTGGCCAGCAGTCGCGCCAGTGCGTCGAGCTGCAGCAGACCACTGCCCGCGAGCGCGGTCTGCTGGGCACGGGGCGTCAGCGTGAAGGACGCCTCCCCGATCGCTGCGCGGTCGGCCGTCACGGCGAGTTCGAGTCTGGCTGGGGCCAGGGCATCCGCCTGCGCAAAATGTACGAGCAGCAGCCGTGAGTCGTCGCGGGCTTCCAGTCGCCAGTCGCCGGCGCGGGCCTGCAGGGAAAGCGTCAGAGCCGGCAGTGGCAGCGGCAGTGTCAGGGCGGCGATCTGCAACTCGTTGAGGGGAAGTTCGCGCAGCCCGGCGAGCAGGCCGGTGGTGTCACCCAGAACGTATTCCTGCACGGCGGCGAGCAAGGCGGCGGGCTGATCCGGGGACGGCGCGTCAGCCGACGCCCCCGCGGCAGGGCCGGTGAGCACGTCCATGGACCCGACGCTGACGGCACCCACCTCGACCGGCCCGAACGGCAGCCCGACACGAAATCCAAGGATCAGCTCCGTGAGCTGCAGCCGCGGGCCGGCATCCAGCGCCAGCGCAACGCTCTGCAGCCGCAGCTGCCCAGCGGAAAACTGCAGACCCTGCAGACTCGTGACAGCAAGTCCGCTGCTGCGCAGGGCCACGGATGCAGCCACACGGAGCAGCGGCTCGCGGGCAGTCCAGGCGAGCAGCAGAAGCAGGATGCCGGCGAGCACGGGCAGGACTGGGTGAAAGGACCGAGGCATATGTCGATGGTGACAGCAACGGCGGGCGCTCCGCCATCCTCCCCGGCTGAAAGCCGCTGCTCTCGCAAACTCCCGCGCTGACGTTGCCGCAGCCGCCGCTGCATGGGTAAAGTCGCTGGCATGCAAAGGTCGTCCCCGAGCCGAGGAAATCCCTGATGAATGCGCGCCGTCTGCTGCACCCGTCATTACTGCTTGCGGCGCTGCTGCCTCTGACGCCTGCGGCTTTATGGGCCGAAGGGGCGGTGCGGGTGCTGGCCTGCGACAGCACGCGCGTCTGCGACACGGTTGGCGAGTGCCGGAGTGACTCCGGTAGCCTGACCCTGCGCATGGCCCCGGAGGCGCTCGATGCCGACGGCAGCGGACGCTATGCGTTGACACTCGATGGCGACGTGTTGCCGATGCAGGCAGTTTCGGAGGCCGGACCGTTCCTCTGGCAGCAGGCCGACACCCACTACACGCTGCTCGTAAACTCCAACACCGATTTTGTGCTGCATGCTCTCACGCTCAGCCCGCAGCCATCGGCCTCACTGCGTTATCTGCGCTGCACGTTCAGGCAGTGACGCGCGGCCGGACAGACTCAGGCGTCGGCCTCACCTAGCGTCTGATGAACCCAGCGCTTGACCTGTTCGGTGAGTTCGCGCGCTTCGCGGCCCGTGCTGTCGATCGGTTCGCCGACCACCACGGTGATGATGCCGGGTCGCTTCACCAACTGATGCGCCGGCCAGTACACGCCCGCATTGTGGGCCACCGGCACGATCCGCGCTCCGCTGGCGATGGCGAGCTCGGCGCCGCCCGTGTAGTACTTGCGGTCCTGGCCCGGCTCGCCGCGCGTTCCCTCGGGAAATACCAGCACCGAAACGCCCTGCTTCAGCTGGCGACGGCCCTGCTCCAGCATGGACTCGCGGGCACTACGCCGCTTGCTGCGGTCGATGGCGATCGGGTCGAGCAGGGCCAGCGCCCAGCCGAAGAAAGGGATGCGTAACAGCTCACGCTTCAGCACGGCGCACAGCGGCTGGAATTCACAGTAGAGGAACAGGGTCTCCCACGGGCTCTGGTGATTACTCAGCATGACGTAGGGTTCGCTGGGAATTTTCTCGCGCCCTTCCATGCGGAACGTCACACCGCAGCACACGCCCACCCACCAGACCACGAAGCGGTTCCACTGCACGAAGTAGCGGTAACGGGTCTTGAGCGGCAGAATCCAGCCCAGCAACACGCACAGGCTGGCGTGCGGAATCAGCGAGCCGCCGTACACGACGTAGAAGAGCAAGGAGCGCAGCGTGTTGATCATGGTGTCGCCAGTATCAGTCTGGCGGCGGCCGCCAGGTCATCGACCACCTGCGCCGCGGGCAGCAGGTGGCCGCTCAGCCGTTCGGCGAAGGCGGCGCCTTTGCCGCTACGCACGAGCAAGGGCCGGCAGCCGGCGGCCAGCGCCATCTGAACGTCCTTCTCGTGGTCACCCACCAGCCAGGCACCGCGTACATCCTCGCCCAGTTCTGCGGCGATCTGCTGCAGCAGACCGGTTTTCGGCTTGCGACAGCCGCAGTCCGCGTCGGGATGATGCGGGCAATAGCAGATCACGGCAATGTGCCCACCGGCGGCTTCCACCAGCCCGCACAACTTGTCATGCATCTGCGCCAGCGCATATTCATCGAAAAAGCCGCGGGCGATCCCGCTCTGGTTGGTGGCTACCGCGATCAGGTAACCGGCACGCGAAAGCGCTGCGATGGCGTCGATGCTGCCGGGCAGCGGAATCCACTCGTCGGCGCTCTTGATATAGTCGTCCGCGTCGGCATTGATCACGCCGTCCCTGTCGAGGATGACCAGCTTCGGCACCGTGGCGTCAGACATTCTGCAACAGCGAGATGTCGGCCACCCGCAGGAACAGCTCGCGCAGGCGCTGCAGCAGTGCCAACCGATTCTGTCTCAGTGCGGCATCTTCGACATTCACCATCACCTGATCGAAGAAGGCATCCACCTGTGGCTGCAGCTCGGCCATCGCCGCCAGCGCTTCCGTGTAGCGATGCGAGGCCAGCAGCGGACCGACCGCGGCCAGCACATCGGCCAAGGCCGCGTCGAGGGCGCGCTCGGCCGGATCCTGCAACAGCTCCGGCTTCACCGCGCCCAAGCTGGCGCTTGCCGATTTCTGCAGGAGGTTGGAAACGCGCTTGTTGGCAGCCGCCAGCGCCTGCGCGGCCGGCAGGGTCACGAAGTGAGACACGGCGCGGATGCGGGCATCGAACAGCAGGGGGCTCGTGGTGCGCACCGCATCGACGGCGATGAAAACGTCGCTGCGCACGCCCTGATCGGCATACAGCGCTCGCAGCCGTTCGAACACGAAATCCAGCACCTGCGTCTGCAGCTGAGCAGCCTTCGGCAGCGCGGCATAGGGTGCGGCAGCGGCGGCCACGGCGGTGGCCAGGTCCAGCGGCAGCTGCTTGTCGATGACGATGCGCAGCACACCGAGCGCCGCGCGGCGCAAGGCAAACGGATCCTTGGAGCCTGTGGGCGGCTGGCCGATGGCGAACAGACCGGCGATGGTGTCGAGCCGCTCTGCCAGCGCCAGGATCATGCCCGTCCGGCTGCTCGGCAGCGCATCACCGGCAAAACGTGGCAGGTACTGCTCATTGAGCGCCAGGGCCACCTCGTGGGGTTCGCCATCGTGCAGGGCGTAGTGGTAACCCATGATGCCCTGCAGCTCGGCGAACTCGTAGACCATGCTGGTCATGAGATCGCACTTGCCAAGCTCGGCTGCCCGCGCCACCAGCGCAGTGTCTGCCTGCAGCACACTGGCGATGTGCTGAGCCAGTGCTGCCACATGGCGTGATTTTTCGTACACGGTACCCAGCTCCTGCTGGAACACCACCGTCTTCAGCTTGGCGATGCGCGCCGCCAGCGTCTGCTTCTTGTCCTGCGCGAAGAAGAAGGCCGCATCGGCCAGGCGTGGGCGAATCACCTTCTCGTTGCCGGCGATCACCTGTGCCGGATCGCGGCTGACGAGGTTGCTGAGCGTGACGAAGCGCGGCAGCATGCTGCCCGCAGCATCCACTAGGTGGAAGCATTTCTGGTGCCCTTTCATGGCCGAAATCAGCGCCTCTTGCGGCACCTCGAGGAAGGCCGGATCGAAGTTGCCGGTGAGGGCCACCGGCCATTCCACCAGCGAGGTGACTTCGTCGAGCAGGGCCTCTTCGATCACGGCGCGGGCATTGTGCTTCTTGCCCTCCGCGTCGACCTGCCTGCGGATTTCCTCACGGCGCTCGGCAAAGCTGGCAATGACCTTGCCCTGCCCGCGCAGCAGTCGTTCGTAGAACTCCGGTGCATTCAGGTGCAGCGTGCCGGGGTGGTGGAAGCGATGGCCGCGCGTGGCGGCCCCGGTCTCGACGCCCAGGATCGTGGCCGGAATCACCTCGCTGCCGAACAGCAGCACCACCCAGTGAACGGGCCGCACGAATTCGTCGCGCGTGCTGCCCCAGCGCATGCGCTTGGGGATGGGCAACGCCGCCAAGGCACTGCGCAGCAGGTCAGGCACCAGCGCCGTGGTGGGTTCACCCTTCTGCATGGTACTGAAGGCCAGCTTGAGTACCTTGCCGTCCTGCTTTTGCTGCAGGTCGGCAACACTCACGCCGCAGCCACGCGCAAAGCCCTCCGCCGCCTTGGTCGGCGTGCCGTCGGCACCGAACGCGGCTTGCACGGCCGGGCCGAACTTTTCCACCGTACGGTCGGCCTGTGCGCTGTCGAGCTGCTGCACCAGCAGCGCCAGTCGGCGCGGCGTGGCAAACGGCGCGATGCCAGCGTGCTCGAGCCCGGCCTTGGCGAGCAGGCTGGCGAACTCGTCACGGAACGCTTCCGACAGCGGCAGCAGCGCCTTGGGCGGCAGCTCTTCGGTGCCGATTTCGATGAGGAGGTCCTTCTTAAGCATGGGCGACTTTCTCCAGGCACTCTCGGCGCAATGGCTCCGGCGCCAGCGGAAAACCCAGACGGGCCCGTGAGTCGTAGTACGCCTGTGCCACGGCGCGCGCCAGTGTCCGCACCCGCAGGATATAGCGCTGCCGCTCGGTGACCGAGATGGCCGAGCGCGCATCGAGCAGGTTGAAGGCGTGGGACGCCTTCACCACCTGTTCATAGGCGGGCAGTACCAGCTTGTTGTCGAGCAGGTGCTGGCAGGCCGCCTCGTGCTCGTCGAAGTGGCGGAACAGGCTGTCGGTATTGGCGTGTTCGAAGTTGTAGGCACTTTGTTCCACCTCGTTCTGGTGGAACACGTCGCCGTAGGTCACCACGCCGTTGGGAGTGCGAGCCCACACGATGTCGAAGATGCTGTTCTTGCCCTGCAGATACATGGCGATGCGCTCGAGACCGTAGGTGATCTCACCGCTGACCGGGTAGCACTCGAGACCACCCACCTGCTGGAAGTAGGTGAACTGGGTGACTTCCATGCCGTTCAACCAGACTTCCCAACCGAGGCCCCAGGCGCCGAGCGTGGGTGATTCCCAGTTGTCTTCCACGAAGCGCACGTCGTGGATGGTGGTGTCGATGCCGAGATGCTGCAGTGACTTGAGGTATAGGTCCTGGATGTTGAGCGGCGATGGCTTGAGGATCACCTGGAACTGGTAGTAGTGCTGCAGACGCATGGGGTTTTCGCCATAGCGACTGTCGGTCGGGCGGCGGCAGGGCTGCACGTAGGCCGTGTTCCAGTTCTCCGGACCGATGGCGCGCAGGAAGGTCGCCGTGTGGAAGGTGCCGGCACCCACCTCGCTGTCGAGTGGCTGGATGAGCACGCAGCCCTGGTCGGCCCAGAACTGCTGCAGGGCCAGAATGAGGCCCTGGAACGTCGAAACGTCCACTTTGGCGGAAGCAGAGGTGGTCAAGGAGACTCCGGGGGTACCCGCTTCGGGTACCATGCAGGCATCGAAAAAAACAGGCGGGCATTATCCTGAACTCCCCCCCATGAAGGAAGCGCTGACCCTCCTGCTGCTGCGACTGCTCGCGCTGCTGCCACTGTCCGTGGTGCGCGCACTCGGACGCGGTTGCGGGCTACTGTGCTGGTGGACTCGGCGACGCATGGCGCGCACTACCGAGACCAATCTCGCCCTGTGTTTTCCCGCTGCGCCGGCCGACGAGCGCCGGGCTCTGGCGCGCGACAGCCTGCAGCAAACCTTCCAGACCATCTGCGAGACCGGCGCGGCGTGGCTGTGGCCGGCGCCGCGCACCCTGGCCTTGATCGGCCGCGTGGAGGGACTGGCGTTGTTGCAGGCCGCCAAGGCGGCGGGTAAAGGCGTGCTGGTCGTGGCACCACACCTCGGCAACTGGGAGATTTTCGGTCTCTACCTGAACGCCTGCGGCTGCGGGCAAAGCAGCCAGCTTTATCAGCCGCCGGACTCCCCCGCGCTCGATCGCCTGATCCGCGAGGCGCGCAGCCGAGCGGGCGCTCGCATGGTGAGCACGGACGTCAAGGGAGTCGCCGCGCTGCTGAAAGCACTGCGCGACGGCGAAGTGGTCGGCATCCTGCCCGACCAGGTGCCGCCGGCCAGCGGCGGTGAATTTGCGCCTTTCTTCGGCGTGCCGGCCCTCACCATGACGCTCTTGAATCGCCTGCAGCAGAGGACGGGTGCTGCGGTGCTGCTCGGTTATGCGCGGCGCGAAGGCCGCGGCTTCACCATCGTGCTGCGGACACCTGAGCCGCAGATCGAGAGCGACGATCTGGCCATTGCACTGCCGGCGTTGAACCGCGGCATCGAGCGCCTGGTCGAGGAAGTCCCGGCGCAGTACCAGTGGGAGTACAAGCGGTTCAAGCGCCAGCCGGCGGGCACAGCCTCCCCCTACCGCTGATCCTCACCACGACTGCCGGCGCCAGGCCGCTCGAAGGGGCCAACACCGGCCCGCCGCCCGGCCCACGCGCTAGGCAGAATCCCCGCGCTTGCCGAGCAGTGCGTAGTAAAACCCGTCGGGCCCGTTGGCGGCTGGCAGCAATTGCACGCCCACCGCGCAGCGCTGCGCCGTAGCGACCTCGAGCGGCAGCGCCGTGGCATCGGGCGTGTCGGCCAGAAACGCCTGCAGCTGGCCACTGTTTTCCGCCTGCAACACCGAGCAGGTCGAGTAGAGCAGAAAGCCACCCGGCGCCAGCAGCGGCCACGCGGCGCGCAGCAGAGCTCGCTGCCGCGCGATGAGGCTGTCGACCTCGGCCGGTGTGCGCAGCAGCTTGATGTCTGGGTGGCGGCGGATCACGCCTGTGGCCGAACAGGGCACGTCGAGCAGGATGCGGTCGAAGCGGCCGAACTCTGCAGCGGGCGCTGCCGTGATGTCGGCGCAGCGCACCTCGGCCCGCAGCCCCAGCCGCTCGAGATTCTGGTGCAGGCGCGGCAGGCGGCGCGCTTCGTTGTCGAGGGCCAGCACCTGCAAACCCGGCTCTGCCTCCAGCAGCGCACAGGTCTTGCCGCCTGGCGCGGCGCAGGCATCCAGCACGCGCAGGCCCGGCGCCAGGGGCAGCAGGCTGGCACAGAGCTGCGAGGCCTCGTCCTGCACGCTCAGCAGGCCCTCCCCAAATCCCGGCAAGGCGGAGACCTCGACCGGCTGCGCCAGCACGACCGCCTGCGGCGCCAGTGCACCGGCTGCGGCGGCCAGACCCGCCGCCTGCAGACTGGCCAGCACGGCCTCGCGACGGGTCCGTCCGCCATGCACGCGCAGGGTGAAAGGCGCGCGCTGGTTATTGGCATCGAGTATGGCGCGGTACTGCCCTGGCCAATCCTGCTTGAAGCGCGCAAGCAGCCACTCGGGGTGGGAATACCACAGCGCATAGTCGCGCTGGGCGCGCGCCAGCAATTCCTCCTGACGCCGTGTGGCGCCGCGCAGCACGGCGTTCACCAGACCCTTGGCCCACGGTTTACCCAGCGCCGTGACCGCCTCCACGCTTTCGTTGACGCAGGCGTGGTCGGGCGTGCGCATGAACAGCAACTGGTAGAGCCCGAGCAGCAACAGGCAGTGCAGGTCGAGGTCCTTGCTGCGCAGCGGCTTGTCCAGCAGCTGCTGCAGGTAGAACGCCAGCCGCGTGTGCCAGCGGCAGACGCCGTAGCAAAGCTCCTGCAGCAGGGCCGGGCTGCTGGCGCGGTTCAGTCTTTCGCTGCTGAGCAGGCTGGCAAGCGAGCCCTGTGCCTGCAGCAGGCTGGCAAGCACATCGATGGCCAGCAAACGCTCTGGTCGTTTGGTCATGGGCGCGCTGGCGGGCTGCAAGCAAGGCGTGCGGTGGGCGGGCACACGGTGTTTCAGGCCTCGGGTGTGCCGGTGTCATCGGCGCCGCTCGCGATTTCCTCGCGCGCCTTGCGCGCCAGCGCCTGGTAGCGGCGGCGAAACGACTCCAGCAGCGCCTCGTCGAGTTCCTCCAGATCGAGGATGGCGTTGTGCGCGCCCTTGGTGGCGCGGATGAGTTCGTCCAGTTTCACCTGCATCGCCTCGGTGTCGCGGTTCTGCGTGTTCTGGATCAGGAACACCATCAGGAAAGTGATGATGGTGGTGCCCGTGTTGATCACCAGCTGCCAGGTGTCGCTGAAATCGAACAGCGGCCCGGTGACCAGCCAGCCGAGAATCACCGCCAGCGCCAGCGCGAAGGTGCGCGGCCTGCCGCAGTACCGTGCGGTGAGCTTGGCGAACGACGAGTACCAGCTGTCCGGCGTCGTGACGGGTTTGGTCTGCATGGGGTCGGTCTCCTGTGCGGGCGGGCGCCGGCGGTCGGCAAATGCCGTCTCAGTCTATCGCCAAGCGACGTGCCGCATCAGCCGGCGCTGCGCCGCTGCAGGGAAAGCCCACCGAGGAACAGCAGCGCTGCCGCAACCACGATGCTTGGCCCCGTCGGCGTGTCCCACTGCCATA
>Ga0255219_1000424_pt1 | contig 11706 bp, 11 predicted proteins | sample Miss_Colum_RepA__FD_183037 | JGI IMG/M metagenome (GOLD analysis project Ga0255219, IMG submission 183037) | Freshwater microbial communities from Mississippi River, Louisiana, United States - Miss_Colum_RepA_8d | ecosystem: Environmental > Aquatic > Freshwater > River | place: USA: Louisiana...
TATATTGGTATGCTCTCGGTCGTCATTTAGTTATTGCGCCGCACTCTTGACAAATGGCGTTGTTTATTATAAACCATTTTGGCATAAACCTGCGGATTTTTGGCGCGTAGCGTAGCGTAGCGTAGCCTAGCGTAGTCTACCTATTATTTGTCTTTGTTTCCACCGAAATGACAATCGGCGACGATGGAAGCACCTTCACCTTCTGATTCCGCGCATAATTGTTCTTGAAATATTGAATCGTTGTTCCATATTCCAAGTAATATTTGCTTCGTTGCCCGATGACGGTGCGGTCTTTCTCCAATGCGGTGTAATCGATTATGTCCGTGCTTGTTTTCTCTTTCACACGCACCGAACTCGCATTGACTTCGTCGGATTTCGCGGCCATCTCGATATCTTCACCAGCGAAGTGAGTGTCAAATTCGGCAAGGATGGCATCCATCTCTTTCTGCGCTGTCTTTCGCATTCTCTCGGCAGCGTCAAGATTGGATTGTTCGCGCTTATAATCCGAGATGAGGAGCGCGCGAAATGCTCCGTGGGCGGCGGCGGTGGAGGTGGACCCGCGTGTCATCTCAATTATCATATCTAGGAGCGAGAATAAGAACGGGATGTTGTTCCGGTCAAAGGCGGAGACGTAGACGAGGATTTTCTGTTGTAATTTGTTGATTTCAAACCGCTTCTTACACGAAATGTTGCCGTTTGCGAGCATAATCCCGCCGATGGCGGCGGTTTCTTTGCGCAGGACGTCGCGCTCAAACTCGGCAGTGCTCACGACCGGGTTGGTGGGGAGGTTGTTTTTGGTGTCAAGCAGGATGACGACGCCGGTGTCCTTGTTACGGAAATGAAAGTCGGTCTTTTCGCTTAAGACAGAACCCACGTGGGTGATTTGCCAAACGGAGTTTAGGTGCGCGTCGTTGTAATCCAGTAATTTAGGATAAAGTTCCTCTTCATAATTCTTGCCTTTGGATTTATCCTCGTATAGACTGTAATACCACTTGTTTTTCGCTTCAAGGTCGGCGATTTTGGTATTGAGGTGTTCGGTCTTTGCGGCGATTTGGCGATCGGTGTCGGATTGGATAGTCGCGAGGATTTTATCAAGACGCTGGCGCTCCGCGGCCAGTTGCTGCTTATATTCCGCTGCTTTGGCTTCGCCCTTTTTATACTCTTCTTCGCGGACTTCAAAGATGCGCGATGAGAGATTTTCGAGTTGTTGCTTGTATTCGTGTTCTTTGGCGGCAGCGGTGGCGGCGGCGGTGGTGGCGGATGCGACGGCGGCAGCAGTGGCAGGAAGCGGAAGATGCGCGCGATAATGTGCGAGAGATTTTTCGTGTATCAAGCAACCCAACTCGATAATGTGGCGTTGGGTTGCTTCGTCATAATTGGAGAAATGAGACGACATTTATATAGAATCGGTGTGATGTGTTTAGATTATTTTGTGTCTAGTATGTATAGTTGACGAGAGAATGGCGGCACCGACACCACTTCAACAAGCACTTAATTTAATTGGAAGAGAAAGAGGCCCTGACTTTGTGTTGAAAATTGAAGAAGCGTTAATATCTGTTCCTGCGCCAGGACAGGCAAATGTGGAAGATGTTATTTCAAACGATAGTGGTATATCAGAAGTATTAAATATTATAGCATTTTTAGTTAATACATCAGGGAATCGTGTTGCTACAACAATCGATACTACTAAATCTATCCTAACAACCACTAATGGGACACAACACGATGCCAATTTTGATGTCGGTGGTGGTGGTGGAAATCTTCAAACCGCTAACGGTGGTTCATTATTTACGAATAATGCTGCGAACAACTACCCATTTGTAGACTTAGATACATTTGGTGTTGCTGGCACCGGTGTGGCTCAAAATCAAATAATACCACAAGGTATTCTCAAAAGACGTGGTGGAGATGCTACACCTGGTTATAATTTTGATGGTGGGGTTCAGCACGCGAATCGAGCACTCACTGGTGTAGCCGCAGGCGGACAGCTGCACGCATCAACACAAATATTAATGTCAAGGTGTGTCAAACAAATGATAAATATTTTAATAAAAGTTAGAGATATATTTGGTCCTCAGGGATGGACTTCATTGTTCAATAAAATAAAAACGGGCGGCGCCAACAAAAACCACATCAAGCGCACCCACCGTCAACACCGCCGCAGGTATTCAAGCAAGCAATACTAATTCCCGCGATTCGGTTTTTCAATGACGACCTCCTTGACCACCTTCTTTATCACCTTGGCGATATTCCGGTCATCCCCGTCCAACACCGCGCGCGACATATTGATATACTGCGTATTCTCCTTCGTAGTGCTGTCCTCACATCTCGGATTCTGTTTCGCCCACTCGTTCACCAGCATAATATTCTTGTGCTCTACGACGCGAACGGCGTTTGTGAGTTTCGTGTTCTCTGGTCCCTCGCGTTCCCACTTGTCCGCGTGTTTAATGTAAAGTGTCTCTCGACGCGCATCACTACAATGAATAGGGCGCTTGAATACGTTGGTTTGCTTCAAACTATCAATGAATAGTTTTGACATCCCTTCCACATACCCCATACGCCCAAACTCGTCAAGGTCGCTCTCCTTCAAATTTATCGTGTTTGCGAATTCGTTGATATTCATCGCATCCTTACATTTCTCGTTTAAGAAGATTTGGAGATTGAAGGTATTGTTATTGTTATTGCTATTGTTATAACTGTTTATGGTTCCGTTATAATGATTACTGTTCGCGGCATTGGCAACCACAGCGGTTGCTGCGTTAGATGCGGCGGTTGCTGCGGTTGCTGCGGTGGTGGCTGCGCTAGATGCGGCAGTGGCTGCGCTAGATGCGGCAGTGGCTGCGCTAGATGCGGCAGTGGCTGCGCTAGATGCGGCAGTGGCTGCGGTTGCTGCGGTTGCTGCGGTGGTGGCTGCGCTAGATGCGGCAGTGGCTGCAGTTGCTGCAGCATTAATGGCGAGTGACTGATGACTACACATCATTTCAAAGACCTTATTCTGAAATTCCTGATTCGTTTTCAACATTTCAATCATAATTGTTTTAAGGTCGAAGTCGCTCGTCATTCCACTACTATTCATTACTGGTCCTGATGGATGAGTCGTAGGATTCGTCGGATTCGTAGGATTCATCGGAATCTGTGTGGGGGTACCATCACACGTTTTACGATGCTTCCATAGTCCACTTTTACTATGATACTTATTACCGCATTTATCACAGTATTTATAGATATGTTTGTCAAATATGAAAGAGAGTTGACCGTTTTGATGTCCCGTAGGGAATGTGGGGGGTGTTGATGGAAACGCCACATTATTACCCTGTTGTGACATTTGTTCACTGGTGGGTATTTTAACATTGACATTGTTTGCGCCAGTTCGTCTGGCGTGCTTAGCGGACTCCGTATGCCGACGGTAGTCCTTTTTGTTATCAGTTACGAACTGGCATTTATCGCAACGAAATAGGTAATTGTGACGGTAACTCTCCATTATAGGTGTTCTAGTTTCCTAAATTACCCTTAGACAAAAATGTCAATTAGTTGAACGCGCGGCGGCGCGGGGGTCAAAAAAAGTTTCAGTAAGGAGATTTTATGGGAAAATATGAAAATGAGAGCATAATGGTCTAAAATGGTGTTTTAAGAGAATTCTAACTTTTTCGTGTTTTAAAACCTCCACGTTTCGCCAGAAATGACATTTTTTTTTTGTCGTTTTTCCTATTTTGCAAAATACTTTTGAACTCCGTTTTCTTCACTATAACTCATAAAATCGTCCATATTTTTAGTTCTGTTATTAAAAATATTGCCCGTATTCAGTGTGATGAATCCGCGACTCATCGTCAAGTCAGTCTCGCTCAGTGTGGGCGCACGATGCCCTCCAATGGCGCACATTTCATCGTTCAATCGTTCATTCGTTCATTGATGGGCGTTCATCGCCACAATCCGTTTCACCCCTCAATACCCAACCCTCACCGCTTTCCCTACGGGGAACCTCGGCTTACCATCCTCCGTCAGTTCCTGATATACCACCGTCAAGTTCTTACCAATATACTTCGCCCCATTATTGAACCACTCGCGTCGTTGTTCCATTGTCCCACGCGGTCTCACCGTGAACTCCTTACCATCGTCCGTCTCGCACACCCAAATCACCGCGCCGGCATCACGCCCTTCCCCCTCCTTGAATCCAATAATCCGGTATTCTTCTTCCATAAACTCCTTATATTTCTGTAGGTCATTACTGCGATAATTCGCGCGATAGACACCCGCCCCGTTTCGGAGCATAATGCCTTCATACCCTGATTCAACGAACTCCGAGAACAACCTTCTGAAATCAGAGAGCGCAGCCACTTTCTCCGTGCGCACAAGAATGACGACTGCCGATGATGCTTCCTCCGCCGCCGCTGCCGCTGCCGCCGCCACCGCACTTCGCAGGACTCTCGATACTGCTGTAGACGCCGTAACTGTATCGTTTGCGACACACACACAACGCCGCACAGCGGAAGCAAGAACATCGTGTCTCTCGGAATAAGGCATATTCTCGTTCTTTTTGTTATAGATGTCGTAGACGTGATACTTAACTTTTGTAAGTCGCGCCTTGTCTGCCTCTGTTATTTTCTTCTTTTTGATGAGTCCAGCGAGTTCTTCAAACGGCATTTGGTCCGTATATAACTCGCCGTCGATGACCATCCACGGATGTTGCGAGAGATAGGGGTGAAGTGCTGCGGCGATATGAGGGAGTCCTGTAAAGAATGCGCCAGTGCGTGATTGAAGTGCGACCTCTGCTGCCGCACCCGCCGCGCTGCGTGTCATATAAGATACACATCGTAATCCATCCAACTTAGGTTGAACAAAGCACGGGAATGTGATGACCTTTTTCTTTTTCACCGCGCCCGTCGCGCCCGTCGCGCCCACCATTGCCGCATCTGCTGGATTGAAGGTTTGTGCGAGCATCGGGAGGAAAGGAGTGCTGCTTTGAGCATCCTCGCCACCGCCCTCGCCATCGTCGTCTCCGTATTGATTCCCTGAAATATCACCATACCCTTCACCACAATCCGCGGGTTTTGTCTCTGAGTATCCTTCCTTCTCCTTTTTATCGGTCCACTTGCGCCGCGTTTCCGAAATACATTGGTCGAGAGGTGTGGTTTCATTGGAACGACCGATATTTTTACCGGTGTTATAATCACGGAATGCCTCCTGACGCTTACCATTGATATATCCGTGTGTAATTCGTGAAGTCGCATAACTTGCCGCAGACGCCTTTTTGTCGGTGGGCTGAAGAACTTCCGCGGTCCATACTTTTATTTTTCCGTTTTTGTCAATCGCGTATAATGTCGGGAACGATTGAACGAGAGACAACGAAGATGCAAAAAACATAATGAAGTTATGGTATCATCACAAACAATAATAAACATAATCAATTTTATCATAAACACGAGTTCGCGAGAGATATTGGCGCTAGAAATGCCAGGGTCCATTACTTTTTTGTATTGTAAAAATTATACTGACAAACATAAACCAATATAATTAAATATTCACAAGACATCGGAGCAATTCACTACTCATCTATACATTCCGTGTCTAATTTCTCAATAACTGCTCGCAATATCTGGTTCTCTTTCTTGAGACGATTATTGTTCTGAATTAGCGAAATAATTAAATACGTCATTTTCTCAAGTGTAATATCGTGTTCTTCTTCTGGACTCACTTCCTCAGGTGGAGTCTCTATAATGGATATTGTGCGTGTTGGATGATTGTATACAGTAGTTCCATCCGCGTTAACACTTGTGCTAATATCACTGAATGGACCGCTACTATTATCACCTCCAAGTGTAGGTTCATCTGTAGTCACGATAATACGACCTTTACAAAACTGGTGGGCAACCGATACAATCGAACGAACCACTTCTTGGGTTTCTTCTGAACGCTTCACATACTTGATATTAAATGATGCGTTATGTTCTTCATTTCCAACATTTGTTCGGTTGTTAGTTACAATTTTATTACCGTTTGCATCTACAGTTGTAGTGGTAGTGCCACTTTTTTTCGTTGTCTTTGCCATCGCGGCAGCAGCAGCAACAATTGATTTGGCTTCTGCGTGAATTGCGGCAGCAGTATCTTCGGCCAATTTCTTTTTTTTATAGGCTTCCAGTTCTTCAGCGCTGCTCGCTCCGCCTGCGACTTCGCTCGCACATCTCGTGGACTTACTCGCGCCGCTTCCGCTGCTCGCTCCAGCTCCGCTCATTGCGCCACTCGTATCTTTTACGACTTTACGCACAACTTTGCTCGTTTTTTCCGCGCCACCCATCGCACCACCGTCGTAGGGGGGCGGACCCCCCGCGGAACACTTCTCTTTATGGTTATTCAACCCTGTAGCATATTTATATTTTTTACCACAACTGTTACACTCAAACATTACGTTGTAATCCTTTATGCAAGTGTAATAAAATCATTCTATATTCCTTTTCCAGGAATATCAGTCATTTTCTTCACGTTCGCGCTGGTATCAATTGCGCCAACAATAATTGTATTGTCTCTTGTTGTTTTCTCATCAATTCCAGCATCTCGCGATTCTGACGCAGCACTTCTGAAAAGTCTGCCTGGCACACAACCGGCATCGCCGCCGCCCCATCCGTCGCCCCATCCGTCGCCCCACCACGTTTATCGCCAACAATACACACACCAATATGCGCTTTATACCGCCCCTCCTGTTTGTATACTTTATCGCATTTATCACAACGAAATTCCGGTTCTTTTGCGCATTCTACACATACCATAAACGAAATAATAAGCGCAATAACGTCACTGGTATACAAGAGTGTGTTTTCGTCGTATTCCATCATTTGGCAACGACGCCATACTTACGTGTTATACTGTGGATTATTCTTATATCTTTTATCACGATAAGATAATACATAAAAATATATAACGAGAGAATATATCTCGTTATAATCAGAATTATAAAAAAGGATGGAGCATCCATATCGTGTTCATTCTTCGATTGGATTTAGTTTTTTACAATTAATGCTGCTTTCAACATTCGCATACCCGACACCGCCACCGACACTCTATCACAACATTGTAGTGCTGCGTTTGATGGGGACGGTGTATTTTACGCTTTTTCAAGAAATGCCGATATATCTGAAATTAGAGTGCGCTACGATTCTACTTGAAGTCATATGTGACGTATTATATATTCGGTATATTATTCAGGATTATACCTACTTATTTGGAGTTATTGATATCGTGACGAATCTTCTTTTTTGCATCGCGGTTATATTATCAATTCAAAACGGGGAAACCAGATGGTCCAAACTATCGGAGATGTTTGAAGGATTACGGCAGACGGTGATACCAGCATCGCCGGGGGTTACGCTCCCCTACGAAGACAGCGCGAATATTGGGAGCAACACTGCGAACGTTGTGAATCTCAGCGGGAGCAATGCGTCCAGAGAGATGAGTAACGTGGGCAACGTGAGAATGTATACATCCCTACCCACCAACGAACCAGGACCGACCAATGATTACGAACCAGTGTATACAGCCGGCGGTCGTCAAGCATTCAAACCTCATTTTTATTCATCATTGTGGGGACGCGACTATATCAATGCCAAGGTTGAACGTGAATTTGACCGTATCGAACATCAAACAAACACAGGATATGGTAATATTGGAATGGTGACAAGCACAGATGGGACTACAGAATATATCAGGTTTGATGACGTAAACGACACAGGTGCAGCAGCATATGCAAGTATTTTCGTTTCACCGTATTATGATAAAAATGGAAATGTGATTACGTCTTTTTCTTCATGGACGAAAACTGACACGGTAGGTGCGTGTTTATTCATATATAACATAATACAGTTCATATATCAATTGATTATGTATATTGGTATTGTGAGAACGTGCCGTGATGTAGGAAACACGATAGAACTGAATACAACAATGGTGCATTGGTTATGTTAGCTCACCTGCTACGTTGCTTCACCGCTTCGCTTCGCTTCGCTTCGCTCACTGGCTACGTTGCTTCACCGCTTCGCTTCGCTCAGCTTCTCCGCTCCTCCGCAGGTTCGCTGCTTCGCCCGCCAAATCGCGGTAAGATGTGGTAGAATAGGGTAGAATAGGGTAGAATAGGGTAGAATAGGGTAGAATAGGGTAGGTAGATGGTGTGGCGAAGCAGCGAGTTTACGTAGGTTCGGGCGGCGTCTATGACGACGCGAAGAACCGGAGTAAACGAGCGTATATATACGCCGTCAGCGCAAACAAAACTCCACCCCATGTGGTATCAATCAACGCAATCATTGGACTCCAGTTCTTCAGAATCGCAAGGGTTGTTGTCTCATAAACACCGTATACAAGAATACCGAGAAAGAATGCGTTCCGAACGCCTTCACCAATACGCATCGTCTGAATAGATGACGCCGACGTTCCCGGCGTGTTAATATGGCGCAGAACAAAATAATAGAGTCCGAGAACAATAAGAACATAACATATCGCGGCACTTGGAATATTTACCTTCATCGCAGTTCCTTGAACGAGCATCACTTGACGCGCAAAAAGGTCCTTGGTAAGTGTTAAGAATACAGCATCCAATGCGAGTATAATAATTGCAACAACTATTAAATTGGTTATACACATTACGAATGCGACGGACTTATATTATCGTTAGATTTTGTGAGTAAAACATAAGTAGTGATAAATGTTTCATCCAATAATTCATCTAAATATAAAGTTTTATTATCTACGATAATATTCGTATTCGTGGTAATAGTGGTTTTGAGAGTGTCAACATTTGTGAATTTCATTATTCTCTTCTTATATATAGAATGCCTCAAAAAAGCACGCGACAACCGCGACAATCGCATAAATCGGCGCGTAAATCGGTGCGTAAATCGGCGCGTAAATCGGTGCGTAAATCACGCACAACCACTACCGCGCCTCCTATAGAAGAACACCACCACTATTATTCTAAAATGGTGTTTGACGGAAAGAATATTATGACGGAATCTCAAAAAGATGATGAACCTGTTAAACGTCGTGTATATACAATGAAACAACTAGAACGAGAGATTCCCATAGGTGCCGAACTTTTACGGAATGAAAACATTCATACTGTTCCACGAGGACTTCAATATCCGATTCCGAGAGAATTGGGATTCCGAACTGTATTACCCAACCCTGCAGATTTAGGATTGCTTCCGCCTTCAGCAGGACCGGCGCCTTCACACGTGTCGTTCACGCGTAGTAACCGTAAGAATCGTCACCGCCATCGTAGCGACCGTAGCGACCGTAGCGACCGTAGCGACCGTAGCGACCGTGACGATTTGAAACTCATTGTCCGCGACACTGACGCAAATGATGGACATCAATTATTTCAATTACCAGCTATCTAGTATCGTAATCGCGTATAACAACCACTATTCTTTTTTAGTCGTTATTATATATTACGTATCAACGTCGTGTTCTTTGAGTGATGTCAAATAATCAGAATAACTGGAAACGTATCGGCGGTTTCTCTCGCACAGGAACCCAAAATTATGTAAGAACCAATGATGCTGTAATGGGTGGGACGACCTTCGGTAGTAATCCGAATGATATTTCATATAATACCGGAAATACCACACTACGGATTGGAAATAATGCGGGTGTCATCTTTATCAATGGTGATATTGATATGTCGGGCGGAGCAGGTGTCGGCGCACCCATCAATCGCATCCGAAATGTCCGCGACCCCATCGCCGAACAAGATGTCGCAACCAAATTTTATGTGGATAATGTCGTAAACGCGATTACACTAGTCCCGCCGTCAACGGTAGGACCAACCGGTCAACAAGGCCCACCAGGCGTCGGATTTGCCGGACAAAACGGGTCGGACGGTGCAACGGGTCCAACAGGATGCACTGGCGCAAGAGGACCAGCGGGTAGCGTCATCGGAGTTATCGGACCCACGGGTTCAAGTGGCGCACCCGGTCCAACTGGCGCGACAGGCGCAGCAGGCGCAACAGGTCCTATCGGACCAATCGGCGCAAAAGGCGACCAAGGCGCACAAGGCATCCAAGGTATTCAAGGTTCTAACGGTACCATTTTATGGCTCAATCCAGATGGCAATTCAAAAGTAAACGAACTCATCACCGATTCATATATGCTTTCCACTGTTCCCATTAATAGTCGTATGCGAACGATTGGACCTATCTCTGTGAGTGCGACATACGGTAACACAAACAAAATGATTCCAGGTAGTCGGTTTTGGAATACCGCGCAAGAAGTGTCAACACTCGCCGTCATTCCAAGCGGTGTTTGGGTGCTGAATATTTACGCAAACGTTCCTTCCAACTCCGACGCAAATCAAGTCGCATTATACGCAGCCGTATTTATGATTACAGGCACCGAAAATCAACCATCACCTGACAGTTTAATCATTGAAACGAAGGATGGTGGTGATGCGGGATTTTATCCTCCGCGCGCAGCCTATTTGCCCGACCATATAAAGTATATCGGAAAAAGCTGGACAGTAAGCGACAATATCTTGACGAATACAGGAACAAATGCGGGAACCACGATTAATAGCACAACGCGACAGTTATACAAAATTCAGATGCCAGTTGAGTTTACAACACTGAAGGACGCAAGTGGTAACAGTGATAATGTCTACATTCAACTTCAAATTTATATCAAGAACACGAAAGAAGCGAACCAAACCGCGAATGTTTTAATGTATTTTCAAACTGACCCGGTAACCAATGAAACAACCTACTCGTATTTACAGACTACATTTGGTGCGGTGGGTATTCAAGGTATTCAAGGAACAACGGGGCCTGCGGGTTTGGCCGGTGCGACGGGGGCGACGGGTGGGTTTGGGTTACCGGGGTCAACGGGGTCAGCGGGGCCAACGGGGACAACCGGTCCAGATGGACCTCGTGGGCCTATCGGTCCTACCGGCCCCACTGGACCTGCGGGACAATCCAATTCTTTCGGACCGCAATACGGTGTCCAGTATCGGTCAAATACGGCGCCATTTGGCCCGACCGACCCCAACGGTAGTTTCGGCGGTGATACGAATTTTCGGTATATTCCCACGGGTTATAGTAGTCGAATCAGTGATGCGACATCGGGGTCGGTGGTGTTAAATGACCTCGCGTGTCGGTCGATTCATTCGCCAGTTTATGTGGAAGACACTTCCATCACTGAAACGGGAAATACACGGCCACGAACATTTATTACGGGTGGCGAACTCACAAGCGGGGTCGGCGGTGGATATATCGTCCTTGCTTCGGGCAAAAACACACAGGACGGTGGAACCACAAACACGCCGGCGAGCGTGACCGACATCACAGACGGAGTTAAATTGGTCCATAATATTGCGAGTGACCCGCCGACCGCCACCATCAATGTTCATCATCAAAGTAAAACGAACAGCGTCGTTGGAATGAAGTTTGACTTGACAAATGGAAATGTAGCGAGCGCACAAGATAAGTTTTGTATCGTGAATACGACCGGCGCGGTGGGAGTTGGCGGTTTGACAGCGGCCGAACTCACAGAAGTCGCGCAAAGCGGCCTGAATCGCCGCCTTCACGTGGCGGGAAATGTGATGGTGGAACGCATCCTGGCGCGAGCCGGACGACAACCGCGACATCCGCGATGGTATTACTGAATCAGGCGACGACGACACCGACTGCGCCGAGCGCGAATTATCCGGGTGTGTATCATCGGAGTATTGCG
>Ga0255219_1000427_pt1 | contig 11665 bp, 14 predicted proteins | sample Miss_Colum_RepA__FD_183037 | JGI IMG/M metagenome (GOLD analysis project Ga0255219, IMG submission 183037) | Freshwater microbial communities from Mississippi River, Louisiana, United States - Miss_Colum_RepA_8d | ecosystem: Environmental > Aquatic > Freshwater > River | place: USA: Louisiana...
AAGAATTCTATTTGAACTCTGCACTAAAGAGTATTCAAAATGATTTTAAAATTACACCATTATCTAAACCAGAAGATAGCGAACAAGGAATGACAGTAAAACTATCTACTAAATTATTTAATTATCCTTTTGCTATATTAAAGTTTTCAAAAAATATAACTCTAATACAAGAGGATAATATTATTCATGAGATATTGGTAGGAATGGTTTTAAATTCAATTAGAAAATATACTCCTAACTTTATGTATACTTATGGAGGATTTATATGCTCTCCTCCTATTGATAGAAGTATAATTAATAAAATGAAAGAATACGAAGATTTAAATTCTATAGGTAAACTTACAGAACCACTTTTAGAGTTGTATTATGATACAATAAATGATGAAGATGATATTGAAGAAATAGAAAACAAAGATGTTTTTATAGAGTATCTTCCTACATTTTTTTCAACAATGAGAAGGTTAAGATATAAATGGATTAACACCCATAATTTTAAAGTAATTAAAATGATGAAAAATGAATGTGTTGAAGTTTTAGAAGAAACAAAACAATTTCATTCTAACCCTAAAAAAAGAGACAAAGAACTCTTAAAAGAGTATCTTAGCGAAGTTGAAATTATGCTTGATAACATATTAAAGAATGAAAGACGTTTTAAAGAAGCAGCATTATACTTTGAAGAGAATACAGATAATATTGTAAATCAAGATTTTTTGTGTTCTGGAGAAGATAAATCTGTTCTTTTAATATCAGAATTTTTTAATAAGTCTATTAGTTTTACTGAATTTATTAGAGAAGAACAAAGTATAAAAGATATTAATGATATATTATTTCAAATAATTTTATCTCTTGTTATAGCTAATAAAACTTTTAAATTTAAACACAATGATCTTCATACAGATAATATATTAATTCAACCTAACAATTGTATTTTACACTACACTCTTAAAAATAAAGATATATACTTAGAGCCAAGATACATAGCTCGTATTATAGATTATGGTTTTTCTGAATGTATATACGATGGAAAACATATTAAACCAAATTTAGAAGATTATGAGGATAAATCAAGTATAAGTGATTTAAAGAATTTTAGAAAATTAGAAGAATTATTCTCTCCTTATATAAGTACTCTTATTGACCTTAAATCGTTTGATAAGATAGAAGAATTCATATTATCTAATGATTTTAATTGATTTTTATCTTTTATATTACATTTAATATAAAAGATGAGTGAAGAGGTAAGTGTTCAACCTTATACACGTTATTCAGGTAAAGTGGTTGGTCTAGGTTCTTTTACTTATAATCCTAAATTTATACCTGATGGTTTTACTTTAATAGGAAATGCTATTAACAGGGAAACCGAAGACCGATTAATATCTCTTATAGAAGAAGGTAAAAATATAGAATTAAAAGAGATTATGAGATGTATTGCAGCAGAATTTGAAGGAGAATTAAATTGTAAATTAAATGAATATACATTTGGAAAAATAAAACTTGGAGAAGGAATGCCTCCTGAAAAAGAAGATAGTAAATATTATAATCCTTGTGTTGTAGTTATAAATATGGGTAGTGATATAGAATTAATTTTAACAGATACAATAACTAAAAAAGGATATCCTATAATGCTTCCAAGAAGAAGTATGTTCTTATTGCAAGATAAAAAATTTAAATTTACTAGAACTATAAAAAAGGGTAATGAAGATAAAATAGGCAATCAAACTTTTTATAGAAGTAATAGATATTCATTAGTATTTAAGAGTAGAAAGTAACCTAAACGCTTTTAGGTAAAGTATTTAAGATATTCCTTATTTATAAATACAGCATTATGAGCACATTTACCCATAAATTTACAATTATTTTTAGTCATTATCTTAACAACTTCATTATTCTTCTTATCATCATCTAAAAATTCAATAAGCCAAAGAACAACAGGTACTTTAAAAGAGAATGAATTAAGTACATTTACTTCATGACCTTCAACATCAATAACACATAAATCAATTCTATCTACACCACTATTTTCTAATATAGTATCTAAACTAACAGGAATACTATTTATTTTTAACATTTGAGAGTGACGATAATATTCATTGTCAAATTTTTCAGGTTTTGTTACTTCAAGACTACATACAGCTGGCACATTAGCACATACATTAAATGAAAGAGCTTCTTTTGAATCACTACAAACAACATTCATAACCTTATTACCAGGTCTATTCAATACTAAATTAGTAAAAGCAAACGGATTACCTTCAACAAGAACTCCTTTCCAACCTAATGTTTCTTCATAAAATTTAGTATTACTATACATAACACCATCTAATGCACCCATTTCAAAATAGTGTTTTTGTCCTTCAAGAGTATAATTTTTAAAATACTTTTCATATAATATTTTATCTTCTTCGCATTGACTATAGAATTTCATTTTATAATTAAAAAATGACCTTTTAAATTGATTTAATGATTTAATTTAAGATAATTAAATCATTAATAATGAGTATTGAATTAGTATTTGGTCCTATGTTTAGTGGTAAAACAACCACTCTTTTATCTTATGAAAAGAAGTTTAAAAATAGCAACAAGTTATATATGTGCATAAATCATTCATTCGATAAACGTTATACTACAGATGGTAAATTAGCTACACATGATGGAAATGTAAGTGAATGTAAAACATTGTGTGCAAGTTCTTTAAAAGATATAGAAGACGAAATGATTATTCCATTACAAGGTATTATTATAGATGAAGTTCAGTTCTTTGAAGGAATTGATGAGTTTGCTGAAAAGTGGGCTTCAAAAGGTAAAATAGTAGTATGCGGAGGATTAAATAGTGATTTTCGTATGAAACCATTTGATAATATTAGTAAGTTGATACCAAAGTGTGATAAAATAATTCATTTGAAATCTTTATGCGTTGATTGTGGAGGAGAAGCCCCATTTACGGAAAGAACAATTAAAAGTGAAGAACAAACACTTGTAGGAACTGGTGATATTTATAAACCAAAGTGTAGAAAATGTCATAATATTTATTAATTATCTTTTAGTAAGGATAAAATGGATACATTTTATGTGTGTTTCTTTATAAGACAATTAATCGTATTACTTATATTCTTGAGTAATATTGAACCAAAAATAAAAATATTAACAATGGCTTTAATAGATGAATTTGGAGGCCATCTTCCATTTTATAAATATAAAAATTTATTGAGCTTAACCGATAAAGTTATTATAATGGATACAATAGGTAGTATGTTTTGTTATTTTCAAATTATGGCTTTAATTATAGAGAATAAATTATTAAGTAAAAACTACATTTTAATGCTTATGGGAGCGCTATTATTACATATATTAAGTATATTAAATTATCTTAAAAATGAAGCTCTCGATAAAAGAGATAAGTATATTATACCAGATTTATTTAAAATAGTTTTACTAGGGTCGTTTTTAGTAGATAAATAATAAAAGCTTAAAGAAAACAATTCTTATATATAAGTAACTATGTCTATGCAAATTTTTCTTAAAACCTTGACTGGTAAAACAATTACCCTTGATGTAGAATCAAGTGATACAATCGAAAACGTTAAACAAAAGATCCAAGATAAAGAAGGCATCCCAAGTGAACAACAGCGTCTAATTTTTGGGGGTAAACAGCTGGAAGATACCCGTACTTTAGCAGATTACAATATTCAAAAAGAATCTACTTTACACCTTGTTTTAAGACTAAGAGGTGGAATGTAAAATAATATTTAAGTAATTTAAATGATTTAAATATTATAGTTGATGTATTAATAAATATGAGTTCTAATAAAATAGAAAAGTGGTGTAATGCACATAAAAAAGTATGTTTATGGTCTTCTAAAACTACTACTTGTATTGAAAGAAGAAAAGAAAATTTAGAAAAAGTTAAAAACAATAGAAATATTCCTGAAGAACAAACTTGTAATAAATGTAATAAAACTTTACATAAATCATTTTTTGACAGTGATAATAGTAAGTATTCAGGGTTAAAATCTAAATGTAAATCTTGTATAAAAGAGAATGATTATAAAAAATATAATACATGGAAAGGATATACACAAAAGAAAATAGTAGCATCTTGGAAAGCTCATAATAACAAAGAAATGATAAACATATTAACTATAGAAGAAGGTTTAACTATATTAGAGAAGCAAAATTATAAATGTAATCATTGTAATATTGAACTTGAATGTAAACTTGGAAATCAAATTTATAAAAATTATAACGGAGCTTCACTAGATAGAATAGATGTATCAATAGTTGGTTATGGAAATGGAAATTCTCAATGGTTATGTATGTCTTGTAATAATGGTAAAAATACTATGCCTGACATAGAACACAAAAATAAATTTTATTTAAGAGACCTTAAAATAGAAGAATTAAAATCTGAAAATGAAATATTAAAAAGTAATATTATTGAGTTAGAAAAAGAAGTATTAAGATTAAGAGGTGGAATGTAAATATTAAATGCAATTTAATTTAATTAAAAAATAAAATTATTTTATTACTTTATAATAAAGTAATAAAATGGCTGCAAGTATTGTTAATCCAAGAAGTTTTAGAAGACCTAATGAACAAATAGATTATCAACCTTATTTTATTCCAATAAAAGACCTTTATATACATAATATTAATATTCACTTAGGTTCAGGTGCTGGTCAGCCAGGACCTCTTTATAATAGTCAAGGAACTGGAGCAGTTGCTATAGGTGGATATACTGCTCAAAACACTCAAGGAAGATATTCAGTTGCTGTTGGTTATGAAGCTGCTCAACAAAATCAAGGAAATAATAGTATAGCTATTGGTTTTGATTCTGCTCAAAATGATCAAGGAACAGAATCTATTGCTATAGGATTTTCAGCGGGACAAAATAGTCAAGGTTCTGAAGCTATTGCTATTGGTAACCAAGCTGGTACTAATAATCAAAGCAATAGTTCTATTGCTATTGGTGCTTTATCTGGTAAGATTAATCAAGAACCTAGTTGTATTGCTATTGGTAATGAAGCTGGTTATGAAAATCAAGGTATTACTGCTGGTCCTACAGCTGGATATAGTATAGCTATCGGTAATCAAGCGGGTTATCAAAATCAAGGAGATTTTACTATAGCTATTGGAAATCAAGCTGGTTACTCAACCCAAGCTGATAATTCCATTATTCTTAATGCTCAAGCAAGTACATCTTTAGATTCTTCTACTGAAGGTTTTTTTGTTAAACCTGTTCGTAATATTGATTACGATATTAACTATGAACAAGTTAGATATAATCCAACATTAGGTGAATTTACTTGGAGTCACGCAATACCTGGTATTATTAGTATGTATGGTGGTGTAAATTCTCCTACAGGTTATTTATTTTGTAATGGTCAAGCTATTTCAAGAACAACTTATTCTCGTTTATTCAGTGTTATCGGAACTATTTACGGTAATGGTGATGGTGCTACAACATTTAACGTACCTAACTTACAAGGAAGAGTTCCTGTTGGTTTAAAGCCAACAGAAACAATATTTAATACATTAGGTAATATTGGAGGTACAGGAGCTCATACATTAAGTATTGATGAAATGCCAGCCCATACACACACATATTTAGGTGTAAATTCACAAAATGCAGCATCAGGGGTAGATAATGTTGCTGAAAATGCTCCAAGACCAACAGAAACAACATCTTCAACAGGTGGTAATCAAGCACACAACAATTTACAACCATATATAGTATTAAACTATATTATTAGCTTTTAAAATATTCATTATTACTATTTATTAAATATTAATAATGGTTTTATTGTAATTGGAAAAGATAAAGTGTTTTATTGATTTTACCTATTAAATCATCTCTAATATTTAAAAGGTCTGTGTCACTTCCTTTTAATAATCCATTTTTAACAATGTCTTTTAAATATTTAACAGCTTCAATTAATAAACCTACAACTGCATTGTCATCCATTAAACTTATATTAATGTCTAAAGATGTCATCATATCCTTACCATATTTACCAAAGTAAATTTCCATAAAAGAATCTGTTGTTAAAATAACATCATCAAAGAGAGTTCCACTTGCAATATGTCTAGAGTAACTTGATGTATGCCAATGGTACATTTTTAAAGAGCTTGAAAGAGTAAAAAAGAACTTAATTAACTCCATTTTATTATTATAATAAGAAAATGTTTTTAAATTTATTTAAAAGCTACAAATCTTATATTTAAATGAGAGCTCTTATTATTGGTATTACAGGTCAAGATGGTAGTTATTTATCTGAATTACTTTTAGAAAAAGGTTATATTGTCTTTGGATTAATTCGTAGAAGTTCAAGTATTAATACAGGTAGAATTGACCATATATTTAATAAACTTCATTTAAGATATGGTGATGTTAGTGATTTAGCATCTATTATTGCAGTTGTAAAAGAAGCTACAGATAATTTAAACATCGAAGAAGGTGAGATGTTAGAGATTTATAATCTTGCTGCTCAAAGTCATGTTGCTATATCCTTTCAACTTGAAAAATATACAGCAGATGTAGATGCAACAGGTGTATTAAATGTTCTACAATCTATTCGTCTTTTAAATTTGGAAAAGAAAGTGAAGTTATATCAAGCATCAACAAGTGAGCTTTATGGTAATACATTAAACACACATTCATTAAAATCATTAGATGAAGATAGTCCGATGAACCCAGTATCTCCTTATGCTATTGCAAAATTATATGCATATCATATGGTTAAATGTTATCGTCATGCTTATAATTTATTTTGTGTAAATGGTATTCTTTTTAATCATACATCACCTCGTAGAGGGCACAATTTTGTATGTAAAAAGATATGTGATTATGTACGTCGTTTTAAAGAGAATCATGAGACACAACAAATGGTTAAAGAGTTAAGTAAAAATAATTCTATTACATCTGTTTTAGTTGATTTATCAACTTACTGTCAAGATTTACCTCCTCTTCAATTAGGTAATTTGAATGCAACAAGAGATTTTGGACATGCTAAAGATTATGTACGTGGTATGTGGTTAATCCTTCAACAAGATACTCCTAGAGATTATGTTTTATCAACACATCATCGTGTTACTATTCGTAAGTTTGTTGAATTAGCATTTAAACAAGCAGGATTTGATGGTATATATTGGGAGGGAAGTGGTGTAAATGAAAAAGGATATTTACCATTTATAAATGAACCTGTTGTAGAAGTTAATGAAAAGTATTTTAGACCTTATGATTTAACAGATTTATTAGGAGATAGTACAAGAGCTCGTAAAGAGTTAAATTGGGTTGAAGAATATAAATTAGAGGATATTATTAAGGAGATGATTTAACATTTATCTCCGATAAATTGATTTTTAATTTTTAATTTTATAAGGTTATATTTAACTTATAAAATTAAATTTATTAAGTAAATGGATATAAATAGCCTTATTCAAACATTGGTTTTTATGAATATAAAAGATATTGCAAATATGACATATAGGCAATTGTTTCCTATATTTTTATTTGTTATATTTAATACTTATAATGAGTATATAATATCATATATTAAAACACGATTTAATAAATATACTAATTATAAATCTCAAATTACAAATATAATTGAATTTATTGATAATGAAGATTGCAGGCCTTATACAAGAACTACAGAAACAACAACTGCAATAATGTGGAAATACATTAATACACTTTCAAATAACATTAAACATTTAAAAGAATACAATTTACAATTACCTATAGAAATTGATAAATCAAATGATTTTTTAGATGATACATATATACCTGAAGATGATATAACAATTCAAATAGATACAGATGTATATTTAGAGTTTATTCATTCAGAAAAAACTGTTGAAAAGGGTAAAGATAAAAAGAGTGAAGTAAAGGTAATAACACTTGTTTTAAAAAGTAAAACTCTTGATATATTATCTTTAAAAGAGTGGTTAAGAAAACTTAGTAAAGAATATTTAATGTGGAAAGATAATATAAATAGTTCTTTAAAAATATATACTACATATACGATTAAAGATGAAAGAGATATATTATTTTCAACATATAAATTTTCATCTACAAAGACCTTTGATAATATGTTTTTTGAACATAAAGAGCTTATAATAGAAAGATTAAAAGAATATGAGAATATAGAAAAATATAATAAATTAGGTATTCCTCATACTCTTGGATTTCTTTTTCATGGAGAACCTGGATGTGGTAAAACAAGCTGTATAAAAGCTATAGCAAACTATTTACAAAGAAGTATAATAACTATTAATTTAAAAGATATTAATAGTGTAGATAATCTTAGAGATTTATTTTTAGACCACAGTTTTGATAGAGGAAGAAATAATGTTAAAAAAAATAATAGAATATATGTTTTTGAAGAAATTGACTGTACTGATGAAGAACAAAATCCATTTTTAGATAGAAATATTAAGAAAGAAAAAATAAAGAAAATAAAGATGTGTGAAGAAGAAGAAAGTGATGATGAAACTGAAAAGAAACTCAAAAAAATGATGTTAGTACAAGAAGAGCCTAAAATAACAACAGGAGAAGTGTTAGAATTACTTGATGGTATTGCAGAGACAGATGATCGTATTATTATATTTACTACTAATCATCCAGAAAAAATAGATAAAGCATTTATGAGACCTGGAAGAATTGACGTATGTGTTGAATTTAAAAAGTTAAGAAGAGAAGATATAAATAACCTTTATAAGTTATGGTTTAATAAAGAAATTGAAGAAGATAAATTAAACCTTATTAAAGATTATTCATTTTCACAAGCTGAATTTGGTAAATTATGCTTTGAAAATAGTGCAGAAATTGTATTAGAGAAGTTAATAATGTAAATTAATTTTAATATTTTTATTAATATTAATTAATAAAAATGTGTGTCGGATATATTAAATTCGCTTTTATCTTATTAGTGATAGATATGGTATGGATAAGAGGATTTACATCTTTTCATAAAACTCAACTTGAAAAAGTTCAAAAATCTCCTTTACAAATTGATATGAAAGCAGGAACTTTATTTTATGTATTAGCTGCAATAGCTTATTTTCAAATTATAAAGAAGATGAGTATAAATAAAGAAGATGCTTTTAAGAAAGGTGCTTTATTAGGTTTATTAATGTATGGAACATTTGATATAACAAATAAAACAATCTTTAAAGATTATACTTGGGATTATGCTATAAAAGATACTTTATGGGGAACTTTTGCGATGGGAATTGCAAGTTATATAGCATATTCATTTAACATTTAATATTTAATTATTTGAAATATGAGTATATAACTCCTGTTGTACCTCCTGCTAAAGTAGTTATTAATGGAATTGTAACTCCGAAAAATGGTGTTAGCATATATCCTATTAATCCTCCAGTAAAACTACCTAATCCTCCACTTATAATTATTTTTAATCTTTTATCGACATTTTCTTTAGCTTTTAAAAGTTCTTTTTCAGCATCTTCTACGTTATGTTTAAGAAGTTGGATATCTTCCTCTAAATATAATAAATCTTGATTTTCAGTTATACCATGTAAGGTATACATCCATTTACGAAGTTGTTCTACTTCGCTATTTATTTGTTCTAATTCACGTTGAACTTGAAGTAAATCTTCGATATCAGCATCTCGAATGTTCTCGACTAGTCTCGTATCTTCTTGAAGAAGATTTTCATTAACTGTTGAATTTAAAGATGGTGTCATTATATTAATACATAAATATTATAATTTAAAATTAAATATAATATTTATATAATGAAGTTAAGTAATCAAGTATCAGGTAGATTTGGTAATAATTTATTTCAATATTTAGCTGCAAAAGTCCTTCAACACAAGTTAGAAAGTATTGGAAAAAAGGTTGATTATATTTTTAATACTCGTATAAATGATGCTTTAGTTATAACCGATGAAACTTATATGGATATATTAAATGATGTAAGTGTAATTGGTGATAAAGATGTTTATTTAGAAGGATATTTTCAATTCGATGAACATCTCATAAAATATAAAAAGTATGTTAAAAGTATCCTTGTTGATACTAACTATGAAAGAATTAATGATAGATTTTTTGTGTCTTATTTAGCTGAAACAATTAATAAATTTACACGTAGATTTAATGATGATGAAGTAATTATTCATTTTAGATTAGATGATTTTATAGGTGACAAATTAGTTATGCATCCACAAAATTATATAGATATGATAAATGAAATTCCAAGTACAATTAAGAAAGTAATTATTATAGTTGATAAGATTAAATATTCATGGGAAGTAGATTATTTAACAGCTATTATTAATTATCTTAAATCACGAGAAATTATATATAGTATTGAAAGTGGAGATAATATGTTTAATGATTTTTGTAAGTTATATTATTCTCGGAACTTTATAAGTAGTAATTCAACATATAGTTATCTTGCAGGATTATTAGGAGAACACGTTATGAGTTGGTGTCCTATTAATACAATATACTCTCATCAAAAAATATCAAAATTTGATGAGAATAGTAAAAATATTGTTGTAACTTATTTATGATGAGAAGTATTTCATTGCAATTTCCTTCTTACAAAATAAGCTACTTCCTCCTCTAATATCTTCTTGAAAAAGTTTAACATAATTAATATCTTTTTCGAGAGTACGATGTGGTACCCAGTTCTTTATAACGTGAATATCATCTAAAAAATAAGCATCACAATCAGGTAATTCATTATATTCAGGTTCACCTGTAAATTCGCTTCCATCAATACAAGCAAATGAAAATGATTTTACATTGAAATCATCTTTAATTTTTTGAATACCATTTTCATTAAATCCATTATCAGTAACATATTTAATATCTTGTCTTAACCATTTAAGTACTTCTGTTACATTACCTCCATGAACATTTGTTGTCTTCATAAAAAATCTAACTTGGTCTTCACTTAGAAATTTATCAAGAGGAACACTAGATGTATTGTATGGTGTAAAAAAAGGTATATGTTGATATCTTTCTTTTAAGTTTTTAAATCTAGCTCTACTAACTTCAATACTAGCCATTTTAACACCATTTCCTTTAGAAGGAGAATTTAAAATACCATTAATTAAAGCTTCTGTTGTACCACCTCCTGATGAAGCTCCAATTTCAATAATAGTACTTACAGGCACCCTTTTTAAATATTCTTGGATAATATAATAACTTCTTGTATTTTGATTAACTTCAGGATCTATAATAGCATCTAATCCACTCATTTAAGTATTATAAATTTAATCTTTAAATTTATAATCCACATTTAAGCAATTAACTTTGCTATCTTTTCCTTTGCCATTAATAACAAAGCACCTGATAAAATAGACTTTAATAATTGTGGTTGTAATCCTGTATATAAACCAAAGAAACCATCTTGTAATAATATATTTAATATAACATCTAATGTCCCTGAATATTTTGTATTTGACGAATATTGTAATCGGACTTTTGCCATAATATATGGATATGTTGATATTGTTGCTACTACTTTTGAAATTGCTCCCATTATAAAATTCTCTATTGAACTTGCATTTGGTATTCTACATTTTAAATTATCAAAAACTAAATATTGAATAGCTGGATTAATACATAAAATAAATGTTGGAATAATTCCTTTATATAATGCTAATAATCCTTCTTTTCGAATAATTG
>Ga0255219_1000436_pt1 | contig 11608 bp, 10 predicted proteins | sample Miss_Colum_RepA__FD_183037 | JGI IMG/M metagenome (GOLD analysis project Ga0255219, IMG submission 183037) | Freshwater microbial communities from Mississippi River, Louisiana, United States - Miss_Colum_RepA_8d | ecosystem: Environmental > Aquatic > Freshwater > River | place: USA: Louisiana...
AGTTGGGCGGCAGCGAAGCCGTCGAACTGGCCATGGCCGCTAAATTGGGTCAGGAATGGGGTTACGACGAGATCAACCTCAACTGCGGCTGTCCGTCGGACCGGGTGCAGCGCGGGGCTTTTGGTGCCTGCCTGATGAACGAGCCTCGCACCGTGGCCGAGGCTGTCCGGGCCATGCGCGATGTGGTGGACATTCCGGTCACCGTGAAACACCGCATCGGCATCGACCGCATCGAAAGCTACGACTTTGTGCGCGATTTTGTGGGCGCCGTGAGCGAGGCGGGCTGCGAGGTCTTCATCGTGCACGCCCGCAATGCCTGGCTCGATGGCCTCTCTCCCAAGGAAAACCGCGAAATCCCGCCCTTGCGTTACGAACTGGCTTACCGGCTCAAAGCGGATTTCCCGCAACTGACGATCGCGGTCAATGGCGGCATCAAGACCAACCAAGAGATCGCATCGCACCTTCGGCATGCCGACGGCGTGATGATCGGCCGTGAAGCCTATTACAACCCCTGGCTGTTGACCACCTGGGACGCGGATTTCTTTGACGACCCGCACCCGATCCCGACCCGCGAGGCGGTGGAAGAGGCCATGGTGGCCTACATGGAACGTGCACATGCCGAAGACGGCTGCCCCTGGTACGCGATTGCACGCCACATGCTGGGCCTCTACCACGGCCAGCGCGGTGGGCGTTTATGGCGCCAGGTCTGGAGCAATCACAAGCTCAAGCCCTTGCCGCCTCGAGAAGTATGGCGGCAAGCACGCGAAGCCCTGGCGCGCGGTTCGGTGGTGCCAGCGGATTGAGTGAAGGGCGAAGCGAGCTACCGTTCGGGTTGGCGAGTGTCCGTTCGGGCTGAGCTTGTCGAAGCCTTTTGTGAGCCCTTCGACAAGCGCAGGGCGAGCGATAGGTTGCCCAGGACAAGCGGGAGGCGTTCAGGGCGAACTGAGAACACGACGCTGTGCGCGCAAACTCCAGGTTGTAGGAGCGCGCCCCTGCGCGCGAAAGTTTTGCGCTTGGGTAATCGTTTTGCTCACCGAGGGCCTTCGCGCGCGGGGGCGCGCTCCTACAGATTCAGATCTTCGCGCGCGGGGGTGCGCTCCTACAGATTCAGATCTTTGCGCGCGGGGGGTGTTCCTGCAGCGCCAAGGCTCAGGGTTTTTTGCTGTCCGTGCCTTTGGCCGCCGAGGCCGACTCCGATCCCGCGGAGGCTGCAGGTGCGGCGGCTGACGCAGGACTGAGGGAGACGGTCTTTGCACATTCGGCCAGCACCTTCACGTCCTTGCCGGCTGCTGCCAGCGCGTTCTGTGTGGCGCAGATGATTTTCTGGTTGCGGTTCCAGTCAATCTGTTCGAGTGTCTTGTTCAGGGCCTGCAGCGCGCCCTGGTCTTGCGGACCTTTGCTCAGCAGTCGCACCACACCCAGGCCCAGCTGTTGCTCGTTGCTCAGACCTTTCTTGCCGCTGTAGAGTTTTTCCAAATCATCAAGAACTTGTCCGCCTGACAGTGCCCCTCGTGCCGCATCCAGCTGTTGCGCCTTGGGGCCCATTTGCTGGATCGATTCAGCCTGTTGCTGCAGCTGTTTTTCGGCGGTGTCGAGCTTGCTCTCCAGTTCACTTTTCTGTTCGGTCAACTCCTTGAGTTGGCCGCCTGTGCTGCTCGATGCCTTGTGTTGTGCCCAGGCGAAATAGCCCGCCACCCCCAGGCCAATGACCAGAATGATTTCAAACAGGATGCGTTTCATGGTGCTTCAGCTTTCCAGAAAAATCAGGCATGGCCTGGCTGGTGGCGCAGATGGAACTGTCGCAGCGCAAGCTCATCCATGGCCCGCTGGTCCTTGAGTTTTTCCAGGGTTCTTTGCCGATGCAAATCCTGCTCGACCAGGCTCTGCATTTTCATCTTTTCCTGCTGGGCTGCCGTCAATTGCAGACGCGTTTGTGCCATGGCCTTTTGGGTGATGGTTTGGTCCTGCATGACTTTGTCGAGCAATGCACTGATTTGCTGCATGAACTGCCGCTGGTGGATGGTGTCCTGCATGCCTTGGGAATGGGTGCCGGGGCTGGTCATGCGCTGGTGGTATTCGGCATAGAGTTGACGCAACCGGCGTTCATTGGCTTGCAGGCCTTCGAGCCGTTGCTGCATGTTGGCCAGCTGTTGTTGTATGCGCTCGCATTGGTCATCGGCCTTGCGGGCCAGAACAGTCCAGCATTGACGGGCTTGCATCGCGCTTCTCCAATCCTCAGGTGTTGAACAGTGCCCGCAGGTTCTGGCGGGTGGTGGTTTCTTTCTCGCAGACATGCATGTCCTGGCGCAGGAAATGCTCCATCTCCTGGCGCAAGCGGATGGCTTCATCGAGCGTCGGGTTGGAGCCGGCTTCGTAGGCACCGACCTGGATCAGGTCCTGGTTTTGTTCATACAGTGACCACAAGCGCCGAAAGCGGTTGGCCATCAGCAGGTCTTCATGCGAGAGGAGTTTCTGCATCACACGCGAGATCGAGCCATTGAGGTCAATCGCCGGGTAATGCGCGGCGTCGGCCAGTTTGCGCGAGAGCATGACCTGGCCATCGAGCGAGGCACGCGCGATGTCCACGATCGGGTCGTTCGCATCGTCGCCCTCGGCCAGCACGGTGTAGATGGCGGTGATGGAGCCAAAGCCGTGACGCCCGACACCGGCCCGTTCGATCAGGTTGGGCAGCAAGGCAAACACGGAGGGTGGGTAGCCTTTGGCGGTAGGCGGTTCGCCAACAGCCAGGCCGATTTCGCGCTGGGCGTGCGCCACCCGCGTCAGGCTGTCGACCAGCATCAGCACGTTTTTACCCTGGTCGCGGAAGTATTCGGCGATCACATGCGTCATGTGCGTGGCCTTGAGCCGCAGCACTGGCGATTCATTGGCAGGTGCAGCGATCAGCACCGATTTGGCCAGCCCTTCGGGCCCCAGGGATTCCTCAATGAAGGCCTGCACCTCGCGGCCACGTTCGCCGATCAGGCCAATGACCACCACATCGGCCTCGGTGAAGCGGGTCATCATGCCCAGCAGCACGCTTTTGCCCACACCTGAGCCTGCCACCAGGCCCAGACGCTGACCACGGCCAATCGTCAGCATGCCGTTGATCGCTTTGACGCCGACATCCAGGATCTCGTGGATGGGACCGCGCTCCATCGGGTTGAGCGGTCTTCCCTGCAGCGCGAGGATGTCGCTGCACTGGGGGGCAGGCTTGCCATCGAGTGCTTGACCGCGCCCGTCCAGAATGCGGCCGAGCAATTGCGGGCCGAGGCAGACCTGGGACGTGTTGTGCACCACCCGCACTTGGGCTCCCGGGGCAATGCCCTGGGGTTCGGTGAAGGGCAGCAGGTAAAGAATGTCGTCGTTGAAGCCAACCACTTCGGCCTCGACCCGTTGGCCGAACTGGCCGATGACTTCGCAGCAGGCGCCCAGCGGTGCCATGAGTCCACGGGTCTCCAGCCGCATGCCGACCAAGCGGACCAGCGTGCCCGAGCGCTGGGGCGGCGGCACTTCCAGTTGCCCCAGCAATTGGCTGACTTCTTCGGTGAAATCCATCATGCGTCCTCGCTCGGGGGCCGCTGGTCTTGCGGCGCAGCCGACTTGGGCGTGGCATCTTCCACGTCCACCGTTCGGCGTGGCCATTGGCGCAGGCTGTCAGACTCGTCCACGGGCACCGCTTGCGAAGGATGCAGCAGGGCGCTTTGCTGCAGCCAGGCATCCGGCTCTTTGAGCAGCTGACGGGCCATGGCCTCGAGCCGGTGTTCAATCAGGTCCTGCACCACGCTTTCATTGATGCGCACGCGCACACTGCCATCGCGCAACTGGGGATCAGCGTGCAACTCGAGGTCTGCACAAGCGTCTTCTCCCAATGCCTTGAGCCGCTGCAAATCGTCAGGAGACAGTTCCACCTGAACTTTTTTGCCGTTCGGGTCCAGCTCGGCCAGGCACTGCCGGACCAGTTGCTCCACCACACGACCGGAGACCTGCAATTCACCGCGTACCCACTGCTCGGCGATGTGCAGTGCCAGCCGTTTGAGCGGTTCGAAAAACCGTTGCGGATCCTGTTGCAGGCTGCGCAACTCGATGCCCAGGTGCCGCAGGACTTCTTTCTCCTTGTGCCGTTCGGCTTCCCATTCTTCCCGCGCCTGTTGCAGGCCTTCGGCAATGCCTTGCTGTCGGGCCTGCTCGCGCATGGCAGCCATTGCACTGTCGGACCAAGTGTTGGGAGGCTCGGCACTGGGCAAACTGTCGACAGAAGGGGCATCGGCTTGCTCGGCAGTCTGTACCGTGTGATCCGGCAGCTCTGGCGGCAATGCGGTGACCGTCTGGGCGTCTGTGGGATCGACAGGGGCGGCCACCCGCCAGGGGCCGAAGCTGCGCGCCGTGGCCTCGTCCCATTGGGTACGCAGAAAGTGCGGCACCTTGCCGCGTGCCGACAGCAGGGGATCGGGGTTCCACTCAGACAAAATCGTCTCCGCTGCCCGCCAGCACCAGCTCGCCGGCTTCGGACAGTTTGCGTGCCAGGCGCATGACCTTCTTCTGGGCTTCTTCCACCTCGGTCAGGCGCAGCGGGCCCTTGGCTTCCATGTCGTCGATGAACATGACGCGCGCACGCGAGGACATGTTGTCGAAGAACTTCTGCTTGACGAAATCGGGCGCACCCTTGAGTGCGATCATCAGCAAGTCCGGCTCCACCGCGCGCATCAGCGTCTGGATGCCGCGGTTGTCCACGCTCACCAGGTTCTCGAACGTGAACATGTTGTCCTGGATGCGCAGGGTCAGGTCTTCGTCGATGTCCGACAGGCCCTTCATGATGGAGCCTTCCAGCTCCACCTTGACGAAGTTCATGATCTTGGCCGCGGCCTTCACCCCGCCAAAGCTGGAGGACTTGGCCGAGGAGTTGCTGGCGAACTGTTTTTTCATGATCGCTTCGAGCTCTTCCATGGCCGAGGGCTGCACGGTTTCGAGCTTGGCAATCCGCTGGATGATCTCGGGACGGCTTTCGGCCGGCAGGTAGTTCAGCACATCGGCGGCCACGTCGTATTCGAGCACCGACAGGATGATCGCCACCACCTGCGGGTGTTCGCTGCGGATCATGTCGGCAATGGAGCGGGCATCCATCCATTTCAGAATTTCCAGCCCCTTGCTGCCCTGGCCGGGCATGATGCGGCTGAGCACCGAGGCCGCCTTGTCATCGCCCAGGGCACGCTTGAGCACTTTTTCCACATAGTCGCCGGTGCCCAGGCCCAGGCTGGTCTGCTTCTTGAGCGTGGCAACGAAATCGTCCAGCACCACGTTGACTGCTTCCTGCGACAGATCGGCCACCGACACCATGGCGGCGCCCAGGGCCTGCACCTCGCGCGGGTTCATGAAACGGATGATTTCGGAGGCCTGCTGTTCGCCCAGCAACAGCATGAGCACGGCAGCGCGCTGGGTGTTGGTGAGTTCATCCAGTTCCTGGCGCAGCTCCTCAGTCATCACGATGTCGGAGAGGGCCAGCGGATCGGTCACGGCGGTGGTTTCTTTGCCGTCCTTGCCCTTGGCATCTTTGCCCTTGGGATCCTTGTCTGCTTCTTTCTGGGTGGCCATGGCGGTTCCTTGGGGTCGTCAGGCGACCTTCATCATGTTCTTGAGCACGTTGGCAACGCGGGCGGAGTCTTCGGCCACCAGCATGCGGATCAGGGCCACCTTGTCGTCGTAGGTGTTGGCCGTGTCGAGCATGTCGATCGAGATGCTCGACTTCTTGGGCTTGAGTTTGGCCTTGATCTCTTCCAGGCTCTCGCCTTCGCCGATCTGGATCATCTTCATGTCTTCTTCCGACAGCTCGCCGTCGGCCAGGGCCTTGGCCTGTTCCTCTTCGCTGGCGGCCAGCTTGTCGCCAATGATGTTGCGCATGACTGGCTTGACCACGATCAGCATGAAGACGATGAAACTGATGGCCAGCAAGGCGCTCTTGAAGCCCATTTGCACCGCGTCCTCAAGGTACCAGGGGATGGTCTCCATTGGACTGGGGGGCTCGAATTTGGCCGGCACCACCGTCACCAGATCGCCGCGCTGCTGGTCGTAGCCGACCACGCCCTGCACCAGCTGCAGCATGCGTTCGAGCTCCTGCTGGGTGTAGGCCACGCTGGTCGGCGCGTTCGGGTTGGGCGTTGCGTCCTTGGCGGGTGGCGGGGCAGGGCGCTCATTGACCACCACCGCCACGCTGACTTTCATGATGCCGCCAGACGCGTTGCGCACATGGCGCACGGTGCGGTCGATCTCGTAATTGCGGGTCGAACGGCTGCTGGTGCGCCCGTTGGACTCGGCACTTTTTTCCTGTGCGGTGGCGGTGTTGGCATTGGCCGTGGCATTGGCCGGCGGTGTGTTCGACAGTGCGCCAGGGATGCCCGCAGCGTCACGCTGGCTGCTGCGGTCTTCCGACATCACCTCCGAGCGGGTGCGAGGGCCCTTGTCCCGGGTGTCGAAATCTTCGGTGGTGCTTTCGATCTGGGTGAAGTCCAGCGACAGGTTCACCTGCGAGCGCACATTGGCTTCGCCCACCATGGGCGAGAGGATCTGCAGGATCCGGTTGCGGTAGACCTCTTCGAGTTGCTGCTTGTGCTGCTCCTGCGCCGCCGTCATCCCCAGCTTGAGTTCACTGGCCGAGTCGGTCAGCAGCTTGCCCACGTTGTCCACGACCGTCACGTGATCGGGTGCCAGATAGGGCACGCTGGAAGAGACCAGGTGCACGATGGCCTGCACCTGCGCTGCAGAGACCACGCGGCCCGGGTAGGGCGAAATCACCACCGAGGCCTTGGGCGGCGTGCGGTCGCGCACGAAGACGCTCTGCTTGGGGGTAGCCAGGTGCACACGTGCGCCCTGCACGCTAGCGATCTGCATGATGCTGCGCGCCAGCTCCTGCTCCATGGCGGCATTGATCTTCACCTGCTCCATCAGCTGGCTGGTGGTCATCGACGATTGGTCTTTCAGTGCGTCCAGTCCCGTCGAGCCGGTCTTGGGCAGGCCTTGCGAGGCAAGCAGGATGCGGGCCTCGTGGTAGCGGTTGCTGGGCACCGTGAGCTGGCCGGTGGCCGGGTCGATCTTCGGTTTGAAGTCGGCGTTTTTCAGGGCTTCGAAAGCCGTCATCTGATCGGCCTCCTGCAAGCCGGGCATCACCGGGCGGTAAGGGGTGGCCTGCATCCAGGCATACACCAGGCCAAAAACCACCAGCACGGCGAGCATCACGATCAGCGGCAGCACCTTGCGGACCGCCGGCTGGGCCAGCACGACCTTCAGGTTTTGTGTGAGTGTCCCAGCGCTCCAGGGCGCCAGGGCTGTGGTGGCGGGCGGTGAGGTGGTGCCCGCATTGGCCGGGGTGGTGGCCAGTGCGTTGGCAGGCACGGCGGCATTGGCGGCGCCTGCAAGGGCAGCGCCGGTGGGCATGGGGGCGGTGGCAGTGGCCATGGCGTGTTCTCTTCAGGCGTCGTCAGACGGGCATGTTCAGGATGTCTTCGTAGGCCTTGAGCACCTTGTTGCGAATCTGCAAGGTGGCTTCAAACGCGATCGAGGACTTTTGCATGCCCAGCACCACATCGGCCAGCGGCAGGTCTTCGCCGCGCTCATAAGCTTCCTGCAGGCGGCGTGACTCGACCTGGGCTTCGTTGACCTGTCCGATGGCGCCGCTGACCATGTCGGCGAATCCGGATTTGGCCACCGCCGGGGCGCCTGCGGCAGATGGGGTGTCTGTGGGCAGCTGTGCGGCCTGGCTCTGGTAGCTGCGCAAGGTCTCCAGCATGGACTGGATGTTGGCGTGCGAAGTGGCGCGTTCGATCATGTGCAGCTCCTTCAGTTGGCGGCGGCCAGGCCAAGGCCGTGCTCACGCAACTGGGCCAGCTTGTAGCGCAGGGTGCGCGGGCTGATGCCCAGCCGTTTGGCGGCCTCGGTTTTGTTAGGGGTGCTGGCCAGCGTGGCCATGATCACCTGGTGCTCATTGAGTCTTGCAGCGCTGTGCAGGTCGGCCGGTGGGCTGAACGCCATGGCAGTGGGCATGACTTGCTCTTCGGAGGGCGCAACAGGCAGTGACGCAGTGGCCTGAGCGGCAGGTTCAGCCCAGTCCGAGGCTGCGGTTGTCGGGCAGGAGTCCATCTCCCGGGCAGGTTGGACTGCCATGGGTGAGGCTTCGAAACCTTCGTCAAACATCAGATGAGCGGGGGTGATGAGCTGATCCGGGCACAGCACCATGGCGCGGCGCATCACGTTTTCCAACTCCCGCACATTGCCTGGCCAGCGGTACTGCAAAAGCTGCATCTGGACCTGTGGGTGCAGCTGCCAAGCCTTGCCCGGCTCGAACTGTGTCAGGCATTGCAGCGCCAGGGGAATGATGTCGCCGCGGCGTTCGCACAGCGGCTGCAGCGTGAGGCGGAAGGTTGCAATCCTGTAATAGAGGTCTTCGCGGAACTCGCGCTCGGCAATCGCTTTGCGCAGGTCCTTGTTGGTGGCGGCCACAAAACGCACATTGAGCGCAATGCTGCTTTGCCCACCCAGTCGGGTCAGCTGCTTTTCCTGCAGCACACGCAACAGCTTGCTTTGCAGGTGCATCGGCATCTCGCCGATCTCGTCCAGGAACAGCGTGCCACCATGCGCTTGCTCGAACACGCCCTTGTGCTCGCGGTGCGCGCCTGTGAAAGCCCCTTTTTCGTGGCCAAACAGCATGTCTTCGATCAGATGCTCGGGAATGGCGGCGCAATTGAGGGCCACAAAAGGCCCCCGCGCACGGGGGGAGGCATCGTGCAGTACGCGAGCCAGTACCTCTTTGCCGGCGCCGGTCGGGCCCACCAGCAGGGCCGTCACATCGGCCTGCGCCACCTTCTGGGCCAGGGCCAGCAGGTGCTGGCTGATCGGGTCCACAAACACCACCTGACGCAGCTTGCGTGCGGGCTGCAGCAGCGGGGCAGGTTGCGCGATTTTGTGTTGCAGATCCAGCCAGGTTTCATGGCGCATGTCGTCTTGCGCCAACACCGACAGTGCACCGGCCTGCGAGGCCTGCACTGCCAGTGCGAGCGCATCGTGCGCCACACGACACACCACCGGCGTGTGCAGTCCGGCCTCCAGCAAGGTTTGCTGAACCGCCTTGAGGCGTTCAATGTCGTGGCTCAAGCGCAGCACCAGCACCGAAGCGTGGGCGGCGTGCTGGACCACGCCATCGAGCGTATCGATGCCGAGAAAGGCCCAGCCGGTTTCATCCAGCACAGACGCGTGGCTGGCGCTCAGCGGTGTTTCGGGGTCCAGCCAGAGGGCCAGAGGGGCAGACATGGATTGCGGCTTCACTTTGCGACCTCGTGATGTGTCGAGCCTTGGTAAGCAACCCCTGTGCCAATGTTTTATTTGATGTTTGAAGGGTATTAAAAAATAAAAAAGAATATTTAGTAACTCAAAACAGTTGCCGTAAATTTGACACGACCGGACCCTTGGGCAGGAAACCCCGACAGGGGCATCCATCGGTGCGCAGCACCTCGATGCAAGGCAGCAGCTTGGACTGAAAACCCATGAGCCGGCAGGCATAAGGCATGGCCGGGATGTGCGTGATGGCGAAATGCCGGCACTGCCAGCAGTTGGGGCCGGATTTGGGTTCGCAAGAGGGGGTTGCGCTCATGGCGCTACGGGGCCTGATCAGTTCTGCAACAGCTTGAGCACGGTCTGCTGGTCCGTATTGGCCTGTGCCAGCACGGCGGTGGCTGCCTGCTGAATGATCTGCGTGCGAGAGAGTTCGCTGGAGGCTTTGGCGTAGTCGGTGTCGAGAATCTGGCTGCGGGACGCGGTGGTGTTCTGCGAGACATTGGTCAGATTGTCAGCCGCGTAAGTCAATCGGTTCATGACGGCGCCCATCTGTGCCCGTTCGCTGTTGATGGCGTCGATGGCATTGTCCAGTCGGTCAATCGCCGTGTTGGCGTTGGCCTGGGACGTGATGTTGGTGTCGTTGAGGCGTGCATTGCCCGAGAACACTGCGGTGACAGGCGGCGTGGTTGCACCCACTGCCAAGGAGCCGCTGGCAATGGTTGTCTTGACGCCAGTGGCCGTGACCGATGCGCCAGCAGCTGTTTTCACATCAAATGTGCTTCCAATGGTACGACCCTGCGCATCGCTGATGTTGATGGTGGTTCCGACGGTGGTCACTGTGACGTTCTCGAACCCCACCGTGTTGTTGATGGTCGTTGACAACTGAGTCGCCAGGTCACCCGCTTCGGAGGTGCTTGTGGTTGCGCCCGCAATGGCAGATGTCAAGCTGACATTGAAAGTGGTGGATCCGATCGACAAGGAAAAATTCTTGGCACCGGTGAGCGCGGCGGCTGACAGGTTCAATTGGGCTTCGCTTTTGACAGCGGGTGTTCCCGTGCCATAGGAAAAGTCCTTGAGCCCGATGTTGATGATCTGATCGGCGTTGGCGCCGACCTGGAACTTGACGTTGCGCACACCCAGACCGACATCTGCGGCCGTGCCGGCCGTTCCAACCTGTGTGTTGTTGAGGATGTTCATCCCGTTCCACTGGGTGTTGGATGCAATGCGGGCGATTTCCTTGGTCAGCTGCTGGTACTCCAGGTCCAGGTAGGCCCGGTCGTCTGTGGTGTTGGTGTCGTTGGCAGACTGCACCGCGAGTTCGCGCATGCGCTGCAGCATGTTGGTCATCTCGATCGTGGCGCCCTCTGTCGTCTGCAAGAGAGAAATGCCGTCGTTCGCGTTGCGGATGGCCTGGTCGAGCCCTTTGATCTGCGCCGTCATGCGGCTGGAAATCGCCAGACCAGCGGCATCGTCCTTGGCGCTGTTGATGCGCTTACCTGTAGACAGCTGCTCCATGGCAGACGAGAGCGCCCGGCTGTTCAGGTTCAGCGCGTTCTGGGAAATCAGCGACTTGATGTTGGTGTTGATGACGGTCATGGCGTGTCCTCTCGCGTGCTCCGGGCGGCAAAACCTTGCCGCCGCTGTGTCAATGGACCGGCACATGGTTTCCACTTGTGCCGATATGCCTGACTACAGCAAGGGCCATGCCAGAAACGAAAAAGCCCGGGACAAGCCCGGGCTCGAGAGGTATCGCCTGAGGTTCAGGCGATCGGCTGACCGATTACTTGAGCAGCGACAGCACCGCCTGGGACTGCTGATTGGCCTGGGCCAGCATGGCGGTCGAGGCTTGCTGGATGATCTGGGTACGGGCCAGTTCGGTGGTGGCTTTGGCGTAGTCGGTGTCCAGAATCTGGCTGCGCGAAGCCGAGGTGTTTTGCGACACATTGGTCAGGTTGTCCGCCGCATAGGTCAGGCGGTTCATCACGGAACCCATGGTGGCGCGTTCCTTGTCGACGGCCTTGAGGGCGTTGTCGACACGTCCGATGGCGGTGTTGGCGTTGGCTTGGGTGGTGATGCTGGTGTCGTTCAGGCGAGCGTCACCAGAAAAGACGGCTGTCGCCGCGGGTGCTGTAGCACCGACGGCCGCGCTACCCGTTGCAATGGATTGCAGTACAGCTGAAGCGGTAACAGATGTGTTGTCGGCTTTCGCTGCAGTGAAAGCACTAATTGCTCGGCCTTGAGCATCTTTGATGCTCAGTGTAGCTCCTACGCGTGTCACGGCCACGTTCTC
>Ga0255219_1000437_pt1 | contig 11607 bp, 10 predicted proteins | sample Miss_Colum_RepA__FD_183037 | JGI IMG/M metagenome (GOLD analysis project Ga0255219, IMG submission 183037) | Freshwater microbial communities from Mississippi River, Louisiana, United States - Miss_Colum_RepA_8d | ecosystem: Environmental > Aquatic > Freshwater > River | place: USA: Louisiana...
ATTTCCTCATTGCGACGACGTATGCCGCGGCCAAAATTGAAGCCCCACTGCTGGGTGTTGGGATCCATCGGCAGAGACTTGAACGGGATCTCGATCTCCGCAATCCAGCCATTCTCGTAAACGCTGGTCTTTACTTCCCAGATGGTGGACCAGTCGGCGTTGAAATCACTGACCGTGGTGTAGAGCGCGTCATGGCGCACGCCGTTGAGGTTCGTTTCGAATCGATAGCCCGTGCGACGGGTATTGAAGGGATCGAGAATGATGACGAGGCGATCATCCGGTCCAAGCCCCTGCCCATGACGCAGAGTCGGGGTCGCAATCAGTTCCGGATTGCTGTCATCCATGCGTGCCGCGATATAGATCGCATCCCGGGTATACAGGATGCGCACCTCGGTTTTCTCGGAGGTTGGGGTCTGGTCACCCGGGCGAATCTGGTGGAAGTCGGTTATTGGCTTTGCCAATGCCCAAACGGCGTCATCCAGCAGACCGTCGACGACAGGTGCAGTTTCAATGCGGACCGCTTCAATCGCTTTGCTCGGCACGCCGGCATTGTTCTGCGCCAGCGCGAGGGTCGACTGCCAGACCAGCAGCGCGGTAATCGAAAACCTGATGAGACCACGGAGAAAATGGTGAAGATATTGTGCATGCATGGAGGAAATTCATGGTGGGTAAAAACGGCATTGCCCGCAAAGACTGCCACGCGCCTTGCCAGCCGAAGCATAGGGATAACAGGGAGAATGTAAAGAAAGCTTTCGCTGCAGAAACCTGGCGCGGACAGGACGGCACGGGGCCGGTGGCCAGTTTACCCTCGCCTCGTTTGTCGACGCTGCTGCAGCCTGCCGGTGGTTGGATCAGCGGGCGCGCGCACGCCCTAGCGCGTATTGCCGGCCTCGATCCACAACTGCGCGGACTCGGCCGTGCAGGGGGTCTGCACCAGTTCACGGTCCGCTACCTTCATCCAGCGGTGCGTGAAGGTCGTGGGTTCGGCGAGATACACGGGATCGGTCACGGTGATGGTGAGTTCCACGCCGAGGCCGCCGTCGGTAAGGCGCAACCGCTCCACGACCTGCTTCTGCTCGCTGGAATCGATGCCGGTGTGGGTACCCCAACGATCGGCACTGAAATTTCGGGTCTCGATGACCAGGTCACCATTCTCGTAGCGGCCAGTGGAGTAGCCCAGCTTGCTGGGTGCGCCCGGTGCCGGCGGGTTGGCACCCAGATGAATGAGTCGCTCACCCTCCATGAGGTCACGGGCGATCACCAGGGTGTTGGCATCGCGGCGGGTCAACTGGTGGGCATAGGGCAGGGTCATCGACTTCGGCACACCGGGATCACCGCAGTTCAGCACAGGGTTCTGGTCCTCGCGAAAACCATCCACCAGCGCCTGTCCCTTGGCCGTGAGTTTCCAGCCCTTCGGCGGGTAATAGGTGGGTTGGTTGGGAGCACGGTTCCAGAGCCCGGTCAGGTCGGTGGAGGGCAGCACCGGCTTCTCGCTCTCGCCATCGTTGCCGACACGGACACCGTTTTTCTCCGCCCAGTTCAGCGAACTGTAGGCGCGTGCCTTGTTCTTGTCGTGCTCGCCCTCCCAGGTGATGGCATCGCCCGGCTTGAAGCTGTCCTTGCTCCAGCCCTGCTCGGCCATGGCGGCCGGATGCAGCATTTCGATGCTGTACTCCACCAACTGCCCCTGCGGGTTCGGTGCCTCCACCTTGAGGAAGACGTGGGGCATGCTCCAGCTGTATTTCTTGACCACACCGCGCAGTACCCGCACATCATTCGGGTCCAGCGTGGCATGCGAGTGATGAGCGAAACCCGGTGTATTGACGAGCAGTACGGTGGCGATGGCAAGTGGCAACAGGCGAAGCGCGTTCATTTTGCAAGTCCTCGGCAGGGGGCGAGACGGAGTTTTATTTCTGCGGAGCCGGCCAGATCATGTTGTCCTTGGCATCCAGCAGGCCCATTTCCCGCAACTTGGCCACGTAGGGTTCGCCGGCACGGGCAGAGGGCGAGCCGTTGAGATTGGCGGCCGGCACGATGTTCATGCTGGTGAAAGTACCCTTGGCGATATCGATCATGTCGGTGAAGCGCATGTTCGACTTCATTGGACCACTGCCCACCTGGATGGCCCGTGGCCAGATGGTGGGCAGACCCCGCAGATTCTGCCAGCCGATGACCTTGATACTGGCACCGGTCACGAAGTCCTCTTTGTTGAAGCCGTGATCGATCTGGATCTGGATGGGATGGCTGTTGACGCGCCACTTCTTGCCGGCCTCGACGTCACCTCCGGTGGTGGTGATCTCGACACCGATGTGCGGATTGCCCCAGTGCACACGACCGATGGTGCCTTCGACGACGATGGTGGCCGAATCGAAGGCGCCGTATTCCGTCTGGGTGTTGTGGTGGGCGAATACCGGGATGCTCAGGCAAAGCCCGGCCCACAGGCCAAGCAGCAAGCGGGTGAGATGTTTCATGGTCGACTCTCTCTGATGTGTGGTGAAAGGAACAGGTTTACCAGGTCAGGCACATGGCGTTGCAGCGCACGGAGGCGTCGGTGCCCTCCCCCTGAATGGCATGCACTTCCCAGTACCCGGTGAACTCATCGATGGCAACGCGGCAGGCCAGCTGATCGGAGGCATCGCTGACGTGCTGGATCTCGATGTCGGTGAGGAAGCAGACGGCTTTGTCGGCGGGGGCCAGCGACTTGATGTCGTCGCCGGGACCGGGACGCGGCAGGCCGTCGGCACCCACACCGGCAAGCCAGGCCTCGATTTCCGGCTTGGCCGTGGTCTTGAGCTGCACCGGCGCGAACGCCGACTGCAGGGCGGGATGCCCAACCAGCGCCGTGGCGAGACCGTCGAGCTCGGCACCGGCTGTGGCCGGCCCCGCGCCGGGCGCAGCCAGTTGCAGGGTAACGAGGCTGGTGACTGCAGCCACGATGGCCGCTAGAGCGAGTTGGCGAAGCATGCGAGAGGTCCCCTTTCAACGTGACTGCTTGGCTGCATGAGACACCGGTGATCCGGTGTTCCTGCTGTTCACTGGCTGTATGGACACCTGCGTCGCTCTTGCAGCGTGCCACGGCCATCTGCGCCGAGCATAGCGTATTTTTTGGCGCTTTTGCCCCGCTGTCTCGGCAAATTCCTGCGTTTTGCGCGATCGATGGTTGGTGGACAGCCGACACATAAATCCAAACCTATGCCAGCAATAGCTGATCACCTAACGCCTGGAAAAACCCCGTGAATTACGCACTCCCGCTGCTTGTCGCCACCGGGCGTGTCGCTTAAGGTGGCGCACGCCTCCGGTCGGCAGCCGGTTCGGTCTGCCGCTGCCGCAGCCGATACATTTCTGCGACGATTTTCTGCCGACTTCTCACTGCGAGTTTGCTTTGCACACCAAATGCCACCGTATTTCCTGTCGCAAGTTTTGCCGTACTTATTGCGCCTGCGACCAAATTCCTCGTACGAACGTTCGCGTCGGCACCCTGCCGAGAGTCGCCGATGTCTGACACCTTGATCGCAGGGCTTGCACGTACACCCATCGGTCGCTTCCAGGGCGCACTCGCCGGCGTGGCTGCCACCCGCCTCGGCGCCACGGCGCTGGCGGCCTGCCTCGGCCGCACAGCACTGCCCGCCACGCGCGTGAAAGAAGTCGTGCTCGGTAACGTGCTCGGTGCCGGTCTCGGCCAGGCACCGGCACGACAGGCGGCACTGGCGGCCGGACTGCCGGCAAGCGTTGCCGCACAGTCCATCGACAAGGTCTGCGGCAGTGGTCTGCAGGCGCTGATCAGTGGCGCGCGCGCCGTGGCGCTGGCGGAGGCCGACTTCGTGCTGGCCGGTGGGCAGGAGAGCATGAGCCAGGCGCCGTTCCTGCTGAAGGACGCCCGAGGCGGCCTGCCGACCGGCGACCGCCCCCTGCTCGACTCGCTGCTGCTGGACGGCCTGTACGATGCCAGCCTCGGTTGCCACATGGGCGTACTCGCCGAGCGCTGCGCCCGCGACTACGGTCTCACCCGCGACCAGCAGGACGATTTCGCCGCCGCAAGTTTCCAGCGCGCCCAGCAAGCGGCACGAACGGGCTGCTTTGCTGCCGAACTCGTACCAGTCGCCACGCCAGCACGCCGCGGTGTGGCTGGCCTCGTCACCGAAGACGAAGGTCCAGCGCGCTTTGCCGCGGAACGCCTGGCGAGTCTGCCGCCAGCGTTCGAGCCCGACGGCAGCATCACTGCCGCCAACGCCTCCCAACTCAGCGATGGCGCAGCCGCCCTCTTGCTCGGCCACCCCGCGGCCGTCACGGCCGCCGGCCTCCGTCCGTTGGCCCGTCTCGTGTCCTGGGGCTCCCATGCCGGAGACCCTGCCCAGTTCAGCGTGGCCCCCGTGGCGGCGATCCGCGAGGCACTGGCCAGCGCCGGTTGGCGCAGCGACAGCGTGGATCTCTGGGAAATCAACGAAGCCTTCGCGGTGGTCCCGCTGGTGGCCATGCGGGAGCTCTCGCTCACTCACGCCAAGGTCAATGTCTGGGGCGGCGCGATTGCACTCGGCCACCCGCTCGGTGCCAGTGGTGCCCGCATCGTGGTCACCCTGGTGGCAGCCCTGCAGCGGCTCGACCTGCGTCGAGGTGTAGCGGCGATCTGTATCGGTGGCGGCGAAGCGCTGGCCTTGTGCGTGGAGCGCTGCGACTGATGCGTGCTGGTGACGACAGTGCGGCCTGGTGGCCTGGCACCGACGAGCAGTTGCATAGCAATCTGGCGGTCATGCTGCAGGAACTCGGGCTGCCCAGCTACGACGCGCTCTACCGCTGGTCGGTCGACGAACCGGAGCAGTTCTGGGGCTACATGCTCGACCGGCTGCGCATCCGTTTTCAGCGGGCGCCTCGGCAACTGCTGGCAGCCGCCGAGGATCCCGTGCGCGCCCGCTGGCTGCCGGATGCCCTCCTCAATATCGCGGAGTCCTGCTTTCTGGCACCGCCGGACCGGCCGGCACTCCTGCACGACAGCGAGGACGGGCAGCAGACGCAGTGGAGCTACGGCGACCTCGAGCGTATGAGCCGACGCGTCGCGCACGGTCTGCAGCGACTCGGTGTCGGCGCCGGTTCGCCAGTAGGCTTGGTGATGGCAATGACACCAGAGGCCGTGGCGGCCTGGCTGGGCGTGGTGCTGACTGGTGCCGTGGTGGTTTCGCTACCGGACAGTCTGGCAGCCAGTGAAATGGCCGCGCGTCTCGCGCTGGTGCCCTGCGCGCTGGTGCTGACGCAGGATGTCGTCCTGCGCGCCAACCAGCGGCATGCCCTGTACAGCAAACTGTGCGCTGCGGCAGCGCCGCGCTGCGTGGTGGTACGCCGCGACTCGCCGGCTGCAGCGGTCGCACTGCGCGCCGGCGATGTCGCGTGGGAGGACTTCCTGCCTATGGAAGGTGCGCCGACTGCCTGTGCACTACCAGCCTCGGCAGCGCTCAACATCCTGTTCTCCTCCGGAACCACCGCGGCGCCCAAAGCCATCCCGTGGACGCAGGCGACACCGCTGAAGTGCGCCATGGACGGACACTGCCATCACGATATCCGACCCGGCGACGTGGTGGCCTGGCCCACGAGTCCGGGCTGGATGATGGGGCCCTGGCTGATCTGTGCCACCTTGATCAATGGGGCCACGCTGGCGCTGTTCGAAGGCACACCCTCCGGTCGAGCTTTCACGACCTTCGTGCAGCAGCGCCGCGTGACGCTGCTCGGTCTGGTACCGAGCCTCGTGAAGGCCTGGCGCAGCAGCGGCTGCGTGGACGGGCTCGACTGGCAAGCGATTCGCCGTTTTTCCTCCACGGGCGAATGCTCCAATGCGGCCGACATGCGCTGGCTCATGGACTGCGCTGGCGGCAGGCCCGTGATCGAGTATTGCGGTGGCACGGAAATAGGCGGGGCCTATCTCACGCAGACCCTGCTGCAGCCGGCCTATCCGTCGTTGTTTTCCACGCCTGCACTCGGGCTACGCTGCGAGATTCGCGACACGGACGGCCAGCCCGCCGCCAGTGGCGAACTGTTCCTTGCCGGCACGTCCATCGGCCTCTCGACCGATCTGCTCGGACGTAACCACCATGCCGAGTACTACGCCGGCACGCCGAACGGCAGCGACGGCCAGCCGCTGCGCCGACATGGCGATGAGGTGGAGCGCTTGCCGAACGGCTACTACCGGGCGCTCGGTCGCGCCGACGACACCATGAACCTCGGTGGTATCAAGGTAGCGGCGGCGGAAATCGAGCGTGTCCTGCTGTTGGAACCGGGCCTGCTGGATTGCGCGGCGGTGGCGCTGGCGCCCGCGGGCGGAGGACCGTCGCAGCTGGTGATTTTTGCTGTGATGGATGCCGCAGCGATGGCTAGCCCCACGCTACAGCAGCGACTGCAGCAGCGTTTGTCGACCAGCTTGAACCCGCTGTTCCGCATCGCCGAACTGCGACTGGTGGCGGCACTGCCGCGCACGGCATCCAACAAGATCCTCAGACGCCAGCTGCGCAGCGAATTGCAGCAGAGCGCCGAGGCCGTTCCGTCTTCCCCTCATCCCGACCGGTGACCCTGCCATGAAGCTCGCCACTTTCCAGTACCAACAGCGCACGCTGACCGGCGTCGCGCTGGACGACAGCCACTTGCTGCCGCTCGACAGCCTGCCCTGCGCTGGCAGCCTGCAGAGCCTGATCGACGCTGGCCCGGCAGGGCTCGCGGCCGTGCAGGCCTTGTTGGTGGCACCGCCCGCGGCCGTGCAGCCAATCCCCGTCACGGAGGTGACCTGGCTGCCGCCGCTGCCGGCTCCCGGCAAGATCTGCGGCGTCGCGATGAACAACTCTGCCAGCAATGCGCGCAAGATCAGCGCGCCGGAGCACCCCGCGTTCTTTCTGAAGCCCCCCTCTTCGCTGGTGGCGCACGGGCAGGCCGTCGTGATTCGCGAGTACTACGGCAGCGTGCACCCGGAGCCGGAGCTCGCCTGCGTGATCGGACGGACCGCACGCGAAGTGGCTCCGGAACGGGCGCTCGAGCACGTGTTTGGCTACAGCATCTTCGACGACATCACCGGCAATGGCATGCGGGCCGAGGATTGCTTCCACTACTACGCGCTCTACGCGCGACCCGACGATCCCTCCGGCCTGCAGCGCGTGGAGCAGCACCTGTCGTATGCCGCGCGCTACAAGGGCAGCGATACCTTTAGCGTCATGGGCCCGTGGCTGGTCACGGCGGCAGACGTGCCCGATCCTGACAACCTCGACGTAGTGTGCCGAGTAGGTGGTGAACTGGTCGCCGAGGACAGCACGCGCTATTACAATTTCAAGGTCGCCGAGGTGCTCAGCTTCATCAGCCACTTCCTCACGCTGCACCCCGGTGACGTGATCGCGCTGGGGACGGCCTTCAAACCCTCCGCTACCCGCAAGTCGATCCACCACGCCAACCTGCAGACCGTGGCAGGGCCGATCGAGATCGACATCAGCGGCCTGGGCCGGCAGGTATCACCGGTGGAACGACGCAAAGGAGCACTGGGCCGATGGCGACTGACGCGCAACGCCTGAGCGAGCTGGAAACCCGGCTGGCGCTGGAGGCGCTCAACACTGACTTCTGTCATTTCCTCGATCACGGCGACATCGAGGCGCTGGTGGATCTGTTCACGGAGGATGCCATCTACACGCACGGGACGCGCCGCTCGGTGGGGCGCGCCGAGATCCGGGACCTGTTCAGCCGCCGCAGCGCGGCCGGCCCGCGCACGGCGCGCCACCTCTATTCCTGTCTGCGGCTGCGCTGGCAGCCGGACGGCAGCGGCAGTGGCAGCAGCGTGTGCCTGACGTTCGCCTGCGATGGCGCCGCACCGATCGTGCCGGCCGAGCCGCACCTCGTGGCCGACTTCGTCGACGAGTATAGCCGCGGCACCGACGGTCGCTGGCGCATCAGTCGCCGGCACATCGAGCGTATCTTTCTGGCGGAGGGCAACCGCGGCCCGGTGGGTCTGCTGCAGGGCGGGACGGCGTCGTGAGCGCTGAACTGCCGATGCTGGTGGCGGTGGCACCAAACGGGGCGCGCCGCCAGCGTACTGACCACCCGGCGCTGCCGCTGACACCGCGCGAACTGGCGCAAGCGGCCCGCGCCTGCCTCGACGCCGGGGCCTGCCTGCTGCACTTGCACGTGCGCGACGCGCATGCACGACACAGTCTGGCGCCCGAAGACTACCGGCCCGCACTGGCTGCTATCCGCGCTGAAGTCGGAGACGCGTTGCTGATTCAGGTGACCTCCGAAGCGGCCCGTGTCTACCAACGCGACCAGCAACTGCAGTCACTGCTGGCCCTGCAGCCAGAGTCAGCCTCGCTGGCGCTGCGCGAACTGCTGGCCAGCGAGGAAGACGTGGAGGTGTCAGCGCCGGTGCTGGCGCAGCTCGCGGCGGGCGGCACCTTGCTGCAGTACATCCTCTACAGTCCGGCCGAACTGCAGCGGTTCAACCAGTTGCTGGCCGACGGTGTGCTGCCGGCAGGCCCGCAGTTCCTGCTGTTCGTGCTGGGAAGCTTCGACCAGCCCGCCGCCGACAGCCGTGGGCTCGGCGCGTTTCTCGATCATCTCGGTGCCGAGCAGCAGTGGATGTGCTGCGCCTTCGGTCAGGCCGAGAGCAGCATCATGGGCGCAGTCGCCCGCGCCGGCGGCCACGCGCGGGTCGGCTTCGAAAACAATTTGCTGGGGCCGGACGGCCTGCCGGTGGCGGACAACGCCGCACTGGTGCGCCTGGCGGTCGAGCAAGCGCGGGCAGCCGGACGCAGGCCGGCCACGGCTGCCGAGGCGCGACAACTGCTGCGGGGCGGGATCACCGGGCTTGCGCGTGCTCGAGCAACCAGCCCAGCACCGTATCCTCCAGCGCCGGCTCGTCGACCGGAAAACCCATGATGTGGGCATAGAGCGCCGACACCTTGGCATCGTCGAGCACCTCGGCGCTGTAGTGCGGCATCATCACACTGGGCTGTTGGGGCTGCTGCTCGGCACGCAGCCGCAGGTAGGCCCGAAACACGTCCTCGCTGACGAGGAAGGGCGTCCTGCCCGCCAGCAGCACAGGCGGTTTGGGAAACAGGTTGTTGGCCTGCTCGACATGCGTCCCCTTGCCCTGATGGCCGTGGCAGCCGTAGCAACCGTGCTCGAGATAGAGGCTGGCGCCGGGGGTCTGCGCCAGCAGTGAGGGTGCGGGCAGCCAGGCGGCGAGTAAGGCAAGGCCCAGTACTGCGGGCAGGGGGCGACGGACAAACCCCGACCTTGCTGGGGGCAAACGACGCGTCATGATCTGCATGCGGTAGTCCTCAACGCGGCTGGGTCAGCACATCGACCAGGAAGGGTCGACCGGACTTGACCACCTCGATGCCACGCCGGTAAGCGGCAGCCAGCTCGGCCGGGTCGGCCACAGGACCGATGCCCTCGACGCCGTAGCCCTCGGCAATCGCGCGGTAGTTCACAAAGGGATCCCGCAGCGTGGTGCCGATGTGGGCGCGGTCGGTGCCACGACCACGCGCGCCAGTCAGGTATTGCACGAACATCAGCTCCTGGTGCCAGGCGCGGTTGTTGTGCATCACGATCAGCAGTGGCAAGCGGTGATGCGCAGCGGTCCACAGGGCACCGGGCATGAAGTTGAAATCGCCGTCGCCCTGGAAATCCACCACGATACGGCCGTGGTCACGGGCTGCCAGAGCCGCACCCACCGAGGCCCCCAGACTGTAGCCGATACCGGCCGCACCGCTGCTGCCGAGGCAAGAGTAGGGTTTGTCGTGCGGCCACAGGTCGGCGTGGTGACCACCGGAAAAATTGGTCTGCGAGCCGATGCACCAGTCTTCGTCGGCGATGAAGGGCCAGAGCTCTGCATACAGTCTGGCCGTACTCACCGGGCTCGCCTCCCATCCGCGGAGGCGGCGCTGCAGTTGGGCACGCAGCGTCGTCAGTCTGACTTCCCGATTACGGGTGCCGTGGGCTTCGCTGCGCTGGCGAATGCTGCTGGCACGAGCGGCGGTGCTGCCTGCGGCCAGCACAGCCTCGATGATCAGCGCCAGCGAGGCCTCGGCATCGGCACTGCGGCGCTCTGCCGCTCCCAGCGCCGCCGGCCTGCCACGCACGATGGAAAAACCCACGCCGGCTTCGTCGCGGCCAGCAAGCGAACCCAGCTCCGGGCCCGCAATGGAGAAGTGAGGCGAAGGCAGTTCGAGTCCGAGGACGAAGTCATAGTCGGTGCTCGCGCCGGGACCACAGAGCGGATGCGACTGCGGAAAGCTCATCGGTCCCTGATTGGCTCGCGTGCCCACACAGGCGCCGGTCAGTTCTGCCAGACGCACGGCGCGCTCCACACCCGCCGGTGTGCGCAGGCGCCCTACATCGAGACGGGGGTTGCTGGCGCCGAGCAGCCGGCTGGCGATCAGCTCGGCATCAGCGGTGGAGATCAGCGGGAACTGCGGCGGGCGCAGGGACGGCAGCGCAACGCCTTCTGCCGAGGCCTTTTGCAGGTGGGAGTCCACCACCACGAGCGTGGGCGCGCACGGCGGCGTCACCGCCTGGATCCAGGCCTCCTGGATGGCATCCAAGGCCTCGGGCAAGGTGCGGGGCGCCGCGTCCCACTTGGTGTAGGGCCGTACCAGCGCCGCAAGATCGTCGGCAATGTGCGCTTGGATGAAGCCGTCGTCGCTGCCGATCAACAGCACGATCGGGGTCTTGTCGACAAACGCCTGGTAGATTGCCATCGCAGCATTCTGCAGGCCCACCGTGGCATGCAGCATTACCACCATGGGTTTACCGGTGGCCTTGCCGTAGCCGTGCGCCATATCCACCGCCGAGCCTTCGTGCAGGGCGGTGATGAGCTCGGGATTGCGATTGGGCTGGGCCGGGTGGTTGATGATGGATTCGTGCAGCCCTTCGAAACTGGACGAAGGATTGGCCACCACGAACTCCACGCCGAGGTCCCGCAGCAACTCGACCATGAGGTCGGAGCCGGGACGACGGGTGATGCCGCTGACTACTGGCGGCTCGACGACTTCGGTGTCACGCGCCAGCTGTGCTGCGCTGGGCGGCTGCGCCGAGGCCGAGGCGGCGGCTGCCGGCTGGGCGCTGGCCGGAGATGCCATTCCGCCCAACACGGCCGCAGTGCCCGCCAACCCGGTGCCTCCGAGGAAGCCACGTCGTGTGAGAGTGCTCTTGTCGCTGTCTTCCATCATGAGGCCCCGGACGGCATCAGAAGCCGAAGTTCATCTCCACACTGGCCCCGATGACGCGACCATCGCGAGGGAACATGCCGCTGCCGAAGTTGGCGACCTGGAACATGGTCGGGAACTGGTCGAACACGTTGTTGGCAAACACGCTCACGCGCAGGTCTTCGTTGTACTGCCACAGCCAGTTGAGGTCGTAGTAGACGAAATCATCCTCGGGCAGACCGCTCAGGAAGTTGTCGAGCTTGCTGAGGTAGCGCGGCGTGAGGATCACCGTGTGCTCGTTCATGGTCCAGCGGATCGGCATGTTCACGCGATATTCCTGGTAGCCTCCACCGAAGGTCGGACGGAAGCCCACGAAATCGATGGCGGGCAGCGTCGGGGATGCCTGCTCCTTCCACTCCAGCAGGATCGCGGCGTTAGGGCTGAT
>Ga0255219_1000440_pt1 | contig 11588 bp, 14 predicted proteins | sample Miss_Colum_RepA__FD_183037 | JGI IMG/M metagenome (GOLD analysis project Ga0255219, IMG submission 183037) | Freshwater microbial communities from Mississippi River, Louisiana, United States - Miss_Colum_RepA_8d | ecosystem: Environmental > Aquatic > Freshwater > River | place: USA: Louisiana...
GATTACAACAAGAACTGGCATTAAAGAAAGACACATCGTATCTGCACATCAATATACAAGTGATTTGGCAGTAGAAGCTTCTAAACTCGCAATCAGTGCTGCAAGTATTGAAGCAAATAAAATTGATCTTATCATCGTAGCAACCACTACGCCTGATAAAACATTTCCGAGTACAGCCTGTATTGTTCAAACAAAACTTGGCTTATCGTTGTGCCCAGCATTTGATATTCAAGCAGTATGTAGCGGTTTTGTTTATGCGCTTTCAGTTGCAGATAATTTTATTAAAACAGGCGCTGCAAAATGTGTGCTAGTCATTGGCGCTGATACTATGTCACGCATTACAGATTATTCTGATCGAAGTAACGCTATTCTTTGGGGTGATGGAGGGGGTGCTATTATTCTTGAATCATCAGATCAACCAGGAATTTTGTCTACCCATATTCATGCAGATGGTGCATATGAAAAACTACTTCATGTACCAAGCGGCGTATCTCATCAGAAAGGAAAAGCTACAATTGAAATGCAAGGGAATCAAGTATTTAAAATCGCTGTGAATACATTAGATTCTATTGTTGATGAAACCCTTGAAATGAATCAATTAGAAAAATCAGATATTGACTGGCTTGTCCCTCATCAAGCCAATATTCGAATTTTAGAAGCAACCGCAAAAAAATTAAATATGAGCATGGATCGTGTCATTGTGACTATCGATAGACATGGTAATACCTCCGCTGCATCAATTCCTTTGGCGCTAGATACCGCTATTCGAGAACATAAAATCAAAAGAGGTGAAATACTTTTGATGGAAGCTTTTGGTGGTGGATTCACCTGGGGATCAGCTTTAATTAAATTCTAAAAATCATATAGTTAATAAATAAATATAAAGTAAATTATGAATAAATTCTCCTTTATTTTTCCTGGTCAAGGCTCTCAATCAGTCGGCATGATGGCAGATTTTAATGATCATCCTTTGATTCGCTCTGTTTTCAATGAAGCTTCTGAGGTTCTCAATATTGATTTTTGGAAAATGGCTACTGAGCCTAATGAAGAAATTAATCAAACAATTCATACCCAACCTATACTTCTTGCAGCAGGTGTTGCAACATGGCGTCTCTGGCTGTCTAGAACAGACAAACTTCCTGCGTATTTTGCGGGACATAGCCTCGGTGAATATTCAGCGCTCGTTGCATCTGAAGCAATTGAATTCAAAGACGCTTTAAAGCTTGTTAAATATAGAGCAGAAGTCATGCAAAAAGCCGTTCCTGATGGGGTAGGTGCTATGGCTGCAATTCTTGGGATGAGTGACGATGAAGTCATAAATACATGTAAAGAAGCTCAAGAAAATGATGTAGTTGAGGCAGTAAATTTTAATTCGCCAGGGCAAGTGGTCATCGCAGGTAATCTATTAGCAGTTGAACGAGCTATTGAAGTTGCAAAAGCAAAAGGTGCTAAGCGAGCTATTCTTCTTCCTGTTAGTGTTCCTTCGCACTGTTCTCTTATGCAAAAAGCATCTAGCGAATTAAGGGAGTATTTAAATAAGATTACAATTAAAAAACCTAGTATTACCGTTATTCATAATGTAGATGTAATGGGGCATGATGATGAAAATGAAATTAAGGACGCCCTCTCAAAACAACTCTGTCATCCGGTAAGATGGGTTGAAACTATCGAAAAGATTGCATTAAATAAAATTGGCCTTTTTGCTGAATGCGGACCAGGCAAAGTGCTTACAGGACTTAATAAGCGCATCTCAGCTGAATTAAAATGTATTGCCCTTGTGAATGAAGGTGCTCTAGATGAATTTAAAACATTTATACAATAAAACTATTTAGGGAAAATTATGTTTATTAATCTCGAAAATCAAGTTGCTCTTGTCACAGGCGCTAGTCGTGGTATCGGACAATCAATTGCTTTAAGCTTAGGCAAACAAAAAGCTTTTGTGATTGGAACTGCAACGACAGAAGACGGCGCACAAAAAATTTCAACTTTTCTCAAAGAACAGAATATTGCAGGCAAAGGGATTAAATTAGACGTTAATGATAATGAAGCTATTCTTCAAACAGTAGATGCCACTATTAAAGAACATGGTGACATTTCAATACTCGTTAATAACGCTGGTATAACAAAAGATATGTTGCTTATGCGTATGAAAGAAGAGGAGTGGGATGATGTCATCTCAACTAATTTAAAATCTATTTTTCGTATGAGTCAGGCGCTCATTCGAAGTATGATGAAAAGTCGCTACGGTAGGATTATTAATATCACTTCTGTAGTAGGCCATATGGGCAATGCAGGCCAAACAAATTATGCCGCCGCTAAAGCCGGCGTTACAGGATTCACAAAATCATTAGCGAAAGAAATCGGTAGTCGAGGTATCACAGTGAATTGTGTAGCGCCCGGATTTATTGATACTGATATGACCAAAGGGTTATCAGAAGAACATAAAAAACAACTTCTAGATCATGTTCCATTAGGCCGCTTAGGAAGTCCTGAGGATATTGGTGCTGCTGTATGCTTTTTAGCTTCAAAAGAAGCGTCTTATATCACAGGCGAGACTCTTCATGTCAATGGTGGAATGTTAATGATTTAAGTTATTTTTTTAACTTTATTACAAAATTCTTAACAAGATTTGTTAAAATAACGTATGGCTTCAATGCCATTTCTTAAATAAAAGGGGTATTTTAGATGTCTGACATCGAACAACGTGTTAAAAAAATTGTTGCAGAACAACTCGGCACTAAAGAAGCTGATGTAAAAAATACATCATCATTTGTAGATGATTTAGGCGCTGATTCACTTGATACAGTTGAGCTCGTAATGGCATTGGAAGAAGAGTTTGATTGTGAAATTCCTGACGAAGAAGCTGAAAAGATTACTACAGTTCAGCAAGCTGTTGATTATATCAACAAAAATTTAAAATAATTCAAATTTTGCCTAACCTTTTCTAAGTATTGAAAGGGTTGTGTTTAATTCATGTCGAAGAGAAGAGTTGTAGTCACCGGTTTAGGTTTGATTACTCCTGTAGGTATAGGGGTAAAAGAATCTTGGGCCAATATCATTAACGGCCAATCTGGCATAGGTAAAATTACCAAATTTGACTGTTCAACCTTTCCCTCTCAAATCGCAGGTCAAGTCAAAAATTTCGACCCACTTGCTTACATTCCCCCTAAAGATGCACGCCGTATGGATACTTTTATTCAATTCGGTATTGCAGCAGGTATTGAAGCATTTAAAGATTCTGGTATTGAAGTTAATGATAATAATAGCGAGCGCATTGGTGTATCTGTTGGTTCAGGCATTGGCGGAATTAATTTAATTGAATCTACAAGCGATGTGTTTGATGAGGGTGGCATTCGTAAAGTGTCGCCATTTTTTATTCCAGGGACAATTATCAATATGATATCTGGCAATCTTTCTATTATGCTTAATTTGAAAGGCCCTAATGTTTCAATTGTCACTGCATGTACAACAGGCACTCATTCAATTGGTGATGCGGCGCGAATGATTGAATATGGCGATGCTGACGTAATGTTAGCGGGAGGGTCAGAAGCCGCTATTACTGAATTATCAGTAGCTGGATTTTCTGCAGCAAAAGCACTTTCATCACGTAATGATGATCCAGAAACGGCAAGCCGTCCTTGGGATAAAGACCGCGATGGTTTTGTTATTGGTGAAGGCGCTGGCGTTATGGTACTTGAGGAATACGAACATGCAAAACGAAGAGGCGCCAAAATTTATGCAGAGCTTTCAGGTTATGGCATGAGTGCAGATGCATATCATATTACCGCTCCCAACATGGATGGGCCGAGACGTTCTATTGTCAATGCATTAAAAAATGCAAATGTTAATATAGATAATGTACAGTATATTAATGCGCATGGTACATCAACACCTCTTGGTGACCTTAATGAAACTAATGCCATTAAAGCTTCATTCGGAGACTTCGCTAAAAAACTCGTTGTGAATTCTACAAAATCAATGACAGGACATTTATTAGGTGGGGCAGGCGGCATCGAATCTGTTTTTACAGTATTGGCTATTCATAATCAAATTTCTCCACCAACAATTAATATTTTTAACCAAGACCCCGAATGCGACCTTGATTATTGTGCCAATGAAGCAAGATCTATGAAAATTGATGTTGCACTCAAAAATAACTTCGGTTTTGGCGGCACCAACGGAAGTATTGTATTTAAAAAAATATAGGTTCCTGCAAATGGGTTTAATCTAAAATGAACTCATTAATTACTTCATAATTGGCTGTATAACTTGTCAAAACAATTCCTCATTAATGGCACATTCCAGAAGATCAGTCCTTTTGATCGCGCATTTCAATACGGGGACGGAATCTTTAGAACCTTTGTTGTAGAAAATAAAAAAGTGCTTCATTGGAAACATCACTACAAAAAAATAGTAGAAGACTGTCTTGCAGTAAAAATTACCCCTCCAAAAGAAAAAGATTTGCTAACTGATATTGATGCTTTATTTAAATCTAAGAAAAAGTCAGTGGGAAAATTTATTATTTCTAGAGGTAATAGTGAGCGAGGCTATAAATTTAGTGAGGATATTATGCATAATCGTTTTTTAATTAAAACTAAAATGCCAATTTATCCCAAAGAATATTTTAAACTTGGTGTAAATCTATACGTATGCAAGCATAGGCTTAATCCTTCTATTCTTTCAGGCGTTAAGCATCTAAATCGATTAGAAAATGTTATGGCGAGACAAGAGTGGAAGGGTGACTATTATGCGGATGGTATTCTTCTTGATCAGAATGGATATGTGATCGAATGCATCTCCAGCAATATCTTTATGCGCATAGGAAAAACTATTTACACACCAAAGATAAGCCAAGTAGGTATTAAGGGAGTTACAAGGGGATTGATTATTAAAATCTCTATGAAATTAGGTTTTAAAATTAAAGAGACGACATTTAAGTTAAATAAACTTTTAGAGAGTGATGAGGTCTTTATAACAAACAGTTTATTTGGTGTTTTACAAGTGAAAGAAATTAAAAATAAACTTTGGCAGCATCAAGAATTAGCTTCACTATTTAACCAGTCACTCGAGAATTTTAATACATGAAAAAATGGCTTATTCGGTTAATAATTCTTTTTATTCCCATCCTAATTTGGATCATTCATTTTCTAATAACACCACTTCGCATCAATAAATCAGATTTGTCTATAGAAATCGAGGCTGGTAGCAGTCTAAAAAAAATTGCTTTTCAGCTCGTTGATGAAAAAATTCTTAATGAACCTTGGAGATTCATTATCCTTACCAAAGCTTTGGGACAGTCTAGAAAACTTAGGCCTGGCAACTATAATCTTAATCCAAATATTACGCCTTACCAATTATTGAAATCTTTTGTCGATGGACGCGCTACTGAAGGTTCAATTACTTTTATAGAAGGACAAGACCTTCTTTCAATGTTAGAAAAAATAAAAGCAAACGATAGCATTAAAAAAACAATGAAACCATACGATACAAAAGCTATTGCTATAGCAGTTGGAATTCCATATGAGTCAGCTGAAGGGCAATTCTTTCCTGACACTTATTATTTCAGTAGAAATACTACCGACATCGAAATTCTAAAAAGAGCTTATAAGGCGATGCAAAAAAAATTAAATTATGAATGGGCTCATCGATCAGAAGAGGTCCCTTACAAAAATAGCTATGAAGCTCTCATAATGGCTTCTATTATTGAAAAAGAAACAGGCAAGTCAATAGAAGCAAATCTTATCTCTGGAGTATTTTTACATCGTTTAAGCATTAATATGAAATTACAGAGCGATCCTACAGTAATATATGGACTTGGTAAAAAATTTACTGGAGATATTACAAAAAAGGATTTGATTACGGACACACCTTACAATACATATACAAGAGAGGGATTGCCTCCAAGCCCTATAACAATGCCAGGGTTAATCTCTATTCGAGCTGCTCTTCACCCCACAAAAACAGATGCTCTGTATTTTGTGGGCAAAGGAGATGGTACACATTACTTTTCTGCCAATTTAAATGATCATAATAATGCTGTCAGAAAGTATCAAATTAAATGATAAACAAAGGTAAATTTATTACATTTGAAGGCGTTGATGGTGCAGGGAAAAGTACGCATATTGACGAAGTTATATCTTTTCTCGAATCACAAAAAATTGACGTTATAAGGACAAGAGAGCCCGGAGGAACAAAACTTGGAGAAAAATTAAGAGAATTGCTTCTTCATGATGAGATGGATCCTGAAACAGAAACACTTCTTATGTTTGCAGCTAGAAAGCAACATATCGCGGAAATTATCAAGCCAACCCTTGATAAGGGTGTATTTGTAGTATCTGATCGTTTTACTGATGCTACCTACGCTTATCAATATGGTGGTAAACAAGTATCTTATTCCAAAATTGAAGCTCTTGAATCATGGGTGCATCCAGAACTCAAGGCTGATCTTACTTTGTTATTTGATTTGCCTGTTGAAATAAGTATTGAGCGTTTAAAGAAAAATAGATCTCCCGATAAATTTGAAAAAGAAGATGAATCTTTTTTTAATCGCCTAAGAAATGTATACCTGGACCTCGCGAGACAAAATCCTAATCGTTATAAGATTATTAATGCAAATCAAGCTATTGAATCTGTAACTCAAGATGTCATTAAAGCAATTAAAACTATTTTATGATGGACTCTATTTACCCTTGGTTTAAAGATGCATGGATTGCTATTCATGAAAATGAAAAGCTTCCTCACGCTTTGATTCTAAAAGGCAAAGAAGGCATTGGAAAATATGATTTTGCAATTAAATTTACAAAATCATATTTATGTCAAAACCCTCTTGCTAATCATTTTCCTTGCGAAGTATGTTCAAGTTGCGAGTGGTTTCCTGAGTCACATCCTGATTTCAAACACATCACACCTATTGAAAGTGAGGATGATGAATCATCAAAAAGAAAAACTATTCGTAAAAAGAATATTGTAATTGATCAAATTCGACAGCTCTCAGAATATCTAGAACTTTCAGCTCATCAAGTAAGCGGTAAACGTGTTGTTTTGATTGAGCCAGCAGACTCTCTTAATCAGGCAGCATCTAATGCGCTGCTTAAAATTTTAGAGGAGCCGCCAGAAAATACTCTATTCATTCTTTTATCAAGCCAAATACAAAAACTAATTGCTACTATCCGAAGTCGTTGCCAATTATTAGACCTTCGAGGCCCCACATTAGATGAGGCCAAATTTTTTTTGATTGATCAAAATATAGCATATGAGGAAAGTTTGCTCTCATTTACTGGTGGCTCACCATTAAGTGCCATCAAAGAATTAGAAAATAAATCGGAGCGCGAAGTTGTTACCCAATTATTGTCTCAAGGCCATAATATCGATATCACTAAAGTTAATTATGCAATTCTGACTCAAGGGCTTGATTGGACATTAAATATGATTCAAAAATGGGCTTTTGATTTATTGCTAAGCTTTCATACGCAACAGAGTTATTATTTTACAAATGAAGAGAAGCGCATTCACTCTCAAGCAAAACAAATTAATCTTAATGCCTTACTTTTATTCACAAACGAATTAAATGAATTAAAAAAAATTGCATCACACCCAGTTAATCAGGAACTTCAACTGCAAAATATTTTTATTAAATACAAACAAATTTTTGAACCATCATGACAAGCTTTGTAGATTCTCATTGCCATATTAATTTTCCAGAGCTATATGAAAATATAGATTCTATTCTTTTCAAGATGGCATCTAATAAAGTTACTCATGCTTTATGTGTGAGTGTTACTTTAGACAAATTACCCGACATTTTTAAAATTGCTAATACATATCCACATATTTTTGCATCTGTTGGAGTTCATCCGGATTACGAAGACATTGAAGAACCCTCTCTGGAGGAGTTATGTAGCTTTGCTAAAGAAAAAAAGGTTGTAGCTATTGGCGAAACTGGACTAGATTATTTTAGAGTGCAAGGGGATCTTTCATGGCAAAGGGATCGTTTTAGAAGACATATTAAAGCTGCTATTCAATCAAATTTACCTCTTATTATTCATACAAGAAATGCAGCAGAGGATACTTTAAAAATTATGCGAGAGGAGGGCGCTAATCATGTGGGTGGTGTAATGCACTGCTTTACAGAATCCCTTGATGTAGCTCTCGAAGCTATTAAACTTAATTTTTATATTTCATTTTCGGGCATTGTAACATTTAAAAATGCAACAGAACTTAAAGAAGTTGTGAAAGCTATTCCACTTGATCGGATTCTTATTGAGACTGATTCCCCATACCTGGCTCCTGTACCTTATCGAGGTAAAATAAATGATCCATCCAATGTGATTCATGTAGCAGAGGAAATTGCAAAACTAAAAAATATTTCAATGGAAGAGGTTGGTGAAGTAACCACGCAAAATTTCTTTAAGCTTTTTTCAAAATGCCGTCCTTCGAATTAACCATTCTTGGCAGTGGATCAAGCGCGGGTACCCCTGTTGTTGGATGCAATTGTGAAACTTGCTTATCTGTCAATCCGAAAAATAAGCGTACACGTTGCTCATCCCTTATTAAATTAAAATCAGGCGAGCATATTCTTATTGATACCAGCCCTGATTTACGTTTTCAATCTCTAAGAGAATCAATCCCAAGAGTTGATGCTGTGCTTTATACACATACTCACGCAGATCATCTTCATGGTATAGATGATTTAAGAGCTTTTTGTCAGTTGCACAAAATGCAAATACCTATTTATGGAAAAAAGGAGTCGCTTGAACATATTGCATTAAAATTTGGCTATGCATTGAACGAACCTAAAGGGTTTTGGGAAATGCCTGTTTTAAAAGCAATGCCGGTCAATGATCCATTTCAGCTTTTTGGCGAACTTGTAACGCCAATTCCTGTTACCCATGGAAAATCAGAAATCTATGGCTATCGCATTGGAAATTTAGCTTATCTCACTGACGTATCCGATATTCCTAATAACTCACTGAACCTTTTAGATGATTTAGACATCCTACTCTTGGATTGTTTGCGTGTTAAAGAGCATCACACACATATCAATTTCGAACAAAGTTTAATTTTCGCTAATCGAATAAAAGCAAAGAAAACATATTTGATTCATATGACACATGATTTAGAATATGAAGCATTAAAAAATGAATTACCTGACCATATCGATGTTGGATATGACGGGCTTAAAATTATCATCAATTAAAGGTTAATATGTCTACATTATTTAAAAAAATATTATTTATATTCATAACATTAGGGCTTTCTTTTCAGGTATTAGCTGAAGGAAAAAAACTATATACAGAAAATGAGTTTTTAGATGCGTTTGGCGCTAAATCTAAAGAAAAAGTGCTTCAAGTTCTTGGTGAACCAGCTAGGAAAGAGATGTCTGTTAAGCCAACTAATGCAAGTTCTGTAATTGGAAGGCCTACGGTAGACAAGTCAAACCCTAATAAGCGTGTCAATATTGAGATGTGGTATTACAACAATCTTGTGAAATCTGACGATAAAAATGTCTGGAAACAAACCGAGCTTACGATTATGAATGGTAAAGTAAATAATATAGGCTTCTTTAATAGCCGCTAAGCTCTATGAGTGGCTCATCACACAAGGAGCTGCTAAACCAGGCGATTGTGTTCGCTATTAACGATGCTTGGGATGCATCTCATAAAATCGTTCAAGACATTCATTCTAGTCAAGCTTATTGGATTCATGCCGTACTTCATAAGATCGAAGGTGATGAGTCCAATAGCCGTTATTGGTATGAAAGGGCGCAACAATCTTTCGAAGCATATAACGACCCTATACAAGAACTTATCAATATACAAAATAACTTATAGAAAGCCCTTATGGACAATCAAGACGCCGTTGAAGTGACTTGTACCGACAATGGTAGAAAAGTAATTGGATACGTTCTGAACTATAGGGAAAAGGATCAATTAGAAATTTCCTTAAATACGGTCAAAATTCGAATGCAGTATAAATCAGGAATTTTTGTAGGTTCTATGGCGGGGATGGAGTTTGTTGTCCAGGAAGATACATTGCCTAGGCAGTTTAAGGACTTTCAAAGATAAGTTTAAATGTGTTATAACTTCGTATAATGTATATTATGTAAAATAATATACACTCCTTAAATTAAATAGCATTGAAAAGCGCCTTTAGGTCCTCCGCCCCAATATCATTAGCGATCTTATTCGCTTCATCAAATTTTGATTTGCTAAGTTCGAGATTAGATTTCTTTTTATAATATTTACTTTGCGCATATAAAGCTTTGGCGAGGTAATACATTCCCCCATTCTCTCGAGCGAGCTTTTCAAATTTTAAAAGGGTTCTTTCAGCAGGAATAAGATCATTAACTTCTAGGTAGTACAAAGCGAGATTAATACCAGAGTCTGCATATTCGCTAAGTAAACCTGTTCGCTCAAAAGCTAAATTCGCCTTTAATTCAAACTCTATAGCTTTAGTGAAATTTCCCATAGAAGCATAAGCAAAAGCAATTCGATCCAAATTGAAAGCACGCTCATCATCGTTTGCAGCTAGTCCGTAGGCATCAAGAAATGAATTTGCCGCATCCTCATATTTAGCGAGAAGCAATAAAATCTCTCCAATTTCAATTAAATACAAACGCCTGAAAGTTTTGTTTGGTTGAGTGCGTGCAATGGAATTTTTTAAATGCAAAAGAGCCTCATCTAGTTTATTGGCTTCTTTTAAGGTTATGCCTTCTAGTAAATTAGCCATGGAATGATCAATATCATTTTTTGCTAACTTATCAGCTAATTTAAAGTCGTTAAAAGCATCATCATAATGATGAAGCTTTAAATTAACTTGCCCGTGACAAAAGGCAGATTTATATTCGTTTTTCTTAGTTTTTAAAGCCTCTTCGAATTTGTTATCATTTAATAAATCATCGCAAGATTTGTTTATTTCCTTGGAAAAGATATTGTTTGAGAAAGAGACACTAAAAAGTATTAATAAAAATTGTATTTTAAATTTCATAGGTTTTTTATTTGATAAGTTTTAAAAGTTCATCTTGAGAAATAACTTTAATGCCAAGCTCTTGTGCAACATTTAATTTACTTCCTGCATCTGTTCCAGCGACAACATAATCAGTTTTTTTAGATACGCTACCTGCAACCTTTCCACCATTCAATTCAATGACTGATTTGGCTTCTTCGCGAGACATTGAAGGAAGCGTTCCTGTAAGAACAAAAGTTTTGTTCGCAAAAATTCCTGAAGTGGATTTTTTTATATCATATTTGGGCCAATTAACACCAAGTTTAATTAGAGATTGTATTACTTCCCTATTCTTATTCTGCTTAAAAAAATCACTGATAGATTTTGCAACTGTAGGACCAATGTCAGGTACAAGCTGTAAGTTCTCTTCTGTTTGCTTCATGATTTCATTTAAATCCCCATAGAAACCAGCAAGATCTTTAGCGGTTGATTCGCCTACGTTACGAATACCAAGTGCATATATAAATCGGGGTAATGTAGTTTTTTTACTTTTTTCAATTGCATCCAATAAATTTTGACCTGATTTTTCTGCCATACGATCAAGGTTAATTAATTGTGTAAGCTTTAGCTTGTATATATCAGGT
>Ga0255219_1000441_pt1 | contig 11565 bp, 12 predicted proteins | sample Miss_Colum_RepA__FD_183037 | JGI IMG/M metagenome (GOLD analysis project Ga0255219, IMG submission 183037) | Freshwater microbial communities from Mississippi River, Louisiana, United States - Miss_Colum_RepA_8d | ecosystem: Environmental > Aquatic > Freshwater > River | place: USA: Louisiana...
ACCTTTTGCGGGTCGGTGGTAGCCAACACGAACTTGAGGTACTCGGGCGGCTCCTCGAGCGTCTTGAGCATGGCGTTGAACGCCGTGTTCGTGAGCATGTGCACTTCGTCGATCATGAAGACCTTGAAGCGCCCCTGGACCGGTTTGTAGACCGCTTGCTCAAGCAACTGCTGAACCTCGTCCACGCCTCGGTTGGAGGCGGCATCCAGCTCGGTGTAATCGACAAAGCGGCCGGCATCGATGTCGCGACAGGCCTGGCAAACGCCACAGGGCTGGGCCGTGATGCCGCCCTGCCCGTCCGGGCCTTGGCAGTTGAGCGACTTGGCCAGCACGCGCGAGACCGTGGTCTTGCCCACCCCCCGGGTGCCGGTGAACAGGTAAGCGTGGTGCAGGCGCTGCTGAGTGAGCGCGTTGGTCAGGGCCTGCACCACGTGCTCCTGCCCCACCATTTCGGTGAAGGAGCGGGGGCGGTATTTGCGGGCCAGGACCAGGTACGACATGCGGGCATTCTATCGGCAGCCAGGCCCCACGCCTGGAAAAATTCAGCACCCGCATAACGAGAGAGGCAGGCCCTGGCCTACAATAGACGGTGACGGGCCTTCCCGCATGGAGAAGCGGCGGACCGGGTCAGGCGGGGAACCGAGCAGCCCACACCGTGGAACCAGTGCCGGGGTCAAGGCTCGTCACCTAACACCCACAGCGCATGTTGACGATGGACCAGACCAGCCGCAAGCGTTACCCCTCACCCACAAGGCAGGCATCATGGCCAAAGAAGAACTGATTGAAATGCACGGCAAGGTCGACGAGGTCTTGCCCGACATGCGCTACCGCGTCACCCTGGAAAACGGCCACCAGCTGGTGGCTTACACCGGCGGCAAGATGCGCAAACACAGCATCCGCATCCTGGCCGGCGACCGCGTGACCCTGGAAATGTCCCCCTACGACCTGAGCAAGGGCCGCATCACCTTCCGCCACCTGGAAAACCGCCCGCCACGGCCGAGCGGCGCCTCAAACTTCAAGCGAAGAAGTTAATAGACTTTTTTAGTCGTTGTCGCGGGGAGACCCAAATATCTCCCAGATTATTCAATCTTAATATGAGCACCAAAAAATCAATCATTATTCAATTGATTGGCGGATTAGGTAATCAACTTTTTCAAATCTGTTTCGGCCTTCGCATGGCCAGGCAGACTGGTTTCAATTTAAAATTTGATACGAGTTCGTATTGTAAAGATCCTTTTGGACGATCTTCCTTTTTACAAGTTATTTTGCCAAACGCTGAAGAAATCACCATAACTCAAGAGATAAAGAAAAAATTATATATTATTAACGAGGCAACATCCTCAAGGCTGGAACCATGGTTTTTAGGATCAAAAGCCAATGTGCCCAACGAAATTGAGTATATTTACTTTACAGGCTATTGGCAAGACAGTCGCTACGTTCTAAACAACGAAACCGACTTAATATTTGAGAGACTTAGCTCTTTATTCAAAAGCAAAATAAATAATGAAATTTTAGAAAAACTATCGTCGAAAAAATCATTAGCTGTGCATATTAGAAGACATGACTATAAACACCATGGCCTTGTTCTTTTGGATTATTATTTTGCCTCTATAAGATCCATAATTGACAATTTTGGAGATCACGATATTTTTCTTTTTTCAGACGAGCCAAATTTTGTGAAATTTGTTTTCAATCAACGAAAGATAAAATACAATTTTATAAACACCAAATCAGATTTATTTGATTTATACGTGATGTGCCTGGCCAACAAGCATATTATTGCAAATTCAACTTATTCTTGGTGGGGCGCAAGACTTAATAATTCATCTCTGACAATAGCACCAAATTCATGGTCGCTCATGCATACGCCCTCAAAATATTTGCTTCCAAACGAATGGATAAAAGTTGACAACGTTTTGGAAGCAAATGCCTTTCCGATTGAAGAAGAATTAATGAAAATTATCAACAAGGAGATTATTTGATGACACAACCTTTAAACACCCTACTCAATTTGATAAATCATATAATTTCCGTTCATAAAGAACTAGCACCACACGTTGAGGCTTTAGCTCAAAAAGTGCAAGGGAAACCCATTTCTGCAACGAAATTCAACAATGAAGCGAAAAATAGATTTGAGCAGGACAAACAAAAATTTATAAATGCTGGAGGGCAAATCACTCATAACTACCCAATTTATACTGATTTCAATGACACTGCCGGTGTTGCCAAGGGCCACTATTTTCATCAAGATTTGCTAGTTGCATCATACATTTTTAAGCAGAATCCCAAGAAACATCTTGATATTGGCTCACGTGTTGATGGATTCGTTGCTCATGTGGCCGCGTTTAGGCAAATAGAAATTTGTGATATTCGCCCACTAAATAGCTCCGAACACGAAAATATAGCATTTAAAAAAATTGATTTAACCGATTCAAAAGAAATCAGCAATTACTCGTACGATTCAATATCATGCCTGCATGCTATTGAGCATTTCGGCTTAGGTCGCTACGGAGATAATATTGATCCCAATGGTCACACCAAGGGACTAGAAAATATAATCAACATTCTCGAGAAAGGCGGCACTTTATATATTAGCTTCCCTATTGCCGAATCAAATCAAGTACATTTCAATGCACACAGAGTTTTTCATCCGCATGATATCTTCAGATGGACTGAAAATATGAAATTCCTGAAACTAGTTCAATTCGATTATGTTGATGACGCAGGCAACTTGCACAAATCAGTTGATCTTTATGCAAATACTCCAATGTGTAAGCATGGCTGTGGCATTTATACCTTTGTTAAAATTTAACATAAATTAGCCAAAATGAAGAAATTAATTATCTTTGGAGATTCGCATTCGGCAATTTGGGGAGGAAATTTCATACCCAAAGATGCACCCAACTCGAAATCTAGATTTAAATTAATTGACGTTCATTATCTTCCTGGCGCTCTTTCCTACAACCTTTTCGATCCTATCTCAAAGAATCTAAAAAAGTGGGGCGTGTTGATCGAAAGAATCATAGAAAATGAAAAATATAACCGAAATAACGTTTATGCATTTATAATGTGCTTTGGTGAAATCGATATCCGCACACAATCAATTAAACAAGCGATACGTTTATCCATCACCATCAACGAAAGTGTTGAGATTATTGCAAACTCTTTGATTGACTTTTGCAAATATATTTACAAAAAATACAATATCAAAATTTTCATTTGGAATCCTGTTGCCACAAGCAGCCCTCACTTCTTAGCCTACAACCATCTATATCCTACAGTCGGCACTGAAATTGAGAGAAATTTTGCTACTGAATACTTTTCAAAATATACCAATAATAGCACTAATTCAATTCGCTCCACACTGAATTATGAAATTTATTCATTTGGTATATATGACAAATTATCCTCTTTCTATCAAACCAAAATCGAATATTTCGAAGACGGCTGTCATTTAAATAACAGAGGATTCGATTTGGCAGTAGAAAGCTTTATTGAAGTTTCCACCCTGCATAATTTACCAAACCCAATTGATTACTTCTCAGACGTTGATATTTTTAATGAAAAATATCAATCAAGAGAAATAACGAAGTACGTCAAGTTAAGCCTTTCGTCACAGGCAGAAAATATTGCACAAATTTCACGACATAAATCAGGATATTGCTTTCACACAAATTTTGAAAAAAATCCTCATGCGATTATTGACATAGAGTATGCAGCGAATCTTGATAAAATAATAATATTTAACAGGGAAAACTTATACCTAGAACGAGCAAGCAAGCTTCAGGTATATGCTGGTTTAATTTTGAGTAATTTAAAAAAAATATATGAAATTGATAGAGTTTGGGGAGAAAATAATATACCCATAGTAATTATTTTCGATAAAAATTCCATGCCATGCAGATATATTGTTATCCGCTTAAATGATGAAAACTATTTGCATCTTGGAGAAATAAAATTGTATGAAAAATCTTTTTTGAAATAAAATGATTACCTCACGAATCATTTGCCATTAAAAATAAAATTTTGTATTGATCTAGAGAACTCCTGCTCAGGTGTTAATGTTGAAAGGAAAGGGTAATCGTGTATTGACCTAGAGAATTCCTGCTCAGGTGTTATTGTTGAAAGGAAACACCTGTGAGCACTCAGATGGACGACGACATCAAACGCTGGACGGCTAAGCGAAAGACGGCCTTGATCCTGGACATCATCCAGGGCAAGACCACTGTGGCCGAGGCCAGCCGAGCCTATGACTTGCCCCCCTCTGAGATTGAGGAGTGGGTAGACGAAGGCAAGAAGGGCATGGAGAACGCTCTTCGCTCAAAGCCTCTTGAAATCAAGGAACAGTACGAATGGCAGCTCCGTGAGCTGCAGGATGCGTACGGAGAGGCGATGCTGGAACTGCGTGCAAGAAAAAAATTGAGCTCCCTGCTGGGCAACGAGGTCGACAAATGATCCTGGCGCTTCAGCAGACCTTGAAGGATGATGGCGTCATGGTCAGCCTGGTCAAACTCTGCGACTGGTTTGGAGTGCCACGTCGCACGGTGTACTACAAGCCCACCAAGGGTGAGCCCAAGGTTCAGGAGCAGTTCGTCAAACCGATCAAGGCCATGATCGAGGAGAACCCGTCCTTTGTCTACCGTACCGTGGCGCATTTGCTGGATATGAACAAGAACACTGTTCAGCGCGTATTCCAGATCATGGGCTGGCAGGTTCGCAAACGGCCTGTTGGATTTAGGCCCCGTATCCAGGCTCTGCCCTCGGTAGCCACAGCTCCAAAGGAGCGATGGGCCACCGATATGTGCCGGGTCTGGTGTGGGCGGGACAGCTGGGCCACGCTGGCCTTGGTGATCAATTGCCATACACGGGAACTGCTGGGATGGCATCTAAGCCGCAGCGGCCGATCCAAGACGGCTGAATTGGCATTGGAGCAGGCTCTGATTGCTCGATACGGCCATCTCGGACGTGTCCAAACGCCGTTCCTTCTGCAATCGGATAACGGATTGGTCTTCACCAGCCGTAGCGATACGGCCCTGGTCAAAAGCTATGGCCTGCGCCAAGAGTTCATCACGCCCTACAGCCCCGAACAGAGCGGCATGGTCGAGCGTGTCAGCAGAACCCTCAAAGATCAATGCGTTCATCGCCACCGGTTCGAAACCCTACAGCACGCCAGTCGGGTGATAGGGGATTGGATCGGCTTCTATAACCACCGGCGCCCTCATCAAGCGCTGAAAATGAGGACCCCTGCCGGAGCGTATGCTTTAGCAGCTTGACCTGTGCAGAAACCGCTAGGTCAATACAGGGCACAGCAAACCCGGCCTCAACACATCTGACCGCATCTATGATCTGGCTGTCGGTGAACTTTGACTTCCTCATGCAGAACCTCTTCCGTTGGAAAAAATTCTACTTTTCAGCCCTTTGGTTCTAGGGGACGATTCCCAACCGAAAAACTAGTTCTTCTTATATTAAAATGTTCCTGATAGATTTGCTCGTTAAGCCGCACGACGATATTATTAATCAAAAATTTGCATCAAATGCATTTTATATACATATATAAGTCATCAATCACTTATGCAAAGTGGAATAATCAACATTTTTCCCCATTATGTCTGAAAATCCAGGCCTTTGTATACCAATAAGTGGATCGCAAATAAACCAGTTATTTTCACGCATTAATTTTTTCCAAGTTACATCGATAGCACTTAAGCTCATCAATAATGGGTGAGCATTTTTCTGCGTTTCAAATCTTTTCATATGATGTATTGATTGCTCAAAACTCTGTAGTAATTTATAAACATATCCCGATTTAACTACATAACCAGCAGCCGAATGAGCATCAAAAAGTTTTTTTACTCCTTTATATTTTACACTATTGAATGTTGTGGTTGATGTACCAGTTAACATCAGCACATCCCAATCAGATTTTTTATTTAACTCTAAAATACATTCAATAATGTCATTCTTACCGAATAAAAATTCAAAGTCATCCTCAAATACGCAGATGTAATCATTTTTAGAATTAATGAAGAAATTAAAAAGGATACTAGCGTGACTTTTTGCACATCCTAATGCTCCAAAAGCACTTTCAATAGCATCAAATTTAATTATTTCACTCTCAAGAAAACCAGCTTTGACTGCAGAATTTATAAATGAAATCCAACGGTCATTTCTCTTTTTCAAATTAATACAATGAAATTGTATATCGATTGAATTCATGATGTGCTAGATTGAGTTGATTTTAAATATTTTTTGGATTTCACGCCAGAATTAAATTTTGTTTTTCGAAATCGAAAGACCCAATCTTCTTTCGGACAAAATCTTTTCTCTCCCCTCCAGTTTATGATGAGCATTCAATATAGGCTGAACATTAACATTCTGTTTGGCACCATCAGGAATTTGCTCTCCTCGATTTCGATAAGATGATGCCCACAAATTATAATAATTGACAGTTATTTGATTGGTAGTGACTTCTTTAAGATTGTTTTTCAACAAGACCAATCTGAACAATCGATCACCAATCGATGAATAATTTTGCGGCATCAAATTCCAATACGGAATAAGATGAAATGCCCCGCGCAGCATGAACAAACTGTTCGTATCAATATGGCCCGGTTCATCTGGTCCTTCGTACATCACCGTCAGATCCGGTCTCACCAACCGACGCTTGGCCACCACATAGTCACAGTCTTGAAGTTGACCGGTCAAACTTAACGCAGCTTGCAGACACACCTGAACATGGTCCTTGTCATACCAGTTGTCGGCGTCCAGAAAACAAATGGCGTCGTAGTCTTCCGAGATGGCCAACTGAGCGCCGATCCCGCGAGGGGTATTGCCATAGTCACCATGAGACTTGCCCAAACGGATGTGTCGAACGCCCGTTAAGTCCAGCCAGCTCTGCGGATGTCCATCACTGATCAAGAAATGATCGGCCGCAACTGTCTGTTGACGAACACTCAACAAGCACCGCTCCATCTGGTCAATTGGTTCTTTGTAATAGGGGGTGATCACAGCGACCTTTGGGGGCCGCTCCTTCAGCAATTCAGCGAGTGCTTTGATGCCTGTGTTGATGGGCTGACCCTGTGTTGCCATAGATGGAGATTGCTTGAAATGGTGAAATTAAACGTTTATACATTTTAACTTATATTGATCAAATTACAACATGCTAGAACTTACAAAGTTTCGAAAGTGCATCTGTTCGTAAAGCCCCTCCATCGCCCTCGTCGTCGCCACTGCGTCAAATAGCGGATTGGTGGATCGGGTGCGGTCCAGATGTTCGCGAAGTCTGTGCAGCTCTGATGGGTGATTCCCCAATTCGATTGCACGTTCTTCGTATGCTTGGGGGGTCAAGGTGATGAGTTCAGGTAAGCCACTGGTGGTGAGCAAGCTGGCGCCAACACGGCTGGGGAAATGCTCACCGCACCGGGTCAGCACTGGCAGGCCCGCCCACAAGGCGTCGCTGGCCGTTGTATGTGCGTTGTATGGCCAAGTGTCCAAGAACAGGTCCGCCTGGCGATGCCGTGCCAAGTGGTCGGGCAATGCCGCACGTTCGGCAAACACCAATCGATGGTTTTGAAGGCCATGAGACTGCGCCTGTGCGCGCAGGTTGGCCTCACTCCATGCGTTGTCACGCAACAGCCAGAGCACACTTCCAGGCACTGCATGCAAGATGCGCATCCAAGACGCAAAGACCTCGGGCATGATTTTGAAATTGTTGTTGAAGCAAGCAAAAACCACCGCTTGCTCAGGCAAACCCAGTGATGCGCGCGTTGGCACATGTGCCGATATCGACCGGCGTGAGTCATTGATTTGATACGAATGGGGAAGGTAGGCCAGTCGCTCGGTGTAGCCATGCTGCGACTCGGGCGGGACGACGTCACGATCGGCCAGAAGGTAGTCCATGTTGGCAATGCCAAGGGTGCCAGGGTAGCCTAGGTAACTCACTTGGACTGGGGCACAGCGCTCGACAAAGATCTGATTGCGAGCATCCTGCGTGTAGCCTTTGAGATCGACCGCGATATCCAAACCGCATCGACGCGCCGCTTGCACGATTTGCGCATCCCCCATGGTGCGCACATCCACAAAATGCTCCACCGCTGAACGGATTCGCCGACGCATGGCGTCATCACGATCTGGACCAAACGAGAACACAAACACCTCAAAACGATCACGGGCATGCGCTTCAAACATTTCGGCGGCCAGATAGGCGGTTGCGTGGTTGTGCATGTCGGCCGAAAAATAGCCCAAGCGAATCCGATGGGATGGCGGTGGTTGAGGAATCTGGTTCTTCTGACCCGCAGCAGGCCACATGGCCTTCGCGTATTGCTCAGCACATTGCCGGTTGAGCGTGAGCGAGTCGCTGATCGACAGCAAGCGAAAGGGCGAAATGCAGTTGCGCCCTTGTGCGACCAACTCAGCGATCTCACTGACGTCTGCATCCAACCCAACCCAATCGCATTGTTTGAGGCGAATGTCGATCAACTTGCCGTGTATCAAGGGCTGATCAGGACGCAATGCCTTGACTTGTCGAAAATCAGCCATGGCCAGATCCAACCGGTTGCACTGCTGGTACACCACGCCTCGGTTGTTGTAAGCGGCCTGCATCTTGGGATCGATCTCTATGGCGCGGCTCAAACTTTGCACGGCGGCATCGTATTCATGCAGTGCCAGTTGCAGGATGCCCAGGCTGTTGAGCGCTTGCGCGTTGTTGGGCGCCAACTCTAGGCTGCGCCGATAAGCCTTTGCAGCAGCGATGGTGTTGCCCACCCCTTCCAAGGCCTGCCCATGCAAGTATTGCGCGATTGGGTCCTGTGGATACAGTGATTGCAAGGCCTCAATGCAGGTAAGCCCTTCCTCCCAGCGCTTCATGGCCAGCAAGGCCCGGATCCGACCGTGCCAAGAAGCCAGGTCATCTGGCTTGGCCTGTAAGGCCATCAGGTATGCGTCAAGTGCCTGCTGGTGCTGGTCGAGATGAAGATGCACTTGACCCAAATTGCGGGCAAACAGCGCGGTGTTGGGCTTGAGCTCGATGGCCCGCCGGATCAAATCGATAGCTTGTTCCGCATCACCAAGTTGATGCAGGGCCAGCCCTGCCAGGTGCAAAACTTCAGGATCATCCGGATTCCGCCTTTGGATAGAACGATATAGCTCATAAGCTTGCCGGATGTCTCCACTTTGATGAAGTGACACCGCTTTTTTTAAGTCAATTTTATTTTTCACAGGTGAATTTTGTCATATTTGACAAAAATCTTCAATTAAACTATAATAATTAAAATTTACCAAAGTCATCTCCGAATAAATCAATTCAAAATATGGATATATTAAAAACAACTGAAGCTGAAACCTATGGCCTCCCATGGTTAAAAATGAAACTGCCGTTTGCTTGTGAAATTCATTGGTGTACAGTCAGGGGGGCTTTACAAAAAAACAGATTTAGGGTCTTGCTACATCACTCCGAACCCAAAAAGTTCATGATGGAAAACGGCTTGGTTAGGACATATTCCAAATATTTTCACCTCATATTGACAAATCAAATTGAGCTTCTTGATTTGCCGAACGCCAAATTCATGTTGTTTGGCGATAAATGGGCCGATGAAAATCCGGCCGCAAAGGAGTTTTCTATTTCTTTTTTGTACAGCAACGGCGTGGGTAACGACGAACTGCTTCCCGGGTATAAATTGCGGAGAGAGCTTTGGAATAGAAAAAGCGAAATCAAAATCCCGATTAGATTTTGGACAAGCGCCAGAAAGCCACCCAATGATATAAATGATCTCCTGCCAATTCCAAACGGCGATAGAAATCTGCTTTTTAATTCAATGTTTACAATTTCAATAGAAAATTCCAAGGAGCAAAATTACTTCTCAGAAAAGATTATTGATCCATTTTCAACCGCAACCTTTCCAATATATATTGGCTGCCCGAATTTACACGAATACTTTGACCCATCGGGATATGAATCAGTTGACAACATAGATCATTTAATTGATTTTTGCAATAGTCTAAAACCAAGTTTCTATTGGAGCAAATTAACCCATTTAGGGCAAAACCTGCAACGAGCAGAAAAATATTGGAACTGGCAAGAGCGAGTTAAGGTAGCCATTATCAACGCTTATATTGATCAATCGACAAAGGATTGAGTACATTATGAAAATCGCAATTATCAGCCCGTATTACAAGGAGAGTCCAGAAATGATTGAGCGCTGTATGATCAGCGTTCAGTGACAATCTATAAAGTGCGATCATTTATTGATATCAGATGGATTTCCACAGTCTTGGATTGATGAAACTGATGTCCGACATATTTGCCTCGGAAAATCTCATGCAGATTATGGAAATACCCCGCGCGGTATCGGCGCGCAAATTGCGATATCTGAAAACCATGATGCAATTGGATTCCTTGATGCCGACAATACATATGATTTAAATCATATTGAAGTTTGTATTCAATCAGTTGTAGCAAAATATGATGACATTCAAGTCTGTGATTACGTAATTGCAAAACGACGATTGGTTCGACCAGACGGCACAACGATTGTTGAGTCACCCAAGGAATCATTCGTAGATACCAACTGCTATCTGTTTCTAAGGAGCTCTTTTCATACCATTCCTGTTTGGAATTTGATGCCGAAACCACTTTCAGTAATTGGCGACAGGATTTTTGGCATGTATATCAACAATCAAAAACTTAACTCCGCCGTCAATCCAAAGTCAACGATCAATTACTTGACGCTATTGAAATCGATTTATCTGGCTGCTGGCGAAAATCCTCCAAACGACTGCAAACCCGGAATTGGAAATGACACTCGCTTGTTGACTTGGCTTGCGCACATGAGTGACCACGACCGGAAGATTACACAAAATATTTTGAAATTCGTTCCTTCGATCTAACCTTCAGCTTTAACATGGTGATACATCTTGTACACCCGAAGATAGTCGGCCTTGTGCGTTTGCGAAAGATAAGGATACGCAGGGTGAAGCGGGTGCTCGGGCAGGACCCAATTGGCCAGTGTATCGGGGGTCAGCAACACCACGGGACAACCGATATTCAGCATGATGCTGTGCAGTGCTGCAGCCCGATCGACCGACATGGCATTGCGACCGGTCCATGCGCAAAACACAAGTTTCGATTCAAACGCGTTGATCCGCATCGGCCGAGGTCTCAAAGAAATTGAATTGGCAATCCAATGCCGCACTCAGCCAGGATTTGAGCCCGTTGACGTTGCAATGTCTCGCTGCCCGCCGGCCACTTGCGGTACACCGACAAAGTATCCAGCCCAAATGAGCCTGCACGGTTTCGGGACTTTTGATCGCGGTCGTAATGCAAGCGGCAGGTGCTGATCGAGGGCTCATGCGCAAACATCAGGCCCGATTGCCGCAACGCAATCAACCAGTCCCAGTCTTCCAAGCCTTGCAAATAGCGGTCGATGGGGTGATGCTTGGCATCGGCCAGACTGACCATCAAGGCATGATTGGGGATGAAATTGCGCACTATCAACAGATCGACGGTCAGCAGCGATAGATCGACCACCCGTTGATCGACGATAACAGCACGCCCATCGGTTTGACGTT
>Ga0255219_1000453_pt1 | contig 11451 bp, 6 predicted proteins | sample Miss_Colum_RepA__FD_183037 | JGI IMG/M metagenome (GOLD analysis project Ga0255219, IMG submission 183037) | Freshwater microbial communities from Mississippi River, Louisiana, United States - Miss_Colum_RepA_8d | ecosystem: Environmental > Aquatic > Freshwater > River | place: USA: Louisiana...
TGGCTGGCTGCTCAGCTCCACGAGGAAGCGGTATTTTTCTTCGACCTCGGCGTGGCGCCGCTGGGCCCGCAGGCTCACGATCATGGCTTCCGCCAGCGCCCGCTGTCCGTCGGAGTACAGTCCACCCTGCCGGCGATCGATCTGGACCGCCTCGTTCAGCAGCGAGAGCGCCTGCTCATGTTCGCCGCGCTGCTGATGCAGGCGCGCCAACGCAGACAGTGGCTCCACGAGCGGTGCGGCGAACGAGCCTTCGGTTTCGCGCAGGGCGGCGATTTCACGCTGGTAGCGGTCGAGAGAGTCCGCACCAAAAGCGTGCGTATCGACAGTCGGCGTCTGCCATGACGCTGGGCCCGAGTCAGACGCCCCGTCCGTCGGCACAGCGGCCTCTGTCAGCGGCACAGGGTAGAAGCGGAGCTGGCGCAGATCGACTGAAGACCCGGCAAACAGAGAGCCGGCCGCGAAAATTGCGGCCACGCCACCGATGCAATGCAGGATTCTCTGCCACCCGTATCTTGGCAACTGCATGAACTGCCCCCTCTGAACTCGACTGCGTCGATCTACCGTTTCTCGCCGCTTTTGCACTGTTTAGGTGCGTACTGCACGGTTTTTGTTCTTGTTTTCTCGACGCGGTAGCGTAGTCCAGCTCAAAGGATTTTTTCAAACGTTTTTCCGGGCAAAAAAAAGCAGCAAACGCAAAACGTTTGCTGCTCGGGAGGGGCCGGACCGGCAGCGCCGACCTCGGCCTTGCTTCACTACACGTAGTCGGAAACAGCCGGGCAGGAGCAGATGAGGTTGCGATCGCCGTAGACGTTGTCGACGCGGTTCACCGTGGGCCAGTACTTGTGCTGGGCGATCCACGGCGCCGGGAAGGCGGCACGCTGACGACTGTAGGAGCGCGTCCATTCGTCACCGATCAGGTCTGCCAGGGTGTGCGGGGCCTGCTTGAGAGGATTGTCGTGCGCATCGAGCTCGCCCTTGAGCACGGCTTCGATCTCGCCGCGGATGACGATCATGGCTTCGACGAACCGATCCAGTTCGGCTTTCGACTCGCTCTCGGTTGGTTCGATCATCAGCGTGCCAGCCACTGGAAACGACATCGTGGGTGCATGGAATCCGAAATCCATCAGGCGCTTGGCGACGTCTTCCTCGGTAATGCCCGAGGCCTGTTTGAGCGGCCGCAGGTCGATGATGCATTCGTGCGCCACGCGGCCGTGGGCCCCGGTGTAGAGCACCGGGAAGTGCGGTGCCAGCCGCTCGGCAACGTAGTTGGCATTGAGGATCGCCACCTGAGTGGCCTTCAGCAGCCCGGCGGCACCCATCATGGTGATGTACATCCAGGAGATGGGCAGAATGCTCGCACTGCCCCACGGGGCGGCGGCCACGGCGCCGCAGGGCAGCGCAACATCCTTGGGCGCCACCACGACATGGCCGGAGATGAAGGGCGCCAGATGGGCCTTCACGCCGATCGGGCCCATGCCCGGGCCCCCGCCGCCGTGCGGAATGCAGAAGGTCTTGTGCAGATTGACGTGCGATACGTCGGCCCCGATATCGGCGGGCCGAGACACTCCCACCTGAGCGTTGAGGTTGGCGCCATCCATGTACACCTGCCCGCCATGGGCGTGGATGATGCCGCAGATGTCCTTCACTGCCTCTTCGAACACACCGTGCGTGGAGGGGTAAGTGATCATCAGCACCGCCAGCTCGGCCGCGTGCTGCTCGGCCTTCGTGCGCAGGTCGTTGATATCGACGTTGCCGCGGGCGTCGCAGGCCACGATCACCACGCGCATGCCCACCATCTGGGCGGTGGCCGGGTTGGTACCGTGGGCGGAGCTCGGAATCAGACAGATGTTGCGCTGCTGCTCGCCCCGGCTGTCGAGATAGTTGCGGATGGCCATGAGGCCCGCGTACTCCCCTTGGGCACCGGAGTTGGGCTGCATGCAGACGGCATCGAAGCCAGTTATCGCCATCAGCATCTGCTCCAGGTCCCGGATCATCTGCTGGTAGCCGGGCACTTTCGACTTCGGCACGAACGGATGCACACGGTTCAGTTCCGGCCAGGAGATCGGCAGCATCTCCGCCGTGGCGTTCAGCTTCATGGTGCAGGAGCCGAGCGCGATCATGGAGCGGTTGAGGGCAATGTCGCGGTCCTCGAGGCGCTTCATGTAGCGCAGCATCTCGGTCTCGCTGTGGTAACTGTTGAAGTGATGGTGGGTGAGATAGCTGCTACTGCGACGCAGCGGCAGCGGTACTCCGGGGGAGTCACCAGTTTCCGCGATGCTGCGGTCGATTAGCGCCAGATCGAGGCCGGCCGCCTTGTCGCCCAGCAGCACCTGCCAGAGGATTTGCACCTCTTCGGCCGTGGTGCACTCGTCGAGGCTTACGCCCAGCCGGGTGCCATCGGCCACGTCGCTGCGCAGATTGATGCCGGCCGCCTCGGCCCGGGCCAGCACCGCCGCTGCTGCACCCGCCTCGAACTGCAGCGTGAGCGTGTCGAAGAAACTGTTGTTGAGCGGGGCGGCGCCCATACGGCGCAGGCCGCTGGCGAGGATGGCTGTCAGCCGCTGTACGCGGGCTGCGATACGGCGAATGCCTTCGGGGCCATGGTACATGGCATACAACGCCGCCACGTTGGCCAGCAGGACCTGCGCGGTGCAGATGTTGCTGTTGGCCTTCTCGCGCCGGATATGCTGTTCGCGCGTCTGCAGTGCCATGCGTAGCGCCGGGCGGCCACGACTGTCGATCGATACGCCGATCATGCGTCCCGGCACGCTGCGCCGGTAGTCCTGGCGGGTAGCAAAGTAGGCAGCGTGTGGCCCGCCGTAGCCCATGGGTACACCGAAGCGCTGAGTACTGCCGACGACCACGTCGGCTCCCATTTCACCCGGCGGTTTCAGCAGCGCGAGACCCAGGATGTCGGCGGCCACGATGGCGATGGCTTTCTTGTCGTGCAGCCCGGCGATGACTGCGCCAAAATCGCGCAGTTCGCCGCTGCGACCCGGGTACTGCAGCAGCGCGCCGAACACATCGTGCTCGCCCAGCGTGGCGGGATCACCGACCAGCACGGTGAAACCGAAGGCCCTCGCACGCGTCCTGATGACGTCGATCGTCTGCGGGAAGCAGTCCTGATCCACGAAGAAGCTGATGCTTTCACTGCCACAGACACGCTTGGCGAGTGCCATCGCTTCTGCCGCTGCGGTGGCCTCGTCCAGCAAGGAGGCAGTCGCGAGATTCATGCCGGTCAGGTCCATGACCATCTGCTGGAAGTTCAGCAGGCACTCCAGTCGGCCCTGCGAGATTTCTGGCTGGTAGGGCGTATAAGCCGTGTACCAGCCGGGATTTTCCAACACGTTGCGCAGAATCACGTTGGGCGTGAAAGTGTCGTAGTAGCCCATGCCGATGAAGGAGCGGCCGGGGCGGTCGTTGGCCAGCAGCGCCCTGAGTTTGGCGAGCGCCTGCGGCTCGGTGAGCGGCGCGGGCAGCGCCAATGGTCGCCGCAGCGCGATGGCAGCCGGCACTGTTGCCTCCATGAGATCCTCGAGGGAGGCCAGCCCGAGCGTGTGAAGCATGGCATCGATCTGGCCACTGTCGGGTCCTATGTGGCGACGAATGAACTCATCCTGATACTGCAGACTCTCGAGCAGAGGAGAGTCAGTCGCGGAGACCGCGGGAAGTATGGAATTCATGGGGATTGCTCCGTTGGGGTCGGCGGCGAGAGGGGGACTGGATACAACCGCCTCAGGCACAGATGGCAGCGTAGGCGGTCTCGTCGAGCAGACCGTCCAGCTCGGCGGGATCGCTGAGCTTGAGGCGGTACAGCCAGCCTTCACCGAGCGGGGATGAATTGATCAAATCCGGAGAGCCCTGCAGGGCCGTGTTGACTTCGACCACTTCGCCCGATACCGGACTGTAGATATCCGAGGCCGCCTTCACCGATTCGACCACGGCGATCTCACCGGTGGCCTTGGCCACGGTGCCAACTGCCGGCAGGTCCACGAACACCACGTCGCCGAGGGCCCCCTGGGCATAGTCACTGATCCCCACGGTGGCGAGACCGCTGCCATCGACGCTGACCCACTCGTGGGATTTGGTGTATTTCACTTGCTTGCTCACGCGCTCTTCCTCCTGCCTCTGGCCCCAACCTGGGGCTACTCGAAAACTTTTTTGCCAAAACGCACGAAATTCGGTTTGACGATGCGCACTGGTGTCAGCCCGCCGCGCAGCTCCACCTCGCAGCGAGTGCTCTGCACGGGTATGCGCGCCAAGGCGATCGAACAGTTCAAGGTCGGCGAGAAGGAGCCACTGGTGATGACACCCTCGCCAAGATCGGTGACCACACGCTGGCCTTCGCGCAGCACACCGCGCGTTTCCAGCACGAGGCCCACCAGCACCGGCAGCCGGCCCGCCCGCTGCTCCTGCTTGTGCCGCGTGACGGCGGCACGCCCGACGAACTGGCGATCTTCCGGCAGCCAGCTGATGGTCTGCTCCATGTTGGCGGCCAGCGGCGAAACGCTTTCGTCCATGTCGTGACCGTAGAGGTTCATGCCGGCTTCGAGCCGCAGGGTGTCGCGTGCACCGAGACCGATGGGTGCCACACCGGCGGCGAGCAACTTGTCCCAGAAGCCCGGTGCCTCGGCCTCCGGCAGGATGAGCTCGAGGCCCTTTTCCCCGGTATACCCGGTACGAGCGATGAACCAGTGGCCGTACTCGCCACAGCGGAAATTGCCGAGTTTGCGCACGGAGTCAGCCCAGTCTGCCGGCAGCAGTGCGGCGACGCGCTCGATGGCCTCAGGTCCGTGCACGGCCAGGATGGCCAGTTCAGGACGCTCCGTGAGCACCACGGCAAACCCGGCGGCCACCTTCTGCAGCCAGGCCAGGTCCTTTTCGCGGGTGGCACAATTCACCACCAGTCGGTAATGCGATTCGAGCCGGTAGACGATCAGATCGTCGACCACGCCACCGGTTTCGTTGAGCATGCCGGTATACAGCGCCCGACCCGGTACATCCAGCTTGGCGACGTCGTTGGTTACCAGCATGCGCAGGAACGCCAGCGCATCGGCTCCGCTGACATCGACGATAGTCATGTGTGAAACGTCGAAGACACCCGCATGCTCGCGCACCTGCTTGTGCTCGGCGACCTGCGACCCGTAATTGATCGGCATTTCCCAGCCCGCGAAATCGACCATCTTGCCGCCGCTGTCGACATGCTTCTGGAAAAGCGGTGTGCGCTTGCTCACGTGCTATGACTCCCCTGCCGGTAGTGAAGAGGGCAGACACGATGTCCGCCCATTGTTACGCAGCCTCGCGCTGCTCCGTTCTTCGAGCGCCACGGTCACAGCGGTGGCCCGGGCGGCAGCGGAAAGCGTGAGCGCGGGCGCGCGCCCCAGGCCACTCCGGCTGCCGCCGGGGCATGGGCCTTGGGATCCTCGAGGTAGCGCGCCACATCACGGGCAGACTGCCTGTAGAAGGCCTGTGCCAGCGGATCATCAGCCCGCTCGGGACGCAGGGTGTCAGCAAGCTGGGACAGCCGGTCGAGCACGTAGGCGCGCACCTCGGCGCTGGCCTCCTCGCTGGCCCCGAGCAGCATGAGCGCATCGAGTGTCACGCTCATGCTGACTCGGCGCAGGCTGGCCAGACGCGGATCAGCGTCCTCTGCAGCGGCCCAGGTGGTGTCCAGTAGGGTCTCCACCAGCTCTGGCAGTCCGAGCGTGCTGCTGTCGCGGTCGGCGAAGGCCACCATGCGGGCGGCGCGGGCGGGGTCCAGCAGTGGCTCGATCACGAGGCCGGCAATGATGCGCGCCGCGCGTAGCTGGTCGAAGGCATAGTCGTCCGACATGTCCTCACGGTTGTCACCGGGGTGGGGCGGGAGCTGGGCCAGCAGACTTTCCGGCAGCAGCAGGCGTTCGGGGGTGATGCTTTCCATGAGCAGGTCGAGCACCTCGCGCTGCAAGGCAGCCGGTACGATTTCAGTAGGCTGCCGATCCTCTCCCTTCACGGTGAACTCGTGGTACATGCCGCCGATATAGCGTTGGCCCGCTTCGATGGCCCAGCGGTGGTGCAGATAGGCCATCCAGAGGCGCATGTCGCGCAGGGCCCCGAGCGGCTCCCCCTCAGCCAGGATGGCCGGCCCGTACTGGGCCAGCATCAACTCGCGCGCCGCAAGGGTCTCTCTGAGGTATTCGGTTGGAGTCGCGCGGTCGTCATACCAGGACCAGCGCGGGTCCGTGTCGGGGACGAACAGCAACCCCGCCGTGCGCATCTCGGCAATCACGCCATTGAGACCGCCACGCTCATCGGCCGCTTCGAAGGGCGTGTAGGCGTAGCGCACCATGAACTTGTCGTAGGCGCCGATGCTGCTCTGGAATGACTCGCTGAGGTCGAGCTTGCCATCCACCACCTTCACGCGCGGTGTCGGGTATTCCATGACGGACGAGCGCTCGTTGAGGCTGGCGGCCCAGTTGTGCTGGAAGCCGAGTGCATGCCCCAGTTCGTGTGCCACCAGCAGCGACTGCCGCAGGGTCACCATGTCGAGCTGGGCGGTGGGGTTGCCGGTGGCACCGACGTAGCTCTCCCAATAATTGGCAATGGTGCGAATGCGGTCAGAATCCATGCGGGTCTTGGAGCCGAGAATTTCTCCCGTGCGCGGATCGCGGTAAGTGCCACCACTGGAAAAACCGCGCCCATCGCGCTCGATCCACAGCACCCAGGCGTAGCGGATGTCCATCGGATCCATGTCCGGCGTCGGGTCGGCCACCTGCACGGCATTGCGGAATCCGGCGGCTTCGAAGGCTTCGTTCCACCAGAGCGTGCCTTCTCGCATGGCGGAGCGGAACGGCTCGGGGATGGCGGGGTCGAGGTAGAAAACGATGGGTTTCACCGGCTCGCTGATAGCCGCCGTGGGGTCGCGCTTCTCCAGCCGCCAGCGGGTGATCCAGGATTGTTGGGGGTCCTCATTGACCGGCGCCGCGAAATTCTTGAAGTCGAAAGCGCTGACCCCAATTCGCGAATCAGCCACCCGCGGCACGTAGCCAGTGGGTGCCCGCAGAAAGGAATGGTGGATGCGCAGGCTCATGGCCCGCTCGTCAGGCAGCACGTTGCGCGCCACCGCGCCGGCACCCGTGACCGTGAAGGTCACCAGCGTTTCCACCTCGGAGTTGTCGGGGAACGCCCGCAGCTGCTCGGGCAGAAAGCTGCTGCGCGAGGCGTCGAAGCGCATGTCACCCTGGCGAATGCTGCTGAGCTCTCCTTCGACACCGGCGGCATCACGCATGAACAGCGCACTCGCGTCGACCAGCACACGCGCGCCCTCCTCGGCCTCGACCGGTAGCGAGGCGAGCACGGACACGGGGAACGAGGCCACGACGTTCTCCACGCGGTCCTCGCTGCCGCCGATGGCACGGAACGATTGATTCTGGTCGACCACCAGCACCCGCGGGCCTGAGCGACGGAAGTGGATGACACTGCTGACCATGATGCCGCGATCGAGCCCCAGCTCCACGGAACCACCACCGCTGGCCGCCGATACGTAGTAGAGGACGTCCCGTTCGAAGACCGGCACTTCCAGCAGCACGCGCCCACGCGCCGCGTCCCACCAGAGCGGCACGTAGCCGCCGTGTGCTTCGAGCCCGGCGGTGCGGGCAGCGATGTCGCCCTCGGCAGCCTGCAGCGACGCACCGAATGGCATGAGCACGAGGAGCAGCAGCGCAAGCGCGCACGTGAAATGTGGACTGCGCGACCAGACGCTGACGGGTCGAACCACTGCACGCTGCATGATGAGCTCCTGACAAGGCTGGCGCGGTGAGCCACGCTTTCCAGCATGAACAGTGCATGATGTGTGCCAGCACGCGGATGCCGTACAGAGTCGACTGCGAATCCGTCGCTTCCGCACCAACGCCACGCGAGACGCGGCCGGTGCGCACTACAAAAACGCAGGAGCCCGTCGTGGGCTGCGGCACCGCCCGACGGCACCGCCATAAAATCGCCACTGCGTCTGCGGGGTGCGGCAATCGCACACCGCTGGTGCGCAAGGAGCGAGTGATGACCCCGGATGGTGCGCCAGCACACCTGCCCAAGCACCGCCGTGCTGCGGCTTGGCAGACGGGTACGGGACGCCAGACCGGCGTATGGACCCTCGGTTCTGGCAGCGCGATCACGCCGCTGATCTTTCGACAAATCATCGCTGTGACGTCCTTTCCCCGCCCCTTGAGTGGTGTCACCGCGTCGACCGGCCGCGACACGGAAAACCGCGCGTGGAGGACCGCGCGTGTGGCCACGCGGGAAGCTCGCGCGGGCATGGCACAGATTCTGCTTTGACATCTACGCACGAGACCGTCGCTGACTGACGCATCCGGCAGCACTGCTGACCGATGACCGTCCGCAGCACCAAGGCCATCACTGCACGGCAGCAACAACGCTGAACGGCAGCCACAACGAGGGATCGGCACCATGAAGAGCACAGCGCAGCACTCCACGTTCTCCCCGACCATGCTGAGCCGTGCCCTGCCACGCTCGGTGCGCCGCTGGTTGCCACTGGCTGCCGGCAGCGTCCTGCTGGCCGGCTGCGGCGAAGAGCCGGCCGCCACTGCCCCGGCTGCCGGTCCAGTCACTGCGCTGCCTGCCAGCGCGGCGGCGGCCCCCTCGCTGGGAGTACGCCCCTACGGCGACGAAACCGTCGCCATCGACATGAGCAAGATCTACTCCGAAGACCTGAAGAAGGTGTTCGATTACATCGACGTCAACATCGACGAGCACGTCGGCAATCTGCAGCGCTGGATCCAGCAGCCCAGCATCAGCAACACCGGCGAGGGCATCCAGGAATCGGCCGAAATGGTGAAGGGTTTCTTTGATCAGCTCGGCTGCCAGCAGAGCCAGGTCTACGACGTCGGCATCACCGAGTGGGGCCAGCAGGGCAACCCCGTGGTGTACGCCAAGTGCGACGAAGGCGCCGAGAAAACCCTCGTGGTGTACTGGATGTACGACACCATGCCCGTCACCCAACCCGACCTCTGGAAGGCGCCGCCCTTCGAGGGCCGACTGGTCGAACAGCCCCCCTATAACAAAGTGCTGATCGGGCGCGGCGCCACCAATTCCAAGGGTCGGCAGATGGCGTTCTGGAACGCGATGATGTCGATCAAGGCCGTGTACGGCAAACTGCCGGTCAACCTCATCTTCGTGGCCGAGGGCGACGAAGAGCGCATGTCGATCGGCTACCGCAAATTCATCCGCGAGCATGCCGACCTGTTCCAGGGGGTCGATGCCATGTGGGGCGGCGGCGGTTCGGAAGGCTGTGTGTTCGTCGAATTGATCACCAGTGGCAGCAGCTGGGGCCGTGGCCCCAACTACAGCGACATCCACGGCGGCAACAAGCGCTCCGTCGATGCGCCAGCCTGGCGCCACATCAAGATGCTGTCGACGTTGGTGGACGAGACCGGCAACCGGGTGATGATCGACGGCTTCTATGACGACATCGAGCCGCTGACCCAGGAAGAACTCGACACGCTCAAGCGGGACTCGGAAGGTCGCGACCTGGCGGTGGCCGCGCGAAATCTCGGGGTAGAGCGCTTCATCTCCGACGATCCGCTCGAGCAGCTCACCATGGCGCGCTACGGCACCTCCATGAACCTCGACGGCATCTGGGGCGGCAACATGTTCGCTGGCGGCTCCGGCGCCATCCTGCCCAACCGCATCGTCTCCAAGCACAACTTCCGCTACGTGCCGAACATGAACGGCATGGACATCGTCGCCAAGCTGCGGGCCCACCTCGACAAGCACGGCTACTCCGACGTGGAGATCAACGTGGTCGGCGATGTGCCCTGGGCCAAGATGAGCTACGAGAACGAGCTCGCCTACGCCGCCAACGACATGTATGCGGCCTTCGGCAATCCGCCCGATCCGCCGGTGCCGCATGAGTCCATCCTAGGCGGTTACTGGCCGGCCTACCTGTTCGCCGGTGATGTGCTGGACATTCCCATCGCCAGTGGCGCCGTCGGCAATGGCGGCAATTCGCACGCCGCCAACGAATTCATCGTCATCGAAGGCGCCGGCCGCACCTACGGGTATGCCGGCACCGAGAAATCCATCGCCACCGTGCTGTTCAACTACGCCGGCCTGAACAAGCCGCCAGTGTCGGTGGTGTCCGCTTCTGTCGACCTGCCAGCCAAGTAACGAGGTAACCCCATGATGACCGTCACGCGTCCCTCCACCCGTAAATCCGAGACCCTTGCCAAGGCCGTGCGGGCCGCCAGCCGGCGCTGGTTGCCCCTGATGGCGGGCAGCCTGGTGCTGCTCGCGGGCTGCAGCGAGGAACCGACCGCCACCGCTGCTGCCACGGCCGAGCCGGCCGCCATGGCAGCGGCTACCACGCCCGCCAAACCGGTGCTGGGCATTCGTCCGCAAGGCGACGAAGAAGTCGCCATCGACATGAGCATGATCCACTCCGAAGAGCTCAAGCAGATCTTCAGCCACATCGACACCAACATCGACGAGCACGTGCTCAACCTGCAGCGCTGGATCCAGCAGCCCAGCATCAGCAACACCGGCGAGGGCATCCAGGAATCGGCCGAAATGGTGAAGGGCTTCTTCGACCAGCTCGGCTGTCAGGAAACCAGCGTGAATGACGTCGGCATCACCGAGTGGGGCCAGCAGGGCAACCCCGTGGTGTACGCCAAGTGCGACGAAGGTGCCGAGAAAACCCTCGTGGTGTACTGGATGTACGACACCATGCCCGTCACCCAACCCGACCTCTGGAAAGCGCCGCCCTTCGAGGGCCGGCTGGTCGAGCAAGCTCCCTACTCGAAGGTGATGATCGGTCGTGGCACCAACAACTCCAAGGGCCGCGAAATGACCTTCTGGAACGCGATGATGTCCATCAAGGCGGTCACCGGCAAACTGCCGGTCAACCTCATCTTCGTGGCCGAAGGTGACGAAGAGCGCATGTCCATCGGTTATCGCAAGTTCATCCGGGACAACCCCCACCTTTTCGAAGGCGTGGATGCCATGTGGGCGCTCGGTGACGGGGGCGGTTCTGAGGGCTGTGTGTTCGTCGAATTGATCACCAGTGGCAGCAACTGGGGCCGCGGTCCCAACTACAGCGACATCCACGGCGGCAACAAGCGCTCCGTCGATGCGCCAGCCTGGCGCCACATCAAGATGCTGTCGACGTTGGTGGACGAGACCGGCAACAAGGTGATGATCGATGGGTTCTACGATGACATCGAGCCACTCACCCAGCAGGAGCTCGATGCACTCAAGCGCGACGCCGAGGGCAGAAATCTGGATGTGGCCGCACGCAATCTTGGCGTCGAGCGCTTCATCTCCGACGATCCGCTTGAGCAGCTCACCATGGCGCGCTACGGCACCTCCATGAACCTCGACGGCATCTGGGGCGGCAACATGTTCGCTGGCGGCTCCGGCGCCATCCTGCCCAACCGCATCGTCTCCAAGCACAACTTCCGC
>Ga0255219_1000459_pt1 | contig 11385 bp, 10 predicted proteins | sample Miss_Colum_RepA__FD_183037 | JGI IMG/M metagenome (GOLD analysis project Ga0255219, IMG submission 183037) | Freshwater microbial communities from Mississippi River, Louisiana, United States - Miss_Colum_RepA_8d | ecosystem: Environmental > Aquatic > Freshwater > River | place: USA: Louisiana...
TCTTGTACCCGCTGCAGGGTTTTGGGCGAGACGGTTTGTGGCCGGCTGAGCGCGCGCGAGACGGTCATCAGCGACACACCGGCTTGTTGGGCAACGTCGTGGAGGGTGGCGGGTTTCATGGATTCGGGTTAGTCCCAGTGGCCGGCGCTTGACCGACGAAAAATGATAACGTTACCGTTGCGTCATTGCAACGTCGCATCATTCATCGCATCCCGAATGCGATTTTTTTGGCAGCATCATGTTAACGATAACATTTTGCCGCTGAGCCCGCCCCATGACCTCGCACGCCATCACCCATTTGCGCGTCACGCCAATTGCCTTTCGTGACCCGCCGCTGCTCAACGCCGCCGGCATTCACGAGCCCTGGGCGCTGCGCGCCATCATCGAGCTGGAGACCGCCTGCGGCCGCGTGGGCATCAACGAAACCTATGGCGACGAGGGCATGCTGCAGGTGCTGGCCCAGGCCGCGCCGGCGCTGCAAGGCCTCTCGCCCTGGGACCTGGCCACGCTGCAGACGCGCTTGCAGGCCCTGATCGCGCCGGCGGCGCAGCCCTCCGAGTTCCTGGGCGAGCAGGTGAGCCTGGCGCCCGGCAACCACGCCTCCAAAAACCTGGCCAAGGTGTTCAGCGCCTTCGAGGTCGCCATGCTGGACCTGCAGGGCCAGCTGGCACAGGCCCCGGTGGTGGACCTGCTGGGCGGCGCCGCGCGCACATCGGTGCCCTTTAGCGCCTACCTCTTCTTCAAGTACGCCGCGCACATCGACGACCCCGATGCCCCCGACCCCTGGGGCCAGGGGCTGACGCCCCCCGAGATGGTGGCGCAGGCGCAGCGCATGATCGACGCCTACGGTTTTCAAAGCATCAAGCTCAAGGCCGGCACCTTGCCCCCCGAGCAGGAGGTGGCCGCCCTGAAGGCGCTGGCGCAGGCCTTTGCGGGCCTGCCGCTGCGCATCGACCCCAACGCCAACTGGCGCGTGGCCACCAGCTTGCGCATGGTCGAGCAGCTGCACGGGCTGCTGGAGTATTACGAGGACCCGGCGCCGGGTCTGGCGGGCATGGCCGAGGTGGCGCGCGCCTGCGAGGTGCCGTTGGCCACCAACATGGTGGTCACTGACTTTGACGAATTGGCGCAGAACGTGCGCATGGGATCGCCGGTGCGCATTGTGCTGAGCGACCACCACTACTGGGGCGGCCTGCGCGCCACCCAGCAGCTGGGCCGGGTCTGCCAGACCTTTGACCTGGGCCTGTCCATGCATTCGAACTCGCACCTGGGCATCAGCCTGACCGCCATGACCCACCTGGCCGCGGCCGTGCCCCACCTGGCCTATGCCTGCGACACCCACTACCCCTGGCAGGACGAGGAGGTGGTGCTGGGCGGGCGGCTGCGCTTTGAGGGCGGCCGACTCAAGGTGCCCACCACGCCCGGCCTGGGCGTGGAACTGGATCGACAGGCGCTGGCACGCCTGCATGAGAACTACCTGCGCTGCGGCATCCGACGCCGCGATGACCTGGGCCAGATGCGCAAGTACGACCCGAGTTTTACTGGCCGACAACCCCGTTTCTGAGGAGACCTTTCATGTTCACCAAACGTCAAGCCGTGATCGCGCTGACCGCTGCCTTGCTGGGCGCCAGCGCCCTGCCCACTGCCTGGGCCCAGGCGGATTACCCCAACAAACCCATCAAGCTGATCGTAGCCTTCCCGCCCGGCGGCACCAGCGATGTGATGGGGCGCCTGGTGGCCGAAGAGCTGGGCAAGGTGCTCAAGCAGCCGGTCGTGGTCGAGAACATTGCCGGTGCCGGCGGCATTGTGGGCATGGACCGCGCCTTGAAGCTCCCGGCCGATGGCTACACCCTGATCCAGAGCGGTGTGGGGCAGAACGCGGTCGCGCACGGCCTCGACCCGAACCTGAAGTACAACTCGATCACCGACTTCATCCACCTCACGCAAATCCACTCGGGCCCGAACGTGCTGGTGGTGCACCCGGCGCAACCCTTCAAGACCGTGGCCGATGTGGTCGACTTTGCCAAGAAGAACCCTGGCAAGCTCGACTATGGCTTCACGCATGCGGCGTCGGGCCACATGGCCATGGAGCTGTTCAAGCAGACCGCTGGCATCCAGCTGACCGGCGTGCCCTACAAGGGCGGCGGCCCCATGCTCAACGACCTGCTGGCCGGCACCATCCCCATGATCTTCCTGAACCAGGACGTGGTGCTGCCGCACGTCAAGGCGGGCAAGCTGCGGGCCATTGCGGTGTCGAGCACCGAGCGCAACCCGCTCTTCCCCGATGTGCCCACCATTGCCGAGGCCGGCTTCAAGGGGTTCAACGCCACCTCGTGGTCGGGCATGTCGGTGGCCAAGGGCACGCCGCCGGCCATTGTCGAGAAGCTCGAGGCCGCGCTGGTGCAGGTCATGCAATCGGCCAACTTCAAGCAGCGCCTGACCTCGACCGGCTTTGTGATCCCGCCCATGGGCAGCAAGCCCTACAACGCCTTTGTCAAGGCCGAGCTGGACCAGTGGACCCGCGTGATCAAGACCGCTGGCATCAAACCCGAGTAAGGAACCACGCATGGCCGACGCCATTTCCTGGGTGCGCGTGAGCACCTGCACCTTGCCACTGGCCCAGCCGATCAGCGACGCCAAGGTGCTGACCGGCCGGCAAAAGCCGATGACCGAGATCGCCATGCTGTTTGCCGAGGTGCAGACACGCGATGGGGCGCAGGGCCTGGGCCTGAGCTACGCCAAACGCGCAGGGGGACCTGGCCAGTACGCGCATGCGCTGGAGCTGGCGCCGGCCTTGCTGGGCGAGGATCCCAGCGACATCTCCCGCCTGTGGGACAAGCTGTGCTGGGCCGCAGCGTCGGTTGGACGCAGCGGCATGGGGGTGCAGGCCATCGGCGCCTTCGATGTGGCCTTGTGGGACCTGAAAGCGCGGCGCGCCCAGCTCTCGCTGGCCAAGCTGATCGGGGCACAGCGCGAGAGCGTGCGCTGCTACAACACCTCGGGCGGTTTTCTGCACACCCCGCTCGACACCTTGCTGGCCAATGCGGCGGCCTCGGTCGAGCGCGGCATCGGGGGCATCAAGCTCAAGGTGGGGCAGCCCGACGGCGCGCTCGATCTGGCGCGTGTGGCCGCGGTGCGCCAGCACCTGGGCGATGCCGTGCCCATCATGGTCGACGCCAACCAGCAATGGGACCGGCCGACCGCGCAGCGCATGTGCCGCCGCCTGGAGCCGATGAACCTGGTGTGGATCGAGGAGCCGCTGGACGCCTACGACCACGAGGGCCACGCCGCCCTGGCCGCCAGCCTGGACACCCCGGTGGCCACGGGCGAGATGCTGACCAGCGTGCAAGAGCACCAGAGCCTCATCCGCCACCGAGCGGCCGACGTTCTGATGCCCGACGGCCCGAGGGTGGGGGGCATCACGCCCTTTTTGTCGATTGCGCGACAGGCCGAAGACGCGGGGCTGATGCTGGCCCCGCACTTTGCCATGGAGCTGCATGTGCACCTGGCGGCGACCTTCAAGAGCGAGCCCTGGGTCGAACATTTTGAATGGCTGGAACCGCTGTTCAACGAGCGCATCGAGATCGCCCACGGCCGCATGCAGGTGCCCACCCGGCCGGGGCTTGGCCTGACCTTGTCGGAGCAAGCACGCCGCTGGACCACCGCAAGCCAGGTGTTCAGCGCCTGAGGCCACCAAAAAGCCGCCTGGCCCGGGGTCGGCGGGGTTGACCTCAACGGTGGGCGACGCACGTCGCCACACCTTTGAGCGCCTGCCTGGTCTGACCCAGATGAGGGCCTCACGCAGCGGGCTGCCGGTAAGGGCTAGGGGCGAGCGGGGTCAACAGCCTCTTTGGGGTTCAGCTGACTGGAACCAGTGCCATGATGGCCAATGCCGCCTTCTCCAGTCTGGCCGCGCAAGCATCCATCATCTTTGTGAACAACAAGGGCGACATTGGCAAGACCCTCAATCTGCAGCGTCCAGTCATTGAGCTGCTGCACCGCGTTGCTGAAATGGGCCAGCGGGTCTTTGGGCAGACGTCTGATCTGGCTCTCGGAGAGGTCGGGCAGCGCCGCCTGTTGCAGTTGAAGGTGGTTCATGGGGCTATTTCGGGGATCACGGCACCGAGACGATTCGGTGCTAAGGGCACTGGTGTTGCTAGCAGCATGGTCACGCCTTTCGAAGAGTTGGGGGACAACGCTGCTATTTCAGAAAATCAATGGGGAACTGATAAGGAACTGAACAAGGAACTTTGGCGATATCTCCAGTTCCTTCATCCCGACCCGGTGTCCGATGAACCGGACGCGTTGGATCGGCCACCTGCCAATCGTAGCGTAAAGTTCATGGCCATGGAAAAATAAACACGTATATATGCGTTGCTAAACTTCTTAGAACACCATAAAATGCGCCTTAAATGAAATCCTTGTCTCCTGCCCCGCTGCCTGTCACGCGCAGCCTGACCCGTCTGGGCCAGGCGATTTCGCTTGCGCGTCGGCGCAGGCACCTGACACAGGAAGATCTGGCAGAACGCATTGGCGCATCTGCCCACACCGTGCGGCGAATGGAAGCTGGCCACCCTGGCACCGCACTGGTTCATTTCGCCCGGGCATTGCAGGTGTTTGGCGAGCTCGACAAACTCGATCAACTGCTAGACACCCCCCAAGACATCATTGGCCTGACCTTGATGGATGAGAAGTTGCCTCAGCGCGTTCGCAAGTCCCGAAAATCACCGGAGTCCGGAGCGTTTTGATGGCCACAAAACCTGCTTTCAAACAGGCGAGCCAGCGCACCCAGATGGACGTCTTTCTTGGCAAGGCGGAAAAGCCGCTGGGACGGCTCATCTTCGTCAAGGACGGCCAACGGGAGTTCTCTCAATTCGCCTACAGCGACGATTGGCTGGCAGATGCCCAGTTCTTCGACGTCTCTCCCGACCTCAATCGTCAAAGCGGCTACCAACTGCGCAAGCCTCCGACCAAGAACGACACCTGCTTCTTTTTAGCCTTGGCGGATACCGAGCCAGATGCGTGGGGCCGTCGGGTGATCGCGCGCGCACATGCCAAGGCACGCGCCAAAGATGCGTCGCTCGGGCCACTGACCGAAGCGGACTACCTCGCTTGCGTGGATGATTTCAGCAGATTGGGCGCGCTGCGGCTGCGAGATGAGAACGGACACTACCTGCGCAACGTCGCCGATGGTGCGCGATCAACGCCTGCATTTTTGGAGCTGGAAAAAATCCTCCTGGCATCCCGCGCAGTGGAAATGAGCAAAGAAACGGCCGAAGACTTGGCCTACCTTCAGGGCAAAGGAACATCCCTGGGAGGCATGCGCCCCAAATGCACCATCCTGGATTCAGATGGCGCTTTGTCGCTGGGCAAGTTTCCCAGCGTGAACGATGAGCGCTCTGTCACGCGCGGCGAAGTGTTGGCACTGCGACTGGCCCAGCTGGCAGGCATTGACAGTGCGCAAGCACGGATCGTGATGGTTCAGGACCAGCCGGTTGCCATGATTCGCCGCTTTGACCGCACATCCGAACAAAATCGCATCCCCTACATCTCAGGCGCCACGCTGTTACAAGCCAACCGCGACGACGAGCACTCGTACACGGAAATCATCGATGTGATGCGCTCCAAATGCGAGAACTTCATGGATGACGCCAGGCAGTTGTGGCGACGGTTGGTGTTCAACCACCTGATCACGAACGTGGACGACCACTTGCAGAACATCGGGTTCCTGTACAGCGGAAACAACCAGTGGCGACTGGCACCGGCTTTTGATTTGAACCCTTTTCCCGACAAGGAGCCGGAATCCAAGACTTGGCTCAGCGAAGACAGTGGGCCGATCACTTCGATCCAGCAACTGCTAGGTCAAGCCGCCCGCTTCGAGTTGTCGCAGCCCCAAGCGCAATCCATCCTTGAAGAGGTGGCCTCAGCGGTCAAGCGATGGAAAGATGTGGCAAGCTCAGCAGAGGTTGGACTGCAGGCGCACGAAGTCAATGACTTCAAGCCTGCATTTAAAAGCGACATCAAATAAGTGGCTGCGTATTCCTGTATTGACCTGGTGGTTTCTGCACAGGAATTCTCCAGGTCAATACAGCTGGACCACCGCAAGCCAGGTGTTCAGCGCCTGAGGCCACCAAAAAGCCGCCTGGCCCGGGGGCGGCGGCTTGTGGGTGATGGGGAATGGTCGGAGCGGCGGGATTCGAACTCGCGACCCTCTGCTCCCAAAGCAGATGCGCTACCAGGCTGCGCTACGCTCCGACGGGCTTGATTCTACCCGCTGCCCGCCCCCCCACAGGGCCCCGGCGCACAAAAAAACGCCCGGCCATGTGGGCCGGGCGATGCGGGGCCCAGGGTGGGCCGCTGCGGGCGCTGCGATCAGCTGCCGCGCGTGACGGGCATTTCGACCTCGCCCTTGAGGAACAGCTGCTTGGCCAGTTCCAGCTTGGCAATGGCGGCGCGGTGGACTTCGTCGGGGCCGTCGGCAAAGCGCAGCGTGCGCTGGTGCACATAGGCATAGGCCAGCGGGGTGTCTTGCGACAGGCCGGCACCGCCGTGCGACTGAATGGCCCAGTCGATGATCTGCAGGGCCATATTGGGCGCCACCACCTTGATCATGGCGATCTCGGCCTTGGCCACCTTGTTGCCCACGGTGTCCATCATGTAGGCGGCCTTGAGCGTGAGCAGGCGGGCCTGCTCGATCATGATGCGCGACTCGGCAATGCGCTCGTGCCAGACGCTGTGCGCCGAGATTTTCTTGCCAAAGGCCACGCGGCTGTCCAGGCGCTTGCACATCAGCTCCAGCGCGCGCTCGGCCATGCCGATGGTGCGCATGCAGTGGTGGATGCGGCCCGGGCCCAGGCGGCCTTGCGCGATCTCAAAGCCACGGCCTTCACCCAGCAAGATGTTGCTGACCGGCACGCGCACGTTCTCGAGCAACACCTCCATGTGGCCGTGCGGCGCGTCGTCGTAGCCGAACACCGTGAGGGCGCGCAGCACCTTGATGCCCGGGGTGTTGGCGGGCACCACCACCATCGACTGCTGCGAGTGGCGCGGCGCCTCGGGGTCGGTCTTGCCCATCACGATGAAGATGGCGCAGCGTGGGTCGCCCGCACCAGACGACCACCACTTGCGGCCATTGATCACGTACTCGTCGCCTTCGCGGCGGATCTCGCACTGGATGTTGGTGGCGTCTGACGAGGCCACCGCCGGCTCGGTCATCAAAAAGGCCGAGCGGATCTTGCCCGCCAGCAGGGGCTCGAGCCACTGGTCCTTGATGGCCTCGGAGGCATAGCGCTCCAGGGTTTCCATATTGCCCGTGTCGGGCGCGGAGCAGTTGAAGACCTCGGCAGCAAAGGGCACGCGGCCCATGATTTCGCACAGCGGGGCGTATTCGAGGTTCGACAGGCCTTGCGGGGCGCGCGGCGAGCGCGGCAGGAACAGGTTCCACAGGCCTTGTTCACGCGCCAGCGGCTTGAGCTCTTCGACGATGCGCGTGGGCACCCAGGCGTTGCCCGCGGCACGGTTGGCCTCGATCTCCGCAAAGAAACGGTTCTCGTTGGGGTAGATGTGCTGGTCCATGAAGGCCAGCAAGCGGGCCTGCATGTCCTTGACTTTGGGGCTGTAGTCGAATTCCATGATGGAGTCCTTGGGTTGGGGAAACGGGAATCGGGAGGATCAGCGCAGCTGGCGCTGGGCAAACTGCCAGCCCAGTTGCGCCATGGGACGGGCGCCGGCGCCCGACTGGCGCGCCTGCTCGCTCGATGCGGTGCCGGCCTCGACCCGCTTGGCAATGCCTTGCAGGATGGCGGCCAGGCGGAACATGTTGTAGGCCAGGTAGAAGTTCCAGTCGCGGCCCAGCGACTCGGGGCTGGCAAAGCCGGTGCGCTCGCAGTAGCGGCGGATGTAGTCGGCCTCGGAGGGGATGCCCAGCGCGGCCAGGTCCAGGCCGCCAATGCCGCGGAAGGTGCCGGGCGGGATGTGCCAGGACATGCAGTGGTAGCTGAAATCGGCCAGTGGGTGCCCCAGGGTCGAGAGCTCCCAGTCCAGCACCGCCAGCACGCGCGGTGATTGCGCGTCGAACATCAGGTTGTCCATGCGGTAGTCGCCGTGCACGACGCTCACCAGGCGCTCGTCGCGTGCGCTGTCGGGAATGTGCTGCGGCAACCACTCGATCAGGCGGTCCATCTCCTCGATGGGGGTGGTGATGGAGGCGGCGTACTGCTTGCTCCAGCGGCCGATCTGGCGCTCGATGTAGTTGCCAGGCTTGCCGTAGCTCGAGAGGCCTTGCGCGGCCACGTCAACCTTGTGCAGGGCGGCGATGACGCGGTTCATCTCGTCGTAAATGCCGGCGCGCTCGGCGGGCGTCATGCCGGGCAGGGACTGGTCCCACAGCACACGGCCGGGCACATAGTCCATCACATAAAAGGCGCGGCCAATGACCGACTCGTCCTCGCACAGCGCATGCATGTGCGCGACCGGCACATCGGTGCCAGCCAGGGCCTTCATCACGGTGAATTCGCGCTCGATGGCGTGGGCCGAGGGCAGCAGCTTGGCCACCGGCCCCGGCTTGGCGCGCATCACATAGGCGCGGCTGGGGGTGATGAGCTGGTAGGTGGGGTTGGACTGGCCGCCCTTGAACTTGCGCACCTCCAGGGGCCCGGCAAATCCAGGCAGGTGGGCGCCCAGCCACCCAGAGAGGGCGTCGGTGTCAATGGCATGCGCAGCCGCCAGGGGCTGGGTATCGGGGGAAGTGTCAGCGCTCATGGGCGTGCTTTCTGGGGAAGGGCACTGGCCGCATTGCGCTGCCAGGGCCTCAGGTTTCGGTGTTGACGATGCGCAGCAGGCCCTCGCGATCGAGCACCACCAGGCCGCCCGGTTCGATCCGGATCACGCCCTCGCGCTCCATCTGCTTGAGCTCCTGGTTGACTCGCTGGCGCGAGGCGCCCAGCAGCTGCGCCAATTCTTCCTGCGCCAATTGCAGGCCGATGCGGATTGCGCCCGCATCCGACAGGCTGGGCACGCCGTAGCTGCGCACCAGGTGGTTGAGCTGCTTGGCCAGGCGCGATCGCAGGGGCAGGGTGTTGAGGTCTTCCACCAGCCCGTAGAGCTGGCGGATGCGGCGCGCGTTCAGGCGCAGCATGGCCTCGTAAAACTCCACATGCTGGCTCAGGATTTTTTTGAAATCCGCCCGCGCCACGTTCAGGATGGTGGTGTCGCCGTGCGCGTAGCAGTCGTGTGTGCGCCGGTCCCCGTCGAAGATCGACACATCGCCAAACCAGATGCCCGGCTCGACATAGGTCAGCGTGATCTGCTTGCCCGACACCGAGGTCGAGCTCACCCGCACCGCGCCCTTGGCGCAGGCGATCCACACATCGGGCGGATCGCCGCGCGCGGCAATCATGTCGCCGTCCTTGTAGCGCTTGACGTAGGTGCATCGCAGGATGTCGTGACGAAGGGAAGGGGAGAGGGACGAGAACCAGCGACCGTTGTTGATCGCCTCGCGTTCCTCCATTGTCAGAATGGGCTCATCCATGGTCTGTCTTATCGGTGACTGAGGGGCCGTGTCTTGTCGCGTTCGGGACCGGTGGCCTCAGGGGTAACGCGGGGTCTGCTTGTCCAGGAAGGCCTGGATGCCGATGCCCGCGTTGGGATGGTGCAGGTTGCGCACAAAGTGGTCGCGCTCCTGGGCCAGGTGCGTCGACAGGCTGTTGCCATCGGCCTGGGCCAGCAGTTCCTTGACGCTGGCCATGGCATTGGGCGCGCGGGCGTTGATGCGCTCGGCCAGGTCCTGCGCCGCCAGCAAGGCCCCGCCGGGCTCGGTGAGGTGGTTGACGATGCCCAGCTGCGCCAGGCGGTCGGCGCTGATGCGCTCGCCCAGCATCAGCAGCTCGGTGGCCAGCTGGCGCGGGATCAGGCGCGAGAGGCTCCAGCTGCCGCCGCCATCGGGCGAGAGCGCCACGCCGGTGTAGGCCATCACGAAGACGCTGTTGCGCGCGGCCACGATCATGTCGCAGGCCAGGGCCAGCGAGAAGCCGGCGCCGGCGGCCGGGCCCTCCACCGCGGCCAGCACGGGTTTGGGAAAGCTGCGGATGGCCTCGATCCAGCTGTGCAGGCCTTCGATGCTTTGCGCCTGCACCTCGGGCGGCTTTTGGCGGTTGCCCAGCAGGCGCGAGAGGTTGCCGCCGGCGCTGAAGACCGAGCCCTCGCCGGTGATGATGACGCTGCGCACATCGGCGTTGCGTTCGGCCGAGTTGAGCGCCTCGACGCCGGCGCTGTAGAGCTCGGGCCCAAGGGCGTTGCGATGCTCCGGGTTGCTGATGGTCAGCACCAGGGTCTGGTGGTGGCGGTGGCTCAGGATTTGTGCGCTCATGGTGGCCTCCGGGCAGTCGGGAACGAATCAGTCTTCGGTGTGCAGCAGCGACAGGCCAATGGCGCCGCGTCGACGCAGCCAGGGGCTGGGGCGGTAGCGCATGTCGCCATAGACGGTCTGCAGATTGAACAGCACTTCGAGGATGTTGTCAGGGCCCAGGCTGTTGCCCATGGCCAGTGGCCCTTGCGGATAGGCCAGGCCCAGGGTCACGGCGGTCTCCAGGTCCTGCGGCGAGCAGATGCGCTGCTGGCAGATGTCGCTGGCAATGTTGACGATGGTGGCCACCACGCGCTGCGTGACAAAGCCGCCGCTGTCGCGGATCACCGACACCGGCTTGCCGTCGCGCGCAAACAGCGCGTGCGCGGCATCGCGCATGTCGGCACGGGTGGCGGGATTGGTGGCCAGCACCCGGCGGCGCGTGGCCGCGTCGGGCACCAGCATGTCGATGCCGATGGTGCGCGCCGGGTCGTGCCGATCCACCACCGCCACCGTGGTCACATCAAAGCCCAGCGGGGCCACGATGGTCAGGGCGTGCGGCGAGGGCGATGCGCCCGTTTCGATCTGCGCGCCCAGGTCCTTGAGCAGTTGCAGCAGCTCGCTGCGGCGGGCCGCGCGGGGCGACACCCAGACCGGCGGGAAGGCCTCGACCACCGGCACCGGGGGCTCGGGCGGCACCTGCTGCTGGCCGTTGGGGTATTGGTAAAAGCCTTCGCCCACCTTGCGGCCCACGACACCGCCGGCCAGGCGCTGCGCGGTGATCACATTGGGGCGGTAGCGCGGCTCTTCGTAGTACTGGTGGTAGATGGCCTCGATCACATGGTGCGAGACGTCGAGCGCGGTCAGGTCAAACAACTCGAAGGGGCCCAGGCGAAAGCCCATCTGGTCGCGCAGGATGCGGTCCACCGTGACAAAGTCGGTGATGCCTTCGCTGACGATGCGCAAGGCCTCGGTGCTGTAGCCGCGGCCGGCGTGGTTGACGATGAAGCCGGGGGTGTCCTGGGCCTGCACCGGGGTGTGGC
>Ga0255219_1000469_pt1 | contig 11267 bp, 10 predicted proteins | sample Miss_Colum_RepA__FD_183037 | JGI IMG/M metagenome (GOLD analysis project Ga0255219, IMG submission 183037) | Freshwater microbial communities from Mississippi River, Louisiana, United States - Miss_Colum_RepA_8d | ecosystem: Environmental > Aquatic > Freshwater > River | place: USA: Louisiana...
TAGTGATACATGTTCGTTAGGGTGGACCCGGTGTAAACCACGCGCAAAAGCGTAGGCGGATGCACGACCGCTAAAAACAGGCTTTGCATGAGGCCAATACAGGCGGTCCAGTGAAACATGATGCCGGAGGGTTGCATTGGTTGATGGATGCGATTAGGTATTATACTATATTCACATATCTATAATATAATACAATACAATGCAATACAATACAACTTTCATTTGATGAATGTTGATTCGGTTCACTTCAACAACAACTTTTGACGAACTGATGGCGGCTTGTACTTCAGAATGTCCATCTCCTTGGACGTGGTGGGGAAGCTCAACGCACCGTAAATGTCCTGCAGCAGCAGCCACTCAAACATGCCGCCCGGATACACGCGCACGTTTTTGAACCCGAGGCCCACCAGTTGTTGGTATTTTTTATACACCGTGTCATCGTTTGCGTTTTTCCCGTACACGAGTATCTCTCGGTCCTTTCCCTTGGGTTCCGACAGCATCGCGTTCATGGACGCCTCTTCTTCTTCAATTGGCAGCGTGCCCGGAATCAGGCAGGCCTGCATGCCCGGCGGCAGCGTGTTGATCAGCAACCACGGATGCGCGGGGGCATAATAGTTAGAGAACTTGTGATAATTGACCGGATCCGCCGTGCGGCACACGCACTGCATGTCCTCGTAATTCACCTTGGAAATGGAAACGCTGGATCCCATCACTGCATTTATTGGCGCAATCAGTTTAATGCATTAAATCATATGCATGTATTTAATTTATTTTTCATACGAAGTATTGATTTTATGGCCGGGTTTCCTTGATTTCGTCTTACTACGCACACACTTTCTCTTATTTGATTTTGATTTTGATTTTGATTTTGATTTTGATCTTGCAAATTTCCCACCATAGTATGAAAAAGGACGAGGGACAACCGGATTGATCTCTCCCGTTGTTAGATTTACATAAAAGAAAGCACCCGTTACTGGATCCTGCCGATACACCCAACCGGGGGGTAGCTCCATTGGCGTAGTACCTGTGATTGATGGGGGGTCTACTTTTGTCGTTCGCAGTGACATTTCATATTTTGGAAAGTCCGGCGACATTTCGCCGGTTTCCAGATTTGCATACACGTATGCACCGTTTCTTGGAATTTTTACATATTTCCAATTTTCAGGCAATCTTCGCGGCTGGTTTTTCAGTATTTCCACAACAACCCCTCCTCCCATATCAACTTGTTCCAAAGTTGCATCGGTCACATCTTCCATCTCGTCATCATCCGATGATTGAACAAACCAAGAAGACATGCGCCGAACCCATGATTTTGGATTATAACGACAAGTCAGGTCTACAAAATTCACATGTTTTACCATGTACCGGTTTTTTAAACGTGTTTCCAAATCAAACATCGTTGTTGAAAACGTATGGTTTTCGGTCGGCTGGTCGTGTGTCAATGGCCACACCGGTAACCCCAGTTGGTGCATTATGTTATTTTTTTCCTTAGTTGGATTAAAATCTTCACTTTCTAACACATCTTTACTTCCATCCAATAACCATATTCCCAAAACATCTCTTTCCCATGGGTCGGATTCATCATTCACCGTGAAATCATATAAGTGATCATACTTGACTTGCGATGTTGAAAACCAATCGTGTTTAGTTGGTGCTTTGCATGTTACAGACAATTCTGGCAATTCTTCATACGTGTTTTGCAATCGTTCATTAAACCCCAACTCACACAAATGGCTTGACATACTTCTTAATTTTTCGGTAAACGGTATATGAGTGTTTTGGGATAATACACGTGCATGATAAAAAATTGACGGCATCATGTTCGGAATTCCTTGTAATGACAACATACCGGATTTACCCGCCATTGCTAATCTTCTTAATGTTAGGTTTTGCTCCCGAGTTGCCTTTATATGTTTTAATTCCCTACCATGAGCAACAATAAGCACAGTTACAAAACTGTCATCTGCGATTGCCATTTCAGATTACACCTTTTATTATTATTATATTATTAACATTTCATTTTCGTTTCATTCCTTATCGTACCCAATGACCGCGCAGTCCAGTCGCTTCCCCGCGTGCCCGGTGGTCAGCGAATCCGGATGCCCGCCCTTGCCCAGGTCGTCCTCGTCCTCGTGAACGACGAGCGACCGCCCGATGATGGAGAGTTCCCCCTCAAACAGCGACACCTTGGACGTGGTGAAATGAAAGGTGCTATAATGTTCTTTTGTTGCGGTTATGTTGCCGAAATCCCCCGCGTGCGAGCTTACGCTGGCGCGCGACCCGTGGTCCGCATTCGTGGGGTTGAAATGCCCGCCGCAGCTGGCGCAGTCGCTGCTCAACAAGTTGCCGTACTGGTGCACGTGGAACCCGTGCTTGCCCGGCGCCAGATGTTCAATGTGCCCGGACACCCTAACCGGTGAAAACGGGTCGTCCTGCTTGAACGACACGTGGCTGCCCTTTAATTTGCCCTGAAACACCGCAATCGCCTTCATTCAATGATACTTGGGTTGTAGGTTGTATTAGTTGTGTTATAGTATTGTAATTGCTGCATTTAATATGGTTTTGCGTCATATTCATATGCTAATTTTGCGCGCGGCCCCTTTTTTTGCGGTCTTGGCCAGTCGCAGCGCTCTACTGGTTGACTTACACCCGTTCGCCAGAATGGCGTAATCCACTGCAGCCGCCTTGCCGCCCGTGATCGCGCTGGCCAGTCGCGCGTAGCCCCACGACTGCGGCGTCTGGTTGGGCCGCGACCCCGACGAATAAAACGCGCCCTCGCCCTTCTTCACAATATCGTCCAACGCGCTCACCGAGCACCCGGTGGCCGCTGCAAGCGCTTTACTAGGCACAACCCGGTCCACATGGTACATCCTGCGCGCGGCAACCACGTGTTTGGAGGCCACATGCGGGTACGACCGCAGTTTCGTGGTGCGCCCGTAGTACGTCCCGCGTTTGTACATGCGGCGCGACCGCTTCAACATGGCAATCTGCTTGCGGCGGTCCTTGCGCGACAGCGTGCGCGGAACGTAGCGCATTGGAACGCGGATGCGGATTTCATCCGTTTTCATGGTGTAGTTTAATATTACACCAGGAAAATAATTCAAATAAAAAAATCAGCTCAACCCAAGGTCCCCGAACCCATTGGTTCAATTGAATGACACCACAATCTCCACCGTCTCCTTCTTGATGCTCTTCGTCGCGGAAATGCTCAGCTCCTCGCGCTTCTTTCTGGTTTTGTTGTTGCCGCTGTTGTTGCTATTGCTATTGTTGCCGCTGTTCTTGGTGCCAGTGCCATTATTTACTTCCTCGGCATCGGCGTCCGGCATGGATTCCGGAGTCATGTAATTTGTCGCATTGTTGCGACGCGACGTGCTGTTGCGCGCGTTCATGTCGTCCTCTATCGCGGCGTAGTGCCCGCCAATGTACGCCACCACCCCGTTTTCCAGCGCCCATTTGAAGAAATTCAGCTGCCCAATTGTGGTCTGAATAAACGTGCCGTTGCCGTACGGGATGGTAATGCGGTCCCACCGGCAAAACGGGTCAAACCGGCGCTTGCTGTACGCCTTTAGCTTCAGCTTGTAGTCCGTGTACACTTTGAACCGCCGGTTGGCACCCACTTCGTACACCGTGAAGAACTTCTTGGCGTAATTCGTGGCAAACCAGTCAATAATTCGGAGCGAAATGGGCGACTCTCCGTTAATGATCTTCAGCATCGTGTCCAAATTGTTGTCCTCGTTGTAAAACTTCATCAAGTTGGCCATCAGCAAATCATTCTGCGTGGTGTAATTTGAATTTGTGCCCATGTTCTAGCAAACGCAAAGCAATGCAACGCAATGTAATGATTCAGCAACGTGCGTTTAAACCATTATTCGGTGTAAATGTTTACAACAAAAATTCAAAAATTACAAAAAAAAATATATTATCGTTTTGTATACTACTGCACAATGGCGTCACACAACGATGGTGATGGCGATGGTTCCCCCTTTAGTCCACTCACGCCGCAATCCCCCTGGGTGGGTCCGCCAATACGTTCGGAGAATTCTGCCGAAATTGCACACCATCATGCAACCCTAGCGGCGCAAGCGGCTGCACAAGCAAGCCGGGCGGCGGCGAATGCAGCTTATGCTGCCCGTGTTGCTGCCCGCGCGGCAAAGCGGGCCGCCAAGGCTGTTGCCAATTTGAGTTTGTCTGAAAGACGCCCCCAAGGGGGGCGCACACGGCGCCGACGCCGATAATTATATTCTAATATATATTCTAATATTATATCAATACACCTTAACACATCATGCAACAAATACACCTGATTTACATTATTTTAGCAATCGTGTTCATGTGCTACGGATTGCACGCGTGCTCTGCAAGGGAATCAAGGGAAGGGTTTGCGGCGCTCTCGCCCGGGCCTTTCCCCAGCCCGTCTCTTCTGCCCAACGGTAAACGCCACGGCGGCTTGTCCAATTTAACGTCGCGCGACTTGAAGCCGTATTACCCCGTGTTTGATCACGGGTACGGGCAATACACCAACAACGTGCGCTACTGGGCAACGCCCAATAACGGCAAGTGCACTCCCCCCGAATTCTGCGGCGGCCTGTACAACAACAACCAATCTATTCATATTGCGCCCGTGCCCCGGCCGTTGTCGCTGCACTCCGATGTGCGCCGCGTCAATTTTTACGGGTCGGACACCATGACGTGCCCGGACACGCCCCCGCAGGACGTGGCCAACTGCCTGTACTACGGGCACAAAACGAACTCGCTCGTCCCGCCGTACGAGCCAACCCTACTTTGAAAGTCACGTCCCGGGGCCAAACACAAAATAATATAAAAATTTTTATATATTATTTTCGCATTTCAGTATTCTCTCTTCTAATGTATTTATTTTCATACGTTATATTATAAAATGCTTTCCTTTGAACCGTCTGCTTCTGCTTCCGCTGCTCCCGAGGGCAAATTGTTCTTTTTAGGTGCATTGGCTGCTGGTGCCGCTCGTGCCGGCGCTGGTGCCGCTCGTGCTGGTGCCGCTCGTGCCGGCGCTGGTGCCGCTCGTGCTGGTGCCGCTCGTGCTGGTGCCGCTCGTGCTGGTGCCCGTCTTCCTGCAACAGCACGACCAAGACCTGGGTTGCCTGTTTCTAGACCAATTAAGATTTCGCTCAGTAACTCAAGCACTACAACTAACAATGAAAACAATGAAACCAACACAAACAACTACAACTAAAAACTGTTGGAATGGTCCTGCATACACTTTTTCTTAATCTTCTGTCCGATTTCGTCGGGTTCGTCCTTGAGCCAGCCCTACTCCCCTCGGTTTTCTTGACCGGGCTGCAGCCGGGTTGCGTTGCCTTCTCTTCGGTTTTTCGGCCGGGTGCTCATTTTGCTCGTCATGGTGGTGTTGTTCCTGTTCATCCTCGTCCTCACGAGACAGCATTTGCCCCATTTTTTAACAAGCGCGTAATGGATGGTTATAGGGTTATAGTATAGCGTGTCAACTAAAATTGCCACAATGTAACGCAAAATATCTTTTTTTTTTCAAATGGTAATACATAAATAAAACACGATAAATAAAATACAACAATAACAGAGGATGGCAGATAACACCCCATTTAGGGTCAATCGGTCTGCTTTACCCTCATCGGTGCAACAGTTGTTCAATCCCGAAAACTGTTTCGCTAGGGGGGGATTGACCACGGGTGCAAAGGGCCCCGTCTTGACCGGTAACTGTCAAATCGTGCAATTCGGGAGAAATAGTAACGGAAATAATTGCATGTTTGTATGTCAAGCCAATTTTTCGGATGAATCATACCGTCCAGTGTTGGCATCCTTTGTGTTTAATCACGAGGGATACGTAATTGATTCCTATTTTGGGAATAGCGATGCAGCCCCATCATGGAGAACCAACATACGTAATGGAACACGCGCGTCATTCGGATATCTGCCTCCACCGCCACAGCCACCGCCACATCCACAGCCACAACGTCCAGATCCATTTTTGGTATCACGCATTACTGCAATTAATGACCGCTTGAAAGAGTTTCACAAAAGCATGAGTAAGGATGATATAGCTGCGTTGAATCAAGAAAAACGCGAACTAAAGGTTAAACTGGATAAAGAAGCGGAAGAAGCGGCACAAGCGGCAAAAGCGGCACATGCAGCGGCACTTGATACATACGCCGCGCGCTTAAAAACCCCAACATGGGGATGCACCCAGGTTCTAAAAGGACCGTTGGATTTTATTGGTTGCCAGCGTGCCGATTCCAGATACCCTTCGTTTTCTCTCGTTGAGGGATTTCCATACGTTGAATGCGTGACGACGTCTGCAGAATTTGATGCCAAGCTTGACACGTCTCCAGAAAATATAGGGAAGATAACCCCATATTTCAAATATGACCCTGTCACTGGAAATACTATGTATGGTGCAAGCGGGCATGAATATTATGACACTGAAGGCTTCGGCAACGTGCATGGAAACAAAGGATTCCAAAGTTTTGTTGTTGGCAACCCGAATGATGAACGCATGCGCCCGATGGAAACAAGACAAGGTTCATGTCCTTACCCAAAAGCCGTACCTCCAAAACTAAGTGCAATGAACCCGAACACGCAAAAAGAATGGGAACGACATTTGAGAGAAGGCAATGAATCATTGCGCGATCAAATGAAAGCGTTAAACTGGCTTGGAAAAACTCAATTAAAATTTCCAACTGCGGGACCCATTGATTCCGCGTTTGCTGATGCGGCATTTGGTTGGGTTCACGAACTTTCAATCCAATTTAAACCCAGTAGGATGTCATTATCATCTGCTGCCATGACTAAAATGCTAGCTTCAAGTACACATGCATCCGTTGCGGCAATGCATCCGTCCGCTATGAGAGCAGAATTGTTTAAAAGATTGACGGCACAACCGCTTGGATCTATTGGAGTCAGGCCAATCGTTAATACCTGTAACTGCACTCCAATGAACCGCAATCCCGGATGCTTAAATCATTTGTGTCCATTCAAGCACACAAGGCTTGCGCGTCTTCAATTTGAGTGGCCAACATTTGTGTTGCTTGATTCAGGCGACCCAGCAGCCAGATCAGCATTGGATAGTGGCATATTGGAAGCGGCAAGAGCAAAACAGCAAGCAGCAGAAGCAGCAGAGGAAAAACAGCGAGCAGCTGAGGCCGCGCGAAACAAAAAGAATGAACTTGCAAGACAAGCGACAGCACAAAGACAATTGGCGGCAGCAGAGGCATCCGGGGTCCCACTAAGAGGTAGACGTGCTACAGCATCAGCGGCGCCATCTGCTGCACCATCAGCGGCGCTATCTGCTGCACCATCAGCGGCGCCATCAGCGGCGCCATCAGCCCAAAAAAGAAAATCAGCACCAGCACCAACATCATCTTCTAGAACAAAACGCAAAGAAGGAGGAGGTGCCAAATCCAAATCCAAGTCCAAGTCCAAATCCAAATCCAAACGACGATTTCACAATCACAAATAAACGCGCAAACGGTTCATAATCCCGTGCGCGGAATGTGCACCTCCTTGATGAACGCCTTGATGATCTTCTTGTGCGCGCTGTCGTCGCATTCAATGTTCTTGTACAGCTCCTTGCATATCGTCTGATATTCAACGTGCATTTTTTCCTTGGTCTCCCACCCCGGGTGCGCGTCCATCCACTCCTGAATGATGCGCGTCTGGTAGCACGACGCCATGTAAATGAACTTCTTCACGTACGAGTTGTCCTCGTCCTTGATCCACTCGTCCGTCTTCACGTACATGGTCTCGCGTTTCAGGTCCGTGCAGTGGATCGGCCGCTTGTGCACGTCCATGCCCTTCAGGTTGTTCACGATGATGGAGCTCACGCCCTCCACGATGCCCTTCGTCTTCGTGTACTCCAAGTCCTGCAGCGTGATTTTCAGCGTCTTCACGAAGTCGCTCAGCTTAATGGCGTCCTTGCACTCGTTGTTCAAAAACATGTTCAGGTTGAACTGCGTGTTGTGCGTGGTTACAATGTTGTTGCTCCCAATTTTGGGCGTCATCTCCTGTATGGTTTGAATGAGCTGCTGGTTCTGCTGCGTCATCTCGCGAATCACCTCCTGGTTCTTCATCATCATTTCGTGGTTCTTGTCAAACATCGTGTTCCGATCGTTCAACAGCATCTGCACCATGGTTTTCAGGTCCATCAGCTCTTCGTTCTTGTCTGCAATGTCCTGTGTCTTTTTAGCCACGGTCGCAATTTCTTTTTCCACCACAGTCAGCGACATGGATGAATCGTTTGGCGTCACTACGGTTGCCGCCATTTTGCACGTCTTCTTGTGATTGTATAGAGACGACCGCAACTCAAATGTTTTACCACACGCGCACGCGTTATTTTTTGATGTCTTGAGTTTGATTTTATGCTTGTCGGTATTATAATGTTGCAAAATGCTGCTTTTTCTCGCACACGAATAGTTGCACATCTTGCATTCAAAACGTGACGCTGCGTCGTCTGGCAGTTCCATCGGGGCGTTGTGCAAATGGGATGAAATAGGTTTAAGCGGTTTACATAAGCAAATATTAAATTTCCCTTAATATCCCACATTTGCATATTTTTATGAAGTGTTTTAAAACCATGTCCAAAATGCGAAATGAACACGGTATATGGTGTGAAATTTCCACCATACGAAAAATGATTATGGTAAGCGCATATGTTTTGTTTTAATAATAAAACAAAAATATGCACGGCACTTGGACATCATTTTATGACACCTAATATGATGTAAATGTTTGGATTGGGTGGTTTGATTTCTGCTAGGTTGCATATTTTTCGTTTTATTAGATAAAACCAAAATATGCAAATTTCGTTGTCACATGTCACATTTTTTTGGCGCCAAAAAACCACTTTTTACACCCATCAAAAACATGTGACCATTATGCTCTCAGAATTACACATCTATTCCATAAAATATTTTTGTTATTTTTTCGATTCGAATTTGCACAAGAGTCGAAAAAATTCTGGAAAATGGACATCGATGATGTCCAAAAATCGAAACCTCGAAACCTTTTTGTGAAAATTCGACGCGCACTAGGTATTTTGCGGAACTTTTTGGAACCATTAATTGAGAGACGATACATGCAGTGAGGCATGCAAATATATGTTAAACCATGAAAAATAAGATGTGCCGATGGATTTCAATGCATTCCAGAAAAAATTGAATTATATGTGAAATGCTAATCAGTGGTATCAGACAGACTCAATCTCAATCAACAAACGTATTAACCAACAATGTTTGCATACCTTCGTTCCAAGAATATGGAGAACCACCACATTGCTATCCAAATGCGCGACAACGTGCGCAGCCATGTTTCCCCTTTATCCGGGTTGGACCCGTCTAATTGCGAAGTTGCGGACACTCTGGCCGAGATCTACATGCGTGAGTTCGCGTGCACAATGAACACGCTGCAGCAAGTCAATCAGGTTGCAGCCCGGTACCACGAGCACGCGTTTGACAACGCGGACGCCTACATTGATGACGGAGTTCGGCCAATACAACTGCCCCCACATGAAATGACCGCTGAACAGCGTCATGCGTCGCAGCTGCTGCTGGGAGTTGGAAGAAACCACACCGAACTCAATGTTGCATTGAAATGTTTGCAGTTGTCAAGAGGCGACATCATGGATCACAATGTTGCCAGCATGCGAATCCTGGCCCAGCAATTTCAAGAAAAGCAATCTGTGGCAGAAGACGCTTTTGATCGTCTGCAACACTGCGCCAAACAAGTGTGGAGCTTGGTGAACATGCTAGCGTTCTCCAACCTGTTTCGCTTCGCCGATCCGCGCCAGCCCATATGCATTCCGAACCAGGATGACGCCATCTTTATCCCGTACATTCCAATGAAGACATTCCAATGAAGACAAACACACGCGTAAAAACAAAACCAAAACCAAAAAAAAAATACTAACATTTTTTTTGGATAATTGTATGTATGAATTTCTTATAATACAGGAAGACCCGACCAGCCTTTTGCTTTGGTTTTCTCTCCTTCTTCTCCTTTTGGTTTTAAAGTCGGAATCAAATCTTTGGCCTTGTGGTTGACTACGTGCACGTGATCCGGCGTCCATTCCACCGGATTGTGCGCGTCGTATGTCGTGCTGTCCGTCATGAGGATGTCGTAGTTCTGCTTCACGTAATAAGCCCGCCGCTTGTACCACTGGTTACGGAAGATGTCCTGCTGGTCCACGATGTCAATGACCAGCGGGCGCCCGTGTTTCACGCGCAGAATGCGCCCCACCGACTGGCACACGTCCGTTTTGGGCGACGCCATGATGAGCGTGGTCAGCGTCTTGATGTCCAGCCCCTCGGATGCCATGGCATACGTGGCAATAATGACCGTGCGCGATTCGCTGGCTTTCAGGTCGGCTTCCTTCATGCCGCCCACGTAGTACCCCACGGATCCGCCGGCAATGCCGCGGTGCGCAATCGCCTTGTGCAAATACGTGAGCAGCGACTTGTTGTGCCCCAAAATCATGACTTGCTGCTCCGGGTTTTCCGCCAGTTCGCGCTGCAGCACGCGCAGGATGAACTCGCTGCGGTGCGCGTAATCGCACACGCGCGAAATCATGGTGCTGAATTTCGGATTGCCGCGATAGTCGTATTCCGTCTCATTGAACGCGGCGTCATCCACGCAGTAGTTGATGGCTTTCACGACCACGCGGTGCTCGGACGCCGCCTTCTCCTTGTGCACCACGTCGCCTAGAAACATTTTGAACACTTTGGTGAGCCCGTCCTTGCGCTGCATGGTGCCCGACAGCCCGAGCGTGTAGAGCGTGGTGATTTTCATCATGCACTGGCAAAACACTTCGGCGCCCATGTGGTGCACCTCGTCAAACACGGTCAGGCCGAAGCTGTCAAACATGTCGGCGGGGTACTCCTTCATGGACAGCGACTGCAGCATGCCGAGCACGATGTCCTTGTCGTCAATGTCCACGATTTGGCCCTGGATGCGGCCCACGCGCGCGCCTGGCAGGAACTGCTCAATGCGCTCTATCCACTGGTTCATTAAGAAGGACTTGTGCACCACGACCAGCGTTTTTCGGCGGAGCTGGGCCAGGATGTAGAGCGCCATCACGGTTTTGCCCTTGCCGGGGTCCACGTCCAGCAGCCCGCCGCCGCCGGCGCCCACGTGGGCCAAATACTTCCGCACGATGTCTTTTTGGTAGTCGCGCATCTCGCCCTGGAACGCGACCCCGGCGTGTATGGGCTCGCCGGGGCCGATTTTCACGGCTTCGGGGGGGCCGTACGCGCCGATCCCGA
>Ga0255219_1000470_pt1 | contig 11258 bp, 11 predicted proteins | sample Miss_Colum_RepA__FD_183037 | JGI IMG/M metagenome (GOLD analysis project Ga0255219, IMG submission 183037) | Freshwater microbial communities from Mississippi River, Louisiana, United States - Miss_Colum_RepA_8d | ecosystem: Environmental > Aquatic > Freshwater > River | place: USA: Louisiana...
CCCACCTGCGCATGCTGCCGATCCAGTCGCGGCCTCGGCAGCATGCGCAGGTGGGCAAGAAAGGGCAGCTGGAACATCAACTGCAGCATGCCAGCCAGCAGCACGCCCCAGGCTAGGGCAATGGTTGGTTCGGTAAACAGCGGCGACAGCAGCAGCGCCGACAGGATCAGCACCACATTGAGTATGACGGGCGTGAGCGCCGGCACGGCAAAGTGCCCGTAGCTGTTGAGGATGGCGCCAGCGAAACCAGTCAGCGAAATCAGGATGAGATAGGGAAAGGTCAGCCGCAGCATGTCGACGAGCAGGTCGAACTTGGCCGGCTGATCGAGGTAGCCGGCGCCGAACAGGGCGCCGAGCAGCGGCGCCGCCACCACCCCCACGACCGTGATGATCGCCAGGATCAGTCCGAGCGAGCCTGCCACATGGTCCAGGAAGCGCTTGACCTCGACCGGGTCCTGTTGGCGACGACGTTCCGCCAGCACCGGTACAAAGGCCTGGGAAAAGGCCCCCTCGGCAAACAGGCGACGTAGAAAATTCGGGATGCGGAACGCCACGAAGAAGGCGTCTGCTGCTGCGTCATCACCGAACAGCGCAGCAAACACCGTTTCTCGCGCCATGCCGAGTAGCCGGGACAGCAATGTGCCACCCGAGGTAACCAGCGAAGAGCGCAGCAAGCCCTGCGCGGGGCGCTGGTCCGCTGCGGACTCTTGCCGCTTTGGAGGGGGGGACTGCATCGAGAAGGGCAAATGGCGAGGATTTACGCCATGCTACTGACATAGTCAGGGGTATTCCAGTTGCCGGCACGGCGCCCCGCTCTTGACTTGAGAAGCGGCGCCCCCTCAGAATGCCCGCCTTTTTCGGGCTGCCAGCCGGCCCGGTGTGGCACAAACCATCACAACCACGATCGGCATTCGCGATCGATTGCACTGAGGAGTTTCCCTTGGCCAATACCGTACAAGCACTCAAGCGCGCCAAACAGGCCGAAAAGCACCGTCAGCACAATGCCAGCTTCCGCTCCATGGTCCGCACCTACCTGAAGAAAGTGGTCGCCGCCATCGCCGCAAAAGATTACGCAGCTGCCACGGCAGCGTATGCCGAAGCCGTGCCTGTCATCGACCGCATGGCCGACAAAGGCATCATCCACAAGAACAAGGCTGCCAGGCACAAGAGCCGTCTCAATGACGCCATCAAGGCCTTGAAGGCTGCCTGAGCGAGCCGAGAGGGTCCCTGCAGTCACAGTCCCTGCGGGCGGGATCGTTCAGGCGCTCCAACCGCTAAGCCGAAGCAGCAGCAAGATAAGAAAAAGCCGGCCTCGAGGCCGGTTTTTTTTTGCCGCTGCGTTCAGAGCAGGGCGAGGTTGTCCCGGTGGATCAGTTCGTGGTCACCGTCGTAGCCCAGAATGGCGGCGATCTGCTCGCTGCCCTTGCCTAACAACAGGGCAGCTTCTTCCCTGTCGTAGTTGACGAGGCCATGGGCGATGGCAGTACCCGCCTCATCCTGACAGGCCACCAGATCACCGCGCTTGAAGTGTCCGCTCACCGCCTTGACCCCGACGGGCAAGAGGCTTTTGCCGGAACCCAGCAGCACCCTGACCGCACCGGCATCCAACGTGAGGACTCCCCGCACCTGCAGATGTGAGGCCAGCCATTGCTTGCGGGCAGCCAGCGGCTGGCTGTCCGGTACCAGCAAGGTACCGAGCGGCTGACCGCGTTGTAGGGCCAGCAGCACATCCGGGCTACTGCCATGTACGATGCAGGTTGCAGTACCGGAACGTGAAGCCAGTCGGGCCGCTCGAATCTTGGTGACCATGCCGCCCTTGCCCAGTGCGCCGCCGCCACCAGCCACCGCCATCAGCATCTCGTCGTGGCTGCTTGCCTCGCTGATGAGTCTGGCTGTCGCATTCGAGCGCGGGTCTGCATCGAAAACTCCTTGCTGATCGGTCAGGATGACCAGCACATCGGCATTGATGAGGTTGGCGACCAGTGCTCCCAGCGTATCGTTGTCACCAAAACAGATTTCGTCGGTGACAACGGTGTCGTTTTCGTTGATGACGGGAATCACCTTCATGTCGAGCAGTGTACGCAGCGTGGCCCGCGCATTGAGGTAGCGCTTGCGGTTGGACAGATCGTCGTGGGTGAGCAGGATCTGCGCCGTATGTTTGCCGAAGGTCTTGAAACGCGACTCGTAGGCCTGGATGAGCCCCATCTGGCCCACGGCTGCAGCGGCCTGCTGCTCATGTATGGCGGTAGGACGTCCGGGCAGACCCAGACGGCTGACGCCCTCGGCTACTGCGCCGGAGGAAACCAGCACCACATGCAGGCCCATGTCCTGTAACAGGCTGATCTGCTGCGCCCAGCGCCCGATGCTGTCCAGATTGAGTCCTTTGCCGTTGTCGGTGAGCAAGGAACTGCCGATCTTGATGATCCAGGTGCGGGCTTTCTTGAGTAGGTCACGATTGTTCACGAGCTCTGCACTCAGTCGCGGACGTATTCGATTTCCACATCGAAGTCGTCGTCTCCGTCTTCGCCGGCCCCGCGCTGCTGGCGCTCACGCCACAGGGTGCGTGCGCGAGCAATGCTCTGCCGGATTTCATATTCCATCTGTTCCTGCAGTTTCTGCTCTGCCTCACGGTAGTCCGGATCTTCCAGCAAGCGGCGCCGCTGATCGGCAATGGTTGCCATCAGTGCTTCGCACAATTCACGGGTACCGCTGCGCGCAGCGGCGGAAATGCAGTGTACCGTCCCCTTCCACTTCAGCGCGCGCACGATACGATTGCGCAATGATTTGTGCTCGGCCAGAGGCAACAGGTCCATCTTGTTCAGCACCAGCCAACGCTCACGTGCAGACAGCACGGGCGAGAACTGTTCGAGTTCACGGATGATGGTGCGTGCTGCCTCGACAGGATCACTGCCATCAGGGGGTGCCACATCGACGAGGTGCAGCAGCACGCGCGTTCTTGCCAGATGCTTGAGGAAGCGGATACCGAGACCGGCACCCTCGGAGGCGCCCTCGATCAGGCCGGGGATGTCGGCCATCACGAAACTGCTCTCCTCGCCCACGCTGACCACGCCGAGATTAGGCACCAGGGTGGTAAAGGGGTAGTCGGCCACCTTGGGGCGGGCCGAGGACACAGCGGCAATCAATGACGACTTGCCGGCATTGGGCAGTCCAAGCAGTCCCACGTCCGCAACCAGTTTCAACTGCAGCTGCAGTCTACGCACCTCACCGGGCTTGCCGGGCGTGGTCTTGCGCGGACTGCGATTGACGCTCGACTTGAAGCGGGCATTACCGAGACCATGCGCGCCACCCTGCGCTACCAGCAGTCGCTGCCCGGGATCGACGAGATCGCCCATCAATTCCTGAGTATCGGCCTCGTATACGCTGGTGCCGACAGGAACACGAATGAACAAGTCCTCTCCCGACAGGCCCGAGCAGTTGTTTTGGCCGCCGCCCTTGCCTGACTCGGCGCGATACCGTGGCTGAAAGCGAAAATCCACCAAGGTATTGAGGCTGGCATCCGCCACCAGAATCACGCTGCCGCCATCGCCACCATCACCGCCATCCGGACCACCGCGTTCGATGAATTTCTGGCGCAGGAAACTCAGGCAGCCGTTACCACCCTTGCCGGCCTCCACAATGATCTCTGCTTCATCGACAAACTTCATGGTGCTGAGGGTACCTGGCTTGCAGCCTCGCGGTATGCCACCGGCGGCGACTGCCCGCAGCTGCTCACGGTGGCCGAGATTACTGGCGTGCGCGGATCACCCGAGCGCTGGAGGAATGGGTGATCCTGCATGAAAAAAGCCCTGTAAAGACAGGGCTTTTTCGACGCTCCGGAATGGCTCAGGCGGAAACGGCTTCGGCTGTTTCAATGCTGACGAAGCAGCGGTTTTGCGGTCCCTTGAACTGGAACTTCACCGCGCCATCCGCTTTGGCGAACAAGGTGTGATCCTTGCCCATGCCCACGTTCACGCCAGCGTGGTAACGGGTACCTCGTTGCCGGACGATGATATTGCCAGCCAGCACTTCCTGGCCGCCGAAGCGCTTGACACCAAGGCGCTTGGATTTGCTGTCGCGGCCGTTGCTGGTACTACCGCCTGCTTTTTTGTGAGCCATGACGAACTCCTGAAGAAAGTTGCTGCTGTGTCGCCGATCAGGCGCTGATGCTGGTGATCTTCACTTCGGTGAACCACTGACGGTGGCCCTGCTGTTTCCGATAGTGCTTGCGGCGACGGAACTTCACGATTTTGACCTTGTCGGCCCGGCCGTGGCTGATGACCTCAGCCGTGACTTTGCCACTGGCGACGTAAGGGGCACCGATTTTGACGTCGGCACCGGCTCCTACCATCAAGACCTTGTCAAAGCTGATGGTGGCACCCGTGGCCTCTTCGATTTTTTCGAGCTTCAGCACCTCACCTTCGACGACACGGTGCTGTTTGCCACCACTTTCAATGACTGCGTACATAGCCTGCTCCAGAAATGTAGACCGCTTGGCGGCCGCCGACTCTGCCCAGCGGGGTCAGGATCGAGGTTTGCCGGGGCTGAGTTGCCGTACCCCTTGCGAAGGGCGGCGATTGTACGGAAAGACCTCGGCGACCTGCAACTTTTTGTTTGGCGTGGCCTTGGCGTGCGGGGCGGGACCGCCAGCGGAGCACCACGTCGGCAACGTGGCCGGCCGGTCAGCGCGCGCGTTGCCGCCCTGCCCCATCGTTTGCCTGCCACCGCCGCGGGCAGTAGCATCGCGGCCTTATCGTAGTCAGGGGTGCCAGCAGCGGCCCCTAGGTCTTGCTGGACGCCCATGGTAAAGCACATACACGCCGTCGTGGCTGAGGACTTCGCAGCGCTGAACCGCAAGGTGGTCAGCGAACTGCACTCGGAGGTCCCGCTCATCGAGAGCATCGGGCATTACATCATCGACGCCGGAGGCAAGCGCATGCGGCCAACGCTGGTCCTGCTCTGCGCCCGGGCGCTGGGCTACCAGGGTGACCGGCACGTCGACCTCGCCACCGTCATCGAGTTTCTCCACACGGCCACCCTGTTGCACGACGACGTGGTGGACATGTCCGCACTGCGCCGTGGCCGGCCAACCGCCAATGTGAAGTGGGACAACCCGTCCAGCGTGTTGGTTGGAGACTTCATCTATTCACGTGCCTTCGAACTACTGGTACGCATCGGCAGTTTGCCGATCATGGACGTCATGGCAACCACGACCAACCGTATTTCCGAGGGGGAGGTCCTGCAACTGATCCACAAGAGGAACCCCCAAACCACCGAGGCAGCCTACCTGCAGGTTATCCGCAACAAGACCGCCATCCTGTTCGCCGCGGCCTGCAGCACGGCGGCGATCCTGGCCGGTGCTGCGCTGGAGATTCAGCAGCAGTTGCATAAGTTCGGTCTCGAGGTAGGCATGGCTTTTCAGCTCATCGACGATGTGCTCGACTACGAGGGCTCGGCCGCCGAACTCGGCAAGAATGTGGGGGACGATCTTGCCGAGGGTAAGCCGACACTGCCGCTCATCTACGTTCTGCAAGAGGGGACGCCCGCGGAGCGCGCATTGATTACGTCAGCGATCGAAAACGGTGGTCTCGAACGGCTATCGGACATCATCGCTGTGGTAAAGCACTCGGGAGCGCTCGACCATACCCGACGGCAGGCACAGCAACGCATCGCGCAGGCGCTGCAGGCGCTCGACGTCATCCCGGCCTCGCCCTTCCGCCACGGACTCGAACAGGTAGCGGACGCTGCACTGAACCGCAAGAGCTGAAGTCGCCGGGGTACCGGCGGACATTGAAGGAGCTCGTCGCATGACACGCCGGCAGAAACTCGCCGTGGGACTTCCGGTCACGCTACTGCTGGCAGGACTGGGCGCCTATTTGCTGCTGCAGCACCGCGTAGGCGTTGCTCTGAATGCTGCACTGGCCGAACTCGTCGATAGCGGACTCGTGCAAGAGGCCCGCTATCGCGATGCAAGGCTGGACTGGCACGGGGATCTTCAGCTGGCTGGGCTGCAGCTGGTCACCCCCTCCCTGACGGTGGAACTGGAGTCCTTGACGTTGTCCGATCTGGACTTCAGTCACGAGGTGCCGTGGTCCCTGCACCTGCATGCCGAGGACCTGCACTTTCCCCGCGGGATCGACGGTGAGGCCCTGCTGGGTGCCGCCTACTGGCCCGCCTTCGACCATGACCTGCTAGAGGACGACACCCTGCGGCTCAGCCTGGACCTGCACTACCGCTACCAGCCGGGCTCTGACGAGCGGATTCTTGCCACGGCAGATCTGGTGATCCCCGCGTTGTTTGCGCTGGTAGCTGAAGCAGAGACCCGACACGCCACTCCCGATCAACTGCTCGGCCAGCAGCCAGCCACTGGGGCAGAGCCCGATGAGGCCGGGCTGCCACCCGGGTTCGCGCTGCCACTGGCGAAACTGCAAGTGTCCGATCTCGGCATCGTCGAGCGCTGGCTGCAGGGCTATGCGACGACCTACGAGAGGGATCCGGCTGCCATGCGACCGCACCTGCAGTCACAACTGCGCTCCGCTTATCTTTTTCTCACGCCGGACAGCGAAGACATGGCCCGTCAGCTAGGCGCTGCGCTGGCTACCTTCCTCGAGGGGGGCCGAACGCTGCACCTCGGCCTGCAGCCCGCCCATGGCGGTGAACTTGCCCGGCTACAGACAGAGGTGCTGGCTGCCGTATTCACAGCGAACTTCGGCACGGCGGTGGAATTGCTCAACGTCAGCATTGCAGTCGAGTGAGAGGAGCGGCCAGGCGGCGCCCGCAGAGCCTCAGGTCAGTGGGGCCACTTTGCGGCGATCCCTGCCACGCGACAGACGCTCCAATGCCTGACGCAGATCCTGCCCGATGCGCTTGAGACTCAAGTAGAGACCCAGCAGGCTCAGCAACAGACCACCGCTCAACAGGGCCAGCACACCGATGTCCCACAGCGGTCGCTTGTGGTACCAGAAGGCAAAGTCGAGGCTGTGCAGACCGCTGTAGAGCCAACGCTCGACTCGACTGTACTTGTGTATTACCGACAGCAACTCACCACGCACCGGATCGACATATAACCAGCTCTCCGCCGGGTCATCGAAGGTGACGCGCAGCACGGGCAGCGGCAGTTGATTGCCCCGTGAGTAGTAGTAATCGTCGTACTCATCCAACAGTTCGTAGCCGGTGACGCGCGCCTCGTCGATCGCCGCATCGAGTGCCGCTACCAGCGTGGCGCTGTCGAGGCTGGCCTGTTTCCGGCCGCTGCTCGCGTCGATGACCAGCGTTTCGGCGGCCAGCTGTCCATCGATGTTGTAGGGCTGGTGCAGGCGATCACGCTTGGCCTGCAGGGCAGCACTGTGCGAAGTGAATCCCGCCACCAGCATGGGACGACCCAGCACACGGACGAACGCCAGTTCCTTGACCGGATAAGGCACCTGCTCCTGCCAGTCGACTGCACGCGGATCGGGGAAGGCACGGAGCTCGAGATCACGCTGACTGAGAGCAGACGCTGCCACTTGCACACCGCGGGCATTGGTCCAGTTCCAGGGTTCCATGGAGACCAGACCACTGAACACCCAGGTGAGAGTCACGACACCGAACAGACAGCCGAGCACATAGTGCCAGCGCATGAGACCCCGGTAGGGAATGGCCCGCTGCAGATCGAAAGGGCGGACCTGACGGAATTGTGTCACGCCGAGTAGCAAACCAAGCAGTGCTGACACGCAGCCCAGTGTGGCTGACCAGACCACCAAGCCGTACCAAAGCGGCTGGTTGTCACGCAGACCCTCGAAGTACAGCCAGTGCGGGATGGTGCCCAGCCACGCCAGCAATCGGCTCTGCCTCGTGGTGTACGCGCTGACCACGGCAGAGTTGCTGGACACGTAAACCTCGGTGCCGAGGCCGTCGTCCACGGCGTACTTGTGCAGCGGCAGGTCGCTGCGCACAGTGAAGGTCCACTGATCCGTATGATCCTCCAGAGTCTCGACGAAGCGGAACTGCTGAACGGGGACAGCGAGGAAACGACTGGCCAGCTCGGCCCCCTCGACAGTCGTCAGTGGCTCCATGAACTCGCCGGTGTCGGCATACAAGAAAAAGCTGCCGTGACCGGGATCACCGAACTCGTACACCGGCCTGCCCAGTACGGTACGGAGTCTCGCGGTGGGCGCCTCATAGCCCGCCTGCTCGGCAGCCTGTGCCGGTGTGAGCTTCACTTGGGTGAAGTCGAGCACCTCGGCGCCATCGAGCTGCATCGCCGGAGTCACTTTGGGCATGCCGCCGGTATAGATCATGAAGAAGCCGGAGACGAACCACAGCACGAACATAAGGCTGATCGGCACGCTGAGATAGCGGTGGCTAAGGATGAGGAGGGATGCAAGGGCACGCATGGCAGCCTAGCCTTCGGGGGAGACGGTTCGAGTGTACTGGCGCCGTCGACGGCGAGTAAATCTGCCGCGGCGACCAGTTCGTGCAGGAATCAAGGAGTGCCACTGTCCTGCCGACACCACCACACGCGCAGGACGCGGCGGTACCAGAGCACGAAGCCACTCACATACAAGATCGCTGGTAGCAGACCTAGCACGATCCACAGGACATTTGCCCAGAGCAAGCCGCGGAAGCGACCGAAATGCATCTGGATCATCCACAGCAACCAGCCATCCGGCCGCGTATCGTCCTGCAAATCATCGTCGAGAAAATCGATGAAGCGATCGAAAGGTTCGGGCCAGGCGAAGTACACAGCCGTGAAGCCCCAGATGAAGAGCAGCAGCAGCGACCAGAAGCCGAGTGCGCTGTGCATTTGCCAGAACACGCTGCGACGGCTGCTTCTCCGAATAAGCAGCCCATCCTGCCAGCGACCGCTGCCTTGCCACCACAGCACCAGCCCGCTGGCGACCATGCCGAGGAAAAGCAGGCCGCCGACCCCGTTCCATCGGCGGCCGGGCCGATCGAGCAGCAAGTCATCGTGCAAGCGGGTCAGCCATTCGACCGTCGCCACCTGCCAGGGAAAAGTCAGCCCAAGGTCCTGGCCGCTGTACTGATCAAAGTAACGGGATTGTTCCCGGCCATCGCGCTCAAGCAACACGTAGGTGGAGCGCCCCTCGCGCTGCGGCTCGCTGATGCGAATCACACGAGCGTCGTCGTATACCGCCGTCACCCGCGCTGTCAGCTCGGCGCCCTGCAGCGGCGTACCGACGATGGCAGGGACTTCACTGGGGGTGAACCAGCGGGCAATCTGGGGTCGCAGGACGATGGCGCTGCCACTCACACTGATGAGTAGCACATACAGCCCGACACCCATCCCCAGCCAGAGATGCACCTGGAACAAAAACCTGCGCAGCGGCAACGTCTGTGGAGCACGCAGCCAACGTTGCCAGGACCCCATGGCGGACACCACCCCGACCCTCTACGTCACATGAAAGGAGCGCCGGCAGTGACGCAGGCAAAAGAACACCAGCGGCCACAACAAGGCGCTGCTCAGGGCCGGGAACAGAAATGCAAGATTGTCGGGGGTATTGTGGCCGGTGGCTGTGAGCACCCAGAACACTAGCAACTGTCCGGTACCGATCAACAGCAGCAGCAGGCCGCTTTGCTGCAATGACGTGAACATGCGCATGCGCTGGTAGAGCGACAGTGCTGCATAGGCGATGAGCGTGAGTACCCCTGCATTCAGGCCGAGCAGGGTGCCCTTGAGCACATCGACCAGGAACCCGACCAGCCAGGCGGTGAGCAGGCCCACTCGCTGCGGCAGGGCAATGACCCAATAGACCAGCACCAATGCCACCCAGTCAGGACGCCAGAGCTCCAGCCAACCCGGCAGCGGCAGTACAGCCAGCACACCGGCGAACACCAGAGACAGCACGATGACCCAGCGATTGCGCGGGATCGCTGCCATCACTGCAAACCCTCGAGCGCTTTTTCGGGTTGGGGCGGTCCAGAGGACTGGGCGGCCTGTCCACGAAACAGCAGCAGCACGTTGCGACTGCGATCGATCTGTGCCGTAGGATTGACGAGAATGCGGGCGAAGGTGGCCCCGTTACCAGTCTGCACTTCTGCGACCACCCCCACCGGGTAACCCACCGGAAAACGCTGGTCGAGACCGGAAGTGACCAGCACGTCACCCACGACGATGTCGGCAGAGGTGGCGATGTTTTCGAGGCTGAGGCCGTGCAGGCTGTCCGGGGTTCCGGTAGCGATGGCGCGCACGCCGTTGCGATTGACCTGTACGGGTGTCGAATGCTGCGGGTCAGTGATCAGCAGCACCCAACTCGTCAGGGGCTGCACCTCCACGACCTGGCCCAGCAAGCCATAGGCATCGAGGACCGGTTGACCGACAAAAACTCCTTCACGACGGCCCTTGTTGATCAGTACGCGCTTGGTGAACGGGTCCGGCGACTCGCCGATCAACTGTGCGCGAACCGCGACGTCATCGACGATCGCGGAGGCCTTCAACAGGGCACTGAGTCGCTGGTTTTCGGCAGAAAGATGATCGAGCTTCTGCAGTTCGAACTGCAACCGCAGCACCTCTTCGCGGAGCCGGGCGTTGTCTTCGGCAAGTTGGCTACGCTCGACGAACAGCCCACCGAACGCGGTCGCAAAGCGGGAAGGCAGATCTGCCACGAGATGCAGGGGTGTCACCGCAATGGCCGTGTAGTAGCGCACGCGCCCGAGATAGTCAAAGCGGCTATCGGCAAACGTCAGCACCAGCGACAGCAGGCCGAGGCCGATCAGCTTGTAACCCTGCGCAGTGTTTTGGACGAACAGAGACTTGATGGCGACCTTCCTGAGGCTTTCCCTCTCAATCGACGGTCAACAGGTCCAGTGCGTGCGTGTCCATCAACTCCATGGCCTTGCCCCCACCGCGTGCCACGCAGGTCAAAGGATCTTCAGCCACAATGACGGGCAATCCGGTCTCCTCGCTCAGCAGCTTGTCGAGATCGCGTAGCAGGGCCCCGCCCCCGGTGAGAACCAAACCGGTCTCGGCGATGTCGGAAGCCAGTTCGGGCGGCGATTGCTCGAGCGCACTCTTGACGGCTTGTACGATGCCGGACAACGGTTCCTGCAAGGCCTCCAGAATCTCGTCGCTATTGAGCGTAAAACTGCGCGGCACACCTTCGGCGAGGTTACGTCCACGTACGTCGATCTCGCGAATTTCCTTGCTGGCGAAAGCACAGCCGATCTCCTTCTTGATGCGCTCGGCCGTGGCATCTCCGATCAAGGAGCCATAGTTACGTCGGACATGGGTGGTGATAGCTTCATCCATACGGTCGCCACCG
>Ga0255219_1000474_pt1 | contig 11207 bp, 11 predicted proteins | sample Miss_Colum_RepA__FD_183037 | JGI IMG/M metagenome (GOLD analysis project Ga0255219, IMG submission 183037) | Freshwater microbial communities from Mississippi River, Louisiana, United States - Miss_Colum_RepA_8d | ecosystem: Environmental > Aquatic > Freshwater > River | place: USA: Louisiana...
GATCCCGCGGTGTTCAGTGAGCCGTGGACGATCAGGATGCCGCTGTATCGTCTTGTCGATGACGGCTACCGACTGCTTGAGTTCAAGTGCGAGCCCTTTGCCGAAGAGAAGCTGTACGGCCATCTGCGCAAGCCGGCCGAATGACGCCACGGCCCTTTACCGAGGACACTGCCATGACTACCACCCGCTGCCTGCCCCTGCTTCCGCTCGCTGTCTGTCTCGCCCTCGCGGGCTGCTCCGAAGCAGGGCAACCGCGCACGTCCTGGGGTGAGCCGGCCTTGGCGGGTGTCTACAGCGAGTTCACGCTGGCGCCGGTGGAGCGCCCGGTGGAACTCGGCACCAGGGAGTTCTTCACCCCCGAGGAGGCGATGGCCTACCAGCAGCGCGTGCTGGAGGCGGCGGATCAGGATGATGAAACCGTGGCTGGCACACCGGAAGACGTTCACTACGACATGGGCACCTTTTCGCTCAGCGCCAACGAGGGCAAGTTTTCCGAGAACCTCCGCACCTCCATCATCACGTTTCCGGCCAATGGCCGCATGCCGCCACTCACCGAGGAAGCGGTTGCCCGGCAGCAGGCGCGCGCTGCGCTGCGGACCGGTCACGAGTTCGATGGCCCAGAATTCCGCTCATTGTCAGAGCGCTGCATCGTGTGGACCAGTACGCTGGCCCCCATCCTTCCCGGCGGTTACAACAGCAACCTGCAGATCTTCCAGAGTCCGGGACTCGTGGTAATTCAAGGTGAAATGGGGGACCCCCGCGTCATTCCTACCGATGGCAAGCCGCTGCCGGGCAACCTGCTGCCGCAGTGGAATGGCACGTCGGCGGGTCGTTGGGAGGGCGAAACCCTGGTCGTGGAGACGGCCGGCTTCCATCCTGCCGCCGCGTGGCGCAACGCCTCGGAGCACATGAAAGTGACCGAGTGGCTGACACGCGTGGATGCCGACACGCTGGAATACCGCTTCCGCGTCGAAGATCCGCACACCTGGGCCGAGCCCTGGGGCGGCACCTATCCGCTGACTGATCTCGGTGGCATCCTGTTCGAATATGCCTGCACCGAGGGCAACTATGGCATGGCGAACATCCTGTCCGGGCAGCGGGCACTGGAGCGCGCCGCTACCGAGGCAGCCGCCACCGAGGCGGCACCCTGATACCGTTCATCCTTGCAACGCCCTACTCATTGGCCAGACCGGAGACCCTGATGACATCGAAAAAAACACGCCTTCCACTCAGCCTGCTGCGCCCGCTGGCGTGGGCCGCCGCCATCGCCATTCACTCGGCCTCAGCCCAGGTGCCCGATGCCGCAGCCAGCCGGGAGGACATGGTGGCGCTCGGCAAGCGCTTCGACAGCGCAGAGGCGCTATACCAGTACCTGCAGCAGCAGGCCGGCGGCAGCACGACGCTCACTTGGCAGACGTTGCCGGACTGGCGTGGGGTTTACTCGATGGACTTTGGCCAGACCGGGCTCGCCTACGACACCAGCCAGGCACCGGGCCAGTTGCCGCCGGCCAAATTGATTCCGGAGCAGCAGGCCATCCTCGAAGAACGCGTCAGGCTCGCCCAGCAGGGCATCGAGTTCGACCCGCTCGGGCGCTGCGAACCGCCGGGCGCAGCGCGTGGGGTATCCGAGCCCTTTCTGCGCGAGTACGCCATCACGCCGGAGCAGACCTGGCTGATGAACGAAGTCGCCGCGGAAACGCGCCGCATCTACACCGATGGCCGCCAGCATCTGGCGCCCGATGACCGCTTTCCGACGTTCGACGGCGATTCCATCGGCTTCTGGCACGAGGGTCGGCTGGTGATTCACACCAACCAGCTGCGTGCCGGCATGTACCAGCGCAGTCAGCCCAATTATTCCGACGACATCGAGCTCGTGGAGATCATGCAAAAGGCCGACGAGCGCACGCTGATCTCCCACGTCTGGGCCTTCGATCCCCAGTACCTGCTCGAGCCCTGGTACACCAGAAAAACCTACGTGAAGCTTACCGATCCCGAAAAACAGCTGCGGATCCATTACTGGTACTGTTTCGACAACCAGAACAACGACGTCCAGGAACAGGAAGATGGCAGCACCCAGTTCAAGGACTTCGATTTCGACTGAAGCCCGTATCCCCTAACCCATTACGTCACGTCATCCAGAGCGAGAATTTCCATGAATCGTCAGTTTCTGCTTGCTGCCATCCTGCTGCTGTCGGCCCCCGTGTTCGGCCACCACTCCACAGCCATGTTCGATGCTAACAAGACCATCACCGTGACCGGCACGGTCAAGGAATTCCAGTACAGCAATCCTCACTCCTGGCTCATCGTCGAAGTCCGCTCGGACGATGGCTCGGTGGTCACTTGGGGCTTCGAAGCCGAAGGGCCTACCACGCTGATGCGTTCCGGCATCCGCAAGAGCACCCTGCCGGCGGGCACGCGGCTGACCATCACCGGTCACCCAATGACCGATGGTCGTCCGGCAGCGGCATGGGTCAAGGCGGTGCTGGAGGACGGCTCCGAGCTGAATCCGCGCAACGGCTTCGTGCCCCGCTGAGCGCAGGCTGCGGTGCTGGTGCCGCGCCGTAGGGGCGGTCAGCACCTGCCGGCGTGCTGCCCGCCTCCGGTTTCTGACCAGCGCCCGTAACGGCGCCGTACGGTGGCTCGGCCACGCTGACCACGCCATGGACAATCTCACGCACTCCCTCGTGGGGCTGGTGGCCGGCGAGTTGATCGCGCACACCCTGCGCCCGACCACTGCCGGCCTGTCGGACAGCACCCGTCGTGTCGCCCTCATCAGCATCGGAGTGCTTGGCGGCAACCTCCCCGACAGCGATCTCGCCTGGAGCATGGGCGCCGTCACCGGCGATACGCTGGCCTACCTGCTCGAGCATCGCGGCTACACCCATACCTTGCCGGGCTGTGGCGTGCTGGCGGCAGGCCTGTTTGCGGCCACGCTCGGCGTGCTGCGCTGGCGTGGCCAGCGGGAGAGCGCGGCCGAACGCGGGCTGCTGGCGGCCATGGCACTGCTGGCCGTGCTGCTCCACGTGGTGATGGACTCGCTCAACAGCTACGGGGTGCACCCGTTCTGGCCGTGGAACAACCGCTGGTTCTACGGAGACGCGGTATTCATCATCGAGCCACTGTACTGGCTGGCGACAGCACCGCTACTGCTTGCGCTCTACACGCTAAGAGCGCGTCTGCTGCTCGGGCTAGCGCTGCTGGTCGGTTCGGTTGCCCTGTTGATCGTGCACGGGTTCGGGCTGCTGTGGTGGACTCTGCCACTCGGTACCGCTGCACTCGTCTGGTGCAGCCGGCACTGGTCGGCGAGACGGGCGGTGCTGACCAGTGCTGCCCTCATGCTGACGGTTACCGGGTTGTTCATCGCTGCCGGTCTGCAGGCGACAGCCCGTATCGACGCCATCGCTGCGCGGCAGTTTCCCGAGTTCGAGACACTCGACCGCGTGCTCTCACCGCTGCCGGTTCAGCCGCTGTGCTGGGATGTCCTGCTGGTACAACGATCTGCCGAGTTCTACGTCGTGCGCCGCGGGCAGCTGGCGCTGGTTGGCCCGGTCGCCGCCGCCTCCTGTCCCCGACTGTTCGGTAGTGCCGCCAACACGGCACCGCTGCAGGCACGGGATGCCGGTCCGGATCCGGCGTTGGCGTGGCGTGACGAATATTCCCTGCCGCTTGCCACGCTGCGCAGGCTGGCCCAGCAGGACTGCCGCGCCGGGGAATTGCTGCAGTTCGCGCGCGCGCCGTTCGCCGTCGAAACAGCGGCAGGCTGGGTGCTGGGGGATCTACGCTTCGACCGCGAACCTGGGCTGGGGATGGCTGAGTTGCTGCTGCGCGCGGACGGCACCGATGACTGCCGTTACCATGTGCCCTGGCTGCCCCCGCGTGCCGACCTGCTGACGCCATGACGGCATGATCGGCGCGACCGGCAGCTTGCAGTGTCAGGGAAAGATGGGCTGGCTCCGGTCCATGGAATCGTAGGACTCTCCGTTGCCCACCATCAGGTCAGAGGCCAGATTCTCGTCCTGACAGACGAACTGGAAGGTTTCGCCCGGCGTCCAGAACATGTAGAACCCGGAGGACCAGGTGCTGGTGTAGGCACCGGGATCATCCACCGTGATTTCGTACTTCAGTCGCTCCAGCGACACACGGGTGAATTTCTCGGTGAGGTGCAACTGGTTGGTGTGCGGAGAACCGTCCGAGTCGAACCACATCTTTTCGTTGAACCCCACCGTGTCGACGACCAGCGTGTCGCCCTCCCAGTGCCCGATCGAATGGCCGTGGTAACTGGGCTTGGGATTCTCGGGGTGCGGGCGACCATCCATCCAGATTTCGCGATAGTGACGCGGGCCGCCGGTCGGGAATACATAGATCTTCTGCATCTCCGGAAATTCGACGATCTGCGTGCCGTAGGCCGTCGCAACCTCGCGGGCACCGCCGGAAGGCTTGCAGCGCACGTAGGGTTCGAAGCGGGTGCGCGAGCGGGCGGCAAACAGCGCCTTGGCCCAGGGTTGATAGGGGATCTCGCTCTCACGGATCTTGGGGAAGTTGTTCGGATCCTTCAGCGCCTGCTCGGCGGGCGTAAAGGCAATGATCGATCCCTCCGGAATCTCGTCGAGGATGCGCAGCATCGGCCGCGAGCCGAAGCCCTCCCAGCTGCCGACCTGACCCGGCACCGAGCCCAGCACGGCGCGGCCATTGGCGTCGCGCGGCGGCGGAGTGTTGAGCGTTCGCTCCGGCGCCCGTGACGACCCTGCCGACAGCGGTTGCAGACCGTTGGCTTCCAGACCCTGGGGCTGCAGCGAGTTGGCAGTCTGCTGTGCGAGCGGTACTTCGCTGGAGTTGCTGCTCGCCGCAGCAGCACCGGCGTTCGGTTGCTGCGGTGAGCAGCCCAGCAGCCAGCAGATACTGGCGCAAACCAGTGGCAGGGAACGAACGTGCATGCGGATTCTCCGGTGGATCGTGGCGGCCGCATGCTAGCAACGAAGTGTTGCCTTGTAGAGGGCCGACCAGTTCGGCCCTCTACACAGCACAGTTGCCCGACAGCGCAGCATCTGGACACGTCGCAGCCGCAAAATGCCGCATAATCGCGGCCCGTCCATTCACAGCGGAGGCTGTCTGCCATGGTCTGCTTTGCACGCTTTTTCCCCTGTCTGCTTCTGCTGCTGTCATGGCCGCTGCAGTCTGGCGCACAAGCGCCGATCGGCAGAGCCGCCGTGACGCTCAGCGAGACGAAGTACCATTTCGACTCTGCCGAGCAGCACGGGTTCGTCGTCACGGTGCTGGCCAAGGGCTTGCAGCGGTCCTTCGGCATGGTCTTCCTGCCGGACGGTGATCTGCTGGTGTCGGAACGAGGCGGTCAGCTGCGCGTGATTCACGACGCCACCGGTGCCGCGCCACAGCTCGATCCGCAGCCGGTCGCCGGCGTTCCCGCGCTCGCGGTGCCTTACCGCAACGGCGGTCTGCACGACTTGGCACTGCACCCGGATTTCGCCCGCAATCACTGGCTGTACTTCACCTACAACAAGGGCGAACCCGAGGCGGCCGTCACGGCGGGCCAGCGCCCCCGCAGTGCCGTGAGCCTGATGCGGGGACGCTACGCCGACGGTGTGCTGACGGACGTGGAGGAACTGTTCGTGGCGCCCTTCGGTGGAACCAGTGGCTCGCGCCTGGTGTTCGCTGCCGACGGCAGCCTCTTCCTGTCCACCGGAGCGCCTTTCGCCGATGACGCGCAAAAGCTCGACAACGTGTATGGCAAGGTGCTGCATCTCAATGATGACGGCACGGTGGCAGCCGGTAATCCGTTTGCCGGGCGCAGCGACGCGCTGCCGAGCATCTACTCCTATGGTCACCGTGATCAGTTGGGCCTGGCGATCCATCCTGCCACCGGCACCCTGCTGGCCGCCGAGCACGGGCCCAACGGTGGCGATGAGGTCAATGTGATCCTGCCAGGTCGTAACTATGGCTGGCCGGTTTACAGCTTCGGACGCAACTACGATGGCAAGCGGCTGTCGGCCCTGCCGGTGGTGGACGGCATCGAGCAACCGCTCGTGGTGTGGTCGCCGTCGATCGCCCCCAGTGGTTTGCTCGTGTATACGGGCGAGCGCTTTCCGGCGTGGAAGGGCAATTTGTTCGTGGGCAGTGCGCGCCGTGGTGAGATCGATCGCACCGGCGGCCTCGAGCGGGTGGTGCTCAACGAAATCCTCGAAGACATCCGCCGCGAGACCCTGCTCACCGAACTGCACCAGCGGGTGCGCGATGTCCGTCAGGGGCCGGACGGTCTGCTGTATGTGCTGACCGACGGCGATGAATTCGCCGTGCTGCGGCTCGCCCCTGAGTGAGTTTGGCCGGCCGTCACAGCACAACGAGGGAGAGCCTGCGCGCGTCCTGCTCTCAGGGTGTGCTGCGCAGGGCGCGGTCGCGGTAGCTGGCCGACTGCATTTCGATGAGACGGCTCAGGGTGCGCTGGAATTCGAAGGCCAGCCGGCCACCTGCATAAATGCCCTGCAGAGGAACCTCGGCGAGGCAGTACAGCTTGATGCCCTGGTCATAGCACTCATCGACCAGACTGATGAACCGGCGCTGGGCGTTCTCGCTCGATGAATAATGGCGGCGCTGCCCGGCACTGCCATCATCTTCGGTGCCTGCTGCCAGAGACGGTGCCTGCTCGGCGCCGCCGAACTGCGGCACCCCGCTGACCAGCAGCTGCTTGAAGCGATGACCGAGCGCAATGTAGTCCTTGGCCGAACGTGGCCGCTCGCACAATTCGTGGAACGTGAACCACGCCAGCTGCCGGTGGTGGCGCCGTGGATGCAGCAGATGCTGGTGAATGTCGAACGGCTCGACACTGTACTCCGTCGACTGCTGTGTCTCGCGATTCAGCTGGTCGAACAACTCGGCAAACTGCGACTCGTCGCCGACGAACCAGGTCGGATGGTCCGCCCCTTTCTGGCGACGATAGTCTTCCCGGCTTTGCAGGTGCAGCTCTTCGGTATGGGCTTTGATGAGCTTGATGGCGGGCTTGAAGATCGCCGGCTGCAGGTCGTCCTTGTACAGATGGTCTGGCGCGAAGTTCGATGTGATCAGCAAGGCCACACCCTCGTCGAACAGGCTCTTGAACAATTGGTAGACGATCATCGCGTCGCCGAGGTCCGTGATGTACAGCTCGTCGAGGCAGATGACGCGGTATTCGCTTGCCAGCTTGCGGCCGATGTGGGTGAGTGGATTGGCCTTGCCGGTGATGGCATTCATCTCGCGATGGATGCGTGCCATGAAGTGCTGGTAATGCTGGCGCGTCTTGCCGATACCCGGCAGGCATTCGAAGAAGAGATCGGTCAGAAAGCTTTTGCCAATGCCGACCTGTCCCCACAGGTAAATACCCTGCACAGGTTTGCGTCTGGCATACCAGGCTGCCGGCGCCAGCAGACGCTCGTACAGCGCATCGAGTCGCCGCAGGGCCTCGGTCTGCAGCGCATCCACCCTGATCGCAGAAGTTTGCTGCAGTTGTCGGTAACGTTCGGAGGGAAGCAAGGGGCACAGCTACGGCAGGAATTCGCGGCGAATGTTACCACCGATGCTGTTCCGGCTGGCGCGTCTGCGTGAACCGCTTGGGCAATGGCTGGGGTAAACTTGCGGGCCCGCAGCCAAGATCCAGAGGAGGCAAACATGCGGCAGTCTTTGTGCAGCATGGTACTGGTCAGCATCACCGCCACGGCGCAGGCGGCGCATCCGGTGGACGGTGTCTGGATTCTCGAGCGCATCGTCGAGGAAACCGCGGCTCCCCTCACGCCGGCGGGCGCTGCCGTGCAGCAGGCCTATGATCTGCTCGAGGATGACCCCAGCCTGCGCTGCGAGCCTGCCAGCATGGCGCGCGTATGGGGCAATCCGAACAGCCGGACCGGTATCCGCGTAGCCGCGGACCACGTGCAGCTGGAGCATGAACTGTTCGACCTGCGCCGCAGTATTCCCGGCGAGGCCAGCGGTCGCAGCGGCGAGACCCTCAATCTCGCCGGCACGGCCTTTGCCACCATGGGCAAGGCCACCTACCGACTGGACGGCGAGCGCCTGATCGTGACCAGCTCCGGATTGGCGGCAGGCTTCCTGCGCACCGGCACCGGGTATCCGCAAGGGGAGGGGGCCAGTGCCACCGAAACCTTCTGGCGCGAGGGCGACCACTTGCTGCTGGAACTCGTCTACCGGGATCCGGCGCTGTTCGACGGTGAGTACCGTATCCTGCACCGGCTGTTCGCCACCGGAGAAACCGAAGTGCCAGTCTATGAGTGCACCGACGCCGACTACGACTGGTTCGAGCAGCTCAATGCCGAAGCCACCGAGGGAGAACAGCCATGAGAATACTGCTGGCGACGCTGCTGCTTGCCGCACTGCCCGTGCAGGCCCACCATTCCACCGCCACCAATTTCACGCAGGAAATCATCGAAATCAGCGGCACCATCGAACAGATACGCTTCCAGAATCCGCACACCTCCTTCGTGGTCAAGACCGAGGCAGCGCCCGGACAGGCGCCGTACTGGCTGGTGGAGAGCGATGCGCGTTCCACCTTCCAGCGCAAGGGTGTCGATCTTGGTGCGGTGGCTGCCGGCAGCAAGGTAAAGGTGAGTGGCCGCAAGGGCGTGCGCGCCAATACCCTGTTCCTGCGTGACATGGTGCTGGAAGACGGCACGGTGTTCACCTCGAGTGGTACGGGGCGCGATTGACCGCCCCGGCCATCATCGCAGGCCTGGACTGGCGTGCGCTGTTTTCGGCAGGAAGCCTTCTGCACGGGTCATCCCGGGAGTCATGACAATGCGCAGCATCCAGAATCACCTACTGGCCACGGCAGTCGTCGCCGCCTTCCTGCTGGCGGCTCCGTCGCTGCTGGCCCAGCGTATGCCGGACAGCAGCGTCAGTAGCGCGGCGCGCGGGTGGCCGCTGGCGGCCGATGTACGCGAGCGGCCGGTCGTCGGTCCGAACTGGCTGCGCGGTTTCCTGCCGGGCCAGCCACCGGCGGCGCCGCCGCAGGCGGGCGCCGGCCCTGCCCAGCAGGAGCTGAACGGCTTTCGTCCCGACGCGCTCCCGGCCGGCATCGAACCACTGCCGGTCGACATCTTCACCTCGAAGGACTTCTATGCCGATCAGGCTCTGTGGAGCGATCCCCGCTACTTTCGCTGCATGAGCGGCTATGCGACGGAAGAGCAGTGGGGCGCCATCCTCGGCAATCCGCTGATCCTCACCAAGAATCCGGCCGATGGTGTCTGGGGTCACTGCGACATCGACTTGCCGCGCGAGGCGCTGGTCAGCCCCTACGCATTCACGAGCGCCGAGCAGCACTACCGGGCACTGCAGAAGGAGGCCGGCACACGCGGCGGACCTGGCCACTACAGCTTCCAGAATTTTCCCGCAGCCGAATGGAACGGCGTCTACGAACGCCCCCTGTTCGCCGTGGATCACCAGAACTGGTACTGGATGCGCCACACGCAGATTCCGACGGTGCTGTCGCTGCTGACACCGGAGTACCAGAAGCGTGCCGTGCAGGAGTACTACCATCAGGTCAACACCAATGCCGCCCTGTGGCCGTCGACCTTCTGCTGGCCGGAGGGCTTCATGCGCCGTTGGCACATGGCGTCGGTCTGGGAGCACTACATCATCGCCAATCCCGGTATCGTGCAGATTGCCGCCGGCGTTGCCCGCAACTTCGTTACCAACGTCTACGTGGATCGCGAGTTCAACATGGACGACGTGGCTACCGGCGGGGTTCCGCGCCTCGGGGATGCCGTGCCGCGCTGGTACGGGGAAACGATCGGCTTCTGGGATGGCGATGCACTGATCACCTGGACTTCCAACGTCCAGGGCTGGAAGGCTCACTCGGCCTTCGAATTTTCGAGCAAGATGCAGACCATCGAAATCTACACGCCGAATCGCGATGCGAACGGCAATTTCACCGGTCTCAACCACGAGGCCATCTTCTATGATCCCGAGGCACTTTCGCAGCCGATCCGCATCGTACGCAATCTCAACAAGATCAACGATTACCAGGACGCGGAAGCCACACCCTATACCTTCATCGAGTGCACGCAGTCGATCTTCCCGGTCAGCGGCCGTGCCACGCCGAAGTCTCCCGGTGACGTGATCGAGTTCGAGATCCCCGACATCTACGGTCGACCCTGGGCCAAGGTCTGGGAAGAGAACTTCGAGCAGGAGATGACGGGCGACGCAAACGAGGACCAGCAGGACATCTTCAGTTTCGAATGAGGCCGCGTGCCCCGCACTTCTCGGGGCAGCCCTCTTGTCGTGGGGATGAACGGCAGCAGTCAGAGCAGCGTGACGGTACGAACCCCCTCGTGCGCCAGCAACCATTGTTTGAGGGGCAGTCCCGCGCTGAAGCCGGTAAGACTGCCATTGCTGCCCACCACGCGGTGGCAGGGCAGCAGGATCGGCAGGGGATTGCGACCGGCGGCAGCACCGACTGCCCGTAGCGCGCGCGGACAGCCCAACCGCTGCGCGAGTTCTGCATAGCTGCAGAGTGTGCCGAAGGGAATGTCGGCCAGCGCCAGCCACAGACGCTGCTGGAAAGGCGTGCCAGCCGCCGCAAGCGGCAGGGAAAACTGTCGGCGCTCGCCGGCGAAGTATTCGAGCAGCTGCTCGCGGACCTCGCGGGTGGCGTCGCGGTCGCGCTGCCAGTCAGAGTCGGCGGCGAGGCGTCCTTTGCCGGTATCGAACAGCACGTGTCGCACACCGCTGGCATCCACGGCCACGGTCAGCGGCCCGATCGGCGTCGCGAACTGGTCGAACCACATGGGAAAGGCTGAGCCTCGCGTCGTTGCAGGAGCCTGTAACGTAGCACAGCCCTTCGCCGACCAGGGCGCCCCGGCTTATGCTTGCCCCCTCGCAGCAGTCAGGAAGCCCAGTTCGTGCACACCCATTCCGGAGAGACCGCCGGCCTGCAGACCACCGTCCTCATCGCCGGCGGCGGCCCGGTGGGCATGGGCCTCGCCATTGAACTCGGACAGCGTGGTGTGCCCGTGCTGGTGGTCGAGCGCCACCTGCAGCCACAGCCCATCCCCAAGGGCCAGAACCTCACACAGCGCACCCTGGAGCATTTCCACGTGTGGGGGGCGGAACGCCAGCTGCGGGCAGCCCGCACCATCCCACCCGAGTACGGCATCGGCGGACTGACCGCCTACGGCACTCTGCTCGGCCCCCACTACCATGACTGGCTG
>Ga0255219_1000478_pt1 | contig 11190 bp, 6 predicted proteins | sample Miss_Colum_RepA__FD_183037 | JGI IMG/M metagenome (GOLD analysis project Ga0255219, IMG submission 183037) | Freshwater microbial communities from Mississippi River, Louisiana, United States - Miss_Colum_RepA_8d | ecosystem: Environmental > Aquatic > Freshwater > River | place: USA: Louisiana...
CCCCGCTGCGCGATCGGCAGGAGGAGGCCGTTCAACCGCCATGTGTGGCCGCTACGTGGAACCCGATGCCGCCGACCTCGAGCGCTTCTGGCTCATCGACCGACGCAACTCTGTGCCCTTCGGGCCCACCCGCTACAACGTGGCGCCCACCATGCAGGTACCGATCGTGGTCAGACACGGCAGCGGCACCGTCGAGCTGCGCGGCGCACGCTGGGGCCTGATACCGCGCTGGTGGCAGAAGAGCACGCTGCCGACCCTGACTTTCAACGCCCGCTCCGAAGAAGCAGCAGGCAAGCCCATGTGGTCGGAAAGCCTGCAGCACTTTCGCTGCCTGCTGCCTGCGCGCGGTTGGTACGAGTGGAACGAGCACGAGCAGACTCGAACCGACAGCGGCAAGCGCAGTTTCCAGCCTTATTTTCTCTTCTGCCCTGGTGAACCCGTCGTGGCGTTTGCCGGGTTATGGTCGGTCTGGCAGCGCGCGGATGCCGAGCCGGTGGTGTCCTGCGCGCTGCTCACGCGCGATGCGGCGCCCGCCATCGCCGCGATTCACCACCGCATGCCCGTGGTGCTGCACCCGGATCTCTTTGAAGACTGGCTGGCTCCGGGCCAGGGGACCGAACAGGCGCTGGCGCTGATCCGGCAGGCCCGGCAGGACCTGCGGGGGCATCCGGTGAGCACCCGCGTGAACAGCGTGAGAAACGAGGGGCCAGAGTTGATCAACGCGCTGCTTCAACCGCAGCAACCCGCGCTGTTCTGACGGACCGCGGTGAGTCGCCTCACACGTCCAGATTGGCCACCAGCAGGGCGTTGCTTTCGATGAATTCACGGCGCGGTTCCACCGCATCGCCCATCAAGGTGCTGAACAGCTGGTCGGCGGCCATGGCGTCGTCGATGGTGACCCGCAGCATGCGGCGGAAGTTGGGGTCCATCGTGGTCTCCCACAGCTGCTCCGGGTTCATTTCGCCAAGACCCTTGTAGCGTTGCAGGTAGTGGCCCTTCATGGCGTCACTGGTCAGCCACGACAGTGCCTCGCGGAAATTCTGCACGGCGTGGCTTTTTTCGCCGCGCTTCACCACGGCACCCGGCTCGCAGAGACCTCGTAGTCTGGCACCGACGCGGGCAATTTCCCGGTATTCATGGGACTTGAAGAACTCGGTGCCGAGGGCAACCTTGCGGGTATTGCCGTGCAAGGTGGAGGTGATCTCCGGCAGGTGGAGATTTTCCTCGTCATGTTTCACAGCGATGCTGTACTCGGCGCCGCCACTGGCCCGTTCGCCAACGGCATTGGCAAGCGCTGCGGTCCAATGCTCCACCACGGCGAGATCGGCCAGTTGCTCGGGCGTCAACGGATCAAGGTTCAACAGGGCATCCAGCACGTCACTCGGGTACTGGCGCGAAAAGCGGTTTATCTGGGCCTGCACGTTGCGGTAGTCGCGTACCAGTGACTCGAGCGCTGCGCCGCTGATCGGTGGAGCGTCGGCGTTCACGTGCAGGCTGGCATCCTCCAGCGCGGCCTGGGTCTGGTACTGGGCCAGTTCGTCGTCGTCCTTGAGGTACTGTTCCTGCTTGCCCTTGCGAATCTTGTAGAGCGGCGGCTGGGCAATGTAGACGTGGCCTCTTTCCACCAACTGGCGCATCTGCCGGAAAAAGAAGGTGAGCAGCAGGGTGCGGATATGCGAACCGTCCACGTCGGCGTCGGTCATGATGATGATGCTGTGGTAGCGAAGGTTGTCGGGATTGAACTCTTCGTTGCCGATGCCGCAGCCGAGGGCCTTGATCAGCGTGCCGACTTCCGCGGAGCTCAGCATCTTGTCGAAGCGGGCTTTTTCCACGTTGAGGATCTTGCCCTTGAGCGGCAGGATCGCCTGGTTCTTGCGGTTGCGGCCCTGTTTGGCGGAACCTCCGGCGGAGTCGCCCTCGACGATGTAGAGTTCCGACAGCGCCGGATCCTTTTCCTGGCAGTCTGCCAGCTTACCCGGCAGGCCAGCCACATCGAGCGCGCCCTTGCGGCGCGTCATCTCACGGGCCTTGCGCGCCGCTTCCCGCGCGCGCGCCGCATCGATCATCTTGTTGACGATGCTGCGGGCCTCTGCCGGGTTTTCCAGCAGGAAATCGTTAAAAAGGCGGCCCATCTCCTGTTCGACCACCGTCTTGACCTCGCTGGAGACGAGCTTGTCCTTGGTCTGCGAACTGAACTTGGGATCTCGCACCTTGACGGCCACGATGGCCGTCAGGCCTTCGCGGGCATCGTCGCCAGAGGTCTGCACGTCCTTGCCTTTCTTCGAGTCGATTTCCTTGTCGATGTAACTCTTCAGCACGCGGGTGAGGGCGGCGCGAAAGCCCGCCAGGTGGGTGCCGCCGTCGCGCTGCGGAATGTTGTTGGTATAGCAGTAGACGTTTTCCTGGTAGCCGTCGTTCCACTGCACGGCGACTTCCATGCCGATGCCCTCGGCCTCGGTGGCGAAGTGGAAGATCTTGTTGATCGGCGTGCGATTGGTGTTCAGGTAGGCCACGAAGGCCTGCAGTCCGCCCTCGTATTGAAAGACTTCCACCTTGTCGCTGCGCTCGTCGGTGAGTTCGATACGGATTCCGGCGTTCAGGAACGCCAGCTCGCGCAGCTTCTTGGCGAGGATGTCGTAGACGAACGTGATATTGGTGAAGGTTTCCGCCGAGGGCTTGAAGTGGCAGGTGGTCCCGGTGCGTTCGCCCGCGTCACCCACCACGCGCAGCGGAGCCTGCGGCACGCCGTGGTGATAAACCTGCTCGTGGACCTTGCCGGCGCGGTAGATGGTGAGCTTCAGGTAGGAGGAGAGGGCATTGACCACGGAGGCGCCCACGCCGTGCAGGCCACCGGACACCTTGTAATTGTCACCGTCGAATTTTCCGCCGGCATGCAGGACGGTCATGATCACTTCGGCAGCGGACACGCCCTCTTCGTGCATCTCGGTGGGAATACCGCGGCCGTTGTCCTCCACGCTGATGCTTTCGTCGCTGTGGATGGTGATCTTGACCACATCACAGTACCCAGCCAGCGCTTCGTCGATGGCGTTGTCGACGATTTCGAACACCATGTGGTGCAAACCGCTGCCGTCATCGGTGTCACCGATGTACATCCCCGGTCGCTTGCGGACCGCATCCAGGCCTTTCAGCACCTTGATGCTGGAAGAATCGTAATTGTCGTTGTCCGCCATGTTGCGCACCCCTGGCTGGTAATGTGGTTTGCCGCGGCTATTGTAGTTAACTATCTGATTTTTAAGGGGTTGCCCCAAAAACAGCGGCCGCTCTTACAGTGGCACAATCTTACCATGTTTCACGTGGAACAATGCCAGTGGCAGGCCTTTGTGGTCGGCCTGGCGCTGCGCCTGCGTCACGAGCTGTTCCCGCTCGATGCACGACACAAAAACCTGTGTGCCGAGGCTGGCCAGCAGCTGGCAAACCTTGCTGCGGTGATCGGCATCCAGCTCCGCCGGCAGATCATCCACCAAAAACAGGCAGCGCTCGTTCTGCTCCTGGATGAGCAACTGGGCCTGCGCCACCTTCACCGCGCAGATCAGCAGCTTGAGCTGCCCACGCGACAGCACCTCGGCGGCCGCCTGTCCGCGGATGAGGAAACGCAGGTCAGCCTTGTGGGGGCCAACCGTGGTAAAGCCGTAGCGCCGATCCCGCTCCAGCTGCGTCGTCAAGAGCAGCGCCAACTCGGCGTCCTCATCCCAACCCCGCTGATAGTCGATGCGGAGCTCCTGTCCACCCGGTGTGCCTACCAAGGCCAACTGCTCGTCGATCAGCCGACGCAGGCGGCCCAGGTAGCGTCCACGGCTGGCATCGACCTCGGTTGCCGCTATCGCCAGCTCGCGGGACCAGGGCTCGATCTCACCGGCGCTGGCCTCAGCCCGCAGCAGCGCGTTGCGCTGATCCAGCGCCTGACGGGCCCGGCGCCAAAACCCGAGAAAGCTGTGTTCCACGTGAAACACTCCCCAGTCCAGCAGCTGGCGGCGTTCACTGGGGCTTCCCTCCAACAACTGGAAGGTATCGGCATGTATCAGCTGCAGCGGCAAGGTCCGCGACAGCTGTGCCAGACCCTCGGCCGGTTTGCCGGCCAGCTTGATGGTTTGCGGGCCGCGCAGGGGGCGCTGTAAACCCACCGTGACTCCGCTCGACAGTTCGGCAAATACCACAGCCTCGCTGTGCTCGTAGCCGATCAGTGGCTTCTGCAGGTGGCTGCGGAAGGAACGCCCGAGTCCCAGCAAATGCATGGCCTCGAGCAGGGTGGTTTTGCCACTGCCGTTGTCACCATAAATGACATTGAAGCCGGGGACGGGGAGCAGGCTGGCGCTGTCGATGTTGCGGAGACCGCTGAGCGCCAGCCGATTGAGGAAGGGCATGGAAGCCGCTTTGGCCGCCGACTACAGCCTCATCGGCATGACGACATACAGCGCCGCACTGCCTGGTGCCGCCTGTATCAACACGCTGCTGTTGGTGTCGGTCAGAGTGAATTGCACGGTCTCGGTGGCCAGCACATTCAAGACATCGATCAGGTAGCTGACGTTGAAACCGATTTCCAAGGCCGCTGCCTGGTACTCCACGCCAACCACATCCTCCGCCTCTTCCTGCTCGGGATTGTTGGCCAGAATCTTCAGCTCGTCGTTGGCGAGCATGAGGCGGATACCGCGGAACTTCTCGTTGGAAAGGATGGCCGCCCGGCCCAGCGCCTGCTTGAGGCTGCTGCGGTTGCCGACCATGACCTTGTCGCCACCCTTGGGCAGCACCCGGTCATAGTCGGGAAACTTGCCGTCCACCAGCTTGGAGGTGAAGGTGTAGTTTTCGGTGCTGGCACGGATATGGTTGCTGCCGATCACCAGCTTCACCGCCTCTTCTCCCTCCGTCAGCAACCTCGCCAGTTCCTGCACACCCTTGCGCGGAATGATCACTTGATGTTTGGACGCCACTCCCACCTGCACGCGTTCGGTGTGCAGTGCCAGGCGGTGGCCGTCGGTCGCGACCGCGCGCAGGTAGTCTGGCGTGACCTCGAGCAGCAGGCCGTTGAGGTAGTAGCGCACGTCCTGCTGGGCCATGGCAAAACCGGTGTTATCCAGCATGCTCCTCAGCGCCTGGCGATTCACGCTAATTTCGAAGGAGCCCTTCGACTCTTCCACCGAGGGAAAGTCCGTGGCGGGCAGGGTGGCCAAGCTGAAGCGGGAGCGACCCACCTTGATGACGGCCTTGCCCTCTTCGGTGGAAAACTTGATGGTGGACCCCTCCGGCAAGGACTTGCAGATGTCCATCAATTTGCGGGCCGGCACCGTAATCTCGCCATCGTCCTTGCCGCCCTCCACGCCAACCCGACCGATCAACTCGACCTCGAGATCGGTCCCGGTCAAGGACAGGCGACCGTCGGCCAGCGCCAGCAGCACGTTCGACAACACGGGCAAGGTCTGTCGCCGCTCGACCACGCCAGTGACAAGTTGCAACGGTTTGATCAAGGCTTCCCGGGAGATTTCGAATTGCATGGCTGCTCTCTTTATTCTCGTGGACGTTGGTCGTGCTTGCCGGCAAGTACCGCGGACAACTCATGCGCCATCGGCGCCGATCAGGTGGGGGCCCGAGGGCCAACGCATTGTGCCAGCCCTCACTCAGCTGGACAAGGAGCGCAGGAGATTTTGGTAGTCCTCTTCGATCCCGGAATCCGAGCGGCGCAGGTCCGCGATCGTCCGACAGGCATGCAACACCGTCGTGTGGTCCCGACCGCCATAGTGGGTGCCGATTTCAGGCAGACTATGGTTGGTAAGCTCCTTGGACAGGCACATCGCCATTTGCCGAGGTCGTGCGACCGAACGATTGCGACGCTTGGAAATCATGTCGGCCATCTTGATCTTGTAGTACTCGGCGACCGTGCGCTGGATATTGTCCACGCTGATCAGCTTGCTCTGGATGGCCAGCAAATCCTTCAGCGCCTCCTTTATCAGTGCGATGGAAATGTCGGCGCCAAGGAAGCGTGCGTGAGCAATCACTTTCTTTAGAGCCCCTTCCAACTCTCGAACATTCGAACGAAGCTTCTGCGCCATGAACATGGCGGCTTCCTCGGGCACCTGCACTTTCTCCTGCGTGGCCTTGTTCATCAGGATGGCGGCGCGGGTCTCGAGGTCGGGCGGCTCCACCGCCACCGACAGCCCCCAACCGAAGCGCGACTTCAGCCGTTCTTCCAGACCGTTGATCTCGCTGTGGTACTTGTCGCAGGTCATGATGATCTGCCGTCCCCCCTCGAAAATGGCATTGAAGGTATGAAAGAACTCCTCCTGGGAGCGCTCCTTGTTGGCGAAGAACTGAATGTCGTCGATCAACAACGCATCCACCGAGTGGTAGTAGCGCTTGAATTCGTTGATGGCATTCAGTTGCAGCGCCGACACCATGCTGCCCACGAAGGTCTGTGAATGCAGATAAACCACCTTGGCGGCTGGGTTCTTTTGCAGCAAATGATTTCCGATAGCATGCATGAGATGGGTTTTGCCAAGTCCCACCCCCCCGTAGATGAAGAGCGGGTTGTACGCACCACCGGGATTGCTGGCGACCTGGGCGGCCGCGGCGCGGGCGATCTGATTCGACTTGCCCTGCACAAAATTGGCAAAGGTGTAATTGGGGTTCAGCTCTCCGCGAAAGCTCAGCTTGCGGGAGCCGGCGCTTGAGCGCGGCAGTGCTCGCCGCTCAGCGGACCCAGTGGCAACCGGATCGGTGCTTTCCTGCAGAGCACGCTCCAGCAGATCTTCCTCGGGCGTTGCCAGCGCTGACTGCTCGAACCCATCGAAGGACTGCGGCTCACCGGCAGGCTCACTCGCCAGCGCTGCCGGCACTGCTTCCGACACGGTGGGTGCCGGCGCCATGGCAGGCCGCACCTCCAGCGATACCGCCGGAGCGAACGCTGTCGAGTGCTGCTTCACCAGGGTCTCGATACGCGGAAGAAAATGCTCCTTGACCCACTCCTGTACGAAACGGTTGGGCGCCAACAAGCGCACAGCAGCGGCATCCCCCTCAGCCTGGATCGGCCGGATCCAGGTGTTGAACTGCTGGGCGGGAAGTTCGGATTGCAGGGTGGCTACGCACTTCTGCCAAAGGGTCAGGCTCACGATCGGTCTAGCTCCCGCTTTTCTCTAATTTTTGGTTTTCAGGGTGGGTGGGGGCCGCCATGGTAGCGGGGCAGGGCAGAGTTATCCACAAAGAGCAGCAAAAAATAGTCTCGGCAAGAATAAGTTTTATTCTATTTATTTCAACCACTTACTGATGAATGCCTGAATTTTGCCGAGCAAAAATCGCGCTGTGTGCTCCTGTAAAACGCCGTTCCGGGTTGTGGGCTATCTGTGGATAACTTGTGAACTAACCGCCGCAACGTTCAGCAGCGCCTTCGACAGCCCCGTCCAGCAAATAGAATTGCGTGTGCTGGCCGAACTCTTTAGAATCCGCGCTCCTTTTTAAGACCTGACCGCTGAACGGGGCCTGTCATGAAACGTACCTTCCAACCGAGCATCATCAAGCGCAAGCGCACTCACGGTTTCCGCGCTCGCATGGCCACCAAGAAAGGCCGTCAGGTGCTTGCCCGCCGTCGTGCCCGAGGCCGCGCCCGTCTCACGGCCTGAGCTTCGTCCGCCCCGGCTGGCAGCCACTGACCAGCCGGATGTCGTCCGCCAGCTCGACCACCCGAGCGGCCGAGCGCCCTCCGGGAATTTTCTGCCCGAGATGCAGTCGAGCAACGTGGGCCCACTTCAACCCTTGTCCTTGCATTTTCCGAAGGCCTCCCGACTCACGAAGGCCGCCGAATTCTCTCGGGTTTTTTCCGACAACTCGCTGAAGCTGCACTGCAAACCGTTTCTGTTGCTCGCGGCAAGAAACACCGGCAGCAACGCCAGACTCGGCCTCGTGATATCCCGCAAAAATGTCGGCTGTGCCGTGGCCCGCAACCGAATCAAGCGACTGTGCCGCGAGGCGTTTCGCCACGACTGTGCGAGTCTGCCAGCGTTTGACATCGTCTTGCTTGCCAAGCCGGGCAGCAGCGCGGTCGACAATGCCCAGATCCTGCTCTTTCTCTCGCAGTTGTTTGGTAAGCTGCGCGCTGCCTCGAAGACCCAGCCACCCGCATCAAGCCAAGCCTCTGCAGCCGCCGATGACCGCTCTGCCTGACAAGAAGTCCGACCGCGTCGTCCAGCTGCTGCTGGCACTGCTCACCGGTTACCAGAGGTGGCTGAGCCCGTGGCTCGGCAGACAATGCCGGTTTCATCCGACCTGCTCGCAGTACGCCAAAGAGGTATTGCAATACCACGGCGTGCTGCGAGGCGGTCTGCTGGTCGGCGCTCGGCTGTGCCGGTGCCAGCCCTTCTGCCAGGGAGGCCTCGACCCGGCACCGACCCGCTTCAATCTACGGTCCCTCCTGAAACCTTCCTGCAACGACCAAGACCTTCCCCATGGATCACAAACGTAATTTGCTGCTCGCCGGCCTGGCACTCGTCAGCTACCTGCTGCTGCTGGCCTGGAATAAAGACTACCCTGCCTCCGCCGGGACCGAGGCCACAGCGCCCGTGCCGGCTACCATGGCCACCGAGCCAGCCACGGTCACAGCCAGCGCCGCTGGCAGCGACCTTCCGCAGGTGCAAAGCCCCGCCAGGTCCCCGGCCCCGCCGGCTGCCGCCTCCCGGCAGCTGATCACGGTAAGCACACCGCTGCAGCAGTTCAGCATCGACCCCGTCGGCGGCGACATCGTTGCCCTGGCGCTGCCCGCCTATCCATCCTCGCTGGCAGCACCCGCCGATCCCTTCCAGCTCCTGCGCAGCAACGGCACTCTCTACATAGCCCAGAGTGGCTTGATCGGCGCCAACGGCCCGGACGCCGCCAGTGCCGGTCGCCCGCTCTACCAGTCCACACAGGCGACCTATGGTCTGGACAGCGGCGAGATGCAGATCGACCTGACACACACCACCGACAGCAACGTGTCCATCATCAAGCGCTACACGGTGTCGGCCAGCGACTACCTGATACGACTCCAGTACGTGATCACCAACAACGGCAGCTCCGCCTGGAGCACCAATCAGTTCGGACAGATCAAACGTGACGGCAGCGGTGATCCGAGCAGCGTGCAGAGCAGCGGTATGCAGCTCAATCACTTTCTGGGCGCCGCCATGACCATGCCGGACGATCCTTACGTGAAGGTCGATTTCGACGACATCGACGATGGCGAAGAGCCTGTCTTGATGCAGGGCGGCTGGATCGCCTTCTCACAGCATTACTTCCTGAGCGCCTGGATCCCGGCTGCCGCCGAACAAAACACTTTCAGCGTTCGCCGTCACAACGACGGCACCTACCTGTTGGGCTTCGTGGGGCCGGAGCAGACCATCGCGCCAGGCCAGACGCTCACCCTGGAGAGCGGCTTCTGGGCAGGGCCAAAGAACCAGGACCGTCTCGAGGAGATCGCCACCAACCTCGGCCTTACCATCGACTACGGCATGCTGTGGTTCGTGGCCAACCCGATCTTCCACCTGCTGAGCTGGTTGAACGCCGCGGTCGGCAATTACGGGGTTGCCATCATCCTGCTGACTCTCATCATCCGCACCCTGCTTTACCCGCTTTCAGCCAAACAGTTCTCGTCGCAGGCAGGCATGAAGCGCATCCAACCCAAGCTGAATCAGCTGAAGGAGCGCTACGGCGATGACAAGCAGAAATTGATGCAGGAGCAGATGGAGCTCTGGCGCAAGGAAGGAGTGAATCCATTCAGTGGCTGCCTGCCCGTACTCGTGCAGATGCCGGTTTTCCTCGGCATCTACTGGGTCCTGAGCGAAAGCGTGGAGCTGCGCCAAGCCCCCTTCCTGCTGTGGTACCGCGATCTGTCGGCTCTCGATCCCTACTTCCTGCTGCCCATCCTGCTGGGAGCCGTCTACTACGTGCAGCAGCACATGAATCCGATGCCGACCACGGATCCGATGCAGGCGAAGATCATGAAATTCATGCCACTGATCTTTTCGGTTTTCTTCCTCTGGTTCCCTGCGGGTCTGGTGCTGTACTACCTGGCCAACGCCTTGCTGGGCATCATGCAGCAGGCCTATTTCAACGCCCGGCTGAAAAAAGTCACGCCCGAGAGCTGAGCCATGACAGCAACCATCGATACCATCTGTGCGCTCGCCACCCCGGCGGGCCGCGGTGGTGTGAGTGTGGTGCGGCTGTCGGGTCCTCTGACCGAGGCTCTGGCCACCCAGTTGGCGGGTCACCTGCCTCCACCGGGTCACCAGCGCCTGGCCACCTTTCGCGACCCTGCAGGGGAGTTGATCGACCAAGGCCTGCTGCTCTACTTCGCAGCGCCGCACTCGTTCACCGGCGAGGCAGTCGCCGAATTCCACTGCCACGGCAGCCCGATCATCGTCGACTGGCTGCTGCAGACGCTGTTGGCACTCGGTGCCCGGCTGGCACGCCCCGGCGAATTCAGCCAACGCGCGTTTCTCAACGATAAAGTCGATCTCGTGCAGGCCGAGGCCATCGCCGACCTGATCGCCAGCAGCAGCAGCGTGGCGGCCCGCCACGCCCTGCGCTCCCTGCAGGGAGATTTTTCCCGCCTCATCACCGCCTTGGTAAAACAGGTGATCGAGCTGCGCGTGTACATCGAGGCGGCCCTCGACTTCCCCGAAGAAGAAATCGATTTCCTTGGCCAGGGCAACATTGAGGCGCGCCTGCAGTCTTTGCGGCAGCAGTTGCTGGACACCCTTGCCAGTGCTCGCCAAGGCGCCTTGTTGCAAGAAGGCCTCAAAGTCGTCATCGCCGGTGCGCCGAATGCCGGCAAGTCGACGCTGCTCAATGCCCTGAGTGGCGACGATATCGCCATCGTCACGCCTATCGCCGGCACCACCCGCGACATGCTGCGGCAGACGATTCAGGTGGACGGCATTCCCCTGACGCTGGTCGATACGGCTGGCCTGCACGCCAGCGAAGATCCGGTGGAGCAGGAGGGCATGCGCAGGGCGCGGGCCGCTCTCGCCGATGCCGACGTGGTGCTGCTGGTGGTCGATGCACTGGACAGCGTCCCTGTCCACAGCAGCAATCTCTTTGCAGAATTGCAGCAACAGGTCGGCAGTCGTCTGACCGTCATCCTCAACAAGATCGACTTGCTCGCGGAGCAGCCACGCTCGGCCATGCACGGGGACATTCCCTGCTTGCACCTGTCAG
>Ga0255219_1000479_pt1 | contig 11186 bp, 8 predicted proteins | sample Miss_Colum_RepA__FD_183037 | JGI IMG/M metagenome (GOLD analysis project Ga0255219, IMG submission 183037) | Freshwater microbial communities from Mississippi River, Louisiana, United States - Miss_Colum_RepA_8d | ecosystem: Environmental > Aquatic > Freshwater > River | place: USA: Louisiana...
GTGTCGGACGGCAGTCTCTTCACCACATCGTCGTCTGCCAATCCCACGCTGACCATCATTTCGCTGATGCTGCGACAGGCAGACTACCTGGCTCGGGAGCTGTCGAGCGGGGCCCTGTAAAAACGGACAGTGGCCGACTGCCTCGCGCTGCAAACCGCGCTGGCGGGCGCGACGAAGGTCTGCGGCGACTACCCCACCAACAATCCACTGCGAGGTCAGGCTCATGCTGTCCCGACGTTACCTGTTTGGCGCTGCCGGGAGCACGGCGGTCCTGCTGGCCGCCCGTCGTCTGCTGGCGCAGCCGAGCACGGAGGTCACCACGCTCGGCGTGGCGGCCGTGGGGGCCCTGCTGCGGGCCGGCGATCTCTCACCACTCGAGCTGACCGAAGCCTACCTCGCCCGCATCGAGCGCCTGGAGCCACGGGTGAATGCCTACGTGACCGTCACCGCCGATCTGGCGCGCGAGCAGGCCCGACAACTGACCAACGAATTGCAGCAGGGTCGGCTGCGCGGCCCCCTGCACGGCATTCCGCTCGGCCTGAAGGACAACATCGACACGGCCGGCATACCCACCACGGCCGCAAACAGCCTGCTCGCCAATCGAGTACCCGCACAGGATGCGCCAGTATGGACGCGGCTGCGTGCGGCGGGCATGGTGCTGCTCGGCAAGCTCAACATGCACGAGTTTGCCTACGGAGGCACTTCATCGATCTCCGCGGCTGGTGCCGTCCATAATCCCTGGCAGCTCGATCGCATTCCCGGCGGCTCATCGGGCGGCTCGGCGGCAGCCGTCGCAGCACAGCTCTGCTGCGTGGCCCTGGGAACCGACACGCTCGCCTCCATACGCCTGCCGGCTTCTTACTGCGGCGTGGTAGGACTCAAGCCCAGCCATGGCCTCAGCAGCATCCGCGGCATCATTCCCGTGTCCGAGTCGCTCGACCATGTGGGGCCGCTGGCGCGCGAAATCGGCGACTGCGCGGCAGTGCTGAACGCCATGCAGGGTCTGGATGCGGATGATCCGGTGAGTATTGCCGCGCCGGCTACCGACCATACGGCGGCGCTCGCGCGTGACGTGAAGGCGCTGCGGATCGGCGTGCCGCGCAGTCCGTACTTCGAGCGTCTGCAGCCGGACATCGACGCCGCGCTGCAGCGTGCCCTCGACACGCTCGGGCAGCTCACGGCGGGCCTGCGTGACGTGACGCTGCCGAGCCCCGGTGATTTCGTGCCGATCCTTGCCGAGAGTTACGCCTGGCATGAGCCGTACCTGCGCGACCCGGCCAACCATGCGCACTATCACCCCTCCACGCTGGAGCGGATTCTGGCCGCCGGCAAGACGCCGGTGGAAGTGTACATCCGTGCGCTGCAGGGCATGGCAGTAGCCCGCCATCGTGTCGGCGAGATCTTCAGCGAAGTAGATGTGCTGGTGACCCCGACTGCACCGGGACTGCCGGAGTTCATCGATGGTGCTGCGCTGGCGGAGGCCAACAGCGCCGAGGCTTCAACGCGCAATACGGCACCATTCAATCTCTACGGCATCCCGACCGTTTCGCTGCCCTGCGGCTTCAGCACGTCGGGCCTGCCGATTGGTCTGCAGCTGAGCAGCGCGCGGCTCGACGAAGCGTCGCTGTTTGCCCTGGCTGCCGCCTGGCAGCGCGAAACGGATTGGCACCTGCGGCGTCCGTCCCTCGGTTGAAGGAAGCCGCGCAGCACCAGCGCCAGCGACTGGGCCGTGAGCAGTGCGGTTCAGCTGGCGCTAGGGCTGCAAGCCGGCAGCCCTTAGCAGATCTTCCACGGCGTAGAAATGGAAGGTACGGTCGGCCGACATTGCCACGAACAGGCCGCCGGGATAACCGGGCAGGCTGGTGGTGACGAGATCGCTGCCGTCACTCTCCTTCGTCATCAGTGGTAGACGGGCCAGCAGCGGATGCGCGAAGGGCGCACTGGCAGTGCCCTCGCGGCGGTAGACGTTGAAGCGGTTGGCCTGCTGATCCGATACCAGCAGATAGCCGGTGCCATCGCCCCGCGCATACACGGCAATGCCCTCGTGATCTTCAGTGAAGTCACCGAGGCCGAACTCACCGCGCTGCTCTTCGGCGTCGTCGGCCAGCGGATCGGCCGCGTACTGGCGCACGCCGTAGGTTTCGTCGCTGTAGTACACGAAGCCAAGCGCCGCATCGACGGCGATGGCCTCGATTTCCTTGTTGCCGCTCCAGTGGCCGAAGGCCCGCGTGAACACGCCGTGCAGTGTGCCGGTGCCGTCGTCCACGAGGCGGTACTGGTGCAAGTAGCCCTCGGTCGGCGCCAGGGCATCCGACCGGCTGACAATCGCAAACAGGGCGCCGTCGCTGGCGCGCGTGTAGAGGGCAATGCCCATCACGTCGCGCGCCCGCTCGCCCTCGAATACCGGAATGCCGCCGCCGTCCACCGGTGCCATGTCGGGCAGGCTGTACACCCGCAGCCGGTGCGCGTAGCGCTCCGCGACCACCGCCACGTCGACCTTGCGGCCGCCCAGTACTACATCGTAGGCCACGTCGACATTGTTGGGCCGCAGCAGTCCGCGCACGACCTTGTCGGCCACGACGCGGCCCTGCAGGTCGAACACGTACAGCGCGCCATCAGCGTCTTTGTCGGTCCCCAGCACGAGGCTCTGCGCGGGGTCAGCCCGATTGATCCAGATGGCCGGATCATCGCTGTCATGGCGTACCACCTCACTGACGCGGCGCGGGGCCACGACGCTGTCGGCGCCCAGCGCCGTGGCCGGCAGCACGCCGATGGCGAGCAGCGCAGCGCCAAGCAGGAAAGCACTGACGCCTGACGGCTTGTGCATGGCTGACCTCAGAAGTTGAAGCGCAGGCCGGCCAGGTAGCGGGCGCCGAAGCGCTCGAACTCGATCGGGAACTGCTTGGCATCCCCGTAGCGTCGTGCCCCGAGGTTGGTCAGGTTGACGGCATCCACATACACCTCGAGGCTATCGTTCAACTGGTAACGCACCGACAGGTCGAGCTCGTTGTCGGTATCCCAGAAAATGTCGCCGTTGCCGTTGGCGTAGACCTTGCCGTTGATGGTGCGGTACTCACCCACCGACTGGCCCCAAGGGGTACGGTACTGGTACGCCAGTCGCACCGACAAGCCGTATTTCTCGTAAGTCGCCTGGATGTTGTAGACCTCGTCGGAGGTGCCCAGCACGCTGATGGTACGGGCCGGCTGTGCACCCACCGCCGGCAGGTCCACGTCGGAGTTGGTCCAGGTACCGGAGACGTTGAGACCGAAGCCGCCCAGCCAGTCGGGCAGGTCGAGTGCGGCCACCAGGGACTCTGCACTGGCGACGTAGGCGACTTCCACCCCATTCAGTGAGCCGGTACCGGCGTTGCCGATCGCGGTCTGCGTGTAGCCTGAGCGGTCGATACCGGCCACGTCGAGTACGTCGCTACCGAAGGGATTGGCCTGCTGCACCAGTACATCGCGCAGGTCCTTGTAAAACACGCCGGCCGAGAAGTAGTCGCCGTTCGGGCGGTACCACTCGAGGTAGGCATCCAGACCACGCTGGCGCTCTGGCCGGGCATCCGGGTTACCACCGGAAATGGTCTGGCTGGCATCGTTGATGGTGAAGTTCGGGCGCAGGTCGTCGAAGTCAGGGCGCGAGGCGGAAGTGGTCAGACCGAACCGTACCTTGATTTCCTCATTGAGGTCCCAGTTGAGGTGCGCGCTGGGATACACCAGCGTGTCGCTGCTGCTGGCGTCCACCAACCGCAGGCCGCTCGGAAAGCTGACCCAGGCTTCGCCGCGGTTGTCGATCTGTTCGACGCGTGCACCGTAGACCAGTGAGCCCCAGCCGAGGTCGCTGGTCGCCATGGCATACAGCGCAGCCAGCTGCTCGGTGACTTCCCAGTAGTTGCCGCGCGTATCGGTGGCCGTGGCGGCACCGCTGCGGATCGATTCGTTCATGAACCCCGTTGTGAACCCGACATCGGTATAGCGGAAGCGATAGCCGAGGTCCTGGGAGCCGAGATAACCGATATCGGTGGCGAACGTGGACCAGGCAGGAATATCGGCGCCGGAAAAACTGCGCAGGAAATTGCTCTCGGCCGAGCGCTTGGTGCGGTCGGTGTAGAGACCTCCGAACTCCAGCTTGGTCTCGAGCCCGAACAGCACGCTGTCGTGGTCGATGTCGAGCTTGAGCGTATCGGCCACGGTCCGGTCGCTGCCTTCGATCTGGCTGATGCTCTGCAGCGGGAACTGGAAGTCTTCGATGTTAAGCACCTGCGCGCCCTTGGTGCGGGCGGTACTCGTACCGCCGGTGGTGAAGAAACGCATGGTGTTGACGTCACCGTCGCGGAAGTCGTACTCCATGGTCGGGCGCAGCGAAAACGTCGACGGACTCTGGAATGCCGCCGACACCGGCGTATTGCGGCCGTCGTCGGTCATGGTGCGGTTCAGTCGCCACGACACCGACCAGCTGTCGAGTTCGTGCTCGCCCCCGAAGGTATGGCTCATCGCATACTCTTCGGTGTCGCGATAGTCGATGCGGGCATTGATGCGGGCGCCATAGACCGTGCCGGCCACCGGATCGTTGCCGTTGATGAAGGCCGCCGACGTGTAGCCATTGCCGGCCGCGTCCGTGCCCTGGTCGAAGCGCACGATGAAGTTGTCGCGGAATTCGTCGTCGTGGAACATCGTGTTGATGGTGCTGGCAAACAGCGTGTTGTCGTCGTCCAGTTTGTAGTCGAGCCGCAGCGTTGCCGAATAGTTCGTGCGGGTCAGCCGGTAGTGCTTGTTCTCGTGCTCGCGGGCAAAGTGCTTGTCCGGGTTCACGGTGTTGGTGAGGTAAGGGTCGGTTTCCCAGTTATCGGTGGCCATTTCGCGCTGGTACCACGAACCTTGGGCCACCACGCCGAGTCGGCCGTCCAGCCACTGGTCGGAGAAGGTGAGAGCGCTGTCGTATTCGTCGCCACCACCAAGCCGGACACGGCCCACGCCCACCTTGCCGGTGATCACCCGGCCCGGCGCATCGAAGCCGGTCCGCGTTCGGATGTCGACGTTGCCAGCCACCGTGGCCCCGGCCATCGACGGCACCACGGCTTTCTCCACCACGATCTGCTTGGCAATCGCCGACGGAATGTTGTCGAAGCGGGAGGCACGGCCCTCGGGGCTGACGATGCTGAGGCCATCATAGGACAGCGTGGTCCAGTAGTTGGGAGCCCCGCGCAGGTTCACGTAGCGGGCCTGGCCCTGGTCGCGCTCGACGGCGATGCCGGGCAGACGGCCCACGGCGAAGGCGATGTTCTGGTCCGGCAGGTTGCCGATGGCATCGGCCGACAGCACGCTGACCAGCGACGACGAGTTGCGCTGGGCCAGCAGCGCCGCTGCCACGCTTTCGGCGAGCGGACGGCGGCCCGAGACCACGATCTCCTCCGTGACCTCGTTGGCTGGGTTTTGGGCCTGGACGCCCGCGCTGACGCCGAGCACGGTGGCGCCGACGAGCAAGCTTTTCAGATGACGCATGGTGACTTCCCCGGGTTGAGTGACATGAACTTGCAAAGGTCTTGCATGTAGCCAGCGCCCGCCGCTAGGCGGGTCGGCTGCGACTGATTTCGTAGGTGATGCCGTCGCCGTCGAGGTTGCGTGGGCCGGTCTGGGAGCTGAAGTACAGCCGTTGGCTGGCGGGATCGAAGGCGGGCCCGGTGATCTCGGACTGGTCCTGGCCTGTCACCTGCAGGATGGGTACCACCAGACCGGCGGGGCCGAGCAGGACGATCTGCATGTCACCGCCGTCCTCGGCCACCAGCACGTCGCCGGAGGCGGTGAGCGTGACGTTGTCGACGCCGGACAGCTGCGGCGTCGGCGAGGTCGCCACGTCATAAAGCACGGTCATGTGCTGCCGCCGTGTGTCGAGCCGCCAGACGCGGTTGTCGCCCTTGGTGGTGAAATAGACGAGTCCCTCGTGGCAGGCGATGCCTTCGCCCCCGTTGAAGGGCGTGGCCCGAGCCACCTGGTGTCGCGTGGCGTTCGCCACGGACTGCGGATCCGGGACGTCATGCCAGGTCAGCGCGTATCCCTCGGCCTGCGGCCGCAGTTCAGCGACCTGCAGGCGGCCGCTGTCCAGAAAAGGCAGCGGTGCGGCCGGCAGAAAGCGGTACAGGCAGCCGTCGGGCTCGTCTTCGGTGAGGTAGACGTGGCCGTGCTCGGTATCGATCGCCGCCGCTTCGTGTTTGAAGCGGCCGAGGGCCGGCCGGACCACGGCCGGTCGCACACCCAGGGGATCGCACTCGTACACCTGACCCGCAGCGACTTCTTCGCAGGACAGCCAGGTCTGCCAGGGCGTCTTGCCGCCGGCGCAGTTCATGTCGGTGCCGCGCAGCAGCGGATAGGCAGCCACCACTCGGCCGTGGGCATCGAAGCGCACGGCACCGACGCCACCGCCACCGGCTTCTGCCTTCACTTCACTATTGGACACATAGATCCAGCCGCCATCGGCGGTGGCAAAGCAGGCGCCGCCGTCGGGGGCGTCGTGCCACGTGTACGGGGAACCCGCCACCACCGGCTGCCCGCTGCGGGCGATGATGCGGGAGCGGAAGCCCGGCGGCAGTCGCAGGCCGTTCTCGTCCGGCGGGAGCAAGGAGGTGGGCACTTCCCTGAACAGCGGGTCGACGGCTGTCGGTTCGTCGGCCGCCAGCAGCTGGGAGGCCGGGTGGCCGGCGAGGAAGGCCGCACCGGCGCGAGCGCCCTGGGCCAGAAAGCGGCGGCGAGCCGCACGAAAATCGACGGATGTTTGCATGCGCGCACTGTAGGCAGCGCAGGCGCGCCTGTGATTAAACGCGTATGAGGATCAGGTTAAGGTGGCAGCGGAGCCGCAGCGATGCCCGCTCGCAGCAGCCACCCGAAACGCCTGTGGCGGAAGGGGGAGAAGGGACTCTGCAGTTCCCCGAGCGCCACGGCCTGCAGCCCGGCCGCCCGGCAGAGTGCTGCCTGCACCTCGGCTTCGGCCTCGCCCTGATTGACGATGAACAGCGTACCGCCCGGCTGCAGCAGACCGTACACATGCTGCAGCAGCGCAAGGGGCTGGAAGAAACGCTGCGGCAGGCCCCACCACTGCAGGGGCTCTTCGACCACGAAGGGCAGCAACCACACGATGAGGTCGTAGCGATCGCGCCAGTGCAGTACCGAGCCTGGCAGGTAGCGGCAGCCACTGCGCTGGCGTGCCATCCATTCCCCATAGGCGCGGCGCGTGAGGCCATTCCAGTAGCGGGCGTGGGCATCGAGCTCGCTGCCGTCCCAGCGCCCGTCGCTGAAGGCCGACAGCGCTGGCAGGTAGGAAAAGTTGCGGCAGCCGACGTCGAGACCGCGCGCGCCCGCTGGCGGTACCGGCAGGTAGCGGTCGAGCAGATCCAGCAGCGTGAGGTTTTCCCGGTACTCCATCGCCACGCACAGGCGCGGCCAGTCGCTCAACCGGTAGCGCTGCTGCAGGGTCTGCAGGCGTTGCCGCGCGCCGGGGTCGAGGCTGCCGAACAAGGCGGCCGCATCCTCGCGCAGGCCCCGCTTGCGGGTCAGCGGCGGCGAGAAACGCAGCGCGTGCTTGAGCAGCCAGCGGAGATCACGACTGTCCATGGGATCGGAGCGGCGCGCGACGCGCTGCCGCGCTGGCTCAGCGGCCGCGCTTCTGCATGAGCACGGCCAGCTCGCGGTAGTTGCCCTGCATCTCCCAGGTACCGGTATAGCCGGCCGGCAGCACCAGCGCCTGCCCGGGCGTGAACTCGTGGGCGGTTCCGTTGGGCTCGGTGAGGATGAGCTTGCCGCTCAGCACCAGCACGAATTCGTCGGAGTCGTTTGGCCGGGTGCGGTGATCGGTCGTGGCCGGTGTGGACTCGAAGATGGACGCCCGCAGTTCGCTGCCTTCGAACAGCGAGGCCACGCGCATGTTGAGTTCACCGGCCACCAGGATGTCCTGATAGGCGTCGGGTGGGATGGCCGTGAGATCGAGGCCGGCCATCTTGTCGGCGTCGAAACGCACCGGGGCCGGTGAGCTGGCGTCGGCGGCGTGGGACGCCGGCGCGAGAGCCAGAGGGCAAAGCAGCAGGGTGGCGAGCGTTGCGGGGCGGATGCTGGACATACGATCTCCGGTGGCGGTGGGCTGAGGGCGCCCCATGTTACCGCCATCGCGCTCGCCGGCGAGTAGGGGCGGGCCCCGGCCTTCAGGGCTTCTGGTAGGCCTCACGGATCGGCGCGTAGGGGCCGATCCGGTGCTGATCGACCGGAAAGGCATCTGCATACGGCGGGTAAGGGCTGTCGACGGGCTTCAGCGTGCGGTCGGGATAGTCGCGCTCGAGATCGGCCATGGCCGGTCGTGGCTGGGCATTCATGTAGGCGGCCACGTCGAAGGCTTCGTCATCGGTCAGCAGCGGATTGCCGAGGGGCATGCGCGCCTTGATGAAGCGCGCGGCGGTCAGTACGCGCGCCATGCCAGCACCAATGTTGTAGCTGTCGGGGCCCCACAGAGGCGGGAACAGGTAACCATCGGCAATATTGCCGGTCTCCTTCAGACCTTCGCCCTGCAGGCCGTGGCAGACCTGGCAGTGCTGCCGGTACACCGCGCCCCCGTGGTCGAGGTCGGCTGCCCGCGCCGGCTCCACGAAGGCTGCCGGCTCGACGGCCTGGCGGCTGCTCTCGCCCATGGCTGCGTACTGTCGGCCGAGTTGTTCCACGTACAGCACCATGGCCTGCATTTCCAGGCTGTCCTTCGGCATCAATCGACCGGCCATGCTGCGCTGCATGCAGCCGTTGATGCGATCGGCGAGGTCACCGACCTTGCCGTCGCGACCGGAAAACGTCGGGTACTTGGCGGCTGACTGCAGCAGGCTCAGGTTGCCGGGCTTGCGGCCCGACTCGAGATGGCAGGACGAACAGTCGAGATTGTTGCCGGCATAGCGCCGCGACGGATCTTGCTGGCCAGCGCCGAGATGCAGGGAGGTGTGGCGCAGCAACTCCTCGCCGTACTCCGGCGTCAAAGCCGGGGCCGTCGCGAGGGCCGCCGCCGATGGCGGCTGCGAACCGAATGTACCCCATAGCAACAGGCCGCCGAGGGCGATGGTGGCGGTGGTGACGAGCAGCGCGGCCTGGTTCACGGCGAGAACCTCCGATGGGTGGCGTTGTCTTCCGGCGGGTCGGGCTGCTGCCGCCGGACCTGCTCAAGGAACGTGTATTTGGGGCGCTCGATGCGCGCACGCAGCGCCGGGCTGCAGATCCAGCACCCGCAGTAGCCGACGGCCAGCAGCACGGCACTGCCAACGATCAGGTCAATCAGCATCGGCAACCCCTGCAGCGGGCGCGGTGAAGAAAGTGCGGAGGTAGTGCACCACGGCATCGCGCTCAGCGGTATCGAGGCGATCCCGCCAGGGCGCCATCGGTGAGCCGGCGACACCCTCTTCCAGTGCACGCAGCGCCTGCTCATGGCTCGGTTGCTGACGCGTGAAGTCGACTGCAGCCATGCGGAACTCTGCCGCGGCGAAGCCATCGCCTCGACCGCCCTGGCCGTGGCACTGGGCGCAGTGGGCTGCGTAGACCTCGGCGCCGAGCGCGAGCGTGGCGGCAGCGGTGGAGGGAGCGGGGTCGTTGCCCGACAGTGACTCGACGACGTCCACCAGAGCCAGCAGCGTGGCTGGCGACTGGTCCCGCCAGGCAGGCATCGACGAGCCGGCCACGCCGTTCCACAGCACCTCCAGCAGGTAATCACGGGTGTAACGGTACTCGGTGAGGTTGGCGGGGGCCGGGCGCAGCCAGGCCGCGGCTATGCCGTCGCCGCGTCCTGCGGCGCCGTGACAGCTTGCGCAGTGGACACGCCAGAGCGCTGCGCCGTCGTTCGCTGCCGTCACACCCGCCAGATCGGGCAGCGCGCCGCCACGGCGCGCCTTGGCGGGATGCGCATTCAATTCGGTCGCACTGAAGGCCAGGTGGGCCCTGTGTGTGTCCATGGTGGCGCCTTGCGCTTGCTGCTCACCCTCCGGCCACGCCAGTTGACGCGCGCGACCGAGTGTTTCCAGATAGGCCACGAGATCACGGGCCGCCTGACGGGGACGGGTGGGAGCACCATCGAACAGCGCGGCATAGGACGGCATGACCGAGTCGGCCACCAGGGCACGCGGCGCGAACAGATGGGCGTAGTGCCAGTCACTGCTGCGCACGCCGGCTTCACGCGACAGATCGGGGCCGATGCGCCGCGTACCCCACAGGTGAGGGCTGTCGAACTGCAGCTCCCAGGCGAGGTTCGGCGCACCGAAGCGGCGGATGTCCTCTTCGAGGAAGCGGATTTGCTGGGTATGGCAGTAGCCGCAACCTTCGCGCGCATAGATCTGGCGGCCGCGCTGCTCCGAGTCGGTCAGTGCCAGCAGCGGGGCCGGTGCCGTGGCGGCAACTTCGGCGTCGATCACGCGACCGGGCCACAGCCCCAGCACCAGCAGGGACAGACCGAAAAAACCAACGCCGGCAACACCGCTGACCACGTACGCCATGCCCAGGCCGCGGCTGCTGGCGGGCGGCGGAGTGGCTACGTCGGCGCGCTGTCCTGCGGCCGATCCAGCGGCTGTCTGCACCAGCCCTGCACCGACCTCGCCGGTCAAGAGACCCACACCGAGCAGCAGGAAACCCAGCACGATCGGCAGGGCGGTAAGCACACGCAGCAACCAGTACGGCCGCGACGCGCGCACCGAGTCCATCCACGGCGTCGCCGCCTGCCAGAGTTCGCCCTGCACCAGTCCGGCCAGCGTGAGATCGATGACCATGGCGCTGATGCCGAACGTCAGTAACCAGAAGGCTGCAGAGATGGCGCGCGGGTTGTAGCGGGCAGCCGGCAGGCGTTGCCAGGCGTGCACGAGGCCGCCAATCGCCGCGAAAGTGGCGAAGCCAAGCATCGCCAGGTGGGCATGACCGATGACCCAGTCACTGAAATGCGTGAAGCGGTTGAGCGCCATCTGCGCCTGCGCGGCGCCCTGCATGCTGACCACGAAGTAGAACACCACGGCCACGGCCACGAAGCGCAGGCCAGCGTCCCGTGGCAGCCAGCCTTCGCCTCGCAATGACAGCAGCAGATTACCGACGACGATCACCACCACCACGCCGAGCAGTGCCGAAGCGGTGATGGCGCCGAGCTGCGCCGCCATGGGAATCACCGAGAAAACGTAGTGGTGGGTGCCGTT
>Ga0255219_1000482_pt1 | contig 11128 bp, 7 predicted proteins | sample Miss_Colum_RepA__FD_183037 | JGI IMG/M metagenome (GOLD analysis project Ga0255219, IMG submission 183037) | Freshwater microbial communities from Mississippi River, Louisiana, United States - Miss_Colum_RepA_8d | ecosystem: Environmental > Aquatic > Freshwater > River | place: USA: Louisiana...
TTACTGTGACCCGTCACTATTTACAAAACGTTCTATAAAACGCACAATCACCATTCCATTTTACAATATCAAATTTGGAATCAACTTAAGAGAGTTATTGACAATAGAACTTGCGAAGAGAATTGAAGGACATTGTTCGGTGGAAGGATATATTTGTCCAAAATCAATAGTTATTCAAAATCATTCGTCTGGACGACTTAGTGGCGCAAATATTGCTTTCGATATTGTCGCAGATTGTCTTATCTGCTTTCCAGACGAACAGAGTGTGATAAAATGCGTAGTCAAGACGATTACACAAGCCGGTATACGCGCTGGAGCTACGGAACTGACGGATGGATGTTTATCTCCAATTGAAGTCTTTCTATCACGTGATATGAATAACAAGCAAGGTGAATTATTCTCTCGGATTGAAGAAAATGATATCTTGATGGTGGAAGTGGTCGGACGGCGTTTTGTATTGCACGATACACACGTTACAGTAATTGCGATGTTAGTTGATGTGATTTCAGCAAAGTCGTCGGAGTCGTCGGTCTAATGGTAAAGGGCATAAAGTTTAATCTGTGAATACTATGTAAAATGACATCGGTTTATGATACTGCAATGGTTGTTGTTCCTTTTCCATCTCAAGATGCAGTAATCGCGAGTCTTACAACAATGAACGAACTTCAACACATTGCGCAAAAAGTGGAAGCAAAAACAAATTACTTAATGATGTTGAAAGATGGGATTGAAACTATGCCTCAGGTTCATCAAATTGAAATTTTACGTATCCTTCATAAAAAGAAGACGCAACTCAATGAAAATAAAAATGGTGTCTTTGTTAATATTTCCAAGTTAAATGATGCTATATTACAAGAGTTAGAGGATTATATGAAGTATGTAATTCAACAGGAAAAACAATTGAGTGAAGTTGAGACGCAAAAAGAGTTTCTTACGAAGGAATATTTTGATAATAAGACGCATAAAGATAATTAGTGTATATTATATACCTGACAATGGCGCGAAATCACAACGATGTCATCATTCCGTGTTTATATAACTCTTTTTCATTTAAACCTCATAATGATGCAATTGTATACTATGAATGTTATCAACGAAAGCGTTCTGACCCAGATATGAGACATGTATTATCACATAGATTAATTCCAGAATCAGAATCAGAATCAGAATCAGAATCAGAATCAGAATCAGAATCAGAATCAGAATCAGAATCAGAATCAGAATTAGACACGGAGTTGTCGTCGGATGGTACGCACGCTTTCCACCCAGATATCATGGTGCGTTACGCATACACAATTACACACACAGGCGCAACAGACACGCTTCTTTGGTTGTTATATGTGATGATATATGGCATAGAAAAATACGAAACTGTTGATAATCATTATACTGAATCAAATCGTTTCAAGTTTGAATGTATTGAATTACTACGAACATATAAACCTATCTTAAAAGCCAATAAAATCAAACTCAATGAACACGAAGAAACATTGGTTCATAAACCATTCATTCACCTTGAAACCTTACGCGCAATTGCTCTATGTAAAGGAATATCAGTTTGTTATGTCCATCAACGAAAATATTTTCGATGCGATAATGGCAATGGTGCCGGCTCCTGCGGTGCTTTCATAATTGAAAAAATCAACGGAAAATACGTATTGTATTTGGCACCAGGGGACCTTCGGGAAAAGTATTTGAATTTTATAACATCGAATTATTGGCAGATGGAAAGCATCTCTGCGCCCATTCGCCCCATATCTGCGTATAAACTGCCAGACCTTGTCGATATTTCAACACGACTGGGATTACCAATTGTAAACATTATTCCGGGTAAGTTTGGGTCAATGGGAACTGAAAAACGAAAAACGAAACCCGAGTTATACGAAGCAATAAAATTGAAAGTATATCTATGAAATAATGTATAAATAATATCCTATTCATATATATACAATGCCGATTAAAAGAGGACGCGGGTTGTCGTCGTCGTCAGGCGCGTCGTCTGACTTGTCGTCAGAATTCACACGTGTCGTCTCTCAATATTTAGAAGGCTTACTTGATAAAACAGATGGAATACCTGAGTTAGAAATACGGTTTGGAACACGTGGTAATGCGCCAACAACGAGAGAAAATTTTGACGGTGTTCTTCAAAAATTATTGTCGTCAGGATTCACGTTTATGAAGAAGAATGCGTATTCTCTAAAAATTCAAAACGAATTCATCGACCAGAAAACGGGACAAACCAAACTTTCGTTGATTCGCGCAGAAATCCACGGCATCAATGACGTTCAAAATTATTGTAAGACGAATATGCCGGATGAGAAGTATGTGCTCTTCACACAGAAAATGTATGCGAAGGCGCCAGGAATGGCGACAGGTGCAGCAGGTGATACTATCCATCCGGTTATCTTCCACAATTTCAATTTCAAGGTGAGTTATCAACGTGAAAAGCGTATCGCGAATACAAGCACACTTGCGCGGTCGATTTTGAAGACATGGAATGACAATAAGAAGACATTCCGCTATATCAACCGCAGCACATTGAAACATCCCGACTTTCCCTTTCAGATTGATATGAGTGTTGTCAAAGAGTCGCAGAAAGACCAGACGGGTTATATTTCTGCGTCAACATTTGAAGCAGCACGAGTGCTCGACAGTCCAATTCGGTATGAGATTGAGATTGAAGTCATCAATGACCTCGTTGGCCCAGGGACTGCATTTAATCATCATAAGCATCTACTTGATAATCTTCGCAAAGTTATTAAAATTGTGATGTCGGGGTTTCAAGGCACAAACTATCCAGTTTCATTATCTGAAATGCGCAGTGTCCAACGTCGTTATTATGAACTTCTTTATCCAGAAGAAGGACGTGGCGGACGTCACGGTGACGAAGACGAAGACGGTGACGGTGACGGTGACGGTGACGGTGATGGTGACGACCAAGGCAGCAGCAGCAGCAGCGACGACCGTGACGCACCCCCCGTAATTTTACGTGGTAAACATTTCATTGGACCTGCGTCATATACACTTCAAATGGAAAATATTCGCCCACTTGATTCTGACTCACGTGTTCCCAATATTCGTATGAATTATTCTGTTACAGAAAAAGCAGATGGACAACGGAAACTCCTCTTCGTTACACCAAAGACCGGTCACATATACCTCATCGATATGAATATGAATTTTCAATTCACTGGCGCAGTTTCATTGAACGCAAAACTTTATAACTCGATCCTCGATGGTGAACACATTCTTCATAATAAGAGCGGGCAATTCATCAACTTGTTCCTTGTATTTGACGTCTATTTCGTCCATAAAGCAGATATTCGGTCACGACTCTTCTTTCCAGTCTCCGTAAATGAAGACGAAGTTCTCACGAATTTTCGTCTTCCTTTAATGGAAAGTCTCGTGAAAAATCTTCAACTGAAGTGTGTATCTGGTGGAGTGGATTCATTACCGCCAATTCGTATTGAAACTAAGAAGTTTGAAATCGCGTCGTCGTCGTCGTCGTCGTCGTCGTCGCGGTCAATCTTTGATTGTTGTGCAGTAATTTTGCGTAAATGCAACGAACATCAGTTCGAGTATCACACGGATGGTCTTATATTTACACCGATTGATTTCGGGGTTGGAAGCACTATTCGAAATGATAATACGATTGCTGGTCCACTTTACAAAACAACATGGGAGTATTCGTTTAAGTGGAAACCAGCACATATGAACACCATTGATTTTCTCGTCACTACAAAGAAGGGTGAAGATTCAGAAGACCTTGTTACGAATATATTCAAGTCGGGAGTAGATATGTCAAGGTGTATACAGATTCAGCAACATAAAACACTTATTCTTCGTGTTGGATACGACGAAAAAAAACACGGGCATCTGAATCCGTGTGTTACGATAATTGAGGGCGGCGGAGGCGACACCGGGACCGGGGTCGGGACCGGCGACGCATACAAACCTGCACCATTTTACCCGACATATCCATATGACGACCAAGCACACATTTGTCATATTATGTTGCGCCCCGATGAAGCCGGTGTCAATCAAATGATGACGTTAGAAAATGATGTATTCCAGGATGAAACCATCGTAGAGTTCAGTTATGACTCATCCAAACCAGTTAATTGGCGATGGCAACCGCTTCGTGTTCGTCACGATAAGACAGCTGAATATCGTAGTGGTGGAAAGAACTATGGAAACGCATACCACGTAGCAAACAGTAACTGGCATTCCATCCATAATGCGATTACACCTGAAATGATAATGACCGGTAATGGTATTCCCGATGAACTTGTAAGCAATGACATATATTACAATCACACAGAAATATCGTCTACGTCGTATTTGAGTGGGCGTGGTGGCGGTGGCAGCAGTCGAACTCTTGCCAAATGTATGCGTGATTTTCATAACCTTTTCGTGAAACGCAAACTGATTATGAGCGTTGCACGACCAGGCTATACATTGATAGACCTTGCTGTAGGAAAAGGTGGTGATTTACCAAAATGGATTGCTTCCAAACTTGGATTTGTTTTCGGGATTGACTATTCCAAAGACAATCTGGAGCATAAATTTGATGGTGTGTGCGCTAGGTATCTTGACGTGAAACGTAACAAACAAAATATACCTGACGCAATATTTATTCACGGAGACAGTAGTAAAGAGATTCGCACGGGTCAAGTCGCAATAAGCGAGAGATATAGACTTATTACACGCGCAATATTTGGTGAAGGTGCAAAAGACGCGAGTATTCTTGGTCGCGGTGTTTATCCACATTATGGTCGCGGTGCTGACGGATTTGATATTTGCTCGGTACAGTTCGCGATTCACTACTTCTTTGAGAATATTGTGAAACTTCATACTTTTCTTCAAAACGTGGCAGAGTGCACCAAATTAGGCGGGTATTTCATTGGAACGTGCTTTGATGGTTTGAGAATATTCCAAGCGTTAGCGCGTTTAGAGAGTGGAAGCGAACTCACGGTTCTTCGTGGCAGTGGTGCAAATGGCAACGACCCCGAAAAAATGTGGTCAGTGCGTAAAAAGTATTATCAGACACATTTTGAACCAGATACTAGCAGTATTGGGTATGAAATAGAGGTTTACCAAGACACTATCAATAAAGTGACTAAGGAATACCTAGTGAATTTCGACTACTTAACACAAGTTCTTGAGAATTATGGATTTGACCTTGTTACTCCAGAGGAAGCCGAGACTACTCTTACATTTCCAATGCCAGATGGAACAGCAACATTTGAAACAATGTTTCATCATATGGAGGCGGAGTGCAGTGAAAGTAGAACAGGAGAATATGGTTCAGCAATGTTTATGAGTGAACAAGAAAAACAAGTATCATTTTATAATCGGTATTTCATCTTTCGTAAGAATAGAAATATCAATGCGAAACATTTGAAAAATAGTTTCTTGAGTTACGCAGGATTACAAGAAGAACAAGACCGCGTTATAGCAGGTGTAGAAGCCTCATCTAGAGAGAATAAAGGTGAAGATGAATTGGTTGCTGAAAAACTTGCTCTTGAAAAGATTGCAAGAGCGTCACATCCGATTGATGTGGCTACGAAGCCTGCGGTTGCTGCGCATATTATTGAAAAAACTATAGAAGCAGCATCACTGCCGCCAGTGGCAATATCCGCAAGTGAAAGCGGAAAACCTAGCGCGACAATCAAAAATAAACCCAAAAAACTTCGTGTGAAAACGGCAAAGGCAGTCGCAACAGTGGACACTGCCATAATGGTGGCTCCTCAAGAACAAGAAGCGCCATCAGCACCAATTGCACAAATTGAAAAGAATATAAAAAAAAAAACAAAGAAGGTTGCAGTCACTACAACAGATGAACCAACAGCAATAGGTGCTCCCACTCCTGCTCCTGCTCCTGCTCGAAAAACAAAGAAAAAAACAGACTTATAGAGAATTTCGTATTACATATAATTGAATGTTTAAATCTACAAAGAATTGTTTCAAATCATTAGAGACGATAGACACTGTCACTAATGAATCTCATAATAAATTTTGTAATGGACTTTCATATTATAATCATTTTTTATTACCACAAGTTGGTATAAATATAAACAATGAAACTGGTAAAATTACACCTATTCCTATTCATATCGAAACGATGAACCGTGACAGTGACGGTCACCGTGACCGTGTTATTGTTTCATCCTCGGTGTATTCACATTTGTGCAATATTAAACATCAAATCGCAAAATACCAAGAATCTTGGGATAATACTAAAAAGTTCACGAATCCTTATGAGTATATTCATACAAATATAGTTGGTAATAAAACAAATATAAGTAAACTTCGCCCTTTATCACGGTCATTTTATAAAATGATTGAAATCATAAAAAATTATAATATTCTCTCGCAGTATAGTGACACCATTTGTGACCGACCTGATGTTCGAATGGGTATGCGTACATTCCATTTGGCAGAAGGTCCTGGTGGATTTATTGAAGCCATAGCATATTTGCGTGGTATGGAGTATCAAAATACAATAGGAACAACCATCACTACTACGTCAAATGTATCAAGTATATCTGGAACTACGCAAGTTCAGATTCTGAAACGTAATACTGAACTTCACAATGAGGTAATGAAAGACTTGGAGCAATTAAAATTATCACGTCGTATATTTGAGAATCAAAAAGAAATGACTTTTACAATGCCTTCTGTGTCACCAATATATGGTAATGACCGTTATTATGGAATGACACTTGTTAATGACGACCCAATATGTCCTGGGTGGAAAAAAACACGAACATTTCTTGAACAACATCCGAACGTCATTATAGAAACAGGCGCAGATAAAACCGGAAATCTTATATCTACGGAAAATTTCAAGGAGTGCGCCTTCAAATACCAGAATAAAATGGATCTAATAACTGCAGATGGCGGGTTTGATTTTTCAGTGGACTTCAATAATCAAGAAAATATGGCTGCGCAACTTATTTTATGTGAAGTGTTTTATGCTCTTGCACTTCAAAAACAGGGAGGGACATTTATACTCAAAATCTTTGACGTATTTCATAAACCGACTATAGATATATTATATATATTGTGTTACTATTACAGCAATGTATCAATTATAAAACCACATACAAGTCGAATTGCCAACTCTGAAAAATATGTAGTATGTCAAGGGTTTAAAATGTTTGATTCTAGTGAAATCATAGAACAGATTATTAGTTTAATGCCACAACTAACATTGGCGTGTAAGACACGAGAAGGAAGTTATAATAATCAAGGTAATGAATGTGATACAGATGAACACAATGAAATTGTGTCTATTTTACCGGAAGAACATGACCTCTTTTTTTTGAACAAGATAGAAGAAATGAATGCTATGGTAAGTTTTCAACAAATTGAAAACATCACCTCCACATTATCGATTATAACAAACTATCGAAATGCGGAAAAGTTAGACCAGTTTAAAAAAACCAATATAAACAAATGTATTGCGTGGTGTGAATATTATGACATCCCATACAATATTCATCAACAGAGTATACAGTCTACAAATATATTTCTTCACCGCACCGCAATGAATACACAAAATGGACAAACTGTGTCAGGAAATTCACAACTTGCAGCAGCAACAACCACGTAGTAAAACAGTCTAAATATATATCAAAATGTATGGTAGTATAGTTAAGATGCAAAGCACACTTCAATTCATTGCATGTCAACTCAAGAAACCGAGAGAACGATTTGAGACGATATTGGAACCTCTGCAAGCACTGCTTCAAATCGGGTTTCTTACATTTTATCCTATTGGAACGAAATTAGCAATTCACAATAATATTCTTACTGTTCAAGCACCGGGGTATACGCAAAATGTCCGGCGCTGGTATAATAATGACAAAAAGGAGGATGTATTCTACTTATACAATGTATTTTCTCGGTTCAATAAGTTTTATAAGACGGTGCTTAGTGCGGATTACAATCAAGCATTATTTACTCTTCTTCACGAACTTGCAAAGTCAGGAATCAATAATCTCACGCGGACTTATAATCAAACCGATAAAATTCATATTCTTCATACACTTCAAATGTATAAGGGTATGTTGGATAATCCAGAGTTGGCGAGACGACTTGCGAATCGGGGAGATGACTCCTCTACTGGAACGTCAGTAACGACGACTGAAGACGAATTACAATTTCCTTCAAGAGTGAAAAGTCCGACGTCTTCACCACCGTTGCGTCCAATGAATACAATTGTATCGGTAAGCGCGGGTGCGGGTGCGTTAACGGTTCCAAACGATAGTATTGTAGACACTAATGTGGATTTGATATTCGTGAAAATAACAGATTTATATTCTCAAGAAGATTACACAATTATTTACCAAACACTCTTGAAAATTCAAAATGATCCGCAGTATTATTTACACTACATAGAAGGTCTGAATAAAATTATGGAGCCGGTAAATCTTCGCATCAAGAAATGGATTGATGACAATATCGTGTTTTAATAATTGCGTCAGCAAGGCGCATACTAATCCATCTCCAACTTCACCCAACACGGTTTGTATGTTGCGTTTGTGAGTTCGCCCTTGATTCTACGAGAGAATTCTGGAAACGGGATTTTGATTTTAACGTCTTCGCCAGTTTTAACGAATGTTTGAAGTTGTTTATATAACTCGCGTATAGCAGGATAAGATACATTCATTTGAAGTTCGGTCAATTTATCCATAATCGGACGAATCTGAGCGCGACGTTGTTCTATTGTGCGCTCGGTCTGAAATGGGACGGTAATGGCGCTGGCAGCACTTTGTTTATTTTTTCTGGGGTTGCGCCGGAGGTTGCGCCCCCCTTTGACGTTATGGGGGGTGTCGTGGGTGTTGTGGGTGTCGTGGGTGTCGTGGGTGTCGTGGGTGTCGTGATCATCAGTATGTATATACGGTGCTTCGATATGAATATCTGCGAGGTCTTCAGGGATTAGGATTGACTCTTGGCGCAACTTGTCTTCAAAAGTCATCGTTTGCTGTGTCATTGAAGTCGTTGTTTCAGTATCGGTGGTTGCGTCTTGTAGATTTGCACTTACATCCATTGAAATAGTAGTTCCCATTTGTGTAATTAGAAGATTATTTATATTACAATATGGATAGATTTATACCTTAATTTGTTTTTACAATAAAAAAGTGTTTTTGTTTTTTGTTTTTTGTTTTTTGTAGTGCGCGTTTGTTTTTTATTACGGTGCTTGTTGCTGTGCTTGTTGCTGTGCTTGTTGCTGTGCTTGAAATACTGCGGCTTGTTCTGGGTGGAATGTCCGTAGTGATTCTAGTTTCATCCAGTTATACATATATGTTACAACATATTGGTTTGGTGCTGCTTCACCCATTTTAACTGGAGTTACACGAACACCCCCGCCACACTTTGCCAAATCACGTTTGGCGCGAATTGAATCCTCGGATGGAATAGCCACAAAGTTACCTCTTACATGCATAAGTGTTCCACGGTGTTCCTTGTTCTCCGTATAGTCGGAGTTGCATTCTCCTGTTATAGGAATTCTTTTCGTTTTATCCTCATTGAGATGTTCTTTCGCCCATTGTTTGGCAGCATTTGGAGATGTTTGAAATGGAGAATGGTCCCATTTTTTGAGAATGTTATCCGCTTCTGCAATGACAATGTCTTGACGGTCCAATCCGGAAATCATTGAATGATGCACCATTGTTGGTTTTGATGTAACTCGTCCGCCCTTGCTTTTCAGTGTTGTTGACGAATAATCCGAATTTTTATAGTCACAACCTCCTTCAAACCATTTCAAATACAATTCAATTGCATCAAGGTCGCCGTAATGCACAGGACGCCACTCTGGATGCGCCAGTTCTTCTGCGTCATAATCGTATGTATTGCAGAAACGAGCAATGAGACCCTGAGCAGCACTTGTTACATTTTGTCCGCGAGGAGGTTCTTCAAAAGAACCACCAACGTGCGTTCGTTCAATTCGCTTTGATGCTCTCCAAAATCCTTTGATGAAGATAATCGTATGTGCATCAGGGGCATTTTTCATTCTGACATCAATGTCAACGATGCGTTCGTCTGAGTTGTAATCAAACCAATTCCATCCCATACGAGAAGCCGCGTTTTTCATCCAACCCATAAGTTCGGTTGATTTTGTCAACAACCGAATTGGGAAGTATTTCTTGGTGGGGCATTCGGTGTAACGAGTCTGCCAGGATGCAATAAACTGCTGAACACTTTCTTTCGTAGTAAACACAGGTGCTTTACGAATACGCCGTTCATTCAACATAACACGAAATCCTTTGTAGGATGGACTGGGTTCCAATTTGATGATTTCTTTCTTCGTTCCCCACGCAGTGCTGTCCCACAAAATTGCATCAGGCGTGGCGGATACTTCAAGGACACGAATAGAGTTTTGGATCGCATATTCAACGTGGATAACTCCTGTGCTTTGAAACATCTTCGACATTTTCATATCCTTTCCAGCCGCAATGTGGCATTCGTCATTGACAATCAATCCATTCTTAAGAACGGCGATTTTTTCTTCTATTTTTGAGATTTCACCGCGGTGACGAATATTTTCTTTGAATGCAGGAATCATACTTCGTTGCATGTCATTTCTCCACTGCACATCGCTCATTCCAGAAAGAATATACGTGTCTTCAGTGAGAACACACAAGTTGTCGTCAGCGTGTGTCGCGAGTTGAGTACATACCTCCAACATAACTCCAGTCTTACCAGCACCGGGTTGTGCAACCAATATTGTGAGATACTTACCGGATTGAAAGGCCTGAATAACCTTTTGCGCTGCTTCTTTTTGATTGGGATACGTCAATTGACGCCCTTCTCTTTGTTTCATCTTTTGCATCATTGTATATTCCGCGTGAATACGCGCTCTTTGACATTCCAACTTGAGTTCTCTGTCTAAATCTTCTTCTCTTAGTTGTTCTCTAACTGCTGCTCTAAACATCTTCTGATTGTGTCTTATTGGTTCGCTGTATGTATATGAATTGTATTTTATCATTTCAATTTTTTCAGATGATGATAGATTTCTGTGTATCATCATTTTTTCTAAAACACTGCGTCAAACTCGTCACTATACATTTTATCACCTTTCTTGATTTCAATGACATCACGAAAGGTCTTGCTCCGCATC
>Ga0255219_1000483_pt1 | contig 11107 bp, 11 predicted proteins | sample Miss_Colum_RepA__FD_183037 | JGI IMG/M metagenome (GOLD analysis project Ga0255219, IMG submission 183037) | Freshwater microbial communities from Mississippi River, Louisiana, United States - Miss_Colum_RepA_8d | ecosystem: Environmental > Aquatic > Freshwater > River | place: USA: Louisiana...
CAGGGAATTGAACAGCACGCCGCGCTCTCGCATCAGTTCGACGATCTTCGGGTTGGCGTCCCAGATCGACAGGCCACCGAAATGCTCGAGCCAGCTGGCGTAGGTTCCATCGCCAAGCACTGGCTGCAGAATCTGGGCGTCCTGCATGCCGTAGCGCTTGCAGGACAGAAAGTCCTCCACGCCGTAGGCCGGCGCCGAGTGCACGACGCCGGTGCCGCTGTCCAGGGTCACGTAGTCGCCCAGGTAGACCGGAGCGGTACGATCTGCAAACGGATGCTTGAACTCGACCAGTTCCAGCGCTTTGCCCTTGCAGGTGGCAAGCACTTCGCCAGTCAGTCCGTAGCTGGCCAGCGATTGCGAAACGCGCTCGGCGGCCAGGATCAGCAGCGTGTCCTGCTCCTGCCAGCGTGTACGCACCAGCGCGTAGTCGAATTCCGGGTGCAGGTTCAAGGCCTGGTTCGAGGGCAGGGTCCAGGGCGTGGTGGTCCAGATCACGCAGTAGCCATGCTCAACCGGCAGTCTCGACAGCCCGAACGCCGCAGCCACCCGATCCGGTTGCGCAAAGCCGAACCCAACGTCTACCGAGATGTCGGTCTTGTCGGCATATTCGACCTCAGCCTCGGCTAGCGCCGAGCCGCAGTCGAAGCACCAGTTCACCGGCTTCAGGCCGCGGAACAGGAATCCCCTGTCGAGCAACTGACCCAGCGCCCGCAGCTCGTCCGCTTCATTGCCGTAAGCCATCGTCAGATACGGGTCATCCCACTGGCCCAGGACACCGAGCCGGATGAAGTCCTTTTTCTGCCGTTCGATCTGCTCGGCCGCATAGGCGCGGGATTTGGCTTGCACCTGCGCCGCCGGCAGATGCTTGCCGAACTGCTTTTCGATCTGGATTTCGATCGGCATGCCATGGCAGTCCCAGCCCGGCACATAGCGCGCATCGAAGCCGGCCATGTTTCGGCTCTTGACGATCATGTCTTTCAGGATCTTGTTGACCGCGTGGCCGATGTGGATGTCGCCGTTCGCATACGGCGGTCCGTCATGCAGCACCCACACCGGACGACCCTTGCAGAACTCGCGCAGGCGTCGGTAGACGCCTTTTTCCTGCCACTGCTGAGTCCAGCCGGGCTCGCGCTTGGCAAGATCGCCACGCATCGGAAACGGCGTATCGGGAAGATTCAGTGTCTCGCGGTACGACTTGGTGCCGGCGCTTGCCTTGTGTGCCTTTTCGTCGGCCATCTTCAGGGTCCTGTATCAGTGTTCTTCGGTGAGTCGCTTGGATTCTGGATGATGGTGATCGCGCATATCCAGTCGTTGGCGGGTCTGCGTCAGTCTGGTGAGGCGATCCCTAAATGCTCGCGTGCTTGTCGTGCGTCCAGCCCGATCTGCCGGGTCAGCGACTCAAGGTCGGGATAGTCACGCTCCTCACGCAGGCGCCGCAGGAATTCAACCCGCACCATCCGGCCATAAAGGTCGCCTTCGAAATCAAACAGGTGCACTTCGAGCAGCAGCTTGCCGTCCTGTTCGACAGCCGGTCGGCTGCCCAGACTCGCCACCGCGGGCCAGGGACGGTCTGCAACGCCATGAACCTGGACGACGAACACGCCTTGTACCGCCGGATTCGGGAATGGAATCCGGATGTTCAGCGTCGGGAATCCCAGTTCGCGGCCCAGCTTGCGACCGTGCACGACATGCCCACTGATGGTGTAGCGACGCCCCATCAGGCGGTTGGCCTGCTCGAAGTCTCCTGCGGACAACGCGGCGCGCACTGCCGAACTCGATATGCGCTCACCGTTCTCGGTGACGGTGTCAAGGCGGGCGAGTTCGAACCCCTGGCTTGAAGCAGCCTGCTCAAGCATCGCCCAGTCACCCCTGCGCTTTGCACCGAAGCGAAAATCATCGCCGATCAGCAAGTGCCGGGCCTGAAGGCCTTCGACGATGATCCGATCGATGAAATCCTCGGCGGCAATTCCGGCGAAGCTTGCATTGAAGTGCGCGATACAAACGCGGTCGACGCCATGTTCGGCCAGCGCATCGAGTTTGTCGCGCTCAGTCAGAATACGAGCCGGAGCTCTGACCTTGTCGGGGGCCAGTTGCGCAAAGTATTCACGCGGATGGGGCTCGAAGGTCAGTACGCAGGCGGGAACGCCAAGCGCGTCCGCCCGTTCCCGGAGAGCGGCCAGGACCGCCTGGTGTCCGCGATGCACGCCGTCGAAATTGCCGATCGTCAGCGCACAGGCAGTGCGCTGTTCGGCGGGTGGCAGCAGGCGAAAGACTTCCATGGCTTTGGCAAAACCTTGAATTATAAGGCTTTCCGACGCAGGCTCGGAGCTCGGGAATGCTAAAATCGGACGATGAAAAAAATCGTGATCCTGGTTTCCGGGCGCGGCTCGAACATGATTGCGATCGCTGACGCTTGTCGCAGGCAAGGATGGCCGGCGCAGATCGTCGCCGTCATTGCCAACCGCCCCGACACGCAGGCGCTGCGCGATGCGTCCGAGCTTGGGCTGCATACCGAAGTTCTTGATTCGACTGGGGCTACGGATCGCGCGCACTACGATGCCCGTCTGGCGGATCTAGTCGATGGCTTTGAGCCGTCGCTGGTGGTGCTGGCGGGCTATATGCGCATTCTGAGCGATGCCTTTGTCGATCGTTTCGAGGGCCGGTTGGTCAACATCCATCCGTCGCTGCTGCCCGCGTTCCCGGGCTTGCGGTCACATCAGCAGGCCTTGCGGGCGGGGGTCAAGATCCATGGGGCAACCGTGCACCTGGTCGGTCGTCAACTTGATGGTGGACCGATCATCATTCAGGCGGCCGTACCGGTGCTGGCCGGTGACGATGAGCAATCGCTCGCGGCGCGGGTGCTGCGCGCCGAGCACCGGATCTATCCGCTGGCGGTTCGCTGGCTGATCGAAGAGCGTCTGGACTTCGACGAGCAGACGGTCCGGCTGCGCGCGCAGTCCGGCGAGTCGCAGTGGCTGACCTGTTTCGACGCCCTTGAAGACGAGGCTGTCGCTCTCGGCGCTGATGGTACCGATCTGCGTCCGGTGAATGCCCCGTGCGTGTCCGGGGCTGTCCGATGAGTTCTCGGCAACGCGCGGGGATGCGGGCGCCGGGCTCTTCCATGGGGGCGGGTCCGGGAACTGGCCGGCGTGTTTCGAGTGATCGGAGCCCGGGGCGTGGTGGGCGTCGCGCCGATGGCGGGCAGGAGTCCCTGGCCGCTCAGGCGCTGGCGGCGGCCTTGCGCTTCGATGCGCCAGCCGATGTGGTCCTCCGAAAATTTTTTACCGCGCATCCGCAAATGGGGCGAGGTGACCGGGCTCGTGTTGCCGAGCAGGTGTTTGATGTCCTGCGAAATCGCCGCCTGTATGCGCACCTGGCGCAGTCGCGCGGCGGTCCGGTGCCGGCCGCATTGCTGGCGATATCGGCAGAGAGCGATCGCCTCGATCTGGCCGGATTGTCACCGCCCGTTCGGCTGAGTCTGCCGGACTGGCTGTACCAGCGGCTCGCGCTGCGCTTAGGTGCAGACGAACTCGAAGCCCTCGGTGCGGCGATGCTGCATGGCGCACCCTTGGATCTTCGCGCCAACCTGCTCAAGGCAAACCGGGACGAAGCGGTTCAGGCCTTGCGTGCCGAAGGCATCGACTGCGCGCCGCTGCCGCTTGCGCCTCACGCGATCCGGGTGCAAGGCAAGCCGGCGCTGGAGCGCACCGCAGCGTTCCGGGACGGTCTGGTCGAAGTGCAGGACGCTGGCAGTCAGTTGATCGCCGAACTGGTGGCACCGCGGCGTGGACAAACGGTGATTGATTTTTGCGCAGGCGCAGGCGGCAAGACCCTGGCGCTGGCTGCGGCGTTGCGCGGTTCCGGCCAAGTGTTCGCCTGCGATGTCTCCAGCGCCAGATTGCAGCGCTTGCGGCCCAGGCTGGCGAGATCCGGCGCCAGCAATGTGCAGCCGTTCGGCATGGACAGTGAACTGGATCCGAAGCTCGCTCGGCTTGAGGGCCGGGCCGACGCGGTGCTTGTCGATGCCCCCTGCAGCGGAACCGGCACACTGCGTCGCAATCCTGACCTGAAATGGCGCCAGCCGGAGTCTGCGATCGGCGAGCTGGTCGCCAAGCAACGCTCGATTCTGGCGGCGGCCGCCCGGTTGGTTCGTCCTGGCGGGGCGCTGATTTATGCGACCTGCAGCCTGCTGGAGGAGGAAAACGACCAGATCCGCCGATGGTTTGAGACTGTCAATCCGGAGTGGAAGGTCGAGCCGGCGACCGAGCTGCTGCAGCGTCGCGGCGCTGATCTCGACCCGGTGCTGGAGCAGGACTGCCTGCGGCTGCGGCCAGATACGCATGATGTTGATGCCTTCTATGCGGTTCGCTGGATTCGGCCCCGCTAATCTGCGGCCCCGCCTGCGGCCCCGCGAATCTGCGGCGGTGCCTGCCAGCCGGCATCCCGGTCGCGGGTGCGATGTCGGGTCATGCATGGCCAAGGTATAAAAAAACATGGTCTTGCGAGGGGTACAGGGGTAAACTGCTTGCGCCTTATCAGTAATCTGGAGTTGCTTCTTGATTGATTCAGTCATTTCCTTTCTTGCCTCAGGCCTGACCGACGCGTCGTTCTGGCAAATTGTTGCCTACACGCTGGTCACCACCCACATCACGATCGCAGGGGTCACAATCTACCTGCATCGATGCCAGGCGCATCGCGCGCTGGATCTTCATCCGATCGCGTCTCATTTCTTCCGGGCCTGGTTATGGCTCAGCACCGGTATGGTCACCCGCGAATGGGCAGCAATCCATCGCAAGCATCACGCCAAGTGCGAGACCGACGACGATCCACACAGCCCGCAGACCCGGGGCCTGCGCAAGGTGCTGCTGGAGGGAGCCGAGCTGTATCGCTCCGAGGCGGCCAATCGAGAAACCATCGACAAGTTCGGTCATGGATGCCCCGATGACTGGATCGAGCACAAGCTGTATTCGGCGCACTCGGCGCTCGGCATCTACCTGACGCTGACTATCGACGTGCTGCTGTTCGGGGTGGCCGGGATTGCGGTTTTCGCGATTCAGATGCTGTGGATTCCGGTGCTCGCCGCAGGGGTGATCAACGGGCTCGGACACTGGTGGGGGTATCGCAACTGGGATTGCGCCGACGCCAGCACCAACATCGTGCCTTGGGGAATCCTGATCGGAGGCGAGGAGTTGCACAACAACCATCACTCCTATGCCAGTTCGGCAAAGCTGTCATCGAAATGGTACGAATTCGACATCGGGTGGATGTATATCCGCATCCTGTCGATGCTCGGCCTGGCCACGGTGCGGCGTGTTGCCCCAACACCAAAGTTTGTTGCCGCCAAGCAGATGGTCGACCATGACACCTTGGCTGCCGTGATCGCGCATCGCTACGATGTCATGGCTGCATTTGCGGGTTCACTCAAACGCGTCTGCGTCGAGGAGGCGGCGAGGCTGCGCTCGCTCAGTCGGCCCGAGTTCAGCGTGCTCGAATCGGCCCGCCGCTGGCTTCCTGGAGATGCCGCCAAGTGGTCGGATCAGCAAAAATCTCGTCTCGGAGAGATTTACGCTGCCAGTGATCCGCTCAGAAAACTGGTCGAGATGCGTTCTGAATTGACCGCAGTCTGGGAGCGCTCGAACCTGTCGCGTGAGCAGTTGCTACAGCATCTGCAGAGTTGGTGCGTGCGTGCCGAGGCGAGCGGTGTGCGCGCCCTGCAAGACATCGCACTGCGCATGCGTCGTTACGCGTCCTGAGCGATAAGCGCGCAGGTCCAACAAAAAACCCCGCATCAGCGGGGTTTTTTGTGTGGGTACACGCTTTGCTGCGTGCGCCAAGACCGGCAAGCAAACCTCGTTGATCAACTCACTTGATCTTGGTTTCCTTGTACGCCACGTGCTTGCGAGCGACCGGATCGAACTTCATGATGTTCATCTTTTCCGGCATCGTGCGCTTGTTTTTGGTGGTGGTGTAGAAGTGACCGGTGCCCGCGCTGGACTCCAGTTTGATCTTCTCGCGAATTCCCTTGGCCATGGTGTTTCTCCGTCAATCTTGGGGTTGCGGATTCAGACGGCCTGCCCGCGGTCACGCAGGTCGGCGAGCACTACGTCAATGCCCTTCTTGTCGATCAGGCGCAACGCTGCGTTCGTCAGGCGCAGGCGAATCCAGCGGTTTTCGCTTTCAAGCCAGAAGCGGCGTGACTGAAGGTTCGGCAGGAAACGACGCTTGGTCTTGTTGTTTGCGTGCGAAACATTGTTGCCGACCATCGGACCTTTTCCGGTCACTTGGCATACGCGGGCCATGATCAAACTCCTGGTTCTGCGAGGCGGGACATGACGCCTCGCACTGAAACTGACAATTTGAAGCTAAATCTTCGAAGCTCGTGCGTTAATGCAAGAACGTCTAGGAACTGTATTTGAGCCGGAGTCGCAGGCTGGTAGGAAGCCGAAAAATCAGCGAACCACCAAGCGAACGTGTCGGACGCGTTGCAATCCCGTTGCGCGTCCGTCCAGCAAAGCCCTGAATTATAGGCGCAAACGGCAAGTTTAGTCAAAAAACGTACCAGAGCCCTGCACAAGGGGGCGGTGATCCCTCAAAGCCAGCCCCGTTCGGCAAACGATACGCAGCGATTGCCGGCGACGATCAGGTGATCGAGCACGGTGACGTCGATTTGCGCCAATGCGCTGCGCAAAGCCTCGGTGAGCAGGCGGTCGGCCTGGCTGGGTTCGGCAATACCGGATGGGTGGTTATGCGCGAAGATGACTGCCGCGGCGTTTAGGCGCAAGGCCGCGCGGGCGACTTCGCGAGGATAGACCGCAGTCTGGTTCAGCGTGCCTCTGAAAAGTTCCAGGGCGGCGATCACCCGATTACGATTGTCGACGAACAGGCCTGCGAAGCATTCCGCCGGACGGTCTCGCAACCAGTGACCGAGGAATTCCTGCACCAGGGCCGGGGACGACAGCACGTCAGTGTCTTGCAGGTGCTCGAGTGCCGAGCGGCGCAGCAACTCGCGGGCCGCCTGCAGTGCGACCCAGCCGGACGGACTTAGCCCGGGGTGGGCGCTGAAGCTGCCGGCGTCGGATCTGAGCAGGGCGCTCAGGCCGCCGAAGTGTCGAATCGCGTCCTGGGCGTGGGCGATGCGATCGGAAACCCGGTGCTTGTTTTGTAGCATCAGCGAGAGCAGTTCGGCGTCGGCGAGCGGTTCCGGTCCGAGCAGCAGCAGGCGCTGCTGCGGGGTGGCGTTGCGCTGCGAACGCGGGTTTGGAGTCGCACGCAGGTCTGCAGTGCGCACGCGTGCCCGGCTGGGAAGATCAATGGGTCGCATGGTGATGACTTAAACTGGCGGCTGGGAGCGATGCGCACTGGGTGCGCCAAGAAACGACGGGGATGCGAATGAACGTAGCGGCAGTGTCGGTCAAGCCAGATTCCTATCTGACGCTGCATTACCGACTCAGTCTGGCCGATGGCGAGGGAGATGTCGTTAATACGTTCGGCACCAATCCTGCCACCTTGCAGATGGGCGTCGGTCAGATGGCTGAGCCGTTGGAACGATGTTTGCTGGGTTTGCGCGAAGGGGTTCGCCAGGTGTTCGAACTGGAGCCTGGCGAGGCGTTCGGCGAGCGAAGTCCAGATCTGATCCAGCGGGTCACGCACTCCCTGCTCGCTCGGCATGGCACGCCAGAGACCGTCTATGAGCCTGGCGATCTGGTCGAATTTCCGACTCCGGACGGCCAGCGATTCGCCGGGGTGGTCAAGGAGGTGCATGATTCCTGGGTCTTGTTCGACTTCAATCATCCGCTCGCAGGTCAGCGAGTCAGGTTGGAGGTCGAGATCCTTGGAATCCTTTGAACGCGGAGGCGGGTCGATGGAAGCGTTACTAGCCCAGCCGCGCGGTTTTTGCGCTGGCGTTGACAGGGCGATCGAAATCGTCGAACGGGCGCTGGAGTTGCACGGTGCGCCAATCTATGTGCGTCATGAAATCGTCCACAACGAGCATGTCGTCGGTGACCTGCGGGTCAAGGGGGCTGTGTTCGTCGACGAACTTGATCAGGTGCCGGATGGGGCTACGGTGATTTTTTCTGCGCACGGTGTGTCGCAGGCCGTGCGCGCCACTGCCCAGGCGCGAGGATTACAGGTGTTCGACGCGACCTGCCCGCTGGTGACCAAAGTGCATGTCGAAGTTGGAAAGATGCGCAAGGAAGGGCGTGAGATCGTGATGATCGGGCACGCCGGGCATCCGGAGGTCGAGGGAACCATGGGGCAAATCCCCGACGGCATTCACCTGGTCGAAACGCTGGAGGATGTCGCGGGTCTGCAAGTTCGCGATCCCGAGTCGCTGGCCTTCGTCAGCCAGACGACGCTGTCGGTTGATGATTGCAGCGCGATCATCGCAGCCCTGAAGAAACGCTTCCCATCGATCGCAGAGCCCAAAAAGCAGGACATCTGTTACGCGACGCAGAACCGCCAGGATGCGGTCAAGTTCATGGCTCCGCAGTGCGATCTCGTCTTGGTGATCGGGTCGCCAAGCAGTTCCAACAGCAACCGATTGCGAGAGGTTGCGCAGCGCATGGGGGTCGAGGCGAGGCTGATCGGCTCTGCGGACGAACTCGATCCCGCCTGGCTGCAGGGACGTCGCCGGATCGGCGTGACTGCCGGTGCTTCCGCCCCGGAGCGGCTCGTGTCCGAACTGGTCGAGCGGCTCAAGTCGCTCGGTGTGGGGTCGGTGAGATCACTGCCTGGCATCGAGGAGCACATGTCTTTTCCGCTGCCCAAGGGTTTGGGTCGGAACTGATTCGAGGCCGCGGCGTTACAAGGGGAGCATCAATGCACAGGATCAACGAAACCCACGCACCGGAACTGCGCAGCTGGGTCGGTTCGGCCAACGTCAAGGGCTGTGACTTTCCGATCCAGAATCTTCCGTTTGCGGTGTTTCGCCGACGTGGCAGCAGCGAGCCTTTTCGCGGCGGAGTGGCGATCGGCGACCAGGTGTTCGATATGCGCGCGGTGCAAGCGAGCGGTGCGATCCAGGGCGAGGCTGCGCCTGCTGTCGCACATGCCGCGGCATCGACCCTGAACGGTCTGATGGCGATGGGGCCGAGGGCCTGGTCGGCACTGCGGCTGGCAATCTCACGCCTGCTGCGCGAGGAGCTTCCTCAGGACGAACGCTTGACCGACTGCCTCGTGCCATTGTCCGAGGTCGAATACGCAGTGCCGGCGCGGATCGGCGACTACACCGACATGTACACCTCGGTGCATCATGCGACCAACGTCGGGCGCCTGTTCAGGCCCGACAATCCGCTGATGCCCAACTTCAAGTGGCTGCCGGTGGGTTACCACGGGCGTGCCTCGTCGGTCGGGGTTAGTGAGCAGCGCTTTCATCGCCCGCGCGGGCAGGCGATGCCCGCAGGCGCCCAGCAGCCGGTCTTTGGCCCTTGTCAGCGGCTTGATTACGAGCTCGAGCTCGGAATCTGGGTCGGTACTGGCAATGCGCTGGGCGAGCCAATCGGCATCGACGAGGCGGAGCGCCATATATTCGGACTTTGCCTGCTCAATGACTGGTCGGCTCGCGATATCCAGGCCTGGGAGTACCAGCCCCTGGGCCCGTTCCTGTCCAAAAGCTTTGCGACAACGATCTCGCCATGGATCGTCTCGATGGAGGCGCTGGCCCCGTATCGCTGTGCATGGACGCGCGACGACCAGGACCCGCAGCCTTTGCCTTATCTGGAATCGCAGGCCAATCGCGAGCGTGGCGGATTCGACATCGCGATCGAGGCCTGGATCGAGACTTCCGGGATGCGCGAGCGAAACGTCGGACCCGCAAGGCTTTCAAGCTCAAACTTTCGCCATGCGTACTGGAGCATCGCCCAGATGCTCGCGCATCACACTGTCGGGGGCTGCAATCTGCAACCCGGCGATCTCATCGGTACCGGAACCCAGTCCGGACCGACGCCTCAGGAAGGTGGGGCGCTGATCGAACTGACCTCAGGCGGACGCCAGGCGCTGACACTTCAGGGCGGAGAGACGCGCACCTTTTTGCAGGACGGCGACGCCGTGGCGTTGCGCGCATGGTGCGAGCGCGAAGGGGCGATTCGGATTGGCTTCGGGGAATGCCGCGGTGAGGTATTGCCGGCGCGCGACTGATGATGCGATTGGCCAGTCCTGCGCCGCAGGCTGTAGCTGACCTGAGGGCGGAGAAATCAAGATGACGGAACGGTCGCTCGGCAACGGAGCGGTGCTTTGCAGTCTGGATGCGCGTGGGGTGGCGACTGTATCGCTGAACCGACCCGACGTGAACAATGCCTACAACGCGGACATGCTCGACGGTTTGCATGCGGCGATGGATCTGGTCGATGCCCAGCCCGGGATCCGGGTCGTCGTGCTGCGTGGGAATGGCCGACACTTCCAGGCCGGTGCCGATCTGGCCTGGATCGCCGAGGTCGGCAAGCGCGGCGCGGATGCCAATCTGGCGGCATCGCGACTCACCGGTGAGGCGGTTCAGCGCCTCAATCTGCTGCGCGTGCCGACGGTGGCGCTTGTCAACGGAGGCTGCTTCGGCGGCGGTACCGGTGTGGTCGCTGCGTGCGATGTTGTGATCGCGGCCGAGGATGCGATCTTTGCGATCACCGAAGCGCGCTGGGGGCTGATGGCGGGCATCATCCTGCCGCATCTGTGCCATGCGATCGGCGTTCGCAATGTGCGGCGATATGCGCTGACCTGCGAGCGTTTCGGTGCGCATGCGGCCGAGCGCCTTGGCCTGGTGCACGAGGTCTGTCGGCTCGATGAACTGGCGGCGCGCGGTGAACAGCTTGTCGATGCGCTTCTGATGAATGCCCCCGAAGCGCTCGCGCTGACCAAGCGTCGTACGTTGGCGGTGTCGGGCAATGACCTGTCTGCAGAACTGATGGACCAGCTGATTGCCGAACATGCGGCCCGCCGGCAAACCGCCGAAGCGGCGGAGGGTACCGCGTCTTTCCTTCAAAAACGCCATCCGTCCTGGTATCCCGGTCCGCGCGACTGAACCGTTCGGGGCGGGGAGCCTTGCATGAGAATTGATGTCAATGCGCTACCGGCGGCAGCGCAGTACAAGCTGATCTGCTCGACCGTGATTCCG
>Ga0255219_1000486_pt1 | contig 11075 bp, 2 predicted proteins | sample Miss_Colum_RepA__FD_183037 | JGI IMG/M metagenome (GOLD analysis project Ga0255219, IMG submission 183037) | Freshwater microbial communities from Mississippi River, Louisiana, United States - Miss_Colum_RepA_8d | ecosystem: Environmental > Aquatic > Freshwater > River | place: USA: Louisiana...
AAATTTCCAACAAAGACAGCGTCGTTTTAAGAGCGCACAAACATCTTTAGTTTCTCCATATGGATTTGACCCTAATTGTATTACTGTAGGAACAGAGTTTATGGATAGACTTTGTAAGCATGTCTTCTTCTTTATAAAGAAGAAAAAGCAATATGAATGGAGAAATTTAACTATATTTTTTAGTGATGTGAGTTGTCCTGGAGAAGGAGAACACAAGATGATACGTTGGATTGAAACTATGAAAGATATAAAATCATGTACTATTTGTTCTCCAGATGCTGATTTAATTATGTTAGCTATGACATTAAAATTATCTCAAATATATATCTTTCGTGAAAATGTATTTAGAGATACTGATGCAGACTATTTTTTTGTTGATGTAAGGGAATTAAAAATGGAGTTATTAAAAGATATAAAATACGCATCATTAACTCATGATTTTGTAGAGAGTAATGCTTTAAGAGATTACGTTCTTTTTACTTTTTTATTAGGTAATGATTTCCTTCCACATACTAATATAGAAATTCCTAATGAAGGTGTTGATATTCTTTATAAATGTTATTTAGATTCAGTTATAGATAAGGGTAATTTATTATATGAAAAGGGAAATAAACTCCATTTTAATAAGGAAAGTGTAACTCAATTAATGTATCATTTATCATCTCTTGAAGTTAAGATGATACTTAATAAATATGAAAATATAAAGGTTATGTTTCCAGATAAGATAGTACAAAATAATATTAAGATATTACCAACAGGAAAAGAGTTGAATTTTGAAGGATATCGTAAAGAATATTATATGACTAAATTTAAGTTTGACGAAGAGAATTTTGAGAGTGAAGTAACTAATGTTTGTAGTCAATTTATGAAGACAATGATATATATAGCAAATTATTATTTTAAATCTATTCCAACATTTAGTTGGATGTATAATTGGTGTTATTCTCCATTGTTATACGATCTCCATAAATATTGCGAACAAAGTAAATTAGAATATACATTTGAAGTACATAAATCTCTTAGTAAATTTGAGAGTTTATTGGGTATTTTACCATTAAAATGTTTTTATTTATTACCGAGTAGTGTAAAGGAAAGTTTAGAGGATAAATTATATTTAGATAGTGATTTTAATTGTGAAGTAGAAGTAGATAGTGAAGGTGTAATGCAATTATATGAAAGTAAGTTAATATTACCATGTGTTAGATATGATAAGATACAAGCATTATTTAAGACAGTTAAATTAACACCTGAAGAGAAGAAGAGAAATGAAGTAGGTGTTGTGTATAAGTTTTAATTCCGATTAAGGCAAAGCTGTCGGAATAATAATTCGGTTATGCGAAGCTACTTTTTTAAAAAGTTAAGTTTAATTCAAATAATTAATTAAACTTAAAAAGATTAAGGTGAAGACTAACTACTGAAAGCTTTCAGGATATCATAAAATATTTTAAAATGGTGTAAAAGTCATATCTAAGATCATATTCATCAATCTTCCGTCAACAAATCCAGTTCCAAAAGCACTTATATCTGTTGATTTATATGATGTATTATCAAATAAAATAACATTATAATAAGGATCTAATAAACGGAATCTTAAATTATAATAACCTTGTAAAAATTTAATTTTACCAACAATAGATGTATTTAATGTTGTGTAGTTAGGACTACTTGCGGTTGTTAAAGCCTGTGGAGTTTGGATAGTAAATAAAGTTCTTACGTCTTTTTGAGGGTTATTGTTATATGTTATACCGACAATATTATTGTCATAAGAATCATTATCATTAGCATTATAAACTTGAAGATAAATATATGGGAAATCAGATATTTCACGTGCTCCCGCATAAGGACTATTTCTAACTCTTCTATTAGGTATAATAATACGATTAATACTTATCTTAAAGTATGTAATAGTATTTAAGCTACCAGGATAAAATTGAAGAGTATAAAGAGCACTTGCATTATATGATGCTAATGAAATATAAGGTCCTACACGAGTAGTATTTGTATAATCTGCATATAAGTCGTTCATATTAGCTATATATAAGTTGTAACTATTTGTGATATTATCAAATACAATATTTGTTACAGCTACTATTTTATTAATGTATGTTAAATCTGCTTGTAAATAAGGGAATATAAGATAATATGTGTTATTAGGATTAATAGCTGTACCTAAATTATAATAAACTTGAATATAACCTCCAAATACGTTAATATTGCAATAAATAACACTATTAAGTTGTGATTTAGCTATATTACCAGCCCAATATAATTCTTTTGATGAATAATTTGTATTATAATAACGTTGTCTATTTAATGATGCAATTGGTACAACTTGATTAAGAATAAGGTTCATTTTACCATTACTATCAATTGTATTACTACGAATAGAAAAGTTTTTACTTAAAACAGTATCATCTGTATAGAAAATAGTTGAAGATGGTCCTACTATATTTGACGCTTGTTGAATAGATGTTGGCTGTGTTCCTAATATATAAATATAATTATTAACAAGACTTCCTGTAGGTAAGCTTCCTGTAGATGCTTGTAAAACTAATTTACTATAAGATGTTCCATTTACATCTGTATAAGTAGGGTCATATTTATATGCAATTAAACGACTATGACGTAGATTAAGTATATCAGGACTAATATTTGTTGTTTCTGCAAGAGTACCATCACGGTTATATGAATATAAAGCACCAGTTATAGAATTTTTATAATTAGGAAAGAATAATATTCTATTTAAACTACCAAAACTCTTAATATCATCTATAGAAAAATTAGTAATTGTAGGTGAATATTCAGTATAATTGGAATATTTATAAACACCTCCAAGAGTATAACCATAAGTAAAAATATAACCTTGTGTAGTTGGGTCAAGAGATGTATCATATAAATTTTGATGTGCAACTTTATTAGAAGATAATCCTTGAAGAGTATTTGCATTACTTAAACCAATAACTTGAATAGATGGAGAAGATGTAGATTCGTCAACTGTTATATCATAAAGTTTAACGTATCTAAGTTCTTCTGTACTAAAAAGAAGAGTATTCCATACATAATTACCAGAAGTATCAAATGCGACAATAGCACTTGTTTCTGATGAAGAATTACTAATATTTGCAAGAATAGTATTTGGATTTGTAAATGAACCTCCAGCAATAGAAGTTTGTGTTCTATATATAAGAAGTACAGTTGATGCAAAGTGTGCAACTAAACAAATTCTATCAAGAGAAGGAATATATTGGATACGTTCAGCATAATCATCAGCATTTCCAATAAATGGTGATAACCATACAAAACTACCATCTCTAATATCAATTTTAGTCATGAAACAATTGTAATTTGTATTTGGAGATGTAATTAAATTGCTTCCTGTATTATAATTATTAAATGTTTGAATTTTCTTTTCCCAACCACCTGCTACATAAATATAAGAAAGAGATGGGTCAATTGTTATATTTGAAGAATTAACATTAAGAGAATGATAAGGAGAGCTATTACCTCCTAAAGATGACAACCATACGCTATTACCTAAATTATCAACCTTATTAATAAAGGACATACCTATACCTTGAAGATTGTTATAAGTAGTTGTAACAGGAGCTGGATAACTACCATCTACACGTCTATAATAAAGAGATGCAAAATCAGGGTCGCTAAAATCTTGAACTATAATATTTCCTAATGAGTTTAAGAAAAATGCAACAACTTGTTGTCCTATAATAAGTGTTTTAATTTCATTAACACCACTTAAATAAGACATAGGATAAGGACTACCTAATTTAACATTATTTGGGTCTGTAGTATCTACATAAGTAATATATGTTTGTGCAGTATTTATAGAAGATGGAGCACTTCCATTTGTATATTGAACACTTAATACTTTTTTAGTTACAGGATGAACTATAGTAAATTGTGCAGAATCATAATTATTCCATTGATAAACTCCTGGATTAAATAATCCTACATAACCAGCATATGCACTTACCCAAAATGATATATATTTATAACTTATAGAGTAAGGGTCTGTAACGTCTAAATAGTAAGTAACTCCACTATATGTTTTAGCAATAATTGCTATATTATTATCAGGTGTTTTTAATATATTAGTACTACGTTTTTGAAAAGTTAAACTTATATTATAAGCAACACTATTAGCAGGTCCTATACTTAAATTTTCCCAAGCATCAAATACATAAAGTTTACTACGAATAGGAGGTGAACCATAATAATTTTCTTGTACTGTTTCATATACAAATAAATATGGATGACCATTATCATATGTCCAAAAATCACCTCCTGTTAATATACTATTACTTAAATAATTTTCAAGAGTATAAGTACCTTCTAAATTAGAGGTAGCTGTCATCATCATCATATCAAATGTTACACTGTAAAGTTCTACAACTCTAGTTGTATATAACATATAAAAATAAAGTGTATTATTTCTTATAAAAGGAAGTATTTTAAGTAAATTTGTTGGAGTTAATGTAATCATTAAAGTAAGGGTAGGCATCCCAGTAATTGCACTATACAAATACACTTTACTATTATCCCATACAAATATACAATAATCTAAGGAAGAATCTACTGTTGTTGTTTCAATTCCTTTTACATCTGAATAAAATGAATTAGAAAATGTTAAAGCACTTGGAAAAGATATACTGTAAATTTGCAAATTAGTACTTGCATTAGATACAGTTGAAACATATAAATTAGTACTATTTATATAAAATAAATAATGAACTTGTATAGAAGTTGCTAATGTGTCTATAGCAGAAGTAGAAAGACCTCCTAAATAACTTTCTAAATTTCTATTGTAATGATAACTTATAACAGAAGTTGTTTTAATTATGTTTTGTACTCTCATAATTTTAGTATCGTTTGTAGTTGGATTTTTATAAAAACCTACAAAATTATTTTGACTATTTAAACATGTTAAATATGAAGTAATATCGTCAGGTGTTAATGGATAATTATCAGCTACTAAATATAAATTATAAGGGTCGGTCCAATCTATAATTCTATTATTTGTATAAAGATAATAATTTGTAGATGTATTAAATGAATATATCTTATCAAATTGTTGTGTAAAATTAGATTTATTTATTAATATTGGCGTTGAGGTTGTAATATCATATAACCAAAATCCTGCATTTGTATTTAATACTATATACAAACTTGAACTTCTTGTTATTAATGTAGGACAAGGAACAGCTGTTGTTTGAACTCCTGTTGAATAAAATGTTAAAGGAACAAATGGATTAACAGATGTTGTATCATATGTATATAAATGAGTTACATTTGTTGTTCTTAATGGGTCATTTACATCAGGAGGGTATGTATCTGCATTTGTATAACTTAAATAAAATGTACCTCCTTTGTTAATACTATCAAACCCTTGTAAATATCTTCCTTCAAATGTCCAATATGTACCTGTTGTTGCAGAATTTAACCCAGATGTTGTTAAATCTATTCTAAAAATTCTTGACCACATATAAGGAGAGTATGAACCAGCTAAACATATATATAAGTTTGTACCTACAATATGTGTTTTCATAGCTTGATCACCTCCCCAATCATACCAAAGAGGATCTCCATATGCAGGATGTATAATTGATAATGTTCTATAATTCGAGTATGTAAGTGTTGTTTTATCTAATCTATAAATATACCAAGGAGTTGTTGTATAGACATATGTTGTATCTTCTGCGAATGCAACTTCACCTCCATAATAATTAGAAAAAGAACCAATATCATATTCCTTTACAAATTGTACTCCTAATGTTGAAGTTGTATTATAAAGCATAAGTACATAATTTCCAGTTGCAGATGGTCCATACCCTGTAACATAACCTGTACCTGCAGAATTTGTAAAAGCATACATTGTATTATATAATGAATTATATAAAATATCACCTCCTCCACCTGTTTGTTGAGCTGTATAAATTGTTGGTTTATATGGATTTGTATTTGCATTTAAATACATGTTCCCAGCAATATCTACTTTAACACCAAATCTACCATTTTGTCTTGTTTGAAGTAAATCATCAGTTGATGATGCAAGAACATGATATCCCCAATTGTGATTATTTGAATAAAGAGGATTACCATTTGTATCAAATCCTAATGTTGCAATACAAATATTATTATTATTTGTTGGATTTGATACTGTATATAATTCTAAAAGATATGGTGCTGTACCACTATTATTTGCAAATTTAACTTGAAATTCGGTACAACTAAAATCAAACATAAAATATATATTATTTTGAGGACTAATATCAAATGTTGAACGTGTTATTTCATTTGTATTAGAAATATAAGGATTCCTACGAAGACATACAATCCAATTAAAAGATATGGTACCATAAGTGAAATCTTCTGTAAACTTAATAAGAAACGCTCCATTTATATCATATTGTATTGGATTAACATTAACAAATGTTGTTCCTTTATAGGTTATTGTAAATGCTTGACCTGAATTATCCATAATACCACAAATAAAAGTTTCTCCTGTAGAAAGCTGCTTAAAATTTGTTATAATACCATTTGTTAATTTCCAATAACTTGATATATAATCAGGGTCAATTTGAAGAGGCGTAAAGTAATTATTTGTGGTATTATTCCCACCTGAAATTGGAAGACCAGTTACAAAAGGACCAGTTGATGTTGGTTCTTGAAAAGTAACACCAAAGTCAGTATCATAAGGGTATTTCTCAAGGTTTCTAAATTGACTATCAACTGTAACATAATAACTTGTTGTTGGTGTCAAAGACATCTTTTATTTATAATAAATAAAAGATATTTAACAATTAATTTTAAATATTAAAATTTACATATTTAATTAAAGTTCAAGTTTCTTTTTAACTGTTCTTACATCTTTTGATTTAGCTATAATATGCTTAATATGTGAGTAATCTTCTGACTTATATCCTACACTCATTAAAATTGCATCCATTAATGGCTTTGCATTCACCCTAAAATCATATTTCTTAATAAATTTACTAAAATCAGGATTATATTTTATTGCCTTAATATTACCACATGATGTCTTATAACTCTTAAAGAACTTATTAGGTAATACTTTAGCTAATGTTGTATAAAAATTTTGTTTCCATGGTAATCCTTGATAATATGGTACTGAATCCTTATATCTTACACTTAAGAAATCTGTTATAGATTGGTCTCCTGTTAATAATACATGTGGAAGAGAATGCTGATATAAAGCTATAACCTTATCAAATGGTACCGGAAATACATCAAATCTAAATACTAATTCACCTCTTCCATCTCCATCTTGTGCTAATACTTTTTCAAGTGTTTGTCCATCTTTCTTATAAACACATTTAATTGTTGAATAATGGTCATCAACACTATCTAATACATATTCAATATTTTTTTCAACTATTTCCATCATCCAATCTGGTGTAACAATATCTAATCTAGGATATTTATGCTTAGATGTAAGTAATTCAATAAATCCTTCATAACATTTTTCAAGATAATCATCATTTTTAGCTATATAAATAATAGAATATGGATAATCTAAATTTGGTAATTTAGTTGGTTTAATATCTGGATTATCAATTAAAAACATACCAATACGTCTTTTTCCTACACCTACATTAAATGCAATATCTTTATGAATAGGAGAATTATATTCAGTTAAAAAGAAAGTATTAAAACGATTACTATTTTTAACAAGTGTATGTATTTCTTTAAAATCAGGTTTAAAATCAGCTGTAATAGGTGCTACTAAATATAAATCAAATGATTCAATATCTTCTGGAACAAGTCTTTCATTAGTAATAAATTGATATGCATTAAATGGTTTCATTGTATTGAATTTACGACATTGAAAATCTTTTGCCTTTGTTTTAAGATGAATTAATTCATCTAATTTTTCACCAATAGATGTAAATTGTTTAACTGAATTTGTAGCTATTTTAACATCTACTAAATCATTGTACCAATCTTTAAGATATTGCTTTAATTTATAAGAGAAAATAACATCTCCAAATCCATTACAAGTAGAAGTTAAAAGTAATATTTTAACTTTTTTCGAGATTACATTTTCTGGTTTTAATCCTTTTTTATTAGCTTTATGAAACATATCCATAGGAAGATTATAAAGCTTATTATAGGAACGAATTGATTTAATCTTTTTTAAAAGTTTATCTTCAAATTCCATTTTTATAATTACAATTATAAAAAAAAAGAATTTATAATTAATAAATGAACTATAGAGGTGCAAATTCGTTACGTAGTTTTAAAATAGGAAGTAATATATTGTTTAATACTGTATTAGATGTACCACCAATAAATTATTTATCAACAGGTGGAAGTGGGTTACAAGGACCTCAAGGTTTACAAGGTACAGGTGCAGGTGGAGGTGGTTACGGATATCAGGGTCCGACAGGGCCTAGTGGTGGTCCAATTGGGCCTCAAGGATATACTGGTGTTCAAGGATATCAAGGAATACAAGGTGTAACAGGAGCAAGAGGATTTCAAGGATTAGTTGGTTTAACCGGTATACAGGGAAGTACTGGACCTTCTAATCCTGGAGTACAAGGGTTTCAAGGGTTCACAGGTATGCAAGGAATGATGGGTATACAAGGAAGTACTGGTCCTTCTAATCCTGGAGTACAAGGATTTCAAGGACATACTGGTCTTCAGGGTTATCAGGGATTTCAAGGACATACTGGATTGCAAGGTTATCAGGGATTTCAAGGACATACTGGTTTACAAGGTTATCAGGGATATCAGGGATATCAGGGACATACTGGATTACAAGGTTACCAAGGTTACCAAGGTCATACTGGATTGCAAGGTTATCAAGGTTATCAGGGTCATACTGGATTACAAGGTTTACAAGGATATCAGGGTCATACTGGTCTTCAAGGATATCAAGGATATCAGGGACATACTGGTTTACAAGGTTATCAAGGTTATCAGGGTCACACTGGTTTGCAAGGATTACAGGGATATCAAGGACATACTGGATTACAAGGATATCAGGGATACCAAGGACATACTGGATTACAAGGATATCAGGGATATCAAGGTAGTACAGGAATGCAAGGATATCAAGGTTTAATTGGATATCAAGGCAGTACAGGAATGCAAGGATTAGCAGGCATACAAGGAGCTACTGGTCCATCAAATCCTGGAGTACAAGGATTAATGGGAATAACAGGCGCTCAAGGTATAATGGGTATACAAGGAAGTACTGGTTCAGCTGGTATACAAGGAAGCGGATTTAATACGATAGCTAACTTTGGTAATAATAGAATTCTTATCTCTACTGGTACTAGTAATAACAGTGCTATTGCTTATAATAATTTAACTTATGACGGTACTACACTTAATGCACCTACTTTTACTGGTAGTAATTTTTATGCTTCTACACAACATCTTGGTAATTCTTCAGATAGTGTATCTGCTCCTTCTTTCTCTTGGATTGGTGATACTAATTGTGGTCTTTATCATCCTACAACGGATAATATAGGTATAGTAACAAATGGAAGTGAAAGAGTAAGAATTGATAATGGTGGAAATGTAGGTATAGGAACAGCATCTCCAGGTTATAAATTAGATGTATTAGGAGGAAGTGCAAGAATAGGAGATAGTACTTCTTCTCCTTCCTATTTACTTAATTTAGGTTCAACAGGAAATGTAGGAGGAAGTTCTAATTATAGAGCAGGTTATATATATGGAGATGGAAGTAATATGTTTATAAGTAATCAACAAGGAGGACGTTTAGAACTTTCTACTGATAATGTAGCTTACATAAAGATGTTTACAGGTACAACTTATGTTTTAAATCCATTATTCAATGATATTGATAAAAATGATACATTCGTTACAATATTAAAAAATAGAGGAAGTTCACTTGGTTATGGATTACTTATAGATTATAACAATACAGCATACGCATTAGGAATAAGAGATAGAAATGGAGTATACCAGCATAGATTTGGAGGAGATGGTACAGTAGCAATAGGAATGAGTGGAGTTGCTTTTAACGTAACATCTGAAGGTAATATAGGTATAAATACAGCATATCCATCAGCAAAATTTGATGTTTATAATGGAAATATGTTTATATCGGGTCCTGTAGGAAGGCAACCATATCTTAAATTTTCTAGTTATAGTGGTGCAAATAGTCAATTCCCATATCTTATATTAAATAAGGTAGCTGCATGGTATAGTTTATATGCGTTAAATAGAAGTGGAAATGATGGAATAGGATTTGGACCATCAGATACAAATGGTTTAGTAACAACTCCAACTTTAGTAATGTTAGATAGTGGAAATGTAGGTATAGGAACACAAACTCCAACTCAAAAATTACATGTAGTTGGAGGAAGAGCAAGAATAGACAGCGTGTTAGAACTAGGAGCATCCTCATATACATCGTATATATTCACTGAAACAAACGGCGATTTAAAGATATATCCAAACACATCAAGTCAAAATTTAATATTAAATCCTTCTGGATTGGGTGGAAATGTAGGAATAGGTACAACTACTCCAAATTCTAATTGGAAACTTGATGTAAATGGGAATATAGGAGTAACAGATGGATATTCTTTTTGTTTACGTAAAAATGCAACAGTAACAGATGGTGGAACTTATTCTATAGGACTTTCTTCTGATTTATTAAATATGAGATTTGTAGGAAATCAAGATTCATCAACAAATCGTCTTTTTGATTTTGGATATTATTCAGGTGATAGTAAAACAAACACATGGAATAGTAAAGTTGTTATAAATTCTTACAATGGAAAAGTAGGTATAGGTACAACTACACCAGTAGGTTTATTATCTGTTAACATGGGAGATAACACAAGTAATTATGGAGGTATGGGTTCTTGGGATAATACATATGCAGTTTTTGGTCAAGCTGATAATACATCAGGAGGTGCTTTAGGTATAGGATATAATAGTGCAAATTTATCTTGTAATATTTTATCACTTTCTCCAAGTGTTGCTTGGAGAAGATTAAATATAAGTGCTTTAACTCATGTTTGGACTATTGGAGGAACTATTAAAATGGTACTTGACCA
>Ga0255219_1000487_pt1 | contig 11073 bp, 8 predicted proteins | sample Miss_Colum_RepA__FD_183037 | JGI IMG/M metagenome (GOLD analysis project Ga0255219, IMG submission 183037) | Freshwater microbial communities from Mississippi River, Louisiana, United States - Miss_Colum_RepA_8d | ecosystem: Environmental > Aquatic > Freshwater > River | place: USA: Louisiana...
TACCTGAGGTCACCGAGACACCGATCTCCAAGCCCGGTGACATCTGGGTGCTTGGCGAGCACAAGCTCATTTGCGGCGATGCGACCAAGGCCGATGACTATCAGGCCTTGCTCGGCGAGGAGTTGGTGGACATGACTTTCACCGACCCGCCTTACAACGTGAACTATGCGAACACTGCCAAGGACAAGATGCGTGGCAAGAATCGCCCTATCATGAACGACAACCTGGGCGAAGGGTTCGGAAGCTTCTTGTTCGATGCCTGCGACAACATCCTGACCCGTACCAAGGGCGCGGTCTATATCGCCATGTCCTCCAGCGAGTTGGATACCCTGCAAGCCGCCTTCAGGGCTGCCGGCGGGAAGTGGTCCACCTTCATCATCTGGGCCAAAAACACCTTCACGCTCGGACGTGCCGACTACCAGCGCCAGTACGAACCCATCCTCTACGGCTGGAAGGACGGCGCTGACCACTACTGGTGCGGTGCACGCGATCAGGGCGATGTCTGGAACATCAAGAAGCCTGCCAAGAACGACCTGCATCCCACTATGAAACCGGTGGAGTTGGTCGAGCGGGCGATCCGCAACAGCAGCAAGACCCGGGACCTGGTGCTGGATCCCTTTGGTGGGTCAGGCTCCACCTTGATCGCTTGTGAAAAGTCAGGCCGCAGAGCCCGGCTCATTGAACTTGATCCCAAGTACGTGGACGTGATCGTCAAGCGCTGGGAAGAGTTCACGGGCCGCAAAGCCAACCGAATGGGCGAACCAGCAGAGGATTCAGCCGAGCCGGGCGACGTACCGGCCATTATGGGGCTGTCAGGATTTCTGTGTGTGAGGCGCTTGGGTGATTTGGCTTCTGGTCAGTTTCTTGACTGCCTTCAGGCCCCTGCCAGGCCGCCGAAGGCGCCCCGGTTGAGCCATGCAGTCATGGTTCAACCCCTCACCTGCCAGCCTGCGCCGGCAGCGTAAATCGCTCCTCGTAGAGTATCGCGAATTGGTTCATCGCTTCACGCCACTCCTTGGTCGCACGGCTCCAGTCAGCCGTGATGTTGCGCAGGGCCAGCCACAGCAGCTTGGTGGCCGCGTCGTCGCTGGGGAAGTGTCCTCGGGTCTTGATGATCTTGCGCAGCCGGCTGTGAAGGCTCTCGATGGCATTGGTCGTGTAGATCACGCGGCGCACGGCCGGCGGGAAGGCGAAGAACGGAATCACGCGGTCCCAGGCCCTGCGCCAGGACGCGACCACCGTGGGGAACTTCTGGCCCCACGCGCTGCGCTCGAACTCGTCCATTGCCTCTGCAGCGGCTTCAGCGCTGACGGCCGTGTAGATCGGCTTGAGCGCCGCGGCAAGCTCCTTTCGGTCCTTCCAACTGGCGTAGTCCAGGCTGTTGCGGATCAGGTGCACGATGCAGGTCTGCAGCGTCGTGGCCGGGAACACCGTGGCCAGGGCCTCGGGGATGCCCTTGAGCCCATCGGTCACCGCGATCAGCACATCGGCCACGCCCCGGGTCTTGAGGTCGTTGAAGACCTTCATCCAGAACTTCGCGCCTTCGGTGTTCTCGATCCACAGCCCCAGAATGTCGCGCGTGCCGTCGGGCAGCACGCCCAGGGCCAGGTAGATGGCCTTGTTGCGCACCACCGCGTCCTCGCGCACCTTCACCCGCAAGGCGTCGAAGAACACCACCGGGTACATCGGCTCCAGCGGCCGGGCCTGCCAGGCCGTGACTTCGGCCATCACCGCATCGGTGACCGAGCTGATGAAGTCCGGGGACACCTCGGTGCCGTACTGCTCGGCCAGGAAGGCCTGGATCTCTCGCACCGTCATCCCGCGCGCGTACAGGGCCACGATCTTGTCGTCAAAGCCGGTGAAGCGCCGCTCGTGCTTAGGGATGAGCAGCGGCTCGAAGCTGCCCTGCCGGTCACGCGGCACATCAATGCGCAGCGGGCCATCCTCGGTCAGAACGGTCTTGCCGGTGCTGCCGTTGCGGTGATTGCCCGCCTGCGCAGGCTTGTCGCCCCCGGGCGCGTAGCCCAGGTGGTGGCTCAACTCCCCGCCCAGGGCCCGCTCGATCAGCGCCTTCTTCAGCGCCATCGTCACGTCCTGGATCGCCTCGGCCGTGGTCGCGCCCTGCGCGATCTGGTCAAGCAACTCCTGCGGGATCTTGGGCAGCGCGGCCGATCTCTCGGCAATCGCTGCGTTCTTCAGCTTCGTCTTGCTGGACATACATGCTCCTGATGGTCATGGTATGCCTCACACACAAAATTTCAGACAGGCTCCATCACGGCAGCGCTGTGCAGGTCAATGGCGGAGCCCGTCAATCACAAGTACGTGCAGCGCATGATGCAAAAGATGGGACTGCGCGCGTTGATTCGGGCGAAGAAGAGTTTCCGGCATGTCCCAAGCGTCAGCGATGTGCACGTGCCCAACGTGCTGCAGCGCGACTTCTTTGCGGAGGCTCCTAACCAGAAGTGGGTGACCGATGTCACCGAATTCAACGTGCACGGACAGAAGCTCTATCTGTCGGCATGCATGGATCTCTACAACGGTGAGGTCATCGCGCACCGCATGGCCAAGCGGCCCGTGTTCGACTTGGTGTCTGACACGCTTCGAGACGCCCTCGCGCGGTCAGAACGTGTGTCTGAAGTGATTGTGCATTCGGATCAAGGCTGGCACTACAAAATGCGGCCGTACCGGGCAATGCTCAAGCAACATGGCGCGAGGCAAAGCATGAGTCGCAGAGGCAACTGCTTTGACAACGCCGTGATCGAGAGCTTCTTCGGTACCCTCAAAGCCGAGTACTACCATCTCGCAACGCTCGGCTGTACTGAGGAACTCGAAGCTGGTGTGAATGAATACATCCGTTACTACAACCACGAGCGCATCAAGCTCGGATTGCAAGGGCTCAGCCCGGTGGAATACCGGCTGAGAAACACCGCCTGATTGGCGGGATCGCAACCGTCCAACTTCTGGGGGTCAGTTCAGTTTCGCGGAGGCTCCTTCACTTGAGAATGGAGCCAAGATGAGAAAGTCACCGAAGTTTTCCCCCGAGATGCGCGAGCGCGCCGTGCGCATGGTGCAGGAGCACCGAGGCGACTACCCCTCGCTGTGTGCAGCCATTGAGTCGATAGCCCCCAAGATTGGCTGCGTGCCGCAGACCCGACGTCCCCCCGTTTTCAGCAGGTTTCAGCAAACAGCTCTCTGCCGATCAGCATGCGGCGGATTTCGCTGGTGCCGGCACCGATCTCGTATAGCTTGGCGTCACGCCACAGGCGGCCCAGCGTGTACTCGTTGATGTAGCCATTGCCGCCGTAGATCTGCACGCCCTCGCCCGCCATCCAGGTGGCCTTCTCGGCGGTCCACAGGATGACCGAGGCGCAGTCCTTGCGCACCTGGCGCACGTGTTCGGTGCCCAGCAGATCAAGGTTCTTGGCCACCGTATAGGCAAAGCTGCGCGCGGCCTGCAGCACGGTGTACATGTCGGCCACCTTGCCCTGGATCAGCTGGAACTCGCCGATGCTCTGACCAAACTGCTTGCGGTCGTGGATGTAGGGGATCACGTTGTCCATGACCGACTGCATGATGCCCAGCGGCCCGCCGGTGAGCACCGCGCGCTCGTAGTCCAGACCCGACATCAGCACCTTGGCGCCCATGTTCAGGCCACCCAGGATGTTCTCGGCCGGCACCTCCACATCCTGGAACACCAGCTCACCAGTGTGGCTGCCGCGCATGCCCAGCTTGTCGAGCTTCTGCGCGATGGAAAAGCCCTTCATGCCCTTCTCGATCAGGAAGGCGGTGACACCGCGCGCGCCCAGCTCGGGCTCGGTCTTGGCATAGACCACCAGCGTGTCGGCATCCGGCCCGTTGGTGATCCACATCTTGCTGCCGTTGAGCAGGTAGTAGCCGCCCTTGTCCTCGGCCTTGAGCTTCATGCTGATCACGTCGGAGCCGGCGCCCGGCTCGCTCATGGCCAGCGCACCCACGTGTTCGCCGCTGATCAGCTTGGGCAGGTACTTGGCTTTCTGCGCGTCCGTGCCGTTGCGGTTGATCTGGTTCACGCACAGGTTGCTGTGCGCGCCGTAGCTCAGGCCCACCGAGGCGCTGGCGCGGCTGATCTCTTCCATGGCCACCATGTGGGCCAGGTAGCCCATGTTGGCGCCGCCGTACTGCTCGGGCACGGTGATGCCCAGCACGCCCAGCTCACCCATCTTGCGCCAGCAGTCCATCGGGAACTGGTCATTGCGGTCGATCTCGGCCGCGCGCGGGGCGATCTCCGCCTGCGCAAACTCGCGCACCGCGTCGCGCAGCGCGTCGATGTCTTCACCAAGCTGGAAGTTGAGGCCGGGCAGATTGGTCATGGGTTCTCCGTTGTGAATGTGTTTGCGGACAGGTTGCCTGGAAAACATAGGGTTATCCATAACCGCTGTTTGTTGATCTCTTCCAGGAGGTGATGCATACTATACAAAACAAACGATCGTTTTGCAAAACGTGTAAATGCATGTTTGATGCACAGCGCGGGGCATGTTTGATGGCCCACAAGGCAATCGATCACGTCTAAGTGGCGCGATCCCCCACGCGCTTCTAACGAAGTATTTGGGGTTGATTTAAGGAGATAAGCATGGTTGGACGTCCCCCTAAGGTGATCGTCACAAAGATTGGTTTTGATGGACACGATCGAGGCAGTCGTGTGATTGCAGCGTGCCTTCGCGATGCGGGCATGGAAGTAATCTACACGCCTCCATGGCAAGAGATTCCTACTGTCGTCAAGCTCACCATGGAAGAGGATGCCGATGTTATCGGAATCTCTTCCCTGGCCACAGACCATCTTATTGTCCCGAAGCTTGTCGCTGCCTTGCGTGAGAAGGGAATGGACGATGTGCAGGTGATTGTCGGAGGGATTGTTCCGGCAAAGGATGAAGAAATGTTGCTCAAGAGTGGCGTCGCACGAGTGTTTCATCCCGGTACATCGCTGGACATCGTAGTCGCTGAAGTGCGTTCCCTTTCTGAAACCCGGCGTGTATTGCAAGGAAAGAAATCATGAACAAGCCAGCAGACTTTCATTCGGCAGAAGCGAGCGCAGGCCTGCAGCGGTGGAAAAAGGAGTTCGAGGCCGGCGTGAAGGGTGATGCGACCGTCTACAACCGATCGGGAATTGGCGTCAAGCCACTGTACACGCCACACGACTTGCAGAGTGCAAGCCAAAGTGACTTGGAAGAATATCCAGGACAGTACCCATTTACGCGTGGGATCTATTCCACGATGTATCGAGGACGCAGTTGGTCGCAACGCCAGCTTATTGGGCTAGGTGTTCCTGAGGACTACAACAAGCGAGTCAAAGAAATTCTAAAACTTGGAGCGTCAGCGCTCTCACTGATTCCATGCAACTCTGTCTTTAGGGGGTACGACGCCGACACAGTGCCAGCCGAACTCCTCGGCACCTGTGGGACAGTGATCAATCACGTAGAAGACATGCAAGTCGCACTAGATGGCGTTCCCATTGGTGAACTATCGACTGCAATGAATGACCCGACCCCTTTCACGCTTCTAGCATTTGAGCTTGCGGTGGCAAAACGCCGTGGAGTGCCATGGACGAAAATCACAGGAACATCGAATCAAAGTGACTGTATATCGCACTTTGTAGCGAATCACATGTTCTTCCGTATTGACCTTCAAGGGGCAAGAAGAATAATTGTGAACCATATCGATTTCGTCAACAAAAACGTACCAAGTTGGAACCCACTTTCAATTGTTGGCCAGCATATGCAACAAGCGGGAGCTACGCCCGCAGAGGCGATGGCCTTCACGCTGAGTTCTGGCATTCAATATGCCGAAGATTGTATTTCTGCGGGAATGGATCCCGATCAGTTTCTTCCTCGCTTTACATTCTTTTTCGACGTATCCATCAGCTTCTTTGAAGAGGTGGCGAAATTTCGTGCCGGGAGGAGGATTTGGGCGAAGTTGTGCAAAGAGCGTTTTGGCGCCAAAGATCCGCGTTCTTGGCGATTCAAATTTCACGGGCAGACGTCAGGGGTTGACTTGACCCGGCAACAGCCGCTTAACAACATTGCCCGAGTAACTGTTCAGGCCATGGGTGGGATCTTCGGCGGTCTCCAGTCATTACACACCGACGGTTATGACGAGGTGTTTTCTACACCCTCCGCCGAGGCGGCAAGAATTGCCGTGGCGACCCAAAATATATTGCGCGAAGAGGCGCATCTAACTGATGTGATTGATCCTCTTGGAGGGTCGTACTACGTCGAGTCTTTAACAGATCAGATGGAGCAAAAAATTAACACCATCATCTCGATGATTGACGAGGCTGGCGGTATGTACAAAGCAGTTGAGAAGGGAATTGTACAGCGCATGATCGGCGAGTCGGCAATTGCATTTCAGCGTAAAGTCGATTCAGGTGAGCAAACGATCGTTGGCGTAAACTCGTACCAAGTCGAAGAGGATCCGGCTACATACCCCTCCTTAGAGTATCCGCAGGCCCAGAGCATGCAGGCGTACTTGGCCCGACTTGCAGATTTCAAGAAATCACGTTCTCAGAGTGATGTAAAGAAGGCTATTGATGCGTTGGCTGCATCGGCAAATAATTCCAAATCCAACGTATTTGAACACGTAGTTGCTGCAGCTGATGTCGGTGTCACGCACGGAGAGATTTGCAGCATATTACGCAAAGAACTTGGTTTTGGTCATCCCTTAACAGTGGTGTAAGTATGACTGGCGATATCTTAATGCAAGCTGCTCTAAATGGAGATTGGCGATGCATCGCCCGGGCTATAAGTGCACTTGAAAACGGCGGGGTTGATGCTCTTGAAGTAAGAAAGGCCATTGCCGGCCTGCAAGGAAGATCGCACGTGATCGGCGTCACGGGTCCGCCCGGCGGAGGAAAGTCCACGTTGGTCTCCGTGATTATCAAAGGCTTTCGATTGCGAGGGAAGAAGGTCGCTGTTCTTGCTGTCGATCCTTCAAGTCCGTTTACAGGCGGTGCCGTGCTGGGCGATCGTATCCGTATGGGAGAACAGCAATCGGACGAAGGTGTCTTTATCCGATCACTCGCTTCTCGTGGACACCTGGGTGGCCTGTCGGTTGCGGCAGGCGATGTGATCGACTTGTTTGACGCTGCTGGTTTTGACGTCGTTATCGTCGAGACCGTGGGTGCAGGTCAGTCAGAGGTGGAGATAACCAAGTTCGCCGATACTCGCATCGTTGTTTGTCCGCCGGGCTTGGGAGATGACGTGCAGGCCATAAAGGCTGGTGTGCTGGAGATAGCTGATGTTTTTGTGGTCACCAAAGGCGATCTTCCAGATTCCAAGAAGACTGAAACGGAATTGCATGCCATGCTCGCCCTTAGAAAGGGAGCCTCGACGATACCTGCTGTGCTTCGCGTTGCCTCTACATTAGAAGAAGGTACAGATGCTCTAGTTGATTGGCTAGACGCCAGAAATCAAAGAGGCTTGCGTCATTCCAAAGGTGGAACTAATTCCACTTTCAATTTGGTGGCAAAGTTCAATGCAGCAGACAACTTTGCGTCGTTGCTAGGAATTGAACTAGTGTCTGCATCCGAAGGATCAACGACCATGCGCATGAAAGTTGAGCGAAAGCACATCAACTTCAATGGTCGATGCCATGGAGGCGCTTTATTCGCTTTGGGTGACATGGCACTTGGTCTGGCGTGCAACTCCTACGGACAACTTACCACACTCATTGATGGACAATTAAGCATTTCAACAGCGGTGGAAGAGGGAGAATGGCTTCTCGCGCATGCGTTCGAAGTATCCAGGTCGCGAAAAATCGGTAGCTATCAGGTGAATATCACTAGGGCACGCGATGGTGAGCACATTGCAATGCTTAATGGGACCGTCTACATATTGAATAAGACCGTTGACACCAAGCTCGAAGAGGGCCTCCGGTGAACATACTTTCATCGAATGCTTTGTATGGGCGCGACCGAAAGCGCCTTCGAGCGCTCAAGCGTGTCGCCAAAGCGAGTGCAAGTCACGAGGCGTCTTCAGAGATTCGGATGCAGGGTCAAGCTATTGCGCTGGCCTTGCTAGATCGCAGTATCAAATTCACCCACCGACGCCTTGCGCTGCGCCGGCTTAGAGAAGCTGCCGAGCTTGGCGCATCAATTAGTTCAGATCAGTGGGCCTATTGTCAAAACATCGCCATCGCTAGTGAAGACAGTCTTCTCAAAGCAGAATTTTTCTACGCGGTGAAGCTCGCTCGTTCGGTGGATGCGCAGGCTCGCACAATCGATGGTTTTAAGTAGAAGAGAAATGAGCACCACATTTCCTCGATTGTTAATGGCTTGGGCGTCAAAGCGACCGCAGGCCCCCGCTATGCGCGAAAAGGAATACGGGATCTGGCAGACCCTGAGCTGGCGCGACATGGCCGATCTCGTGCAGGCCATCGCCTGCGGACTGCACCAGGCCGGCCTGCAGCGCGGTGAACATCTGGTGGTCATCGGTGCCAACCGGCCCCGGCTCTACGCCACCATGCTGGCCGCCCAGTCGTTGGGCGCGATTCCGGTGCCGCTGTACCAGGATGCCGTCGCCGCCGAATGCATCTTCCCGATCAACAACGCGGAGGTGCGCTTTGCGGTGGTGGAAGACCAGGAACAGGTCGACAAGATGCTGGAGATCCAGCCCCAGTGCCCGCAGTTGCAGCACATCTTCTATGACGATCCGCGCGGCCTGCGCAACTACGACCAGCAAGGACTGGCGGGACTGGACGAGCTGATCGGTGTCGGGCAGGCCCACGCCAAGGCCCACCCCGACCTGTTCCAGGAAGAAATCGACAAGGCCCAACCCGACGACGTGGCGGCCATGTTCTTCACCTCGGGTACCACCGGCAATCCCAAGGGCGTGGTCCACACCCACCGCACGCTGATCGACCGCGCCGCCGTGGGCAGCAAGTTCGACAAGCTGACGGACCAGGACGAGGTGCTGGCCTACCTGCCGCCGGCCTGGATCGGCCAGAACATCTTCAGCTACGCCCAATGGCTGGTGGCTGGCTACGTGGTCAACTGCCCGGAGTCGGGCGCCACGGTCACGATCGACCTCAAGGAAGTCGGTCCCACCTACTACTTCGCGCCGCCGCGGGTGTTCGAGGGCCTGCTGACCAGCGTCATGATCCGCATGGAAGACGCCGGCGCGCTCAAGCGCAAGATGTTCCACGCGTTCATGGACGTGGCCCGCCGCGTGGGCCCGGCCAGGATGGACGGCAAAGCGGTGGGCTTCATCGACAACCTCAAGTACGCGCTGGGCAATCTGTTCGTCTACGGCCCGCTGCGCAACACCTTGGGCATGAGCCGCGTGCGGGTGGCCTACACCGCCGGTGAAGCCATCGGTCCCGACCTGTTCAGCTTCTACCGCAGCATCGGCATCAACCTCAAGCAGCTCTACGGCTCGACAGAAACGGCCGTGTTCGTCTGCCTGCAGCCCGACCATGAAGCCCGTGCCGACACCGTGGGCGTGCCCTGCGAAGGCGTGGAGATCAAGCTCTCGGAGACCGGCGAGATCCTGGTGAAGTCGCCCGGCCTGCTCAAGGAGTACTACAAGAACCCCAAGGCCACCGAAGAGGTGCTGACGGCCGACGGCTGGTACCACACCAGCGACGCCGGCTTCATCGACGCCAGCGGCCACCTGAAGATCATCGACCGCGTCAAGGACGTGGGCCGCATCAAGGGTGGCGCCCATGACGGCGCCATGTTCGCGCCCAAGTACGTCGAGAACAAGCTCAAGTTCTTCTCGCACATCAAGGAGGCCGTGGCCTTCGGTGATCAGCGCGAGAAGGTCTGCGTGATGGTCAACATCGATTTCGAGGCCGTGGGCAACTGGGCCGAGCGCCGCAACCTGCCCTACGCCGGCTACACCGACCTGGCGCAGAAACCCGAGGTCTACGAGCTCATCCGCGACTGCGTGGAAAAGGTCAACGCCGACCTGTCACGCGACGACCTGCTGGCCGGCAGCCAGATCAGCCGCTTCCTGGTGCTGCACAAGGAGCTGGATGCCGACGACGGCGAACTCACCCGCACCAACAAGGTCCGCCGCGGCTTCATCGGCGAGAAGTACGGGGTCCTGGTCGATGCACTGTATGGCGGCAAGAGCGAGCAGTACATCGAGACCCAGGTCAAGTTCGAGGACGGGCGCACCGGCAGCGTCAGCGCCACGCTCAAGATCATCGATGCCAAGACGTTCGCACCGGTGAAGGCAGCAGCATGAGCAAGAAAAAGATCGGTGACGTCATCCTCGACGTCCAGAACATCAGCCTGCGCTTCGGTGGCGTCAAGGCGCTGACCGACATCTCGTTCAACGTCAAGGAGCACGAGATCCGCGCCATCATCGGCCCCAACGGCGCCGGCAAGAGCTCGATGCTCAACTGCATCAACGGCGTCTACCAGCCGCAGGAAGGCAAGATCACTTTCCGGGGCAAGACTTTCCGTGGCATGAACAGCCGCCAGGTGGCCGAGATGGGCGTGGCGCGCACGTTCCAGAACCTGGCGCTGTTCAAGGGCATGAGCGTGATCGACAACATCATGACGGGCCGCAACCTGCGCATGAAGAGCAACCTGTTCCTGCAGGCGCTGCGCATCGGCCCGGCCCAGAAGGAAGAGGAGCAGCACCGCGAGTTCGTCGAGCACATCATCGACTTCCTGGAGATCCAGGCTTTCCGCAAGACGCCCGTGGGCACCCTGCCCTACGGCCTGCAAAAGCGCGTGGACCTCGGTCGCGCCCTGGCCATGGAGCCGCAGGTGCTGCTGCTCGATGAGCCCATGGCCGGCATGAACCTGGAAGAGAAGCAGGACATGAGCCGCTTCATCCTGGACGTGAACGACGAGTTCGGCACCACCATCGTGCTGATCGAGCACGACATGGGCGTGGTGATGGACATCTCCGACCGTGTCGTAGTGCTGGACTACGGCAAGAAGATCGGCGACGGTACCCCCGACGAAGTGCGCAACAACGAAGAAGTGATCAGTGCCTATCTGGGCACCTCACACTGAACGCGGAGACACACCATGGGATTCTTTCTGGAAACACTGCTCGGCGGCCTGATGGCCGGCATGCTGTATTC
>Ga0255219_1000492_pt1 | contig 11056 bp, 9 predicted proteins | sample Miss_Colum_RepA__FD_183037 | JGI IMG/M metagenome (GOLD analysis project Ga0255219, IMG submission 183037) | Freshwater microbial communities from Mississippi River, Louisiana, United States - Miss_Colum_RepA_8d | ecosystem: Environmental > Aquatic > Freshwater > River | place: USA: Louisiana...
TTTTGAATACTCCGGATGGTTACATTGCCTACCAAAATGGATTGATGAGCCACGGTCTTCCAGGTATTTTTGCACCGATTTCTGTCATTGTGCAACTCTTAGGTGGTCTAGCACTATTTGTAGGATTTAAAACAAGATTGACTGCGCTTATATTAACTATTTATACGCTAATTAATTCGCTATCTTATTTTTACACAGCTTCAATACTACCTTCTCCTGTATATCTAATCCCGCTTCAACAAGCCTTACAATATTTAGCAATTACAGGTGGTCTTCTTGTTTTAATGCAAAATCCTGTGACGACATTCGGACTTGATAGTGCAAGCAAAACAAAAAAAGGTAAATAAGACTTTTAAGTATTTAAAAAAGCAGCCTTTGGCTGCTTTTTTATTTAGTTTAAGAAAAATAGAAGTATTGATCATATTTATCATTAAAATGAATTTTAGAGATACCCAATATTTTATAGTGCGCTAAAATAGAAAAAAGGCATTATTAAATTTAAGGAATTCACTATGGCAACTTCATCGACGAAATATACAAAGACCGCGATAATTCTTCATTGGCTTATTGGTTTCGGTATTATTTTTATGTTTTTATTAGGCTGGTATATGTGTGATTTACCAAAAGAAGCCCCTAAATCTATGAGTTTTGATTTATTTGATTTAGGAATTTACACATGGCAGCTATCTGAAGAAACCTCACCGCGCTCCTTTTACTTTAATTTACACAAATCAGTTGGTATTACTTTATTAGGTCTCATAGCATTCAGAATTTTCTGGAGACTTACTCATCCTGCACCTGCGCTCCTTAAAACAATGAAGGCTTGGGAGAAAAAATTAGCAAATGCAACACATCATGCTTTATATCTCATAATGGTTTTATTGCCTGCATCAGGTGTGGCTATGGCACTCTATAGTAAATATGGCATTAAATGGTTTGGTATTCCATTAGCTGAAGGCTTAGGAGATGAGGCTATGAGAGATATCTTTAAAAATGCGCATGGAATTATTGGCATTATTCTTCTTACGTTATTAGTGCTTCATATCCTTGCTGTCCTCAAACATACATTTGTGAACAAAGATGGCACGCTAAAACGTATGATGTTTAAATAGGCTCTTATATTTTTTTATATATAAGCAAATAATTAAATAGTATTTCTAATCAATTAATCACATCTATATCCTTTCGATAAATTTTTGAAAGGATTATCATGCGTATTAACCGTAAGTCAGAATATACAAACAGCAAACTTAATAAAGATCATTTTAAATTTGGTCTTCCCCCTGCAGATGAAGACTCTAATACTTTAAAAGTAGATCGTAAAATATTTTTAAAAGTATTTCTTTTAATTGGCCTATGCATCGTCTTTTGGCTATTAAATCTATCCCCAGAAGCTAAAAAAAGCCTAGCTTCATATACTTCTGATGTGATTACTTCAGATCTATTTTATGAAGCAATACTTGTCGGGCTTCTTGCACAATTAGTTGATGGATCTCTAGGAATGGCTTATGGCATTACATCAACATCATTTTTAATTGGTATAGGAGCAACTCCTGCTGCAGCTTCTGGTGCAGTTCATGTTGCTGAGATATTTACTACAGCATTTTCAGGAATTTCACACATTAAATTTGGAAATGTGCATAAAGATTTATTTAAAAAATTAGTGATTCCTGGAGTTATTGGAGGAATTCTTGGAGCATATATCCTTACATCGATAGATGGTAAATTAATCAAGCCATATGTCACTGTCTATTTATTGCTAATGGGATTATTTATTTTACGAAAAGCATTTGTATTGATTAAACATAATAATAAAAAAATAAAACACGTGAGAAAATTGGCTCTCACAGGTGGCTTTTTGGATGCGATAGGTGGCGGGGGATGGGGGCCTATAGTTACATCTTCTCTTATTGGCCAAGGAAATAGTCCAAGACATACAATTGGCTCAGTAAATACAGCAGAGTTTTTTGTATCTTTCGCTACAGGCATAACATTTATTCTTCTTGGAAGCGCTGGGCATTGGATTTTAGTAGCCGGCCTTATAATTGGTGGCTTGTTTAGTGCGCCCTTCGCTGCTTATCTTACAAGCAAATTATCGACAAAAAAACTATTAATAGCTGTTGGTTTTTTAATTACGGCAATTAGTATTTATAATTTATATAAAGTTTTTTTATGATTGTTTATAAAGCTTGATTACTAAGCTTGATTTTTAAAAACAATAAATAACTTTTTTTAAATGAAGCTTTTATTTTTTTAAGAATACAATTTCGGAATCAGTTATTTTGAACTGATCTATTAAATAGATTAATTCTTATTGGTATCTTAAAGCTTCTATTGGATGAAGCTTAGCAGCTTTACTTGCAGGATAGTACCCAAAGAAGACACCCACGCTTGCCGCAACTGAAAAAGCTAATACGATTGATTGCATTGAAATAAGGATTTCAGCACCTATCATTTTTTTAACAAGCATCGCCCCACCCAATCCGAGCCCAACCCCAATCACGCAACCTACGATCGAAATCACACATGCTTCTAAGAGAAATTGAAGAAGTATATCTTTTTCACGTGCACCGATTGCCATACGAATTCCAATTTCGCGGGTACGCTCCGTCACAGATACCAACATGATATTCATAATGCCGATGCCACCTACCAAAAGAGAGATAGATGCAATAGCACCTAATAGCATTGACATTGTTTTTGCAGTTTCACTTGCAGTCTTTGCCATCGCGGTTAAATTTCTTATAGAAAAATCACTCTCTGCATTTTCTCGGATATTGTGTCGCTGACGCACAAGGTCATTAATGGCTTCTTCAGCAACGCCCATATATTTTTCCGATTTCGCCTGTGCCATGATCATGCGAACACTACCTGGAATTTGATTACCAAATAATTTTCTCTGCGCGGTCGTGATCGGCACAATAACGGTGTCATCCTGATCGCGCCCATCAAAACTTTGGCCTTTACCTTCTAATACTCCGACAACAAGAAAAGGGCTTTTCTTAATACGAATCGTTTTTCCGATAGGATCAATCTCGTCACCAAATAAATTTTCAACCACTGTCTTCCCAACGAGTGCAACTCGATTCGCAGAGCGAATATCTGAATCAGAAAATAATTCACCAGACTCTACATCCCATCTTCGAATAGAAAAATAAGAAGGGGTAGTACCCACAATTGCTGAGTTTGAATTATTTCCCGCATAAATAATTTGTGCGTTGCCCACACTAATAGGTGCAAACGCATTAATATCCTCTAAATCTCCAATGGCAGTTGCATCATTCATGTTAAGCGTTGAGGAACTCCCTGAAGCACTTCGGGAACCAGATGAACTTGAGGAGCCAGATAATATAACAAATAAATTACTTCCCATAGAATCGATGGATCTCTTAATCGATTGCTGAGCACCTTCGCCGATTGCCATCATAAGTACCACGGCACCCACACCAATAACCATACCCAACATCGTCAAAAACGTGCGAAGACGATTCGCACTCATTGCATGCCAGGCTTCACTTAACATTGAGAAAAACATTTAAGCTTTCTCCTTTTGTTTTTTATTGTGGCGATCTTCGACAATTTTTCCGTCTAAAAAACGTACTTGTCGACCTGCATGATCTGCAATATCGTTTTCATGAGTAACAATAATAATTGTGTTTCCAATTTGATTAAGCTCATCAAATATTTTCATAATTTCATCGCTCGTTTTACTGTCTAAATTACCTGTAGGTTCATCAGCCAAAATAATGCGTGGTTGATTAACAAGAGCTCTTGCAATAGCGACTCGCTGCTGCTGTCCTCCTGAAATTTGATTTGGCTTTGAATCAAAATAATTGCCTAGCCCCATTCTTTCTAAAATATTTTTAGCTATCTTTGTTCTTAATTCTTTTTGATCTTCAGCATAAACTAATGGCAATGATACATTTTCAACTAATGTTGATCTCGCAAGTAAATTAAACCCTTGAAAAACAAACCCAATGGTTTTGTTACGAAGTTTTGCTAGCTCATTACTACTTAAAGATTTAACAGAATGTCCATCGAGCATGTATTCCCCTTTGGTAGGCCGATCTAGGCAACCTAAGATGTTCATGAAAGTCGATTTACCTGAGCCTGAAGGGCCCATGATGGCAACATATTCGCCATCATCAATCGTAAGATTCACATCTTTGAGAACAGGAAATACGCCTGCTGGCGTATCGTAGTCTTTGTAAAGTCCTGCGATTTCAATGACATGTTTAGCCATGCGCTAAAACACTCGTGGTGGTCGTTGAGGGCCTTGTGAATTAGAGCCTGATTTTTGATCATTACTCATATCAGCAGTGATCACAAACTCATTAGGCTTAATATCTGAAGTAATAATTTCAGTAAATTTGCCATTTGTAATACTTGTTTTAACACGAATCATTTCAGGCTTATTATTTCTCAATACATATATTTTTCCCGAACCTAAATCATCGCCTTTAGTTTTCGATTTATTGTCATCAGATTTTTTATCTTTTTTCGCTGCTAACTTCATCTCTTCATTTTTAGGCTTATAGCGAAGCGCTGCGTTTGGAACCAACAAAACATTTTCATGTTTTGCAAAATTGATATTCACATAAGCTGTCATACCGGGTAAAAGTTTTTGATCAGGATTATCCACTGAAACTACAATGTTGTATGTCACGACATTCGCTGTATTGGTCGGATTCAAACGAATTTGTTTTACAATACCTTCAAAGTTTGAATTAGGGAATGCATCCACATTAAATTTGGCTACTTGACCGACTTGAATACGGCCAATATCCGCTTCTGCAAAACTCGTATCGATTTGCATCCTGGATAAATCCTGAGCAATCTTAAATAACGTGGGTGTTTGTAGACTTGCAGCAACTGTTTGACCCACATCGACGACGCGGTCAACAACTACACCTGAAACAGGAGATTTAATAATAGAGTAGCTATAATTAGTTTGATCGCGTTTCAATTGAGCTCTCGTGGTGCTCAATTGTGCTTCAGCTGACTTTAACGCTTGTATCGATTGATCGAGCTCTTGTTTGGAAACATATTCTTTTTCAAATAAACTTCGCATTCTAGCTTCATTTGCTTTCGCCAATTCCAATGTGGCTTCATTATTTTTTACATTTCCAAGTGAGGCCGCAATTTGTGCTTTGAATAATTCATCTTCCAACTCTAAAAGCACCTGGCCTTTTTTTACTTGATCATTGTAGTCTGCATAGATTTTTTTTACGCGGCCTGATACCTGGGTACCCACATTCACAAGACTCACAGGATTAATCGTACCGTTGGCTGTGACGTTTTGCTCAATATCACCTATGGTCACGGGTTGAAGTCGATATAAGTCTTCAGGTTTCTTTTTATTTGAGAGTTGATACACATAATATGCACCAAATATCACTGCTAAAATTAAAGCGATATTGATTAAATGAGTGGCTAATTTTTTCATACTTTTATTGTCTTTTTGCCTCAGGCAATTTCTGAATCATTGCATTATCAAGGACACCTATTGATTGAGCAAGCGTTGTTCTTGCAATATTCCAATTTAAAACCGATTGTATTTTTTGTTGTTTCGCATTCGCGAGTGCATTTTGCGCATTCAATGTGTCAATAATATTACCAACGCCCTCTTTATAGCGCCCCAATGCAACACGAGAGGATTCTTCAGCGCTTGACACCAAAATATTTGATGCAGTGATCGATTCATTTGCTGTTTTTAGATTTTGATAAGCTGTCCACACATCAAGGGATACCTGAAGTTTTAACTGATCTCTTTTTGAGGCATTGAGCTCTGCCGTTGCTTCAGCAGAACGAATTAGATAAGTTGGTTTATAGCCTTCGAATAGAGGTATGCTAAGAAATATACCGATTTGAGAACTATTTTGCGAGGTGACTCCTAGTAAATTTTCATCATACTGATTAGAAGCATCAATTCTCACTTTAGGTTTAGCATCAGCTTTAACAGCTTCAATTTTGGCTATGGAAGCTTTAAGTTGAGCTTCACTTGCAATTAAATCAGGTCTTTGCAGTCTTGCTTGTTCAATTAATGCTTCAATATCTTGATCCACTAATTCTGGAATCACATCTAAATTACTATCCGTCATTTGAAAATTCATATTAGCCGGAACACCCATAATATTTGCTAGGTTGCCATAAGCGATTTTAAGTGCGCCTTCATTTTTAAGTTTAGTTAAAGTGGCATTCGCAAATGAAGTTTGTGCTTGAAGTTTATCAGCGGGTGTTGCAACCCCTGCAAGATATTTGGCTTCTGCTGATTTAAAACTTTCCTGAAAAAGACGTTCAGTATCAATAGAAGCATTGAGAATAGCTCGAGTCGCATGAACTTGATAGAAGGCATTCACCGCAGCCAATAAGACAGTTTGAACCGTTGCATTTTGAGTCGCACTTGCAGCTCTCAAAAGTTCATTCGCATTTTCTAAAGTAGCATCGCGACTTCCGAAATCATACAAGAGATAAGATGCCACAATTCGATTTGTTGTATTCGAATAGTTTGTTGTTCGATTTTTATTTTCAGTGGCAGATAATGTATCGGTCACTGAAGGAAAGAAAAGTGAACGTGCAACGCCTACTTGCGCTGCTTGCACCTTAGCATTTGCGTATACCTCTCTTGTTTGTGGGTTATGACAAAGCGCTGCTTCAGTCACATCAACTAAAGATAAAGGCTTGTCGTAAGTTCTCGTACCACAAGGATCCAAAGTGGATGCATCGAGATAACCCTGGGGTATTCGCGAAATGCTCTCTTCCTTTAAATCTTTATCTGAATACCAAATCGACTCAACTGCATATGCCGGGATATGCATGCTTAATAAAGAAACGATCAGAAAAATGCGATAAAAATTCAAGTATAAAAAATTTTTGAAAAATTGGGTTGAGAAATGCAACATATACTTAAAATCTTAACATGGCCATATGACAAATAACTTCATATCAATGAGAATTCAGTACATGGTTATAAAAAGCTTTTGCAATAGGTGATAACTGTTTCCCTCTTAGATAGACAAGATGCCATTGCGAATTAATTGGAAAGTCCTGAAGGTTGAGCACTGAAATTTCATTTTCAAAATCAAATTGATCGAGAGCATGAATAGAAATGACCGCTACGCCTAAATGACTTGCTACTGCTTTTTTAATAGCTTCGTTATTTCCGAGCTCTAACAAAAGACTAGGGGTAAAATTTTTCTGTTTAAAATGCATATCAACACTCATTCGCGTCCCCGATCCTAATTCTCTTAGAATGAATCTTTCTTTTTTCAAATCTTGCAATCGAAGATTTTTTTTATCAGCCAATGGATGGTTTTTATATGCAATCATACAAAGTGGATTGGGCATGAGAATATGATCTTCAAGGTCAATATGAATTGGGGGCTTTGACATAACATATAAATCGTCACTATTATCCTCTAGACGCTTAATGACGCCGTCGCGATTTAATATTTCTAGTGAAATATCTACCTCAGGATATTTGCTACAAAATGAACCTAAAAATTTCGGAATAAAGTATTTTGCAGTACTCACAACTGCAACTCTTAATCTCCCTTTTGTTAAGCCTTTTGTTTGGGTCACATGTTGCTCAAAAGCTTCCCATCTATCTATGGTCTCTCTTGCCGTTTTTTCAAATTCGTGACCTAACGCTGTTAAATGAATTTTTTTTGAAATGACCTCAAATAATGGGGATCCAATTTTTTCAGTCATGTCTTTCAACTGCATAGAAGCAGTGGGCTGGGTGATATGCATCATCCGCGCTGCTTTCGTGACACTTTGTGTTTGAACAAGAGCTATAAATAATCGCAATTGTCTGAAAGTTATATTCATAGATTTATATCTATATATAAATAGTTAATTATTGATTTTACACTATGAAATATTATTCATACAATCTTGGCTATGAATAACTTTCTTGATCCAGCAATCTTATTTTTTATCTTTGGCGTTTTAGCAGGATTTGCTAAATCTAATTTAGAAATCCCGCAGCCTATTGCTCGATTCTTATCCCTTTATCTTTTAATGGCTTTAGGATTAAAAGGTGGATTTGCTCTTTATGAATCCGGTATTACGACAGAAGTCCTTACGAGCTTGGGTGGCGCCATTTTTATGGCGATACTTGTGCCTTCAATCGGTTATTTAATCTTAAGTCAAAAATTAAAAAAATTAGATGCTGCAGCTGTAGCTGCAACTTACGGCTCCATTAGTGCTGTCACATTTATTACAGCCTCTCAGAATTTGGACGAATTAGGCATTCATTATGGAGGTCATATGGCTGCGGCTATGGCTCTCATGGAGTCACCAGCTATTATTTTTGCGATCATTATTGCGAGCAAAATTAGATCAGAGCAACAAACTCATGATATAGCTCGTCCCAGTTTAGGTAAGATTTTTCATGAATCATTTACCGACGGAGGTCAGCTTTTACTTTTAGGATCAATGGTCATTGGTATTATTAGTGGTGATATCGCTCATGAAGTATTAGCACCATTTTCTATTGATTTATTTAAAGGTATTTTGTCTTTCTTCTTACTTGATATGGGACTTCATGCCGCACGGAATATTTCTGAATTAAAAAATAAACCTACAATTTGTTTTTATTATGCGATTCTGGCACCCGTCAGTCACGCAATCGTTGCGCTTATTTTGGCAAAGGTACTTGGGCTTGAGTTAGGTAATGCTATTTTATTGATGGTATTATCTTCAAGCGCCTCTTATATCGCAGTACCTGCAGTATTAAGACAATCCTTACCTGAAGTAAGCCCAGCTTTGTATATGGGTATGTCTTTAGGGCTCACATTTTCATTAAATATTATTTTTGGAATTCCGCTTTATACATATCTCGCGCAACTATGGATATAAAGTATAATTTTCTTATGCGCCTCTTATTTTTATTATTCTTTTTGGGATTTGTATCAAATAGCGCATGGTCCGCTCCCCAATATACTTTGCAAGATCTTATTGATATTGCCAAAAGAGAAAATCCTATCTTAGACGTTTTAAAAGCGAAAGAAGACGCTGCAAGATCAAGTGTGATCACGGCTGAATCTTACCTTAATCCAGAAATTGAAATCGGCACAGGCCCTTCTCGTTTTAGGACGCCTAATTCTAGTGCTAATCAGCGTCGAAATTACGGCGTCAATTTGTCACAACCCCTAGAATTTCCTAATGTGCGGGGTGCAAAAAAGGCTGTGGCTGAATCACGAGTAAATTACGCAACGTCAGTAACTGAATCTACCATAATTAATTTATCCTTACAGATTAAAAAAGCTTTTTATGATGTGCTCCAAAATGAAGCTATTTTAAAAATTGCGGAAGGTGATCGCGACGCTTTAAATAATATTCGAGAAAAAGTTGCTTTAAGAGTTGATGTAGGTGAAGCACCTCGTTATGAACTGATTAAAGCAGATACTGAATTAGTCGCAGCGCAAAGAGATGCAGATGCCGCTAAACTCAGAATCTATGAAAGTAAACTTTATTTAAGAGGTTTAGTAAGTAAGTCTTTAACAGATAGTTTTGATTTAACGGGCACATTGCCACCGAGTGATATTAGTTTAAATGCGGATTCTTTAAAAAATGAAATCGCAAAGAGTCCTAAATTAAAGCAAATAAAAGCTTCGGCTGATATTGCGGAAAATAGATTACGTTTAGAAGAAAAACTCATTAATCCAGGACTCACTCTCAATGCAGGAGTTGATCAAGATCCAGATATCACAAGTTATCGTTTTGGTATCAGTATTCCAATACCTATCTGGAATCAAAGACAGGGTCAAATTGGGGAAGCTGCTGCTGGATATCGTGAACTTCAAGCACAATATACCGATCAAGAATTGGCACTAAGACGTGATATTGAATCTGCTTTTCAGCGCTACTTAATCGCTCAACAACAAGTTAGAACTTTTGAATCAGGACTTCTCTCTCAAGCTGAGTCTGTTTTAAAAGTTGCAGAATCTGCTTACCGATATGGAGAGCGTGGGATTTTAGAGTATTTAGATGCACAGAGAACTTACAGAATAGTGCGAAAAGATTACTTAGCATCGAAATACGATTATGTTGTAGCTATATTAGAAATCGAGCAATTATTAGGCATGGATATTTTGGAGAATAAAATTTAAATGAAGACGTTACTTAAACAATTATTTTTAATGCTCTTAAGTGGAAGCTTATTGATCGCTTGTTCAAAATCAGAAAATACTGCTGAAAAGAAGAAATTAGATCCTTTAGAAGTCGTCATCACTCCAGAAATTCAAAAGCAAACAAAAACAGAAGTTATTCGTTTTCAAGATATTAGCGAAACCCTTATGATTCCTGGACGTCTTGAAACGCAAAACCGAAGACTTGCAAAAATTGGATCACCTATCACAGGGAGAGTGAGCGATCTTTATGTAAGTCTTGGGGATGTAGTAAAAAAAGGGCAAGTACTTGCTCGTGTGAACAGTATTGATCTCACACAAACACAACTGACTTTAATTAAGTCGACTCAACTCATTGGTTTAAAAACTAAAGCAGTCGAACGCGCAAAATTATTATTTGAAGCTGATGTGATCAGTAAAGCTGAAATGTTAAGAGTTGAAAATGAACTAGATGCAGTAAAGGCTGATTATAGAGCCAGTCGTGACCAACTCATTGTGCTCGGCATGAATGAAAAAGCAATTGAAAAAATAGAAACATCGGGTCAAATTAATTCCTTTGGAGATGTGACTAGTCGATTTGATGGCATTATTATTTCACGTGCTATCAACGTAGGACAAATTGTCAATCTCCAAGATAATTTATTTCATGTTGCAGATCTCAGTAAACTATGGGCAGTAGCCAATATTCCAGAACAACAAGCATCCTTTATCCAAAAAGATGAAATTGTTAGTATCGAAATTCCTGCTTTAGACAATAAAAAAATAGAAGCAAAAATTATTTTTGAAGATAGCATTGTGGATCCGCAAACGCGAACTGTTATGGTAAGAGCTGAATTAGATAATCATGATTTATTATTTAAACCCGACATGCTGACATCGATGTATATTCGCTCAAAGAAAATATCCAAACTTGCTATTCCTAT